>Ga0334899_1001726_pt1 | contig 19768 bp, 15 predicted proteins | sample GraSluR3_MG_FD_207219 | JGI IMG/M metagenome (GOLD analysis project Ga0334899, IMG submission 207219) | Sludge microbial communities from methane-producing bioreactor in Wageningen University, Netherlands - Granular Sludge_8_08-R3 | ecosystem: Engineered > Bioreactor > Anaerobic > Unclassified ...
CGTTACTCGAAGCCTTCGAGAATCGCAGCATCGAAGGGCACGTCGCGATCGGTCGCGAGGTTTTCAAGATCGAACGCGGCGTGTTGTCGGCTTCGTCCGACGACGAAGCCTGGTCGCTTTCAACCCCCGAATACACGAAATGGCTTGAAGCGGTTGCGGCTCGACAGACTCACTGCTTCGATGATATCGGCCGTATTCGAGTGGGCATCAAGACGACGGCGGACGAAGTCTTCATCCGGGAGGACTGGGAAACGCTCGATGCGGCATCCCGCCCGGAGCCGAGACTGTTGCGCCCACTGATCACCCACCACGACGCATCGAGATGGCGCTGGAGCGAGTCAACCAAGAAACGGGTGCTGTACCCGCACGAGCAGGTCGACGGAAGACGCAAGGCCGTGGTCCTTGAGCGATTCCCCGGCGCGCTGCGCTACTTGGGAGCGCACAAGAGACGTCTCGCCGGGAGAAAGTACGTGACGGAATCGGGGCGCGCGTGGTACGAGATTTGGGTTCCCCACAACCCTCGGGATTGGGCGAAACCAAAAGTTGTCTTTCCGGATATTGCCGAACAGCCGAGGTTCTTCCTGGATTCGACCGGAGCGATCGTGAACGGAGACTGCTACTGGATCACGCTGCGCGACGGTTTCGCCCCGGATTGGCTCCTGCTGCTGCTGGCAGTCGCCAATTCCTCATTCGCCACGCGCTACTACGACGTGGCGTTTCACAACAAGTTGTACGCGGGGCGACGACGTTTCATGACGCAGTATGTCAAGAAGTTCCCACTGCCCGACTTGCGGAGCGCGACGGGGCGAAGAATCGTTCATCTGGTTCGGCAGGTCGTCGAGAATCACCGAGCGCCAAGTGAGATGGAAGAGGAAGCCAACCGCCTCGTTTGGGAGTCGTTCGGCTTAATCGAAAAAGGCCCCGGGTAAGCGGATTTGCAGCTTCATATTGCGTATCTTGCCTTCGAAGCGTCGGAAGAACCTCAAGAAATCCGCACCAGTGGTCAACACGAGGTGGTCGAGGTGCACACGGTCGTCAAGAACGACCCCATAGAAAATGGCGGATCTCACGTCGCAATGCCGAAAGCCGGGCATACGGAGAAGGGGTTCCGTGCTTGTTGGGCATATTAACCCTAGATCGATCGTCGGCGCCGTCTGAAGCTTGATCTCCAGCAGTTCGTCCGTAATGTCCGGGAACTGTCCGTCGTCGCACCAGGAAACTTTGCCGAGACGGCGGCAAACCGCGTCGTGCAGCGCCCGACCGCGGTTCCGTTCCTGGTCGATTCCCGGGTTCGCGACCGTTGTGCCCGTCAAAGCCTTCAGCCGCCGGAAGACCTCGTCGATCGGTGTCGCGCCGACGGCGACACCGGAGGCATTCCTCTGGCAAGCCGACCGGAAGTTCTCCGTATCCCTCTTCGACACAAGCAGGGATCGGCTCACCTTTTGTCGGCTTGCAGCTTGGTACATGTGGGTGAGCGTCCCCGTCGTATCGAGGTCCGCGATTACGTCTCCTGACACAACGCGCACCTTCGTCACACGCTGATTCTGATCGACGCGAATCAAGACGCAGCGGCGCGCATGGGAGACTTCTTCATTCCATACCTGGAGATTGTTGGATTTCTGGACGTACGTGTCGAAGTTCTGCCCCGGAAATCTCGGTTGGCACTTCCGAAACGATTTTGGAGCCGGGTAACCGAGGGCTTCGCATACTCTCGACTTGAGAATCTTCGATCGCGTGCGAATGGGATAGTTGAGATCGAGACCGACAAGAGCGCGGTTCAGCAGGGCTTCGAGTTGCGAGCTTTCGATGAGCAACTCGGGATGCTCTGTCAACGAATCGTAAATCGTCAAACCCGACGAAGCGATTGCCCGCGGAATGTCCTTTGGCCTCATGGCGATCGCTCCCATTACAGCCCTTCGGTCAATTCGGAAATCGTCACGTCGAGCGTTCTAGCGATCTGCGCTATGTTGACGAGTGCCACGTTGCGCAGACCGCGCTCGATGCCGCTGATATAGGTGCGATCCAAGCCGCAAGCATCGGCAAAGGCTTCCTGGGAAAGACCCTTGGCCTTACGCAACTCGCGGACGCGCTGCCCGAATCGGTGAAGAATCGCCCTCGGTGCTTTCATGGCCGCATTTCACCGCGAGTTGACTTGAAGTCCACGGACTATCGGCCACAATCGGCAGTCGACTGCGGTGACTGAAGTCAAATCACGGCCGCCCAAGCTCCCTTTGGATGGACCGGCTTCCATAGAACGCGACAGGGCCTGCCCCGCTTGGGGAGATCTTTCCTGTCCACTCGGGGAGGAACGGAGGTCGGAAGGGGCCTGGGCGGTGCGTCCGTCCCGGTGATTCGCAGACGCACCGCACGGGCCCGGAGGCGGGGCGCGTCGAAGCCGTGCCCGCCACCCCTCGGAAAGGTCCTTGCGATTCCGTGCCCGAACCGTTAAGGTGGGCGGTGAGTGATTCCGATTGCTCGCGTGGACGATCGCCAGGAGCCAAACAGGTCGCTTGAAAAGCCTCCCGACGGAGTCGTGGACGCTTGACGCCCAAAACGGGAAGGAGATGAGACTCCCTTTTCGGGGGACGGGGCTGGCCACTGCGGGCCCCCGATGGATCGGGGGACATCTCGTAGCCTCTCGCGCCGCGGATCTTCGCCTTTCCACATGAGCGGAGCGGCTCGCACGGGTGCCCGTTCCCTCGCGGCGCGTCCGGCTCCTTGCGTTCACCCGGGAGACGGCGCATTGCCGAGGAGCGTGTTCTTCGGCGGGCCGGCCATATTCGACGTTTCGGTTCTGGACCATTGATATAGAGGAGACGACCGGTGGTCGATGTTCAATCGACGGAGAAGAAAGGAGCGGCAGGGCCACGTTTCGTCATGCTCGACGGCAACGAAGCGACGGCCTGGGTCGCTCACCTCGCCAACGAGGTGATGGCCATCTATCCGATCACGCCGTCCTCGGGTTTGGGCGAGATGCCCGACGCGTGGGCCGCGGCGGGCCGAAAGAACATTTTCGGCACCGTGCCCGACGTGGTCGAGATGCAGAGCGAGGCGGGGGCGGCCGGCGCGGTCCACGGGTCGCTCCAGGCCGGGGCCATTACGAGCACCTTCACGGCCTCGCAGGGCCTCCTGCTGATGATCCCCAACATGTTCAAGATCGCCGGCGAGCTGACCCCGGCGGTCTTCCACGTGACGGCCCGCACCGTGGCCACCCACGCCCTGTCGATCTTCGGCGATCACAGCGACGTGATGGCCTGCCGGGGCACCGGATGGGCCCTCTTGGCATCGGGGTCGATCCAGGAAGCCCACGACATGGCCCTGATCGCCCAGGCCGCCACCCTCGACGCTCGCGTGCCCTTCATCCACTTCTACGACGGGTTCCGCATCTCCCACGAAGTCAACCGCATCGCGCACCTCAGCGAGGACGACGTGCGGGCGATGATCGACATGGAGCTGGTGCGGGCGCACCGGGCGCGGGCCCTCAACCCCGACAAGCCCGTCCTGCGCGGAACGGCCCAGAACCCCGACCACTTCTTCCAGGCCCGCGAGGCGTGCAACCCCTTCTACGACCGTTGCGCCGCCGTCGTGCAGAAGTGGATGGACAAGTTCGCCTCGATCACCGGGCGCCAGTACCACCTGTTCGACTATTTCGGGGCCCCCGACGCGGAGCGGGTCGTCGTGCTGATGACCTCCGGCTGCGGCGTGGCCGAAGAGACCGTCGACAAGCTCGTCGACGACGGCGAAAAGGTGGGCGTCGTCAAGGTGCGCCTCTATCGCCCCTTCGACATGCGGGCCCTGGTCGACGCCCTGCCCAAGTCGGTCAAGATGATTGCCGCCTTGGATCGCACCAAGGAGCCCGGGGCCCCGGGCGAGCCCCTGTATCAAGACATCCTCACGGCCCTGGCCGAATGCTGGGACGGACCCTCGCCCAAGGTCATCGCCGGGCGCTACGGCCTGTCGTCGAAGGAGTTCACCCCGGCCATGGTCGCCGGCGTGTTCGACGAAATGAAGAAGGCCCAGCCCAAGCGGCACTTCACCGTGGGCATCCACGACGACGTGACCGGCCTGAGCCTCGATTACGATCCGGCCTTCTCCACCGAGAAGGAAGACGTGACCCGGGCCCTGTTCTTCGGTCTGGGAAGCGACGGCACGGTCGGCGCCTGCCGCAACACGGCCAAGATCATCGGCGAGAACACGGCCTTGAACGCCCAGGCCTACTTCGTCTACGACTCGCGCAAGGCCGGCTCGGTGACCGTGTCGCACCTGCGGGTAAGCCCCCGCCCGATCAAGGGTTCGTACCTGGTGCACCGGGCCAATTTCGTGGCCTGCCACCAGTTCCAGTTCCTCGAGAAGATCGACGTGCTGTCGAACGCCGAGCCGGGCGCGACTTTCCTGCTGAACAGCCCCTACGGCCCCGACGAGGTTTGGGACCACCTGCCCGTCGAGGTTCAGGAAGAGATCGTCCGCAAGAAGCTCAAGTTCTACGTGGTCGACGGGTACCGCGTGGCCGAAGAAGCGAAGATGGGCGTGCGGATCAACACGGCCATGCAGACCTGCTTTTTCAAGCTGGCCGGCATGTTGCCCGAGGATGAGGCGATCGCCCAGATCAAGAACGCCATCCAGCAGACCTACGGCAAGAAGGGGGGCGGCACCGTGGTCGAGCGCAACTTCGCCGCCGTCGACGGGGCCCTGGGCGCCCTTCACGAGGTCCAGGTGCCCGAGCAGGTGACGTCGACCCACCGGCGCCGCCCGCCGGTGCCCGACGACGCCCCCGCGTTCGTCAAGGACGTGCTGGGAGCGATCATCGCCAACCGGGGCGACGAGATTCCCGTCAGCGCGATGCCTTGCGACGGGACGTTCCCCACGGCGACCACCCGCTACGAAAAGCGGCGGATCGCCCAGTACATTCCCATCTGGCAGCCCGACCTCTGCATCCAGTGCGGCCAGTGCGCCTTGGCTTGCCCCCACGCGACGATCCGCATGAAGGCATTCGAGCCGTCGGCCTTGGAGGGGGCCCCCGAGGGCTTCCTGTCGGCCGACTGGCGCGGCAAGGAGTATCCCGGCTGGAAGATGGCCATCCAGGTGGCGCCCGACGACTGCACCGGCTGCGGCATGTGCGTCGACGTCTGCCCCGCCAAGGACAAGGAGCAGCCCAAGCGCAAGGCCATCAACATGGAGCCGATCCTCGATCACATCGATCGTGAGGCGGCCAACTGGGATTTCTTCCTCGGCATCCCCGAGATCGACCGCGCCCAGGTCAAGATCGACACGATCAAGGGATCGCAGCTTCTGCTGCCGTTGTTCGAGTTCTCCGGGGCGTGCGCCGGCTGCGGCGAGACGCCCTACGTCAAGCTGATCACCCAGTTCTTCGGCGACCGCATGCTGATCGCCAACGCGACCGGCTGCTCGTCGATCTACGGGGGCAATCTTCCCTGCACGCCCTACTGCGTCAACGGCGAGGGGCAGGGCCCCGCATGGTCGAACTCGCTGTTCGAAGACGCCGGAGAATTCGGCTTCGGCTTCCGTCTGGCCGTCGATCAGCAGATCGACTACGCCCATGAACTCCTGCGGCGCCTCGCGTCGAAACTCGGCGACGCGCTGGTGGCGGCCTTGATCGAGTGCCCCCAGCAGACCGAGCAGGAGATCGCCGAGCAGCGGGCCCGGGTCGCCGAGCTTCGCAAAAAGCTGGCGGCCATCGACGACGCCGACGCCAAGAACCTGCTCGCGTCGGCCGACTACCTCGTCCGCCGCAGCATCTGGTCGTTCGGCGGCGACGGCTGGGCCTACGACATCGGCTTCGGCGGGCTCGACCACATGTTCGCCTCGGGGCGCGACGTCAACATCCTCGTGCTCGACACCGAGGTCTACTCGAACACGGGCGGGCAGGCGTCGAAATCGACCCCGCGCGGCGCGGTCGCCAAGTTCGCCGCCGGCGGCAAGCCGGGGCGCAAGAAGGACCTCGGCATGATCGCCATGTCGTACGGCAACGTCTACGTCGGCCAGATCTCGATGGGCGCCAACCCGCTGCACGCCCTGCGCACCATCCGTGCCGCCGAATCGTATCGCGGCACCTCGCTGCTCATCGCCCTGTCGCACTGCATCGGGTGGGGCATCGACATGACCACGGCCATGGACCAACAGAAGGAGGCCGTGGCCTGCGGCTACTGGCCCCTGTACCACTACGATCCGCGCGACGAGGCGCAGCCCTTCCACCTCGACAGCCGCGAGCCCAAGGGCTCGTTCAAGGAGTTCGCCCTGAAGCAGGCCCGGTTCGCCATGCTGGCCCGCTCCAAGCCCGAAGAGTCGGAACGGCTCATCGCCCTGGGACAAAACGACGTCGACGTCCGGTGGCGGACCTATCAAAACCTGGCAGAAGTCACGAAAAACGCCGGAGCGTCTTCCGGGGACGGCAACGGAGCCGACAAGTCGGCCGGAAAGGAGGTGAACGCATGAGTGTCGATCTCAGCACGAAATACCTGGGGCTCGACCTGAAGAACCCGGTGGTGATCGCCGCGTGCCCGCTCGCCGAGAAGCTCGACTGGCTCAAGCGGCTCGCCGAGGCCGGGGCGGCGGCCGTCGTGCTCCACTCGCTCTTCGAAGAGCAGATCGAGCACGACGAGGTCGAGCTCATCGGAGCCCAGGAACGGGGCGCCGAATACTACGCCGAGCACAGCAACTGGTTTCCCGAGCAGGAAGACTACCGCATCGGGCCCGGCAGCTATCTCGAGCACGTCGAAAAGGCCAAGAAAGCCGTCTCCATCCCCGTGATCGCCAGCCTCAACGGCGTGTCGCCGGGCGGATGGACCCGTTACGCCAGGCTCATGCAGGACGCCGGGGCTGACGCCCTCGAACTGAACGTCTACTTCATCGCCGCCAACGCCGACATGAGCGGCGAGGAGGTCGAGAAGCAGTACGTCGACCTGGTCCTTGCGGTCAAGGAGTCGATCTCGATTCCCCTGGCCGTCAAGGTCGGATCCCAGTTCAGCTCGCCCGGCCACATGGCCAAAAAACTGGCCGACGCCGGGGCCGACGGCCTGGTGCTCTTCAACCGCTTCCTCCAGCCCGACATCAAGTTGGACGTTCTCGAAGTCCGTCCCCGCCTCGAGTTGAGCACCTCGTTCGAACTGCTCATGCCGCTCCGCTGGATCGCCATCCTCCGCGATCGGGTCTCGGCCTCCCTGGCCCTGACCAGCGGCATCCACACGGCCGACGATCTGGCCAAGGCCCTCCTGGCCGGCGCCGACGTCGGCATGATCGCCTCGACCATCTACCAGAACGGGTTCGGCCAAGTGCGAACGATCCTCGACGGGCTGGCCCAGTGGATGGAAGAGGCCGAATACGAGTCGGTCCGACAACTTCAGGGCAGCATGAGCCAGTCGAAGTGCCCCGATCCCACGGCCTTCGAACGCGGCAACTACATGAAGGCCCTGACCTCGTTCACCGGCCAGCCCATCTGACCCTTACGGGCCACCGCGACCATCCAGGCAGCGACCGCGAGCTTCGCGGTCGCTGCTTCGTTTTGCCCGCCAGTCGCCGCCTTCTCAGACGTGCCGTTCAAGAGAATTACGTCGCAAAGGTGGCAACGGGCCGGCACGAATGGGCGCTTACGGGGTTCCATGGTTGGGCACCGTCCAGGAGAGGCGATGTGACTGCACCCCTCATGTGAGGCGGTGCCAGACTGCCAAACGCGCGGAAAGTCGCCTGCGGCCGCGGAATGCGGTTCCGTCGGGACGTGGGAATCGCCGCACTGCATCCCCAGGACGCGCTTCCGCGATCATCCCGTGGGAGAACATGCGATGCATAAGGTCGCGAAGGCGTTGCTCGCGGCGGTGGCGCTCCTTCTGGAGGGCGGCCCCGCAACGGTCCCATCCGCTGCGTCCCAGGCCCCCAGCCGGCAGAAGGTCGAGAAGGCGAGCCCACTGGGGGTCGGATTCCTGATCGGAAGGACGACGGAGCCCCTGATCGCCCTGCTGAAGAACGACAAGGACTTCCTGGAGATGATGCTCGGGCCCGACAAGATCCGGCACATCCGAGCGATCCAGCCACCGGCGCGGGCGATGTGCGTCTCGGAGTCGCTGGAGGGCGTGGCCAGGACCATCCAGCTCCTGAAGGACGCGGAGATCGCGCCCGAGCGGGTCTACATTGCCTACAACCCCGAGCCGCGGCCGCCGGGGGCCAGGCAGTGCACTCCCCGCGAGGAGCTCGACGACTACCTCGGCAGCGTCAAGAAGGCCCGCGAACTCGTCCGCGACTACGGTGCCCCGCTGGTCATGGGGCCGGGGCTGATCGAGATGGCCAAGCGCGAGCACCTCTACTCCGAGATGGCCAAGCACTGCGACATCTGGATGATCCAGACCCAAAGGCTCCAGTTCGACCCGCAGACGGGCACGCCCGGCACCCCCGAGCGGTATCGGGAAGAGGTCGAGCGAATCGTCGGGCTGCTGCGGCAGGGCAACCCGGGCGTCCGGGTCTTTGTTCAGCTCATTCCGCTCCAGGCAACCGCCGAGAGAAGGGCGTTTTTCACGGCCGAGCGAGTCGCCTCCTACGTGCTGGCCGTCGAGGACCTGGTCGACGCGGCCAAGATCTATGGCGGGAACCAGGAGCTGATCGCCGAGGTCGTGGACCGCTTGCGCGGCGGTACGGGCGCGCCCGAGGGCGGCGACGAACCCGTGCGCGAGGCCGATCCTGCGGGCGATGCCCCCCCTCGCGAAGAGGCCGTGGATCAGGCCGAACCCGCGCGCGAGCAACCCGCCTCGCCGCGGCGCCGCCGCGGCAGGGGGGCGCCGGGCCGTCGCGCGGCGGCCCCGAACCAAGCACGCCCCGCGCCGCCCCCCGGCCCCGCCGAGCAGGCCCTGCCGTCGGAAAAGCAGACCCTCATGATCGAGATGCGCGACGGGGCGCGCCTGGCCACCGACCTGTATCTGCCCGCGACGGGTTCCCGCGCCGACGCGGAAGACGGCATCCCGGTCGTGCTGGTCCGCACTCCCTACAATAAGGATCAGGAGCACCGGGGCGTTGTGCGTTGGAGGGGCTGCCTTCTCGACAACGGATACGCCTTCGCCATCCAGGACATGCGCGGATTCTACGCTTCCGCGACCGGCGACCGACGAGGCCCCGGCCAGTACGACGGCCACGACACGATCGAATGGCTTGCCCGCCAGCCGTGGTGCAACGGCAAGGTCGGCATGATGGGCTATTCGCACCTTGGCGCCGCGCAGTACGAGGCCGCGGTCACCCAGCCTCCGCACCTGGCCTGCGCGATTCCCGCTCAGGCGCCGGGCAACTACTACACCGACGCGCTCTACCCGCCCGAGTTCCGCAAGGCCGACTGGGAGACGATCCTCCGGGGCCCCTTCACCTCGAGAACCCGCATGCTGTTGAATACCCGGATTCGCAGACAGGGGGAATCGACCATCGACCGGCTCGACGTTCCCATGATGCACAGCGCCGGCTGGTACGATTTCTTCAAGGAAGGCGCGATCGAGATGTTCCAGGCCCTGCAGCACCGCGGAGGGCCTCGCGCCCGCGGCATGCAGAAGCTCCTCATCGGCCCCTGGGGCCACGGCGTAATTCAAGAGGAGAGCCTCGGCGAACCGCTTGAGCTTCCCGGCGGCCTGGCCTACCCGGCCAATGCGAAGCTCGACTGGGAGAAGGAGGTCTGGCTGCCGTGGTTCGATGACTGGCTGATGGGCAAGCCGACGGGCGTCATGGAAACACCGGCCGTCAGGTATTACCTGATGGGCGACGTCGACGACCCCGACGCACCGGGCAACCGGTGGGTCGAGACCCGCGATTTCCCGCCCGAATCGACGGCCGTCCCCTTCTACGTCCACTCCGACCGCACGCTCCGCGCCGAAGCGCCCTCCGTCGAAGCCGACTCGATTTCCTACGAGTTCGACCCGAAGAACCCCGTGCCAACGGTCGGCCGCTTTCACGCGCGACTGCCGGTCAACGGGCCGCACGACCAGCGCGAGGTCGAGTCGCGCCCCGACGTTCTCGTCTTCACGACGCCCCCGTTCGAGGCGCCCCTGGAAATTGTGGGGCGCGTCCGGGCGAAACTCTGGGCGTCGTCGGACCGGAATGACACCGATTTCACGGTCAAGCTCACCGACGTCTACCCCGACGGCCGGTCCATGATCTTCCTCGACGGCATCGTCAAGGCGCGCTATCGCAACACCTGCCTCGAAGAGGAATTGCTGGAGCCCGGAAAGGTAACCGCGTTCGACATCGACCTCGGCTACATCGCGATCGTGCTGGCGCCGCGACACCGCCTGCGCCTGGCGATTTCGAGCAGCAACTTCGACCGGTGGGATGTCAACCCGAACACGGGCGAGCCCTACGGCCCCCATGCCGTAACGCAGTCGCTGCTCGCCGAACGGCTGCGCGTCGACTCCTTCCCCGAAAAACCGCAGTATACGGCCAGCCTCGTTGCGACGAACACCATCTTCATGGACGCGGACCACCCTTCCCATATCCTGCTGCCCATCCCCGCCGCGAAGGCGATGGAGCCCATCACGCGGCCAGCCTCGACCGAGGATGCCGCAGCAACTCGACGGGATCGCGGCCGCGCGACGACGATCCGCAACCTACCGTACGGCGACGGCGCCCAATTACCGCCTCAAGCCCCAGCATCACCTGCCGGCCCAGATCCATGACGTGAAAGCCGTCGTACGATGGGTCAGAGCCCATGCGGAGACATCTCGTCTCGCCCCCGACCGCATGGGCGCGATCGGCGGTTCTGCGGGAGCCACCTCGGCTGCGATTCTCGGCACGTCGGGCGACGTGGAGGAACCCGAAGGCAACATCGGCGATTTTCCCGGCCATTCCACAAAGGTCCAGGCGGTTGTCGCACTGGCCGGCGTCGATCGGCCGTTCACCTCGGCCCTCCCTCCCGTTCGATCCGCACGCCCGAGACCACGGGCTCGCCTCGGATTGGCGTGAAGGCGATCGTCAGTTCCTTGTCGACGCGAACGCCCTCGAATCGCTTGACCAGTCCCCGCATCGCGCCGCCGGCTTCGGCCGACACGTCGAGGTTCGCAAGCACTTCGCGGCCCTGGAGCGCCACGGAAAAGACCCGCTCGCCCGGCCCGAAACCATCGGGCTCGGCGAAGAATAACTCGACGGTATAGACCCCGCCGGCCTCGACCGGCTCGGCGGGCCCGGCCAGGGCGACGGGGAGATCCTTGCTCCAATCGAAGCTGACCTGCGAATCCACGCGAAGCACCGACGGGCCCGACGGGCCCCCGTCGGAATAGGCCGCGCTCAATCCGCCCGGTCGCCCGTCGAGAGTAAACAGGTTCTTCCCGGGGATCACGCACTTCGTCACCGACGGGCTACTCCAGCACAGCTCGAGCGTGGCCGGCTGCCCGTCGCCGCGGTGGGTCGGCCCGCTGTACTCCATCTTGATGCCGGCCTTCGCGCCGGCGCGAAGGGCGACGCTGCCGGTGAGATCGGCCGACGATCCGCGACGAACGTTGCGCCGACTGTCGAGCACGAGCCGGTCGTCGATCCACAGGCGCACCGCGCCGTCGGCTCGTACGTGGAACGTGTACGTCTCGCCGTGCTCGGGCTCGATCGCGCCGGCCCAGCGCACGTCGAGCTCGGCCCCGGGGCCGCCCGAGCGCCGGGCAACCGGCACGATCGTGGCCGTGCGCATGCCCTTCACGCCCGAGGCCGTGACCCAGGGACGCGGGCCGCCTTCCTCCATCCACAGCGCATGGCGGTAGTACCACGTCGGCTCCTCGGGCGTGACACGAATGGGAATCTCAGGTGAGGGACCGCCCACGCTGGGGAAGTCGAGCCACAGCGTGCCGCCGCCGTCGACTCGGTCGCCCGGGGCGCCGAAATTGATGCCCGCCCGCTCGATCGGCGCCTCGACTGCCACGCCGCCCCAGGCCGACCATTGCTCGAACGAGTCGGGCATGGGCGCCAAGGCGAGGGAGGTGAAGACCGGGTAGTTGCAGGTGCAGTTGCCCGTCCACGACGGAAGGCTGAGCACGCCGCAGGCCGGCACGATGCTGTTGCGGCATCCCGAGCGCGTGCCGCTGACGTTCACCGTGCCGCTTTCGAGCCGCTTGTCGTAGTACGCCGCCGTGCCCGACCGCATGGTGACCAGGTGCCCGTAGTCGACGGGCGTGCGGTCGCATCCGTAGGTCTTGAGGAACGCGCGGCCTTCGACGATCCCCGTAAGCGGATTGCGCCGCGGCAAGGGCATGGTCCACGGGGCGTCGGGGCGGTCGGGGTCCGTCGCCGGAACCGGCGGAAACCGCCCTTCCTCGACCTCGGCCCGCGACAGCACCCGGCCCGTGTACACGTCGACGTACGCGGGAAGGTACCGCCGGTTGGCTTCGAGAAAGCGAAGGTACTCGTGGTACCCCATGCCTTTGGGGTTCGGCCCGTAAGGCTCCTCGGTGACCTCGTACTTCATCACGCCGTCGACGACCTGGATGTTCGTGGGCAGGCCGCGGCCCGTCTCGTGGTAAAAGGTGCGGTAGAACAGCTTGTGACGATGAAAGGTGTCGCCGAACCACAACAGGCCGAAGGGTCCCTTGGCCTGCTCGTCATGGTTGGGGCTTCCCGTGTAGTTGGCCGCGCCCGGCGGCGGTCCGCTGCGCACCAGAAGCGTCAACCGCCCGCGGCGCTGCAACTCGGCGCCGCCGAGCCGAGCCCGGCCCACGGCGCCGGCAAGCACCTCATGCTCGTCGGCCGGCAGTTCGAGGCACACGGTGCCTCCCCAGGGACGAAGCGACTCGAAAGCCCGCTCGACGAGGTCGCCCGTCGGCCCGATCGCCGCGGCGTCGACGTGCTCGGAAACGATGAGCGTTGCCAGGTAGGGGGGAAATCCAAACGAGAGCGGATCGCCCTGGTGGACCGACGCGCGCCGGCCGTAGACCCCGGCCCGATCGAGGCGCCGGCGCAGGGCGTCGACCCTGCGCGCATCGCGATCCACGGCCACGACGTGCAGGTCGGTCCGGCCGATCAGTTCCTCGACGAGCCGTCCCGTGCGCAATCCCCAGACCAGGGCGACGCCGGTGCGCGCGCCGGCGGCCTCGACGATCTCGTTGGCCTTGTGCGTCCACTCGTCGGTGGGCCCATCGCCCGGCCGGCCCTCGTCGTCGTAGCGCCGGGGTTGAATCGGCTGCGGCCCGAAGCAGAGAATGCTTCCCGAGCGGGTGACGACGAACAGCTTGCCGTCGGCGGCCAGCATCGTGTGGATCTCGCCCTCGACGCCGTCGAACCCGTCCGAAAACCGGTAGGTCTTGCCGCCGGCTGAGATGGCGCGGTGCAGGCCGGGCTCGATGCGGTAGGTGTGGTCGCCCACGGTCACTTGCTCTTGGATGGGCTCGTCGGGCTCCCGGCGGACGCCGGTCTGGCCGATGATCTGGCGCCCGGCGTCGTGGATTTCGGTATTGATCTCCGGGTCGATCCGCAGGCTGCCGTCGGCGCCGGTTGCCACGAACCATCCGCCGGGACGGCTGCCGTGGCCGCCGTGCCCGAAATCGAACGACGCGAGGCGCCCGGTCTTCCGATCGAAGAAGGCGGGAAAGGCCCGGCTGCTCGGCACGATGAGGTGCTCGCCGCGGACGAGCAGGTATCCCTGCGGCGAGGGCCCGCCGAACGACATGGCCGCGTGGGGATGCTCGAGGTAGAGCGAGCCGCAACGGTCGTTCACCCACTCGAGCCGCCCGGTCTCGGCGTCGAGGGCGTAGATGAAGATGCCCTCGAAGGGCCAGACCCCCGCGGCGAAGTAGACCGTTCCGTCGGCCACGACGGGCCCGCCCCGCGCCGGCCACGCCGAGATGAGCCGACCGTTGCCCAAGACCTTTCGGGCCGAGGGCGCGGCGCGGCGTTTCCACAGCACGGTGCCCTGCCCGGCGTCGAGGCAGTAGAGGCAGCCGTCGTCCGAGGCCGCGTACACCTTGCCCCGCCCGAGGGCCGGGGCGAGCCGCACGGGCCCGTCGGCATAGAACCGCCACTTCTCGGCCCCCGTGTCGGTATCCAGGGCGGTCACCGAGTCGTTCCGCGACGAACCGACGACCAGGGTCTTGCCTTCCACGACCGGCTCGTAGCCCAGGTCGAACTGCACCCGCTCCTGGCGCACCTGCCAGAAAGCGGGACGCAGGGGCGGAGACTGCCGCTGCCACTGGAGATGGAGCTTCTCGGGCAGTCGTTCTGGCGCGGCGGCGGTGCGCCCCGCGTCGTACCGCCACTGCGGCCAATCGCCCGCCCCCACGTCGCACGCAACGACGAGGACAACGAAAACCGCCACGTGGCCGCCGATCGACAATCTCATGGGACTCTCCAAACTGCTGCTCGCTCGACTTCGATTCGCCTCTGCCCCCATGAACGGGGTCAGACCGGGCTCAGGGACTAGCGTGACAGAAGCAGATGAGCCGGGTCACCCGCTAATCCCCAGTCCCGGTCTGACACCATAGTTCCCTGCAAGCTTCTTGACGCGACTACCCATCCTTCCCGTCTCCCGATTCGCCGAACGACCCCGCTCAGCAGCGGCGGGGGCTGCTGGAGCTATGCACCCGGGAATGCCGTCATGCCCCCGCCGTCTGCGGCAGCGACTGGTTCGGCGCCGGCATCAGTAGACTTCATCATGGGTGCCCAAGGCCAGCAACAGAATGGCCTCTTGGCCCTCGTGCCGTGTGTATTCGAAGACGATGCGCAGACCGTAACCGGCGCTGCAAGCCCAACAACCCGCCAAGGAACCGCGCAACTTGTGTGTCCGCAGCGACGGATGCGCTGCGTCAGCCGACAACTGCTCAAGCGTCGCCTCGATGGACACCGCCGTATCGGGGTTTCTCTTCAGCCACCTCCGTAGGTCGCGCCCGAACGCCGGCGAACGTAACAGCGTGTGTCTCACGATTGGGCCTCGCGCACGATCTCCACCGCGGTCATGGGTTGGCACTGTCCCGCAGTGAATTCCCGGCGCGCCTGCGCCACGGTGGCGGCCACACGTTCCCGGCCGCGCTCGGCGAGGCGGCGGCTCAGGACGGCGATCAATTCCTCTTGAGCTTCAACATCGAGTTGTTCAGCGGCGTCGAGGACGTCGCCGAAGCCGCTCTGCTGACTCATGAGAACCTCCTCTCTTAATAGGCGGTCGTAAGGCGTCGAAATAAAGAAGAAAAGTAGACCCTTATTGAGCGAAGCGCCGTTCCCTCCCGCTTTTGCTCTGTGGGCCCCTGTAGGACCGGGGCATCGCTGGGCACTCGGCAACCGAAGACAAGTCCATTTTGGGTCGACCGCCTCGCGAACCAACGTTCGATTACTCTGACCCAACTTGCTCTATCCATAGTGTTTCTCCTCGCTCCATTGGCCGGAATGCGCCGAACGACAGCGGTAACCGGGCCGCCGCCAAAAAACTATGATTTCAAAAACCCGCGTGATTGGCGGCTCCGGTTCACCGCTTTGTTACCGGGCATCATCCTCCATTTGCCGCGCCTTTGCGAGGGCGGATGCGACAAGCCCTGCGGGCACCGAAATGACACCAAGACCAATCAGCAAGATGAAGAATGTGAAAATCCTGCCCCCTACCGTAATGGGATAGACATCACCATATCCAACGGTCGTCAAAGTCGCTACCGCCCACCACAGGCAGTGAAAGACGGCCCCAAACTGCTCCGGCTGCGCGTCGCTCTCGAAGTAGTAAATGCCAACGGCGCCCAAGTACAACAGGATCACAGTCGCGGAAAGGAATAAGACAATCTCCTCTTTGGCAATGCTCAGGGCTCGGTGAAAGCGCTGTACCGCAGCACTGTAGCGGGCAAGTTTGAAGATGCGAAACAATCGTAGCAGCCGGAAGGCGCGGATCGACCGCAAGTCAACCCCAGTCCCGATATAGAAAGGGAGAATTGCAGCAATGTCAACGATCCCGAAGAAGCTGAAAATGTACGTGTGTCTCGGCGTCGAGACATAGATACGGAGGAGATACTCGACCGTGAACACGATCACGCTAAAGATCTCAAAAGCCCGCAACCACAACAACAGCGATTCGGACAGACTTGGCAGCGTTTCAATTGAAAAGGAGATCAGCGAGAGGACGATGAGGGCCTGAATGAAGAGATCGAACGCCCGACCAAGGGGTGTATCGCTCTGCTCAATGACTTGTTTGAGTGTTGACATAACGATCCGGAGCGTGGCGGGGCGAGCATTGCCAAGTCAGGCGATCACCCAGACGACAAACCCAGCTACACTCCCGATGAGTAATGCGAACGGGATGCAACATCCCATCATGCGCCCGATCTTGCGTTGCCGTCCGGAACGAGAAAGCGGAATGCCCGTCTTCTGCGAAATCCGACCTTTCGCGGCGGAGATGCCCGTTGCACGCTTCCAGGAGAATGAGAAGCCATATTTGCGTTTTCGTGCCATGGGAATCTCCAATGCCCGCTAACTTGATGTCAGGAAGTTTCTGCGTAATACCTGTAGGCCGCGAATTTGCGGCCTATACTGCCAGGCCTGTTTCTTCGTAAAGGTAATGTTAGCCAGGAATTTGTGCGTCCGCCAGTCGGCTTGAGGGAGGATACGAAGTTTCTGTCTATCCTGCCGGGCTTCGATGCCCGATGGCGTCTGCAGGGCTGCGGACGCCGCGGCCACCCCGGTTCAGCACGTGGGTGTCGATCATCGTTGTTTTCACATCGCTGTGGCCCAGCAATTCCTGGACCGTACGAATATCGTAGCCATCGGCCAAGTCCTGCTGGTGAATCGCCTGCGCCCGTCGGAGATGTTCCTGCAGAGGCTGAATCACTGCCCGGGGCATTGTCGTGACCGGGTCTTTGTCGCCCTTCCCCTCGCGGACGGTGATCTCGCCGCGTTCTAAGTCCAGATCCTTGACTCGCAAACGGAGCGCTTCGAGCAACCGCAAGCCGCCACCGTATCGCAGCATTGCGATGAGCCATTCGTCGCCGATCAGATGCGCCATGACCCGCCAGACTTCGTCGACCGTCAGCACAACGGGCAGCCGCTTCGGCCGACGGGGGCGAACGACGCCTTCGATGCGGTCGAGCGGCTGTTCCAGGACATGCTCGTAAAGGAACAGAACGGCGGAGAGAGCCTGATTCCGGGTGGACGCGGCGACGTGCTCCTTGACCGCCAGATGCGTCAGGAAGCGGTTGGCGTCGCTCTCGCGAAGCTGGCGGGGATGCCGGTGCCGGTGAAACTCGATGGAGCGGCGAATCCAATGCACGTAAGCTTCTTCCGTGCGTCGGGCGTCATGGCGGACTGGCAAAACCTCGATCGTGCGGTCGTAGAGACGGGGCGTGGGCTTGTCGGGTAACAGGCCCGGCGGCGTTCGGCGGTGGGGCTCGGTTGCGGGCATGGCCGCAGTCCGTGACGGACGATCCAGATGCCCCTATTCTAGCAGTTCGCGGGCAGAGCGACAATCCGCGGGACGAGAAACAACAAGCCCTGTGCCAGTAAGCACTTGCGGTCCTTGCAGGCGGCCTTTTCCCAGAGACATGTCGATCAGGTCCCACAAGTTCCCGCCGTCGTTGGGGGCAAACGTCAGCAGCACGTCCGCGTCGCTATCCGGGCGGAAGCCCTCGCGCAGGACCGACCCGAACGGCGCCAACTCCACCACGTTCCACTTGCGGCAGAACGCTGCGATCTTCTCGGCCGGCACGGGAACGCGTGCTTCGATCATCGCACGGTCTCTCAAATCGTCTCGGTGAACGCCTCGGGAAAAAGCTCCCTCAACCGCTCGATTTGCCCGCCCGCCACCAGAGAGTTTTTGGCCTCGATCCTACCGCGCCCCGGGAACCGCCGGAACGGCGATCCGGGGTAGCGCGGGCCGGGCCAACTCTTGGTCGCCGATCAGGTACTCGAGCATCAGGTAGTCGACGAGATCGTGATAGGCGTGGCCCACCGGGGTGACGCACTGCCCGGCATAGTCGGTGACGAACGCCTCGACGCCGGGGGCGCCCTCGTTCTCGAAGACGGCGACGGCCGCCTTCTCGACGTCGGCCTGGATCGCGAGATACCGCCTTTCGGCGGGCTTGACGACGCGCAGCACGTCTTCGATCGCGTCCCGGTATCGCAGGGCGGTCGCCAGATTGTGGACCAAGCGGAAGTTCCACTGCGGCTGCCGCCGGTCGATGCGCGTGAAGTTGGCCGCATGGTCCCACGTGTCGGGCAGGTCGGTCACCCCGGCGTAGATCGGCACAAAACAGCTCGTGCTTGCCGGCCCGTACGCAAACCACAGGCAGTTGCCCACCGCGTCGGGCAGCCCGGCGCGCAACTGGGCAAGGAACACGTAGCCGCTCGTGGGCGTCGAGATGGCCCGCTCGGGCTTCACGTCGAGCAGCTCGAACAGTTCGCGGGGCCCCCACGGGCGCGCCAGCGGGCTCTTGCCTCCCTCGACCCGAAAGGCGGCGTGCTCGGTCAAATCGAATGCCGTGCCCTCGTAGGCGTCGCGCATCACGTCCATGAGTCTCGCGACCGTGACGGGCTTGTCGGGCTTCACCGAAAAGGGGTACCGATCCACGCCCGATTCGCTCGGCGCCTCGAGCTTCAGCGACGGGGCGGCCAGGCTCAGGGCCCGCCACTCGCGCAGGGAGTTCTGCCTGCCTCCGCGACCGGCGTAGACGTCGTGCCAAACGAAGGGCTGCCCGGGCTTCCAGAAGCCCAGGTCTTCGGCCAGGGAGAACACGTTGGCCGACGCGATGAAATGGTCGCGGTCGTCGAGGTCGACCTCCGCGATGCGGCTGCGATTGGCGCTGCACCCGACCTGGCCGTCGGGGATCCGCTGGGCGCACCACACGCCGCCCGGCTTGCCGCTGCCGGGAGTCCAGTCCTCGCCCGGGCCGAAGATCTCCATGAGCCAGATTCCCCGATCGTCGGCGATCGGCAGCGCCACGCCGGCGCCGGGAGCCCGATAGTATAAAAACCCGTACCGGTCGATCATGTCGCCGATGACCCGCACGGCCTCGCGGGCCGTCTTGGCGCGGAGCAGGCCGTTGGCGATGAGCGAGGTGGTCCAGTGGTTGCTGTTGGGGCCGACGACGCCCCGGTCACAAGCCAGGCCGGCCCGCATGGGCACATACTCGATGGCGATGCTCACGCCGTGCTCGTTCAGCCCGCCCGTGGTCATGCTTTCGACGTTGCCCGCCAGAAGGATGCTGCGATAGGTCTCGGTCGTGGGCAGATGCCCGACCAGGTCGTACCCCTTTCGGACGTGGGCCTCGTACTCACGGTAGGTCTTGGGCCTGGGAACGTTCCAGTACATGGGCAGCTTCGTGCCGGGCGCATAGCTTTGGGCGGGCATGACGTAGAGCAGGCCCATCACGTCGCCGTCGCACGAGCTGGCCAGAAGCACCGAGCCGTCGGCGGTCGCCCGCCGGCCCACCAGAATCGTCGTGCACGCGGCAGCCGGTCGTGCGGCCGGGCACGCCACGGCGAGGATCGCCAGAGAGACGAGACGGCCGGTTCGTAAGCGTCGGACCTCGATCATGCGTGTCTCCTGGATTCTTCTCGATTGCTCGTTCCTTTGCTCGTTCTTGCTCGTTCCCACGCTTCTGCGTGGGAACGCCTCTTCGGACGCTTTGCGTCCCCCCGGATACTGTGACACCGAGCGGCACCACCGGAGACGCAAAGCGTCCAAGACCTTGGTTCCCACGCAAAGCGTGGGAACCAGGGTTGTGCGTGGGAACCAGGGTTAAGGTGTCTCCTGGATTCTTCTCGATTGCTCGCTAGACTTTTGCTCGTTCCCACGCTTCTGCGTGGGAACGCCTCTTCGGACGCTTCGCGTCCCCCCGGATACTCTGAC
>Ga0334899_1001747_pt1 | contig 19516 bp, 12 predicted proteins | sample GraSluR3_MG_FD_207219 | JGI IMG/M metagenome (GOLD analysis project Ga0334899, IMG submission 207219) | Sludge microbial communities from methane-producing bioreactor in Wageningen University, Netherlands - Granular Sludge_8_08-R3 | ecosystem: Engineered > Bioreactor > Anaerobic > Unclassified ...
GAAATAAACTTCCATCTTCCGTCTTCTGTCTTCCAACTTTGTTGTATCTTTGCAACGCTAATCCATGGGGCTGACTTTGGTTTTGACAGCAAGATGAATGGATTGGTAAGCATGCCGAGCGTTGGGTGGCTGGCTCGTTAATCTCAGGACTCAGACCTATAAAAGGCGAAAATAACAATTACGCACTCGCTGCCTAATAAGTACCAGGTACTTCGGGCTTAATCACGTCAACTAGGTTGACGCGACGAGTAGTCTCACGGAGGGCTTCGCCCACTGGAACTCCGGTTTGAGGCTTCAAAACAAATGGGCTAGCGCGGGATGCTCCCCGGTTCCCGTGCGAAAATTTTGGGGATAAGGCTTAGGTTGGTCTCTTTCCACCTGCCCAAGCTCGAAAACCAAGGAGAGATAAGCATGTAGAAAGCCAATTGGTTCCTTGTTTGGACGAGGGTTCGACTCCCTCCAGCTCCACTAGACGCAAATCTATTTTATTTCAAAAAACCTCAATGTATCAATACATTGAGGTTTTTTTTAGTATGAATTTCAATTAACGGTATTTTAAGTCCGTTTATTACTCTCTATTCGATTACCTGTGTTGAAGTGTTGTGAAATAGGTAACCGAATTCTTTGTAATAAACAGATAATTAGTTGGATAATGAAGTTTTGTGGCGTTTCTTAGTATTTATAGATGCTTGAATATTACTTACCCATCTTACCCAATGTAATGAAAGTATTATAACCATTGGGTTTTATTGAGGTAACTGGTTTTAAAATGTTCCTACCCAAATTACCCTAGTGATGTGTTGTGGCTTAAGGGTTGAACAAGGGAGGGAGTGTATGCCAACGAAACCACTAGGATTTATTCTAATTCAGCATTATTACGATTTCATTTCCATAACCTTATTAGTTAAAAATACTTTAAAACTATTGCTAAACCAATAAATGTTCACTATATTTGCGTGTTCACGTACACGTGAACACAATGAGTATGGAAATAATAATAATACATAAAGCGATTGATAGCCTTGCAAGGGCTACTGGTGCAGTTGCCGAGTGGGGTCAGGAGGGTACTCAAAAAGGTGCTCCCGATGGTAAATTGCGCTTAAACATTAATCATAAGGAATACTGGTTTGATGCTGTGGTAAAGAAACAGGTGAGAAACCTGCATCTTGCCAACCTTAATGAATTAGGGAAAAAGTACGAGAACCTTTTACTTGTTACCGAAGTAGTTTACCCAAATATTGGAGAACAGCTTCGCAGCAGAGGGGTAAACTATATTGATACCTTGGGGAATGTTTTTATTAAGCAAAACGATTTGCTTCTGCTTATTGAGGGGAAAAAGCCCACAAAAATCGAAACAGAAAAGGCTGGTAGAGCATTCAATAAAACTGGACTTAAATTTATTTATCATCTGCTCACTGATAAGGACTTTATAGGCAAAACTTACCGCGAGAAGGCGGCTATCTGTGCGACTGCAGTGGGAAACATTAATTACATTACAAACGATTTGCTGAACCAGGGGTTCTTAAGGAAGAAAACAAAAGGGGTGTTCTACATTCCAAATCGTGAGAAGCTAATTAACCAATGGTTAATATATTTCGAAAGGAAGCTAAAGCCTGATTACTTTATTGGCGCATTTCGTTTTGTGAATAAAGAGGATGCTAAAAACTGGAGAGAGTTAAAGTTGGACTTTACAAAAACCAAGTGGGGAGGTGAGCCAGCTGCCGATATATTAACCAACTACCTAAAACCCGGAGCGTTTACTATATACACAGCTGAAACAAGAGCGGAGTTGATTCGCAACTACAAACTTGCACCCGATGAGACTGGAGACGTTAGGGTTTACAATGTGTTTTGGGGTATGCAGACTGAGGATACTAAAACTGTTCACCCATTGATTATCTTTGCCGATTTAGTGAATACCGCCAATGCCCGAACGGATGAGTTGGCCAATATGATTTATAATGAGTACCTTAAAGGATAATTTCGACAATACCATTAGAAACAGATTTGGCGAGACAATTGATGCACTCGAGAGGACTTTCAACAGCTTTGGAATTGATTACTACTTAATTGGAGCCTTTGTTCGCGATGTTTGGACTAACCACATAAACAGTATACCAGAACTGAGAGCTACCCTTGACCTTGATTTTGCTGTATTAATCAATAGGCATAGCGACTACCAAGAGCTAATTGACTATTTGGTAAAGAACGAAGGTTTTACTTCTCACCCTGAGCCATACAGGCTTATCTCAAATAGTAAGAAAATTGTTGATTTGCTTCCATTTGGAGGGATTGAAAAGGATAATGAAGTTCTAATCAAGGGAAGAAAGCCTGTTTATTTGTCGGTGCTTGGAACCAAAGAGGTAACGGAAACCGCACAGGTTATCGAGGGGAATTTCAGGGTAATTACCTTGCCTGGCTTGTCAATTCTTAAGTTAGTTGCCTGGAGTGAGAACCCAGGTAGAGTGAAAGATTTAGAAGATTTTTTCTTTATTGCAAAGTTCTATTCAGAAATTGCGACTGACGATTTGTATAAACCGGACAACATTGAACTTGTTGAGCATTGCAGCGAGTTTAGGTTTGCTGGGGCAAGGCTACTGGGTCGCGAAATGGCATTAATTGCCCAAAAATCACCACTGCTTTATTATAAAATTGCTGATACTGTGGGAACTCAACTGAAAGGCTTTAGCCATTTAGAAGTAGATGATATGTACGTGGCTAACAAGCCTGACGAATTAAGCCTAAAACTTATGTTGGTAAAGGAGTTGCTTGAAGAGTTTTTGGAGACTAGAGCTTAATTTATTGTAAGACTTATATGATCGGAAAAGGGTTAGGCTTATTATTTAATGAGGGTAAGATGGGTTGTTGGCTTTTGCAACTTATTATAAAATTTCAACTAGTTTTTCTTTCAAAAAGGATTTTTTTAGACACTTATTCGGTTGCCTATTGAGGTTGTGAATTTTGAAAAGACTATAGAATAAGGGCTGTGTGAAATGTATTTGACTGCCCCTTCTGCTCCACAAAAACGAATTCAAAAGAATTCAAAACGCTTTAAAACATTTGGTTTTAGGGCGTTTTTTTTGGTAGTGTTACATGGAATTGCTATAAAATGAGGCTGGGCGTATGGGTGTCCACTCTGTTTTATGTTTTAACTCCTTAACCAGCTCCGAGCCTATCGACGCTATTAGACTTTGTAGTTTTTATCTCGCTTGTTCCATAGTTCTAGATTGAGAAATTGTCTAAAAATCAAGAACATTGTACAGTATGCCGATTGCTATTTTTAAGTTTCTTAGCGCTTTGGTGATATTTTTTTTAAATGAAAGAGTTTCCAAATTCTTCGGAGTCCAATTTTTCTGATGATTTTTCTGATGGGGACTATAGCCGCTACTGCCCGAACAGCGCAGCATACAAAAGCGAATACATTAGCACAAATGCAGGAGTTAGCCTTCGTATTATAACCTTCAGGCCTTCTGCAAAAGATAATATGCCTCTAATAGTCCTTATCCCCGGACTGGCGGGTGTTATCGATAGTTTCAAGGATTTGCTAGTAGAGCTAACATCAAGATACCCCGTTTACTATGTAGAGACCAGAGAGAAAAGGTCTGCAAAAATTTCCTCGCCTGTAGGCTTTTCTGTTTCCGATATTGCTGCCGATATTGCATGTGCAATTCAAGTGCTTGGCTTGGCCCATTTCTCGTATATTCTAATAAGTTACTCCCTGGCGGCCTCGGGTGCTGCAGTTGTGCTGGCCATCAAGATGTTAACCCGAAAGCTAGCAGTATTGGTTCAACCCTCGGCAAGCTTTCCGTGGCCTCGCTGGTTGCTGGCGCTAACCTGGGTGGGTGTGCCGCTTTATGGAGTGATAAAACCTTTTGTAAAATGGTACATGCGTAATTTTACTATCGATATAAATGAGGATAAGGAGATTTACGAGATAAATTGCCGCAACTTGGATCAGGCCAACCCTAGGCGATTGACTACCGCCGTGAGGGCAATGGCCCGGTTCAGCATATGGGAGTACTTGCCAAAATACAAATAGTGATTGAAGATTCTAACTTTTAAGCCCATTATTTAGATTTGCTGTTCGTTTTGGATAGGTTGCTAAAAAAAGCGCCCAAACTTGCAATAGGTTTGGGCGCAATAAGAATTCGTTTGATGTAGCTTACTTTCTCACAAAGATAAAGTCACCACCCTCATCACCCGTACCTTTGATGTCGCCATACTGGGGTACTGTAGGGCTTGTGTTCATCACTGCCGTTTTAAAGCTGCTAAACAGCTCCTCGGCCGAGAGGTAATCTAACGTGTTCTCCTGTAGGCGTTGAACCAGATGCTTTATAAACATACTCTCGTCGGGCACTTCGGTAAGCGCACCACTGGTCATAGCCTTACGGCTTTTCTTGTCGTACACCTTGTTCAGCTCATCGGTGGCGTCGGCAAATGCTTTGCGTACTTTAAAGATGCTCCCGCCAAAGCAGGCATCGGCAACAAGCAGGGTGTGCTTACTTTTAATCGCAGCGATATAATCCTTTAGCTGGCTGTTGGCCATCCAGTTGCCAGTGCTCGACGCAGAGGCATCGGATGGGAGCCAGTATCCAAACTCTGTCTCGGTATCAAAATATCCGTGGCCAGCAAAGAAGATTAGGAGGTTGTCATCTTTTGTAACACGGCGGGTAAGCTTATCGAGCTCGTCAATAAGTTGACCTCTCGTAGGATCTTTCAAGAAGATTATATCGCTAGCCTCAAAGGTGTAATTTTCGACCAATGTTTTGGCAAGGGTTGCTGCATCCCTAACGGGGTTGCTTAGCGAGGCAATGCCTGGGTCGGGATACTCGTTAATGCCAACAATTAGGGCGTAATACCTAGGTGCTCTTGGGGCATCAAAAACAAGGTCGAGCTCCTCGGTGTCTGAAGCAACTTTCTGGTTTGGTGAGTCTTTTCGGTATACAATGAATTTTCGTTCAACGCTGTTCTCAAAGATATCCATCGATCGGATAACGATGTCGTTTCGGCCTAGCTTAAGAGGAACTGTGGCCTCAAAAATGTTGTCGGGCAGGAGCGAAGCGTTTCGCCCATTTACCACAACCTCAAAAATTCCGCTTTCATCGCTTGCCGTACCTTTTACAAGTAGGTTCTCCTCTGATACGGTTAGATCCTCGCCGAGGGTAACAGAGCGAAGCCTCCTATCTTCAAGTCCGCTTGATGATTGGGCTAAGGGTCTACCTCTGGTAGCTTCGCTACCGGTAAGCGACACCCCTTCGGGAGACAGGATGGAAATAGTTGGGGGATTAGTATCTTTTTGCACCACTTGTGGTGCCGGTTTTTTTACATTTACACTGGTAGCTACTGAGCTCTCGAACTGCTTCGAGGTAGAAACGGCCATAGAGGTTGTAGGCACATTGGATATAGGAAAATCGCGGAACTGCAGCGCGCTGTTTTCCAACTTGTCGAGTCCAAAGGTTGAGAAGGTGAGCAGCTCGGCACCTATGGATAAGCGCATTACACGAGTCAAATCCGCAGGGATTCTATCGAATGTGAAGGAGGCTTGGACTGTCTCCCCATTTTTCAGGGTACGCTGTGGAGTGGAGTAGCGTTGCGAACCAACCACATCACCAAGCTTTCCGCGTTGTGCATCGTAGTTCTGACGATTAAAATCGGTGATGGTAATTAGCCCGTTAATCAGCTTCAGGTCGCGTGTTGGCCCGTTGTTGGTGATGCTCAGAATAAGTTCGAGCTGATTGTTGCCGCTGCGATGTAAGCTTACGAGTTTAAAAATCACATCGCTAAAATCGTCCTCAAGAGCTATTGTCGACTTGGTTTGACCACTTAGCTTGAATATCACGTCGCCCTCAAGTTCTGGAAGGTCGTTCAGAACATTCCAGATAATTACCTGATTCTTTCCACCTAGCACATTGTCGCCAACATAGCCCGACACGGTTTTCATCTCCTTAAACGTGCGGCCTCCATCGGTTGAAAAGCTGGGGGTTACCTTAAATAGTTGCCCTATCTGTTCGCCAGTAATTGAATATTCTATGTTAATATTCTCACCAAGCTGCTTGGTGTTTAGGTCAGCAAACTCTTGGGCAACAATGCTCGTAGTGCCTATAGCTAGTACAGCTAAAGCTAGGGACACCAATTTTAACGCCTTTTTCATACCGTGTATTATTAGTGGTTTTACTCAAATACCTTGAATTTCTATACTTTTTGGGTTGTTATTTTAGTTCAATAACGCTTAAATCAAAGCCTATGCTGTCCACTCCAAATTCAATGCCATTAATATACATTCGGGCAGTTTTTGTGGCAACTTCACGGGTTAGGTTTCGCATTTCGGGGCTATACATCTCATCTAAACTCCTTATGTTTATTGATGTTTCTTCTGTATTGAGGGTGAGCTGGCGAAGCAATTTTTTGGAGTAAATGCTCCACAAACCATTGTAGCTGATTAGCGGTTCAGTATTACTAGCCCAGCTCGGGTTTGAGTATTTGTAGTTGTATATAGGGTAGTCTCTATCATTTCCCAGAAATTGCGAAATAGCAAGGAAACGTCTTCCTTTTTCGCGGTAGGTAAAGTGCGAACTGATATCAATACCGCTTGGTGTAGTGTGTTTAGTTACAAATTCGTATTCGGCCTGGGGTTCAAATACGTTGTCAATTTGGGCTTCAATGTAAAGGGCTGTTCCTACGGTCGATATTTTCAGTAAGGGATCCGTAGTGCTTGATCTTGAGGGGGAGTACCTAAGTAGAACCACTGCTTCGTTGTAACGCGTTAGGTGAATTTTTTCGGTTGTGAAGCAACTTGAATCGGCTTGTGCGGCAGCCGATAGTCTGAAGTATGTGTCGAATCGCTGTCCATAGCCTTTATATGCCTGTTCGGTGTAGGCTACGGTATACACATCTCTATAGTACTGTATGTAGGCTTTGTGCTGAAGAATGGCCATCGATTTGGCTCTGTGCATAGCCTGAAATATTGCCTCTTCGGGGGTTAGGTCAGGATCGGAAATACCTATGGCAAAGATCGACTCGCTGCTTGAAGTGGGAGGTTTAAAAAACCAGCTAGGGAGCGTATCGGGGTAAAAACTCACCCTTTCGATGTTCTTGAATTTCCCATAGCTTGCAAATTCGTTTGGTCGAGTTTCTTTCTCAAAAATTTTCTCAAAGGCTTCCTTTTGCCCTTTTGCAGTGAGGGTGAAAAGGACTAGTAGTAGTGTTGCCAGCTTTGGCAAAAGGCTAATTCTCATCTTTTGAGGGTATTTATTATCCATAAGCGTAATTGTAAAGTTATGAAATATTGCGGTTAGTATTTATAATTCGGGCTCATTAATTTTTGGCTGGGAGTTGATATAAAAGGTACTACTGCAATTTTAGTTTGAATGATTTTAGGGTCGGAAGTCCGAAGACCCCCGCCTGAACGATGCAGTCGGGCAGGGAAGTTGGAAGGTTGAAGCATATTAATTCTGTCTTCTGACTTCTGTCTTCAAACCCAAACCAAAGATTTAAGTTTGCTATAATTTACATAGTTTCCACGAAATTGGTAGTAGAACCATATAAAAAAAGCACCTAACAATTGGTTGCTAGGTGCTGGTGTTTTAGAAATTATTGGATTATAAACTTTGGATGCTGGTGGCCTCAACCTCCTTACTAACTTTTTTAACAAGCCCCTGAAGCACGTTCCCTGGCCCTAGCTCGGTGAAGTTTGATGCTCCATCGTTAATCATGTTTATCATGGTTTGGGTCCAGCGAACAGGAGAGGTTAGCTGTGCAATTAGATTTTGCTTAATACGCTCGGGAGCAGTATATGCCTTGGCATCAACATTTTGGTAGATTGGGCATAAAGGAGCATTGAGGTTTGTGGACTCAATAGCTTGCGCTAGTTCAAGCCTTGCGGGTTCCATCAATGGGCTGTGGAAGGCACCACCAACCTTAAGGGGCAACGCCCTTTTGGCACCGGCTTCTTTTAGCTTGTCGCATGCAGTGTTGATTCCTGCGATGCTACCAGAAATTACGAGCTGCCCCGGGCTGTTGTAGTTTGCGGGTACAACCACATCATCAATTTCGGAGCAAATCTTTTCTACCACCTCATCATCAAGTCCTAGGATTGCCGCCATGGTGGAGGGCTCCTTCTCACAGGCTTTTTGCATAGCCATAGCGCGTTTCGATACCAGCACAAGTCCGTCTTCGAACGAGAGCGCTCCACTGGCAACTAGAGCCGAGAATTCGCCGAGTGAGTGGCCTGCTACCATTTGAGGATTAAAGCTGCTGCCTAGAACCTTGGCAAGAATTACAGAATGCAGAAAGATGGCTGGCTGGGTAACCTTGGTTTGCCTAAGGTCCTCGTCGGTACCATCAAACATTAGATCCGTTATTCTGAATCCTAAAATTTCGTTCGCTTTCTCAAAAAGCTCTTTTGCCAAAGGTGAGTTTTCATATAAATCTTTGCCCATCCCAACAAATTGGGCGCCCTGTCCAGGGAATACAAATGCTTTCATAACTTTAAGTTTTTAAACCAATGTCCAATTAAAGCAACAAAATTAGCTTTTTTTGCCACAAAGCAAGCCTTTTTCCTAAACATTGGGCATATAGGTAATGCCTGTTGATAATTAGGCTAATTGCACCTTATCCGTTTAGTAAAAACCCGAATTTTAATGCCGAAGTTGATATGGATCAACTTTTTTGGAAACTAACATCATTCACAATTGCTTGTTATATAGATGACCTGGTTGTAATTTTACGCTAAGCAATAAGAAAGGCAAAAGTTGATAACTTAAATGATTATCCGCAAATATGCCTAAAGTGATGAAAAACTTATGATACAACAAAATAATAATGAATTTGATATTATGAGCCTGCCTTTGCCCTGCCTTTGCCCTGCCTTTGCCCTGCCTTTGCCGGCAGGCAGGCGGCAAGCAGGCGGCAGGCAGGCGGCAGGCAGGCGGCAGGCAGGCGGCAGGCAGGGAGTACTTTTCCCGCAGAAGCAATTGGTTGTAAATCAGAGCTAAAGATTGCTTCTCCCGACAAAAAACGTCAGGATCGCAATGACGCAAATATGATATAGGTACTAAAGCGGATAATCATAAAACTTAATAAGGAATATCTATGAAAAACTGGGGAATTAGAGCTAAGGTATTTACCACTCTTTTAGTAGCCGTTTTTGTAATGCTAGGTGGAATACTGTTTCAGGTTTATGTTGGCGTTAAAAATAATCTTGAGGATTATTTTAGTCGTAGCATTGAGCTTAAAGCCGATTTTGTTAGCAACTACATTCAGGAAAAGCAAGCATCGGCTAAAGCGGCCACCCTTGTGGCGGGTACATCAAATATACTTCGTAATGCATTTATCGAGGGTGACAGGGAAATGGCCATTGACCACGGCTTAAGGCTCATGGAATCGTACGGACTTGACTACCTTGTGATTACAGATAATCAGGCGAATGTATTTATTAGGGCCCATGCAAAGGATCAGTTTGGCGATAATATTGGGAACCAAATCAATATACAGAAAGCGCTAAGGGGTGAAGCCTCGGTGGGTTTTGAGGATGGTGCAGTTGTTAAATTTTCTATAAGAGCAGGAGTTCCTCTACGTAACGAGGAGGGTGAAATAATTGGCGCCATTTCGTTGGGATATGTGCTAGGCGATGAGCGTTTTGTTGATGAGCTGAAGAGGGTGCAGGATGTTGAGGTTACCCTTTTCTATGGCGATACTAAGTACCAAACTACCCTTTTAGATGAAAAGGGAAGTAGGATTGTGGGTACTAGGCTTGGCATACCAGAAATTGAAAATACTGTGTTAAAGCAAGGACGTATTTACTTTGGTGAGTCACAAATACAAGGAGAACCATACCATGCTGCATACATCCCCATTAGGGGCGCATCGGGTGATATTACAGGTATGCTTTTTATTGGACTTCAAGTATCAATAATTAACAGTATGGTGATGAGCATTAGTACTGCCGTGCTGGTGCTTATGTTGATATTAGGTGTTATCGCCGTTGGGTTTATTGGCTACATCCTTAACTCAACCGTTATTAAGCCAATTAGTAAGCTGGTTACCGCTACCGATGAGTTTGCCAAGGGAAACCTTAATATCCATATCGATCATAAATCGAATGATGAAATGGGCATCCTCTCCAGCTCCCTGTCACAAATGGTCGAATCACTAAGGGGAATGGTTGAAAAAATCATGGGTATTTCCGATGGCATTGCAAGTGCTAGCTTGGAGATGAGCTCCAGCGCACAGCTGCTTTCGGATGGCGTTAATCTGCAGGCATCTTCTTCCGAGGAGATATCATCGTCTATGGAGGAGATGTCGTCGATGATTGAGTCGAACTCCGATAACGCAAGCCAAACCACCAAATTGGCAAAATCGGCCGAGGTGGGTGTACGCAACGGTAGCGAGGCAACAAGGCAAACAGCAGGCTATATGCGTGACATATCTGAGAAGATATCGATCATTACCGATATTGCATTTCAAACCAATATTCTGGCGCTTAATGCAGCGGTTGAGGCTGCTCGCGCTGGTGAGCACGGTAAGGGATTTGCCGTTGTGGCCGCCGAGGTACGCAAGCTGGCCGAGAGAAGTAGCTTGGCTGCCGATGATATTGTTGGGGTTACTACCAAGGGGGTCGACCTAGCAGAAGAGGCTGGTGAGGTTTTAGCCAAGCTGGTGCCCGATATTGAGAAGACCTCAAGTCTAATCCAAGAGATTGCCGCATCGAGCGTTGAGCAAACCAATGGAGTAGAGCAGATAAACAATGCCACGCAGCAGCTTAGCCAGGTGGTTCAGCAGAATGCTTCATCCTCGGAGGAGTTGGCCTCCAATTCCGAGGAGCTTGCGGCAATGGCAGAGCAGCTAAAGGAGATAATGGGCTTTTTCAAGGTTTAGGTTTACGAATAGAGCGAAGAGTCCCTAGGTTTTAATCTGGGGATTTTTTTATGGAGTTAATTAATCCGTTACTTTGTAAGCAAGACCGTTAAGAAAACTTAGTTCACAACCAAATTACCCCCCAGGAATATGAACACAAGTGATACCGAACACTTAAGCCTTACTCGCCCTTTCCTTGTCCAAAGTCTGAAAAAATAGCTTCTTTACCTACATCATCCTGGCAGGTGAAGTGAGCCCACGTTGGAGTACGAGTTGAAATATCCCTGTAAATCTTGCTGAACACTAGTGCAAAGAATAGCTGAAGCTGGAAACCTGTATTAGGATCGCTTAGTCTAACTTATTATCCCAACTACTCCAGTGCGTATCCTAGACCCCAAAACAAATACTCTTATCGTAGAATTATGTTACTTTATCAAAAAGGCAAAAGTCCCTGAAATTTTATTCTTAGGTATAAGATAAAATACTTTATTTTTGTTTAGCAGAATAAATTCTTAAAACTTACTTATATGAGACGCATACTATTTTCGGCGATAATGCTTTTTATCTTTGGTAATGCAAGCGCCCAACTTTTTAGCATTAGAGGGCATGAAATTGGGTTTGCCTACCTAGGGCCCAAAGTGGGTACCACATCCTCAACCATTACCAATATGGATGTTTTGGGGACTGACACCAAAACCCGAACAGGATTTCAAATTGGAGCAGTGGGTGAAATAGGGTTGACCCAGATGCTTTCGTTTGAAACAGAATTAACCTTTACTTCTAAGGGAGTAGCCGATAATCTTGGCGCTCGGAGGGTAAACTACATTAGCATCCCATTTCTAGCAAAGTTGTCGTTCAATGCTCTTGGGTTATCTAGGGTGTATGCAACGGGCGGAACGTATAACAACATTAGAACTAACGCAAAGGTGGTTTACAACGATTTTGATGAGACTTATAACGAGAGCCATCACTACACAATCATCGACTGGGGTTTATCGCTGGGTGGAGGTGCCGCATACGATACAAAGTACGGATTGCTTTGCCTCGACCTCCGATACGATATGGGTGTGGTTGATGTGGAAAAAATAATCGAAACAGAGCGTAATATGAACCGTTCGTTTGGTGTGGCGCTTACCTTTAAGTACGATGCTGTTGATCTATTCCTGAGGTTACGCAAGAAGCGGCTAGATCCCGATGCTTAGTAGAATGTTTAGATAGAACAAGGCTTGTAAACTGAGCTTGTTCATGTTGCTTTACAGGGATGTTTCTACTTGTATCGGCAACTGCAATTGAAATTCTGCCCCTGTCGGTGATGCTTCTGCAAAAGAGGGGTTGTCGATTCCTTTATCATTCTCATAATGCTTGTTCTTTAAGCACTCATTACGGGTGCTGGAGCAGCGCCTATGGCGTATCATTTAGGGCTTGCCTTGGCTATGGGTAGCTTCTCGCTTACGATAAATCTTGGAATGGCCGGAGTGTTTAATCCTAACCTCAGTATTGGTGATGTTGCCATGGTTGAATGCAACATCTCTGCCGATTACGGCATTGATTACAATGAGAACTTCGAGTCTTTATTCATCCTATTGCCGGATCGTGCTGATAGGCTTTGCGTTTACCAACGGAAGGTTACCTTGCTCATATTTGAAAAGCTAAGGTTTGAGGCTAAACGTTGACTAGTAGCGTGTTGTTATTGTGAGGGGTTAAACAAACTCAAATTTTATTCGTTTTATTGAGTAAATGGTTTTTTTATCGCTAAAGGTTTGTTATCTTTATGTAGAATAAATACTTACACAATTGAATATCGAAGAATCACAGTCAAGACCCTTCTTTGGAAAGATGCAGAGGTTAAATGAAACGATCCACTCGTTAGATGAGAAGTGGTATGTAGAGTTCTGGGATGTACATTACTACTTTTTGGGCATTGAGGTTTTTAGCACTAAGAAAGAGGTGGTAAGAACAATTAATGGCAGCAAGGTTGGGCGCACTTCAGTACCCAAGGAGTAACCCTATTTTTTTATCCCCCCCCTTTTCAAACCCTTTCTTTGAACAATATCGATGGCTTGATGTTATTAGTTTAGAAAGATTCTAAATAATGTTTAACTTTTAAAAATCAAGTCATATGTCATTTGAATTAAAAAGCTTACCATACAGCTACGATGCGCTTGAGCCATACATTGATGCTCAAACCATGGAGATACACCACACAAAGCACCACGGTGCATACACCGCAAATTTAAATAAAGCCATTGAGGGAACCGATTTGGCCTCTAAGCCAATAGAGGACATTCTGAAGAGCATCTCAAAGCACCCAGCTGCTGTTCGCAACAATGGTGGTGGGTTCTATAACCACAACCTGTTCTGGAGTGTTATGGGGCCAAACGCTGGTGGAGCGCCTTCGGGCGAGCTGGCCAAGGCCATTGAAAAACATTTTGGCAGCTTCGACAGCTTTAAAGAAAAGTTTAGTACAGCTGCTGCCACTAGGTTTGGGTCAGGGTGGGCTTGGCTTGTGAAGCGGGGCGATGAGCTGCTCATTACATCAACCCCAAATCAGGATAATCCCCTTATGGATGTTGCAGAGGTGCAGGGAACACCAATTCTTGGGCTAGATGTTTGGGAGCATGCATACTACCTGAAATATCAGAATAGGCGGCCCGAGTACATTGAAAACTTCTGGAAAGTGGTTAGCTGGAACGAGGTTGAATCGAGGTTTGCTTCAGCTTAACAGCAAATTTTTTAGTTCGCGATACTCCCCTTTTGTTTGGTTTAAGTTTTAGGGGTGAGCCGGGGGAGACTCCGGCTCTTTTTATGTCAAAACTCTGGCAATCTCCCTTAGCAACTTATCGGGGTCTATCGGTTTGGTTAGGTAGCCATCGCTGTTGGCCTGCATACCCCTCTGTATATCATCGCTGGTGGCATAAGCCGATTGTATTATAATCTTTATGGAGGGCATTAGCTTTCTAAAGGGTTCAATTAGGGCAATCCCATCGCCATCGGGGAGCCCAATATCGAGGAGTACAATATCAAAATGGGGAGTGCATCGTATTATCTCAAGCGCTTGCTCACCGGTATGAGCAATGCGAATGCTGAGTTCGGTTGTTTGCAGTGCTTCCTCAATAAACTTTGCATTAAGCTCATCATCCTCAACAATAAGCACATTGCCTTTTAAATGCTCTATTATGGGTAAGCTACTGCCTTTTATGGCTTGGATTCTGCTATATTTCACTTCAAGAGGGATGGTGAAGGAGAATTGGGAACCTTTACCCTCCTCCGATTCAACCCATATCTTCCCACCTAAAAGATCAACTAACCCTTTTGATATGGCCAAGCCCAGCCCGGTTCCACCAAAATCGCGCTTCGAAATATCGTGTGCCTGCTGAAAACGCTCAAATATTTTTGAGTAGTTTTCCTTCGAAATCCCTGGGCCAGAATCCTTCACGTAGAATCGAATGTATTCCCCATCAAACTTTGAATAGCCAATTTCAATGGTTCCTGTCTCGGTAAACTTTAGGGCATTCTCAATAAGGTTGAAAAGGATCTGCTTAACTCTGCCAAAGTCTGTTGTTATTTCATCAACATCAGCAAATTGCTGAACCAGCTTAAGCTTAACATCAACCTTCTGATCGACTTCGGCCTTGGTAAGGGAGTACTCAAAAACCTCATCCATCATTTTCACCAGGCTTCCGCTGGTTTTGCTGAGCACAATTTGGTTAGCTTCAATTTTTGAGATATCTAGGATATCGTCGATAATTTTTAGCAGGTCGTTCGATCGTCGTTTAATAATCTCGGCAAATTGTTTTTGCTTTTCTTCGGGGATGCTACCCTTTGCCAATAGCCCCGAGAAGCCCATGATGGCATTCATGGGGGTGCGAATTTCATGGCTCATATTGGCCAGGAAAGCGCTTTTCAGCTTGTCGGCAACCTCAGCCTTTTCCTTTGCATTATGCAGCTCTTCATTTTGGGTTACATACTCCTCGTTGAGCGCGGCGTACTCCTCGTTACGCTCTTTTAGCTCTTTGACAATGCGTTGTAGTTTACTTTCTATGCTTTTCCGTATGGTAATGTCGCGGCTGATGGATATTACGCGTTCTTGTCCTAGAATTTTGGTCACCGAGAGGTGAACTTCCTCCCAGAACACCGAGCCATCTACCCTAACACTTTTCCATTCAAAAATTTGAGGGCCTTCCGTTAGGGCTTTCTTTGTCCATTTTATCGTTTCTTCAAGTGAGAACGGTGGCTCCGAGGTGTATCCATATTGCTTAAGCTCGTCAAGTGTTTTTAGGCCATACGACTCGATGGCCACCTTATTGGCGTCAATTATATCTCCAGTTAGCGGATCATGGATAATGATGGAGTCGTTGGCAAGCTGAAAGATGGTATGGTAGTTCTCCTCGCTTTGTCGCAAGGCATCCTCCATCTTTCTTTGCTCAGTGATGTCCCTAACAATGGTTAAAATTTTATCGTTACCCAGCTTAACCATACGACCCTCAAAATATTTGGTTTGGCCGTTTAGCTCTAGGGGGTATGAGTAGTTCTGGGGTTTTCCGGTTTTAAAAAGTGCATCAATCTTTTCTTCATTGATTTTCACCAGGTATGAGGGGGCAACCTCGCTCAAATTCTTGCCAATAAAATCGTCCTGTGGTGCAAGCAGTAATTCATTGTTAGACGAGTGGCAATCTAATATATCACCCTGCTTATTAAATACAAACATCACATCGGGAATGGTTGAAAGAATTGCCTTGTTGCGCTCGTTGCTCTCGTTCAGCTTATGCTCTGCTTTTTTCTGATCGGTAATATCGCGCCCCACACCAATTATTGACTCAACATTACCCTCTGCATCAAGAACGGATGTATCGAGCCAAGCCAACCAGCGCCACTCATTTTGAGCAAACACCCGCTGTTCTAAATAGCAATGGTGTGGCTCTTTGAAAAGGGCTTTCATTGCCTGCTTGGTACTCTGCTGATCATCCTTATGCACAAGGGGCAAGAAGGACTTACCCAAGAGCTCTGCCTCAGTCTTTTCGAAGTATTTACAGTAGCTGGGGCTTACATACAGGAACTCCCCCATGGGATTTACCTTAACCACCAAATCGTTCTGGTTTTCAACCAGCAAGCGGTACTTCTCTTCGCTTCCCTTTAAGCGATTTTGAATTTGCTTTTGCTCGCTGATATTTGTGATAATCCCCTGTAGTCCAGCATAGGTATTGTTTCGTATTATGGGTATATAATGAACAAGTGCAGCAAAAGTGCTACCATCCTTGCGCAGCATGGTAAATTCTTGGCCAATACCGCTGTCGTTTGTGTTCGGTTGTACCAAATGTCTATCCTGAGGGACTACAGTGTCTAAAATAGAAAGTTTGCCTACCACTTCGTTGTAGGTGTAGCCAAACTCAACCTCGGCGTACTTGTTGATGTAGGTAAAAATCCCTCTCTCGTTGGTTTCCCAAACGGTTTGGGGTAATAGGTTAACCAGTCGCTTAAACGTTGCCTGAACCTCGTGAAGTTCTTTCTCGGCATTCGCTTCTGGACTACTCATCTCTTCGAGACGTTTCCTAAGCAAATGGTTTTCCGATTCAAGCTGGGCGATTCGGCTATGTAGTTTGGTTATTTCCGAGTTATCAGACATTTAGCTAATTGTGTATTTGTACTTGAAAAATCTGAATCCTAGTTATACTATGGCTGATTCCACTCCGAAAAGTCTCAAAATGCTGATTTTTAACCTTTTTAACCCTGACCCCTTGAGGGGGTGTCTAAAAATCAGCATTTTAAAAAGTCCCCTTTAGGGGATTTAGGTGTAAAAGGACTTTTCGGAGTGGAATCATGGCTAAAATAATCAATATTAAACTGGAATTGTTCGCTCCCGTATCCTTTTTTTGTGATCATTAGTTTTTATTTGATTGCTACTGGTTCTGCAGGTCATTTTGACGGACTCCTTTTTTGCTGCATTGAAACTATACTGCACAATGTACCTAAGCAAAAAAGCAGCCAGGTGTTACATCTGGCTGCTTTTTTATCTGTAGAAAACTTTACTTAAAAGCCTTTTCTGGTAGTCCATCGCCAGCAAGGCTCAATCGGCTAAAGTACTCAGGGACGGGTTTGCCCAGCATGGCATCAACATACATACGCGCTAGCCCCATACCCAGCATGAAGCCCTGACCTCGAAGGCCCGTGAACAATCCGTGTTCAGGATCGATAAACATACGTGGCTCCACGTAGTATCCTGCCCAAACCGCTTGGTAACCTACTGAGCTAAGCTCGGGGATCCAGTTGGCAAAAACCTCTGACGCGATCTCCATAAAATCTTGTGAGTTTACCTTAAGATTTTTATCCGTCTCCCGTGGGTCAACAGCAGGAGATGCGCAGCCAATAATCTGGCCAGTTTCAGCCAGCTGCTGCCCGTATACCGCCACAAAACCCTTGTAGTTTCGCCTATCAATTAGCATGGGTAGCGGGGTGTTGTTAACGCCCATCCATGGCAGTCGGCGGGTAATAAAGGCTTGGTGTTTTACAGGGTAAATGCCGGTGTTAATGCCCAGCTGGCGTGAGAACTTATCGCCCGCTGGGCCGAGCGCGTTCACAAAATTCTCGGCGTGATACTCAATGTAATTCTTTTCATGATCGCGAACCAATGCTATGTATTCATCGCCATTGCGGTGAACGCTAATGAGTTCGCAATCCTCCTTAACGGTTCCGCCCTTCTCTATTCCAATTTTGCGAAGCAAATCAACCACCTTACCGGGTGTTGCTTGCCAGCAGTTGCTGGTAATAAGTGCAGCTTGGTATGTGTCTATCTCGGGGTTGAAGTAGGGCGATATTTCTTTTCGGAAATCCTTTGGCTCAACCATTCGCGCTTCGCTCCAGGCTCGTGATGCATCAAGGGCTTTGTAGGTGGCCTCATCGTGTGCAAAGCTCACGTAGTTTATGGTGCGATAGTCGATATTGCTAATTTGCTGTAGATCCTTAAATATCTGGTGGTTTTCGGCTGCAATTTGAGATATTTCGGGAAGCGAGAAGGCTGTACGGCCCCCAGCAATATTACGCCAGCTGGCACCCCTTCCGTAGTTCAGCAGCACAGGGCTAAGGCCAGCTTCGGCCATGTAGCGGAATAGCGCGCTACCACCAATTCCTCCTCCTGCCACAAGGGTTTTCACCTTTTCAACCCGGTTTTTCTTGCCGTTAATGCCAGTGATGTATGTTTCCGGAACATCCTTGGGGTAAAGCTCGCCAATGCTCACCTGATTGCTTAGCGGACCGCGTGGGGTTGCATCGCCCACAATCTGAATGCCCTTGGGAATAAGGGCCGTTTTAAGACGTTTAATGCATCGCTTGCCACGGCATGCTCCCATACCTAGGCGGGTGGTGTGCTTCACCTCATCTACCGAAATAAACTTACGGTTTCCTATGGTTTCAATCACTTCGTCGAGGGTTACATCGTCGCAATGGCAAACGTATGTTTTTACCTCGGGCTTATACTCAATGGGTTTTATTTGTAGCGGCGTGGGGAACTTATCCTTAACAATAAACCCTCTTACCTTTAGCAGTTCGTCTTTATGTACGTCCTTACTTTTTACCCTGGCAATATTGGTTTTGTTGGGTTTGCGAAGTATCTTCTCAATAACCCCTTCGCCCACTTTTTGGCCGTTATTGTCAACTAGGAATACCTCGCTTCCCTCAGCTGCCTCGTACTCAATGGGGAGGAATAGCCAATCCTTTCCGTAGTGATACCCAAAGATTGCAAGGCCAGGACATTGGTAAACGCAGTCCATACAGCCAATGCACTTGTCGAAATCGATGTGAGGCACGGTGCTGGTGGATGTTTTGGTAATGGCGCCGTGTGGGCAAGCAAACTCGCAGGGGTTGCAGGCAAATCCGTACAGGCAGTCAATCTGCACAAAGGGTTTCTTCTCCCTGCGCTCGTTGATTGGCAGGAAAGGCTCCTCGATAATCCTTACGGGGTGTTGCTGGCTGTCGATGTACTCCTTGCTAACGGACAGGAATGTGTCGTAGTTAAAACGTTCACCCATCTCCTGTAAAATCTCGTAGGCCACTTGCTTTCCGCGTAGCACAGCGCTAGTTCCTTCGCCAATACGAATGGCATCGCCTGCTCCATAGCAAAAGCGTCCAAATATCTCATTCCCCTTGATCAGCAGCTGGTCGTCGGGTACGAGTCCTGTACAAATATTTATGGCATCAATTCCTTCAATAACCTGCTCTGTTCCTGGGATTGCCTTGAAGTTTTCGCAATCGGCAACCACAGCGCCAACAACACCGGTTCTATCCTCGTTGGGCAGGGCTTTAATAAGGATTTTACCAAGCATAACAGGAATGCCTAAGCGCCTAACGCGGTTGGCCTGAACAGGGAAACCGCCTTCGCGGGGCATGGCCTCAATAATAGCTTTTACATTTGCACCGGCTTGCATAAGCTGGTAGCTGGTTAGGTAGCCAATATTCCCAGCGCCAACGGTAAGTACGTTCTTGCCTAGTAGGGTGAACTCCTGGTTCATCATCTTTTGAACCACGGCAGCGGTGTAAACCCCAGGCACATCGTCGTTCTCGAAGGTAGGCATAAAGGGTACTGCACCTGTTGCAACAACCATATGGTCGGCTTCAACGTAGTAAATCTCGTCGGTTTTGATATTTTTCACCGCAATACGTTTCCCCTCCA
>Ga0334899_1001749_pt1 | contig 19512 bp, 17 predicted proteins | sample GraSluR3_MG_FD_207219 | JGI IMG/M metagenome (GOLD analysis project Ga0334899, IMG submission 207219) | Sludge microbial communities from methane-producing bioreactor in Wageningen University, Netherlands - Granular Sludge_8_08-R3 | ecosystem: Engineered > Bioreactor > Anaerobic > Unclassified ...
GACCATCTCGGATATGTTAAGCATGTTATGGGCGATCGATTATTACAATATGCCGGTCGACTATATCCGCCGTGAAGAAGAGATCGTACGGAACATGACCCTGGATTGTCACCGCGCTCTTGCACAAAAATATCTGCATCCGGAAAAGATGATCTATTTGGTCGTGGGTGATGCAGAAACGCAACTGGATGAGCTGGTTAAACTTGGATTCGGGAAACCCGTTCTGCTTGATATGTAAAGGAAAAAAAGAAGCGATTATTTTACAATTCAATTTGAATCAAGAGATCATCTTTTAATTGAAGACGCCATGGAAAGCCAGTCCATGGCGTTTTCACGTAAGGAAAAAAGTTTTACGTGATATCGCTTGCTTCTGCTTGCAAACCGGTAGAGCAGGGATATGGCCGTTTCGTCGGGATGATCGGTCAGAATAGCATTATTAATATGATCAAATCGTTTATCCAGCGTGTAGTTCACAGCTGCAAGTTCAGGGATCTCGCTCGGATCGATATTGAATTTTGCCTTCCGTGCATCAACGAGAATATTCAGTATAGTTGGCAAATGATCTTCTCTGTTGATATCGCGCATAAAATCACTGATGTCCTTCATGCTGACCGGACCTGAAAAAATACTTTCAAGCACATTATGATCATTATCGAAATAATAATTGATCATAGCTAAACCCCGTTTCTTTTTTTTATTTACTTACGATTTCTTTACCGAAAGGCGTCAGAGCAATAACGGCCATCTTAAAATGCTGTTTTGCAAACGGAAGCCCGATGATCGTGATCGCAAGGATCACGCCGAAAATGATATGTGTAAGAAAGATCCAGATACCGCCGATCAGGATCCAGATAATGTTCATGATCAGGGTAAGGAGGCCGCGGGAGTTGGATTTTTCCTTGATGGACATACTGAAAGGGGTAAGGGTAAAAAGTCCGAGTTTTAAAGTCTGAATTCCAAATGGTATTCCGATGATCGTGACCATCAGAGCGATACTTGCTGCCAGGTATTCCAGAGCAGTAACAAAACCCCCAAAGATCAACCAGATTATATTTCCGAGTGTCTTCATTTTATGTTCTCCCTTATGATTTGTAAAAATATACAATAATTATACCATGAGATGAAATATTATTTTTAGGACTGTTGTATAAGGTTTTTATGAGTATATCCTGAGTCCGGTTATTTTTCACTTATTTTTTTAAGCAAATATTATTACCTTTACAATTGTCATTTATTGGAGTAACATGCGATCCGCTAAAGAAATAAGATCATATTTATTGTCCGGAACCCTGAAGTTCGCAACCGTATCGGGTGTCTGGACCACCAGAACGAACCTGATCCGCTACGTGGATGAGAACATACCGGCCATTGATATCATTACAACGAAAAGTTATCAGGTCCAGCCCAATCCGGGAAATCGTGAACCCATTATCGGCGAGGTGGCTCCCGGTTCTTATGTGAACGCTGTCGGACTCCGTAATCCCGGCATGGAAGGGGGATATAAGGAACTGCATGCCCTGCTGGACGACAAACCCCTGCGCGCCTTGCTGAATATTTCCCTGTCCGGCAATTCACCGGAGGATTTTGTTACACTGGCCACAAAGTTCGCGCCGCTTGCGGATATTCTGGAACTGAATTTTTCCTGTCCGCATGCCAAACCGGGTTACGGTGCATCGATCGGTTGCAGCGCCGAACTCGTACGGGAATACATGCAGGCGATCCGCCCGGTAAGCGATGTCTTGCTGTTCCCGAAACTGACCCCGAATGTGGAAAATATCGGTGAGATCGCGCGGGCGGCGGTGGAAGCCGGCGCGGACGGCATCACGGCTATTAACACAGTGGGTCCGGAGCCTTATATCGAACCGGTCAGCGGAAAACTGTTGTTGTATAATCCCAATGGACACAAGGGAGGCCGTAGCGGCGAACACATTTTTGAAATTGCGGTAAAAAAGATCAGCGAGATCCGCGAAGCGGTCGGTCCGGATATCCCCATCATCGGTATGGGTGGTGTGAGTCGCGGATCGCAGATCCGTGCGATCCGCAGCGCCGGCGCGAACGTGGTGGGTATCGGTTCCGTGATCGCACGTGTTAAGCATAAAAAACAAAAAGAATATTTTGATGCACTGAAGTTCGATGCCGAATTCCACACGGATTCATCGGCAAGCTTCCTGTTGGTTAAGCAGCTTGCAAAGTATAAGGCATATACGATCACGGAAATGGACTTTCTGACCAAGAGCATGTTGACACTCACGCTGGAAGGCGATCCGATGCTCTATAAACCCGGTCAGTATGTTTTTATCCGGATCCCTGAAACGGGTGAGAAACCCTTCGGTATTGTTTCCTCATCACCGCTACGGTTCATCGTGCGCAAACGGCATTATCAACAGGAAGCAAAAAAAGGGGAATTCACACACGCACTGTTTCAAATGAAAGTGGGCGATACGCTCTATATCCGGGGTCCATACGGCGACCAGGTCCCGGAAAATCACAAAAACCATGTTGTGATCGTGAGCGGAGGTACGGGACTGGCGCTGGTACCGAAACTGGCAGAACATTTTGCGTCGCTGGGACATATTGTGAAAGTCTACCACGGTGTAAAAGAAAAGAAAGAAGCGGCTTTTGATGAACTGATCTCCCCCCATGCCGTTTACACCGTCGTGCCGGACGAAGGCAAAGCGGGAAGGGTTCTGGATATCCTGTCCGAGGAACTCGATCAGCTTGAAACGGAGAATTGTTCCCTCTATACGATCGGTCCGGATGAACTCATGCAAAAGGCACTGGAGATCGCCATTGATAAAGGTTGTGAACCGGAAAATTGCTATGCATCTCTGGAAACCAACCACATGTGCGGCATCGGCATGTGCGGCGAGTGCGAATGCGGCGGAGTCATAAGCTGCAAGAACGGTACGTTCTTTGATTACACGTTTTTGAAAAAACACTATTTCAAAAGAGAGAAGAGATAATATTTTTTTAACTTCGAAAGGTATGGTACAATGAGAAATTGGATGATCGTAACGGTATTGATATTGATGTTTGCATCCTGCGCGAAGGAGAAAACGGAAGAGGTTTTGACCATCGTCGCTCCCGAAGATACGGTGTTGGTTGAAGAAATACGTGAGAAGGTGCCTCTTCGCCCCACGGACTATGCACAGTGGCAGCGTATGGCGGATCCTTCGATATCGGATAACGGGAAATGGGTATATTATATCACAGCGACCAATCGCGGCGATAATTTTTTAACATTGCATGAACTCGGCAGCGGCAGGAAAATGGACTTTGACCGTGCGAAAAGAGCCGCTTTTTCATCTTCATCCGATTATCTTGTCTTTTTACGGGCACCGCGTTTCGAAACGGATCGTCAGGCCAGGATCGACAAACTGAAAGCGGATAAAATGCCGAAAGATTCACTTTGCGTATATGTCTTCGAAGAAGACAGCCTCTATGTCGTGCCGCGTGTTAAATCCTATTCCGCCAGCAGTAAGGGCAGTCCCTGGATCGCGCTGCATCTCGAAAAACCGCTTCCGCCGCCCGCCAAAACCGAAGCGGAACCCGATTCCACGGAAGTTCCCGATTCCACAGCATTGACATTGACCGAGGAAGAACCGGATACATCAAAGAAAAAACCTGAAGTAACGGAAGTTAAAGAAGAAAAAAAACCGGCTGTCAAAAAGCCGAAGATAAGGGAAGAAGGAACGCCCCTGTGGGTATGGAATCCGCTTGAAGGTGATACCCTGATCATAGAATATGCCGGATCCTATGTGTTAAGCGAGCGCGGGAACCGGGCAGTAGTACTTACAAAATTAAAAGGGAAACCCGATTCGGTGCGTGTTTCATTGATCGATATCGATAGAAGAAAGATCAGTGTCATTCTTGAGACCGCGGGCGAAGCGAAAAACTTCCGTTTCGATGAAAAAGGCGATCAGCTTGCATTCCTTTTTTCCGGCGATACGACCAAACAAAAAGAATTTGATATTTATTACTGGAAAAAAGGGAGAAATAATGCCGTTAAATATCTGGATAAACAGGCCGCAGGCATACCCGAAGGCTGGACCGTCAGCGGTATCCGTTTTCCCAGTTTTTCCAAAGACGGGAAACGTCTTTTCTTCGGCACCGCTCCGAAAGTGGATGAAACTCCGGAAGATACACTGCTGAGCAACGAAAAAGTGCATCTGGACCTATGGTCATGGACTGACCCCTTACTGCAGAGTCAGCAGTTAAAAGAAGTCAGCCGCGACAGGAACCGGAATTACATTGCCCGGGTGGACGTGGGAAGTAAAAAGGTTATCCAACTGGCGGATACGGAAGTTCCGGTCATCAAATTGGGACGGGACTCCGACGAAGACATCCTCCTGGGTGAGAATAATGAAGCATATCGGCAATTAATATCCTGGGAATCGATCTCCTATTCCGATTATTACATCGTGAATGTTAAAAACGGGGACAAGGAGCTTTTTCTGAAAAAAGGAAGCTACGAACCAAAACTTTCGCCAAAAGGAAATTATGCGGTTTGGTACGAACATGCGGACAGTAACTGGTATGCCTTCGATGTTCGCAGTAAAACCGTACGTTGCCTGACGGAAGGACTGGAAGTGCCCTTTTACAACGAGGACGATGACAGACCCATGCCGGCAACACCGCATGGATTCATGCACTGGGGTATTGATGAGCGTTATGTCTATATTTACGATCGATACGACATCTGGAAATTCGATATCAAGAATGAAAAAGAACCTTTAAACGTTACACTGGGTGCCGGTCGGAAAAGCGGTAATGTGTACCGCTATATCGAGTTGAATTCGGACCTGAAATATGTTCCGGTCAAACCGGTCGTATTATCGGTCTTTCACGAAAAAACAAAAGCCGCGGGATTTGCTACCGCGAATCTCTATACCGGTTCCGAGCCCGAACACCTGATCTATACGGATCATCGCTATGACCGGCTGACCAAGGCAAAGGATCGCGATGTGCTGATCTGGCGTCGCGGAGATTACCGCAATACCCCGGACCTCTGGGTCAGCGACATGAGTTTCGATCAAACGGTCAGACTTTCCGCGTTGAACCCCCAACAGTCTCAATACCGTTGGGCCAGCGTTGAGCTTGTGGAATGGAAGAATTCCGACGGGATCGAACTGCAGGGTCTGCTCTACATTCCCGATGATCTGGATAAAACACAAAAGCATCCCATGATCATTTATTATTATGAAAAATATTCCGATTATCTGCACAGTTACGCGACTCCCAGTCCCAGTTACTCAACGGTCAGCCGCAGTGCTTATCCAAGTAACGGATATATCCTTTTCGTACCGGACATTGTATATAAAACCGGTTATCCCGGACCATCCGGATTGGATTGCGTGATGAGCGGTGTGGATATGCTGCTCGAAAAATATCCCTTTATCAATGAAGAGCGCATCGGTATCCAGGGTCAGAGCTGGGGTGGATATCAGACAGCCTATTTTGTTACGCAGACCGATCGTTTCGCAGCCGCCATGGCCGGCGCGCCGGTGAGCAATATGACCAGCGCGTACGGCGGCATCCGTTACGGCAGCGGTATGAGCCGCATGATGCAGTACGAGGACGGTCAGAGCCGTATCGGCGCTAATATGTGGGATGATTTTGATCTGTATTACGAGAACTCACCGGTGTTTTTTGCCGACCGTATCACAACCCCCCTGCTGATGATGCATAACGACGACGACGGAGCCGTTCCCTGGACACAGGGTATCGAAATGCTGGTCGCCATGCGCCGCCTGCAAAAACCCGCCTGGATGCTGGTATATAACAAGGATGCGCATAACCTTAAAGAAACCAGCTGGGGCAACCGTATGGACCTCACTATCCGCATGGAACAGTTCTTCGCACATTATCTCAAGGACGAACCCATGCCGCGCTGGATGAAAGAAGGTATTTCCGCGCTGGAAAAAGGGAAAGACCTGAAGTACGAGCTTGTGGAAGAATAAATGAAATATCTGAGGAAGGTCACACTGGGACAATTTCCGACACCCCTGCACGAGATCCCGCATTTCGCGCAGGCCATCGGTTTCGATGGAAAGATCTATGTCAAACGCGATGATCTCAGCGGACTGGCCTTTGGCGGCAACAAGACCCGCAAGCTGGAATATCTGATCGCGGATGCCCTGCAACAGGGTGCAGATACCGTCATTACCGCAGGCGGTCCGCAATCAAATCACTGTCTGCAGACCCTCGCGGCGGCCAATAAATTCGGATTGGATTGCCGGCTGGTGCTTTCCGGAGAAGCGCCGGAACATGTTGGCGGAAACCTTTTTCTGGATCGTCTTGCCGGTGCCGAGATCCGCTTTGCGAAAGGTTCGCCGCGTGAGCAGATCATAGAAGAGATCGCCGAAAAACTGCGAAAAGAAGACCGGAAGCCTTACATTATTCCGGTTGGCGGATCCAACGCTCTCGGTGCCGCGGGTTACCTGATGGCCATGGATGAATTGCAGAACCAGCTCCGGCTGATGCATATCAAATGCGACCGCATCATCGTGGCAAGCAGTTCCGGCGGAACCCTCGCCGGTATGGTCTTGGGTGCAAAAATGACCGGTTTTAACGGCAGTATAACAGGTATTAGCATCGATCGGGTCAAAACGGGAAAAGAAGCCTTCCCGCCCGAACTGGCGGCGCTTGGAAATAAAACTGCCGAACTGCTGGATCTGGATATCCGTCTGAAACCGGAAGATTTCGATGTGGAATACGACTATCTGGGTGAGGGTTACGGCGTGGTGGGGGAGAATGAACGCCGTGCGATCCGTATGTTGGCGCGAAGCGAAGGTCTTTTTGTGGGACCCGTTTATACCGGTCGCGCCCTCGGTGCTATGATCGATCTGATCCAAAAAGGAAAATGGAAAAACGAGAATATCCTTTTTTGGCATACCGGAGATACGGCAGCTTTATTCAATGAACAATGGACAAATGACAATTGAAAATTGAATTGGCAATTGATAAGGATTAATTGATTTTGTGTTGATCGTGTGATCTTTATTATATACAATATGTTATAAAGACAGGTGTAAAACGGGGACGAACATCATATTAAACTTTTATTCGTTATTCAGATTAATTCTCGCCTCCGCGCAGACAGATTATTCTAAAACACCACAATACTATTCGCCTTGCAACAATTATCCGGCTAGTAAAAATCACCTCTTCTAATTGTCCTTTGTCAATTGTCCTTTGTCAATTAATATTACGAATTCCCCTTTTACGGAATGATCACCGAAATAAGCGATCGCTTCCGATACCGTTCCGCGAAAAATGGTTTCGTACATTTTCGTCAGTTCCCTGCCCAGCAGGATGGGTCGGTCGCCGAAGTATTCGAGGATCTCCGACAGGAATTTCATGATGCGATGCGTGGATTCGTAGAAGACCACAGCGCAATCCATGGCGGAAAGATACTTTAAACGCGTCTGACGGCCCTTCTTATGGGGCAGGAAGCCCTCAAAGTAGAAGCGGGTGTTGGATATGTGGGAAACGGACAACAGCGCCGTCACGGCCGTTACACCGGGAATGGGTTCGACCGCAAAACCGGCTTTCACCACCTCGGAAACGAGGAAATATCCCGGATCGCTGATGCCGGGCGTACCCGCGTCCGATACAAGTGCCACAGACCGGCCGTTCCGAAGATGCTCCAGCACCGGCGCGATGGTATCCGCCTCCCGGTTCTTGTAATGGGGGATCATGGCTTTTTTCGGTATTTCGTATCGCGCCAGAAGAATACCGGTCACCCGCGTATCCTCGCAGACGATAACATCCGTATCGCGTAAAACCTGCACCGCCCGATAAGTGATATCTTCAAGATTCCCGATGGGCGTGGCCACGATATACAAGGTTGATCGCTGGATTATCATTATGTTTCCTATGTTTTGACAGAAAGGGGTATCAGAGTGTGGGAATGTGGGAGTGTGGGAGTGAGGGAGTGAGGGAGTGAGGGAGTAGTGGAATATTACTTCATTTTTTACTTTACCCTGACAACTCGACATCTCAACACCTCGACACCTCAACACCTCAACACCTCAACACCTCAACACCTCAACACCTCAACTCATTCATTATCATTTGCTCCATTGTCTGTCGTTTCCGAATGAGGGTTGTTTCGCCGTTCTCACGAATGAGGACTTCCGCCGCCTGCGGGAAAGAGTTGTAATTGACGGCACACATGGAAGCGCAGTAGGCACCGCAATCCTCAATGACAAGATAATCACCGATATTCAGACGGGGCAGAGAGATCCTGTCCACGCCCTCGGCGTCACCGGGAGTTGGCGTGAGGATATCGCCGCTTTCGCAGGAATGACCGACCACCACAACCGCTTCCTGTTCTTTCGGCAGTTCTCCTTCGTGTGCCACGGTATTGATCACATGCTGCACGCCGTAAAGTGTCGGCCGCAGGATCTCGCTCATGCCGGTATCTGTTTTGACAAAGGTATAGCCGTCTTTTCCGGTATCGACCTTATCGTCCACGCGGGTGATCAGCGCGCCGTTCGCGGCGGCAAGCCAGGTACCCGGTTCGATCTCCAGAGCGATCTTTCTGCCGGTTTCCGTATAAAATTGCTCGAACAGGGGTTTGACACTGTTGCCGATGACCCTCAGGTCCGTACTGGTCTCTCCCGCCATTCTTGCGATCTTAAAGCCGCCTCCCATATTCAGGACGGTGACATCCGGAAAGGCGCGTACGGCATCGAGATTCATTGCCGCCACTTTTTTCCATACTGCGGGATCGGAACCCGAACCGATATGCGAATGAAGCTTGGTAACGGTAAGTCCGTATTTTTTTGCCAGCGATTTTACTTCATCCAGATAATCCACCCAGATACCGAAACTGGAAGAGGGACCACCGACATTGGTGCGATTGGAATGTCCGCTGCCGATACCCGGATTGATGCGGACGCTCACATCCTGTCCCGGGAATAGCTTGCCGAAAGTCTCCAACTGGTGAAGGGAACTCGCATTGAAGATCACTCCGCGGCGCACCAGTTCATCCAGGTCCTTTGCCAGTTCCTGGGCGGTCAGCTGAATATGTTCCGCAGCGATCCCCTGCATCAGCAGGCGTTGTACTTCATACGCGGAACTTGCATCGAAGTGGATGCCCATGCGGTCGAAAAGTTTAAGGATGGCAGCGTTGGGATTCGCCTTCATCGCGTAGCGGACCGTCAGTCCGAAAGCATGCGGAAAGGCCAGCGCCTGTTCGGCCGAGCTGCGCAGTTTTTCTTCGCTATAGACATAGACCGGCGTACCGTACGCATCGGCAACATGGCGGACCTGGGCAGGAGTGAGAAATTTAAGTGTTTGCATGGAGTGCTTATCCTTTGCTTTTCTTGCGGAATATAAGTAAAAAACGATGAACTATGAACGATAAACTATAAACGATAAACTATAAACGATAAACGATGAATGATAAATTATGGACGATTAGTATCTAATTATAGATTTTTCTTTGCAGTAATGATGGATGAGCGGATGATTTTGAGCAATTCGATGGTATCGGCATTGATACTTATAAAGTCATTTTCTTCCAGGTAATTGCTTCGATGGAGCAATTCCAGCCAAAAGATACTTTCCGCACATTCTTTTTGCGCAATACCGAGTTTATGCACAAAATCTTTTTTACTTTCCGCGTTTTGTGCTTCTGTGATGACAGCGCCAATTGAGGTGCCGCTTCTTAATAATTGTTTGCTCATGACATACTCTTTTTTCGCTACAAGATATTTGTAAAGATTCACGATCCTGTAAGAATAATCAAAGCTCTTGTTAGCAAGAATATTCTTTCGCGTATCGGGTAAATATGACATTTTCACGCCTCCTCTTTGTGAAAATTTACATAAAACCTGCATACAAAAAACCTATAAAATACTCAAAGTGACTTTCATCACAATTTCCTTATTTATTCATTGTATATGGTTTAAAGTTCAATATTAAAATTCATCGTTTATCGTTAATCTTTCACTCATTCGCTCCACTGCGCAAAGCTTCGAGGAGCTGCGGCGTGCAAGCATCGTTTATCGTTTATCGTTCATCGTTTATCGTTAATTAAAACGTTGTTTTTAATTCTATTTTTTTTATATTTGTCCGCTATGTGAAATGGCGACGTAGCCAAGTGGTAAGGCAGAGGTCTGCAAAACCTTTATTCACCGGTTCAAATCCGGTCGTCGCCTCAAAACATGCCGAAGTGGTGGAATTGGCAGACACAAGGGACTTAAAATCCCTCGGCCTTCAACGGCCGTACCGGTTCAAGTCCGGTCTTCGGTACGAGGAACCTCCTGATAAAGGAGGTTTTTCTTTACCTGAAAAATATACCGGTGAGTGGAAGCATTAATTTGATACGGAATTCCTCGTCCTCCGAAGCACTCCAGGAACTTGTATCTCATCTCTCCGATGAAGACAAAGAGAAGATCCGGGATCTCGGAAAAGACGAATTCGTCACCTTAAGTCATATGTTCATGGGCCACAAGCCCCGGAACCTGTGGCTTTATCCGAAGTAGTCACCGCTCCGCAAGTTCTTTTTGAATGAAGGCCTGTTTCATGAGGATGATATGTCGGATATTCTGCTGAGGTCTTTTTACCGGCATCTGAAAGGGGAGGATATCAGGTATGAAGAGCAATCGAGGTATAAACAGCCTGATTAGTCGTTATATTTCACGTTCTTCTGACCAGGATACCGCTCAGTAATGATTAAAACTCGCAAGATAAGCGTGGGAATATAGCTAAAATTCCTCTCTCTGTTTTGATTCACTTGGAAATGGAGAAATGGTAAATTAAGATTAAGGTGAAACATGAAGGAGATCCAGGATGAATCAAAGGAAGCATTACAGTGCAAGCAGGAAGGTAGAGATCATACGGGAGCATTTGGAGAATCAGATCCCGATCAGTGAGTTATCTCGGCGTTACGGGATACACCCGAATATGATCCATAAATGGAAGAAGATGCTTTTTGAGAACGCCCTAGAGAATTTCAGCAGCAGTAAGCAGGCCTCATCGGGTCAGTCAATAAAGCTGCAGCAGCTGGAGGAAAAGCTTAAGGATAAAGACGCGCTGATCGCGGAAGTGCTGGCGGACAATATCCGATTAAAAAAAAAGCTGAATGGGGACAATTGAAAGGTATGTGGGTAGAACCGGACATACGGGATGAGATTGTCGATTATGTGAGCGAGATGAGCCACCGCAGCGATCTGCCGCAGCAATGGTTTATAAGCAGACTTGGTATACAGGGGAGCAAATATCACAGCTGGGTAAAGCGTTACGAGACGCCCAATCGACATAATGGACAGATCCCCCGTTACTTTTGGGTCCCAGAAGCGGAACGGCAGGTGATCATTGATTATTGTAGCACTAGGACGCAGGAAGGCTATCGCCGTTTGACGTATAAGATGATCGATGAGGATATTGCGGCGGTAAGTCCTTCGACGGTATACCGGATATTGAAGGACAGGGGTTTGCTGCTTCGCTGGAATCCGGGCAGGTCCGGGAACAAAGGGACGGGTTTTAAACAACCCGATAAGATCCATGAGCACTGGCATACGGATATTGCCTATGTAAATGTAAAAGGCAGCTTTTTGTATTTGATCAGCGTTATGGACGGATACTCACGGATGATCCTGCACCATGAACTGCGCGTGAATATGAACGAATACGATGTGCAGATCACTCTGCAGCGGGCGATGGAGAAATATCCGGATGTCCGACCGCGTCTGATCAGCGATAACGGATCACAGTTTGTGAGCAAAGATTTTAAAGAATATCTTCGGGAATGTCATTTGAAACATGTGCGGACATCTGTAAATTACCCGCAGAGCAATGGAAAACTTGAGCGTTTTCATCGCACGATCAAAGAGGAAGCCATTCGTAAACAAAGTTATGTGAGCTTTGCGGATGCACGCAGACAGGTAGATGCCTATATCCGGCGGTATAATGAAGAACGCCTGCACAGTGCATTATACTATCTGACACCGAAAGAGGTCTTTGAAGGCAAAATGGAAGAGCGCCTGGCCGAACGGCAATTCAAACTCGATCAGGCTGCTGTAAAAAGGAGGAATCACTCCTTACAGGCAAGTTAAGAAAACTCCATTTCCCGCTGAACCAATACATCTCCTCAATGTAGGTACCAGGGAATTTTTCCACTGTGCCTGGGGCTTAAAGGTAACGGTAATCGTTGGAGTGGAATTAATACATGTAGTAAAAGCTATCTGATAGAGTGGCTACATTTGTTTAATCATTCTTGATAAGTTGAAATATATCTATTAACTTACTATGAAGCTTGTCTAATTAACTTTGAAGACGTACACTTCATGATATATTTACAGTGAATCGAGTCAATCAAGTAAATTTCAGGAAAGAATTCTTTAATGTTACACTTGATGAAATTAAACAAGAGGTTGAAAAGATATCAGAGGGTGAAGCAGAATTTAAGATGACGGCTATAGCTGAAGATTATTATAAGAGTTTAAGGTTAATGGGGATTGAGTCGGAATAGTGGAGAGAAAATGTTAAACATATTGGTTGCTTGATAAGCTGAAATATTTTTATGGGGAGTGAAATATGATATATGTGTTTTTAGGGGTAGCAATAATATTAATACTTGTAGGAGTTATTATTTCATGTGCTGATTGCATCGCATATGGAGCATTAATAATAATTCTTGTTCTAATTGTTGCCTTATTAAGATATAAAGGCAAAGATAAAAAGCCCAAAGATAATAAACCTTTAACTTCCCGGGAAAGAGATATATTTATCAATGATGTTGGTGATGCTGAATCAGAAGTGGAACTTGATAAAGATCAAACCTTAAAAATATTTAGAAAAGAAGTACAAGAAATCATTGACAAGATTTATACTGGAACAAATAATTATGAGAAAAAGCTTAAAGCAGATAATTTTGATAACTCAATGATTATCGCTTCTGAATTTATGTTTGCGATACTTTTTTCAATTGATGTTTTTCTATTTACTAGTTTAGGACCAAGCCATAGAAATGAAGTTATTGATAAAGTTGTGCCGGATGTTCTTAAAAGATATATAAATCATTTTATTTCAGACAAGACAATTGCTTTTGAATTATATGAAAAATTGGAAAGTACATATAATCAACGGCTAATGATATATTCTAAATGTAAACTAATTCCAAAAGATTTTCCTAGCAGGGGTACTGTTGCTTTTGCTATGAGTTATTATATGCATCAACATAAACATAAAAATCCACTTGAACATGAAATAGATATTCTAACTGGCATTAGAGACATCGAACCTAGTGATATGGGTTCATTACCTCATATGCCAGAAATAATGGAGAATCAATTTAAATTGATAGCATTTTTAAAAGAATACGAGATTAACAAGAACATTGATAACCTTAAGGGAATATTGGTATGAATAAGAAGAGGATAATTAATATCTCATATGCACTTATATTTTTAGTATGTATTTACCTATTATTTAGACTTTTCTTTTTTATAACAGCTTTTATAGAAGGCCCTCCAGTCAATGGTGATTTCACAACGAATATGATTTTCCCATTGGAAGTTAGGAGTTCAATTTCTTTCATTCAGGGTGTTGTCTTTATTATGTGTTTATTAGTTTTCCTAGTATGGGTATATACCATAAATAAATATTTACACCAATATGAGAAAATGATATTTTCTCCAAATTGGTCAGTTCTTTGGTTTATTATTCCAATAGCCTTTTTCTATAAGCCATATTATGTCATCGAAGAAATTTGGTATAAGTCAACTAATAACTATGTAACTTTTGTAAAGTGGTGGTGGTGGTCAGTTTTATCATCAACTTTTCTTGGTAGATTCATAATAAATATTACTTTGAGATTTTCCAATGTTGAAATATATACCGCAACGTATACCTCATACATTATTACAGATGGAATTGGTGTGATAATGTCAATATTAACTCTCAAATTAATTACTCAAGTAGTTAGGGGTTGTATAAAACGTAATAATACTTCGTTTCAAGGAACTGAAAAATCAGAAATAGATGCAAAATCAACTTACCAAGACGTGCCCAAAGTAACGTCACTCAGTGATGAGCTTGATTTTATGGATGTTGAATCTATTTATAATTTGGGTGTAGCATACGCAAGTGGAATAGGTGTTGAAAGAAACGATAAAAAGGCTGTTGAAGCATGGGCCCAAGCTGAAAAAATGAATTTTCCTATGGCAAGTTTTAATTTAGGGAATTGGTATTTTCATGGACGAGAAGTAGAGCAAGATTACAAAAAAGCTGTTGAATGTTATAAAAAAGCAGCAGATAAAGGTTTATTAGAATCTATTAATAATTTAGCAAATTGTTATTATCAAGGGTTAGGTGTTCCAGTAAATAATGCCGAGGCTGCAAGGTTATACTTAAAAGCAGCAGAAAAGGGCTTTGCTGAATCACAGTACCGTTTAGGAAATTGTTACTATTCTGGTGATGGTGTAGAAAAGAACTTAAAAGAAATGTATAAATGGCATAAAAAAGCTGCAGAACAGAGTCACGCCGAAGCACAGTGTAATTTAGGTATCTATTATGCGGATGGTATTGTGGTAGAAAAAGATCCAAATGAAGCATATAAGTGGTTTAAAAAAGCCGCTGATCAGGGTGAGGAAAGAGCAATACAAGGCTTAAAGATGATAAAGTTTGAGTTAGAAATAGAATAAAAATTCATAGGAAATATTACTTTGAATAAAAAATTACTACTACAAATCAAGATTATAATAATTGCTCTGTTATTTTGGGCGTTGATGCCTTTCAATCCATATGGTTATTATATATTTTTGAGAATTGTATGTTTTTTAGCATTTGGATATTTATCTTATGAGTCATATGTAAGTCAAAAAATACCTTGGTTAATTGTATATTTATTATTGGCTATTTTGTATAACCCCATAATTAAAATATATCTTGATCGTGAGATTTGGTCAGCAATTAATATTATTTCTGCTACAATTGTTGGTTTATCTATGATAAAGAAGAGAGATCTAAAAAATGAAAAATAAACTAGTCAGTTTTTTCAATACCGTTATTGAGAAATTATTTAAGCCATTAGATTATATTATAATTATTCTTTCAATTATAAGCATAATAGGCCTAATTATCGTTGGAGAATGGAGATTAATTGGTCTATGTGTCATTATGATATTTTTCATAAGGTGGATAATGTCCTTAATTTTCATTTTATTCACCTTATTAAATAATCTTGTTGAAAAAGTAAGTTATAAAAATCGGGCGATTGGAAACATTCTTGAATATTTTGTAATAGTGTTTTTCAATTTAATCATTATAGCAGAATTTTTTCTTGCAGTATTTATATGTATTATTGTTACTTATGAGGGTAATAGAGGAATTGATTTACTACCGTTCCGAACAGCAACATGGGTACTTGCATTTATTCCACTAAGATTTATGTCAAAAGCTATTAAAGAGGATAATGAAGAATTTTCTTCGTTATATGTGATTTATGCTGTTACTTTTTTAATTACATTACCTACTGCATTCCTCGGACAGATATACAGTATTTTTTCTACTTCAATTCTTGTAATTGTTACTTTTGTGCTTATACCTGTATATTTATTTAAAAAGAGTTCAAATCCATTTTCGATTGACTATTGATTTATATATGACCAATAGTAAATAACTTTATTTGTGGCACAATATCCACACTAACTCACAACCCTACAAACAAAAATCCCACTAAACTCGCAAGATAATCTCTCTTATATAGCGAATAAAAAAGCCGCCCGGGGATATGGAAGAGGGTGGATGTATTTTTTATAATAATTGTTTGACAATATCCCCCTATTTCATAAATTATTAGGCATAATAAATAAAAATGAATAAAAAATGGTTTCTACGATTATTCGTGGGTGTTTTATATTGAATCAGATGACACCGCAAAACAGTTTTTACTAACACATGTAACTGTCTGAATAATGGGGGAAGGTCATGATTATGAAAAAGATTTTTGAGAATGTTATAAAAAACTTAAGTATGTTAAAAAATGAGTTAGGGGGGTAGAGATGGATTATTTAATTATTATACTACTAATAATTCTTTCAAATCTGTGGATTTATTATTCATTAAATTATTATCAGTTGATACGCGGCTATGTGACATTAACAATATTATTGATACTTGGTGGGTCAATCGTAGTTGGTGGATGGCTATGGGGGCTAATTGTTTCAATAATATATCTAATATTGTTAAAACCTTTTTGTAAAATTATTTCCACAAAAATCCTTGATTTAATGTTTTCTGGGAATCCTGTTATCGGCTCAAAGATTTTTGTTACAACATTCTGGCTAACTCTATTTATAATCCTTATATCTTTCTTTTTGTAATACTATTGATCTTCTCCCCAAAAATCGGACTGCCCTTCCCCCAATAAACCGCACAGTTTGAAGTATTAACAAAAACTCTATAAAGTATGCCAAAATATCACCCTATAAACTCGCAAGAATACCCCTGTCAGTTTTTGGGCACCGCTTTGCACGAAGCCCGCTTAGATACTGACTATTTTAGGGACTTAAAATCCCTCGTCCGCCAGCTGGCGGACGTACCGGTTCAAGTCCGGTCTTCGGTACGAGGAACCTCCTGATAAAGGAGGTTTTTCTTTACCTGTAAAATATACCGGTGAGTGGAAGCATTAATTTGATACGGAATTCCTCGTCCTCCGAAACCCCTCAAAGCTTCAGCGAAGCGGGGGCGAAGGATGGGCTATAGCCCCTGATAATCAAATGATTACGGGGGCATTTCTTTATGAAATCAAAAAAAATAATTAGCAAGATAAAAAGAGAAAAGTGGTCAGTTATTTTTAAAAGGCCGTTCTCTCCTAACCCCGATCCTTCGGGGCGGGTGTCTTGCAGTCCTTCAGCAGGTCATCCAGAAGTTCGTCTCGTTTCGTGTCCATTGGTGTCTCCAAATTTAAACTTGTAGTTTAAACTATGATCACAAAATATTTTACACCCTGACATGAGATTCCGGCTTACTCCCTTAATAATTAATATTCAATCAATACAAAAGATATTTTTTTCTAACAGCAATAAAATCATCCAGTTCTTCTTTATAGCTGTTGATGATCTCTTCTGCCGGTTTATATTCATTGAACATTGTCGCGGCATTTTCGTTTCCCCATAAATTTCCAAGAAACTCGGGACGGGAAATTATAAATTCATTTGGGTATAGCCCCATCAGAACATTGATCAAATGAATCCCAAATTCCAGGGATTTAAAGTGAACGGGATCTGTGACAGTTAAAGCAATTCCATGACACTGCTCATCTTTATATTTCGGATTCATGGCCGTACCGGGGATGTCCACAGGTGTGAAAATGACCGGTTCCATTTGAATGCCTTTTATGTTTCGTTCATTTAGTTTTTGAATCAGTTTTTCAGGATCTACATATGGCGCGCCCACCCATTCGAAAGGATGAATTGTTCCGCGGCCTTCGGAAAAATTTGTTCCTTCAAATAAACATGTACCGGGATAAACTAAAGCTTCATTGATATTTTTAATATTGGGCGAGGGTGCGATCCAAGGTAGCTTTGTCTTTGTGAAAGGTTTGCGCGTATTCCAGTTCTTCATCTGAATAATATGCAAATCGAGATCCCCGGCTTTATTGATGAAATTATTGTCCTTATACATTAAAGCCAATTCACCTACCGTCATCCCGTGCCGAAGCACAATGGGATATTGACCTACGAAAGAAATAAAATCTTCCTGCATAAGAGGACCCTCGGCAATGCGGCCGACAGGATTTGGCCGGTCGAAAATATAGACAGGAATACCGTTTTCTGCTGCCGCTTCCATCACCATGCCCAGGGTTGAAATGTAAGTGTAGAACCGCGCACCCACATCCTGAATATCAAAAACCATGATATCGATATCTTTCAGCATGTCCGGCGAAGGTTTTCTGTTATTTCCATAAATGCTGAATACTTCAGCGCCGGTCGCAGAGTCGATATTTATACCTTCGATGATCACACCGCGCTCAACATTGCCTCTGAATCCATGTTCGGGAGCATAGATTGCAGTGATATCGACACCTTTGACAAACATTAGGTCAACAATATGTTCGCCATTGACACTGACGGCTGTGTGATTTGTAACAATGCCGACCTTTTTACCTTCAAACATTGAAAAATTGCCTTTTGCAGCTACATCCAGGCCAGTCTGAAACGAGCAACTGCAAATGATGAGCAATACCAGGAATGAACTGAAAACAGCATTAATACGATTCATAAATTCCTCGCTTATTTATTCTATGATATTTTGTCATTATTTGATTATTCCTTAAACATTGTAAGAAATATTTAACAATATAACAAATAAACATAATACGCAATGATAATTATTACAAAAAAATGACATATACTATTATGTCAGATCCCTTATCGAATTATGATCGGTTCAAGATAATTATTATTGATGTAATTGTTTGAAAATAAGCGACTATATGTATCATTTTGGAGTATTGAAATCCGGAGTTTCAAAGTTAATAGGAGGTAAGGAGCAGATGACTTATTACAGACTATCGATTACCTAAATATGCATAAACAAAATTATTTTCGCTTTTCGGCATAATTATCTTGGAATTAGACTTTCTTACAAGTATACTACTTGCCTAAGGATAGATTGTATAGATAAGATCATTTCATCCTCTATATAAATTGGCAATGAATGTCGTCCTGCTGTTGTTTGACTACGTGCGTAAGTTAGATGATAGCGAATATGAACTTTACGCACAAAGAAGGAATAGATATGAACATCTATGTAGGAAATTTGACTTACGACGTCACAGAAAATGATCTGCGCGATCTTTTTGGCGAATACGGTACCGTTAGCAAAGTTAACGTCATTAATGACAAAATGACCGGGAAATCAAAAGGTTTCGCTTTTGTCGAAATGGAAAATGATGCCAATGGCCAAAAAGCAATTGATGAATTGAATAACGCCGATTTACAGGGTCGCAATTTGAAAGTAAATCTTGCGCGCCCCCGTACAGAACGTCCTGCCCGTAATAACTGGTAAGAGACAATTCCATCTCAAAAAGCTCCCGTTCCCGGGAGCTTTTTCTATTTCCTTCATATTTTTCCCCGATTTATAAAGGCTGTGAATGATCTTTTATAAATGGAATAACAGGTCACACACACATCAAAGGTGACCTTTTTACATAATAATGCACCTCCTTTTTCCCAATTAAATAATAAACCTTTTGATATTTGCACAAAAAATCACGAAAATTCATTGTTCGTATAAATAATTAACGAAATGGATCAGAGAGGAATAATTACCAGCATGAAAAAATTAATTTGGCTTATGTTATTCGTTTGCCCATTTGTCCTGACTGCCAATACGGGTATTATCCCGACACCCCAGCAGGTCGAACTTTCCGGTCGGGTGTTCCGGCTGAGCAGCAAGGTTGCATTTGAACTTGTGGGCGATCCGCAAAACCTGCAAAAAGGCCGGGAGATCCTGTCCGAAGCTTTGGTTGGAATGCCCCGTACCACCGCCGGC
>Ga0334899_1001751_pt1 | contig 19504 bp, 11 predicted proteins | sample GraSluR3_MG_FD_207219 | JGI IMG/M metagenome (GOLD analysis project Ga0334899, IMG submission 207219) | Sludge microbial communities from methane-producing bioreactor in Wageningen University, Netherlands - Granular Sludge_8_08-R3 | ecosystem: Engineered > Bioreactor > Anaerobic > Unclassified ...
AGGCGAATCAACTCGACGTTTACGTGTTTCTCGACCGGGCCCTGCCCGACCTTGAGCCCCACGTCGACGCGGGCACGTTTCGCCTCGGGTGCACGCCGATCGTCAACCTGTTCGCGAAGCGGGCCGAACCGATCAAGCTCACCCATGCGACCTTCGAGTACCCGGTCATTCCCGACGCGCGGCGGCGCGACGCGATCGAGGTGTACTCGATCGATCGGGTCACCACGGCCTCGTCGCGCGGCGAGGACGTCGAATACGTGCCGCTGTACTCGATCTACGGGAGTTCCGAGCGGGGCACGCCGCGGAGGTTCTGGCAAGCCCACCGGCGTGAGGCGTCGGGCGAGTCGACCGGGGCGGCGGCGATCGCGGGCACCCAGGTGTCGCTGTCGATCGTCGACCTCGACTTCCACCCCGAGATGCCCGCCGACCGCACCCTCGTCGTCGAGACCACCTGCCTGAACCGCGACCTGCCGGGCCAGATCAGCCGGCCGAGGATACGCCCGGCGTTCGGCGCGCCGATCGAGGAGGAGGTGACCTGCCTGGCGGGGCCGACCGCCACGCTCCGCCCCACCGCCCGGCAGCGCGGCGTGTGGTCGCTGATCTCGCACCTTACCCTCGGCCACCTCTCGATCGGCAACGTGGTCGACGCCGCGGGGCAGAGCGACGGCCGGGGGGCCGAGGCCCTCCGGCGCATCCTCGAATTGTACGACTTCAACCGCGACGTCGCCGTCCAGGAACGCATCGGCGCCGTCGTCGGCGTCGCCACCCGCCCCGTCGTCTGCCGCCTGCCGAGTGCCCCTTCGGGCTTCGCACGCGGCGTCGAGGTGATCGTCGACTTCGATGAAGAGCGATTCCGCGACCCGGGCCAAGGCGTGTTTCTGCTCGCCAGCGTGCTCGAGTGCTTTTTCGGCATGTACTGTTCCATCAATTCGTTCACCCGGATGACGGCCCGATACCAGCAGGGCGCGAGGATCCTTCGGCAATGGCCTCCGAACACGGGCAGAAGGTATCTCCTGTAATCGTGCAGCTTTTCGACGACGCGCGGCGATTCGATTTCTATCAAGCCGTGCGCCTGCTCGAACGGTCCGTCGCCGACGGGCATGCCCCGCCCCATCCCGTCGGGCACGACCACGGACCCGACCGCGAGACGGTGCGGTTTCGCGTGCGCCAGTCGCTGGCGTTCCCCACCTCGGCGATCGACCGGCTCGAGGCCGGCAAGGAGAAGGGCGCCGAGGCCAAGCAGCGCAAATCGCCCCATGCCCCGCCGCCGCAGATGCTCGTCAATTTCATGGGGCTGACCGGCCCCAGCGGCGTCTTGCCCCGCCACTACACCCACGCCGTGCTCGAGCAGGTGCGCGAGGGCGAGACCGCGCTGCGCGACTTCCTCGACCTGTTCAACCACCGGCTCCTTTCGCTGCACTACCGCGCGTGGGAAAAATACCGCGCCGCCATCCTCATCGAGAACAACCGATCGCGCCCCGCGGCCCGCGACGTCGACCTGTTCACCTACGCCTTGTTCTGCCTGGTCGGAATGGGCACCGGGGCCCAGCGGCGGCGGATGGCGGTCGACGACGACCTGTTTGCCTATTACGCGGGCAACTTCTCCCGCCGGCCGCCCAGTGCGATCGCGCTGCAGGGCATGATCGCCGAATACCTCGAAACGCCCACCCGAATCGCCCAGTTCCACGGCCGGTGGCTGACGTTGCCCCGCGCCGACCAGACGCGCCTGCCGTCGCCGGGCGAGAAGCCGACCGTCGCGGTGGCCCTGGGACGGGGCGCCGTCGTGGGCGAGCGCGTCTGGGACCTGCAAAGCATGTTTCGCATCCGCGTCGGCCCGACGCGTTACCGCGAATTTCGGCGCCTCATGCCGTCGGGCGAACGCCTGCTGCCCCTGTGCCAACTCGTCCGCACCTACGTGGGACCCGAGTACGAGTTCGACGTGCAGGTCGTGCTTAGGGCCGATGAGGTGCCCTGGTGCCGGCTTGGAGAAGAGGCCCGCCTGGGATGGAACACCTGGATCCGCTGCCGGCCGTTCGAACGCGACGTCGACGACGGCGTGTTCCGCCGCGAAGACGTGTAACCGCGCCGGGAGACTCGTGTTGTCCGCGTCGATGTCATCTTCCGTCTGAGCAGAAAGAACCCATTTCGCGAGAAAATGCCATGGTTCACGTCGATCTCAAGTCGCTCATCGCGCGACTGAACGATACCTGCCGCCGCACGCTGGAGGGCGCGGCGGGGTTGTGTCTGTCGCGCACGAACTACAACGTCGAGCTCGAGCACTGGCTGTTCCGGCTGGCCGAGACGGTCGATACCGACGTGGCCGCCGTGTTTCGCCATTTCGAGGTCGACGCGTCGCGCGTTCTCAAGGACCTGAACCGCCTGCTCGACCGCCTGAAGACGGGCAACGCCCGGCCCCCCGCCCTGTCGCCCGACACGGTCGATCTCGTGCGCGAGGCGTGGCTGATCGCCTCGATCGAGTTCGACGCGGCCAAGACGCGCACCGGCCACGTGCTCTGCGCCCTGTTCGCCGAGGAGTCGCTGGCGAGAAACATCCGCGCCGCCTCGCCCGAGTTCGAGAAGATCTCGGCCGAAACGCTGCGCCGCAACCTGCGCAACATCACGGCCGACTCGTCCGAGGCCAAGGAGACGGCCGCCGCCCCGGCCGGCGAGCCCGGCGCCGCTCGGCCCCGCGAAGGGGGCGGCGCCCTCGACAAGTTCACGATCGACCTGACCGCCCGGGCCCGCGCCGGCCAGCTCGATCCCGTCCTCTGCCGCGAGGCCGAAATCCGCCAGGTCGTCGACATTCTTACGCGCCGCCGGCAGAACAACCCGATCCTGACGGGCGAGGCGGGCGTGGGAAAGACGGCCGTCGTCGAGGGCTTCGCCCTGCGCGTCGCCGAGGGCGACGTCCCCCCCTCGCTGCGCAACGTGGCGATCCGCGTGCTCGACCTGGGCCTCTTGCAGGCCGGGGCCGGCATCAAGGGCGAATTCGAAAACCGCCTCAAGTCGGTCATCGACGAGGTCAAGGCATCGCCCCATCCGGTGATCCTCTTCATCGACGAGGCCCACACGATGATCGGGGCGGGAGGGCAGGCCGGGCAAGGCGACGCGGCCAATCTGCTCAAGCCCGCCCTGGCCCGCGGCGAGCTGCGCACCATCGCCGCCACCACCTGGGCCGAATACAAGAAATACTTCGAGAAAGACGCCGCCCTGGCCCGGCGGTTCCAGGTCGTCAAGGTCGACGAGCCCGGCGAGGACGCCGCCGTCAAGATGCTCCGCAGCATGTCGGCCATCCTCGAAACACACCATAAGGTCCGCATTCTCGACGACGCCGTGGTCGACGCGGTCCGGCTCTCGCACCGGTATCTCGCCGGGCGCCAGTTGCCCGACAAGGCCATCAGCCTGCTCGACACGGCCTGCGCCCGGGTCGGCATCTCCCACTCCGCCGTGCCGCCGGCCCTCGACGACTGCCGGTGGCGCATCAAGCACCTCGGCGTCGAAATCGGCATCCTTCAGCGCGAGGCCGCCTCGGGCGCCGACCACGAAAAACGCCTGGCCGCCCTGCGCCGGCAGAAGGCCGACGCCGAGGCCGAGCTCGAAGCCCTCGAAGCGCGATGGAAAGAGGAATCGGAGCTCATCGACGCGATCCGCGGCGTGCGCGAACGGCTCGAGTCGGCCCAGAACCCGCCCGCCCCAACCGAGGGCGACGGGCAGAAGGCCGAGTCGCCGCCCCCCGAACCGCCCAAGGACGCGGCGGCCGCGCCTTCGCCCGACGTCGACGCCCTGCGCGCCCGCCTGGCCGAGCTCGACGCCCGGCTCGTCGAAATCCAGGGCGAGACGCCGCTCATGCAGGTGTGCGTCGACTCGCAGTCGATCGCCGAGGTCGTCTCGGGGTGGACGGGCATCCCCGTCGGCCGCATGGTCGCCGACGAGATCCGCACGGTCCTCTCCCTCGAAAAGCTCATGCAGCGGCGCATCGTCGGGCAGGACCACGCCCTCGAAGCGATCGCCCAGAGCATCCGCACGTCGCGCGGCGGCATGATGGACCCCCGGCGACCCATCGGCGTGTTCCTCTTCGTCGGCCCCAGCGGCACGGGCAAGACCGAGACGGCCATCACCCTGGCCGAGCTGCTCTACGGCGGCGATCAGAACATGACCGTCATCAACATGTCGGAGTTCAAGGAGGAGCACAAAGTCTCGCTTCTGATGGGATCGCCCCCGGGCTACGTCGGTTACGGCGAGGGGGGCGTGCTGACCGAGGCCGTGCGCCGGCGGCCCTACAGCGTCGTGCTGCTCGACGAGATCGAGAAGGCCCACCCCGGCGTGCAGGACATCTTCTACCAGGTCTTCGACAAGGGCACCCTGCGCGACGGCGAGGGCCGCGACATCGACTTCAAGAACACCGTGCTGCTGATGACCTCGAACGCGGGCACCGAGCTGATGATGAACCTCTGCGCCGACCCCGAGACCTGCCCCGACGCCGAGGGCCTGGGCGCGGCCCTCCATCCCGAGCTGCTCAAGACGTTCAAGCCCGCCTTCCTGGGCCGGCTGCAAGTCGTGCCCTACTTCCCGCTCACCGACGAGGTGCTGCGCAAGATCGTCGTGCTGCAGATGGAGCGGATTCGGGAGCGGGTGAAAGCCTCGTACGACGCGACGTTCGACTACTCCGACGACCTCGTCGCCGGCATCGCCGCCCGCTGCACCGAGGTCGACACCGGCGCCCGCAACATCGACCACATCCTCTCCCGCACCCTCCTTCCCGAACTCTCCGCCCAGTTCCTCGGCCGCATGGCCGAAGCCAAGCCCATCCGCTCCGCCCGCGTCACCCTCGCCGACGATGGTGCGTTCGCGTATGAGATTGAGTAGGGGAGGAGGCAGGGGACAAGAACGAACCGGGAGGAAGCCTATGACGCTGTTTCCTCGTCGTGGACGTATGCACTGGGCGGTGTGCCCCGCTGCAATGGTGCTTGGAATACTACTCGCATCGTCTCGCGGCATTGGGCAAAGCGAAGATCGCCCGTCCACGGCAACACGCGCATTTCGCTCCTGCCTTCGTCGCGTGTGACGATGGCAGGCCGGGGGTTGGTCACCCGGTATCCCCGTCCGGGCGTTCTTCCGTGGAAACGACAGGATCTCCCAAGTTCATGGGGAACCCCAATTCCCGTTTGCCCATGTTCTCCGACCCCGGCCGGCCGATGCGTCCCTGACCACTGGCGGAACGCTCGCGTGGCCCCCGCGAGGGGAACAACGAAGGCGCCGACGACAAAAGACTTTCGAGGCTCCATAGCATGGCTTTCGGGCTCGCTGCCTACGTATCACGATGTCGGTTACCCTCCACCGCGCAAGGCTCGCTTCCAGGCGCTGGTCAAGCTCCGCTGGACGGGCTTGATACCCGCAGGGTTCCTACAAAAGGTCTTCAACTCACATCATGTGCGTCGTCCTCCTTCTCCAAGCTTCTTGGCACAACCCCCTTTTCTCTTCCGCGCCCGCCTTTCAGCCTGCCCACGTCCGGAACACACGCTGGACTTCTTGCGGCCAGAATACTTCCCGATCCACGCTCGGCGGGATACCAGGAAGCCCCCAAAAGCCTTCGCTCGGCCACATGGTTTCCGCGTTCACCGCAATCGCTGAGATCAACGGCCGACCGTAGAGTTGTTCGTAAATGCTGCAAGCACCCACAATCGAACCGCCTTTCCGAGGATCTGCCCTGCAATTTCGGCGAATTTCTTTCCCGGCCGGTGGGTCGGATGCACGGCGGTCGGCAGCTTGAGCGAGGGCCGGTGAGGCGGCCGCCGCTGGGCTGCTTCCATTCTTCGCGCGGCGCAAGGTGCGGCAATGTCCAGCTTTCCACGCCGGGGCAATTCTTTCGATACTTACGAAAAGCGCCATTGACGTAAGTCGAGTTCAACTCAACTTACGTCAATGGGGTTTTTCCGAAGTCCCGCCGCGCGCGATTACGCCGGTTGACTTTTTTCCTTGCCGGACACTTCATTCCTTCGCGGAACTCGCACGCAAGCCGCGTGGCGGCAGTTCCGCCAAGCAGGATTCCAACCGTCTCTCGTCCGGCAAAGGAGAGCAAGCCATGCCGAAGCGAACGCGTTCTCACGGCCAGCGCCCAGGCGCCCGCCGCCCCCGCAAACGCAGGCGCACCGGTCGACAGGCCCACGCGGGCCGGCAGACCCTGCGTTCCGAAAAGATCGGGGCCCTGCCCATCCTCAACCACTTCATCACCCGGCTCCGGCTGGAACAGTGGCTCGACGAGCATCTGCCGCCCGAGGACAAACGCGTCAAGGTCCCGGCGACCAAAGCATTGCTGGTGCTCGTGCGAAACCTGCTCATCGCGCGCGAGCCCTTGTACGGCATCGGCGAGTGGGCAGCCGGCTACGCCCCCGACCTGCTCGGCCTGACCCGCGACGAGTTGGAGGCGCTCAGCGTGGCGATCGAAGAGCGCGTCGAGGAGCGCTATCGCCAGGTGGGGCGCGGCCGACCCACGAAGGACACCCGCTACGTCAAGAAGACCTCCACACGCTTCGACCTGAGCTACCGGATCGACTCCATGCGGATCGCCGAGGATCAAAAGACCGACGGCGTCTTCCCGCTGGTCACCAACGTCCTGGATCTCAGCGAACGCGAGGTGTTGTTGGTCTACAAGCGTCAGCCGGTGATCGAGAAACGCTTCTCCCAGTTGAAGACCGACTTCCGCGTTGCGCCGGTGTACCTGAAGGACGTGAGCCGGATTCAGGCACTGCTGTGCGTGTACTTCCTGGTCCTGCTGGTCGAGGCGTTGTTGGAGCGGGAACTGCGTCAGGCGATGGAGCGTGAGGGACTCGAAAGCCTTCCCCTGTACCCGGAAAACCGCCCCTGCCGCCGGCCCACGGCCCGCCGCGTGATCGACCTGTTCGACGACATCCACCGTCACACGCTCCGCGAAGGCCCCCCGACGCCAACCGTGTTCGTCACCGAGCGATCCGGCCTCCAGCGTCGCATCCTGAAGCTCCTCGGCGTCCCGGCCACCGCGTACCGCGCCTGACTTGCCGCCGACCGAAAATTCGGCGAAAATGGAAAGCAGATCCTCGGAACGGCGGAAACAAAGAGCTGTACAACAGGTTCTTTGGCAAGTTTTATGAAGACATGAAAGCAGATGCTCGCAGGGCGGAGGAGATTAGGGCCATTCTTCATTCTTGTTCGAACGGTAAGAAATGGTAAGTGAGTAAGGTGCTGCATGAAGAGTTGTGAACCCAATGACGGTTGGCCTTCCGAAAGGGGTGGGTCAACGAGCCATGGCACACGCGCTTGCCGACAGGCGGCCGCTTGGTTGTTGGTGGTCGCCATTCTATACCTTTGTGTCCTCTACACGGGAACAGTCAACGTACTCTACAGGTGGGGAGTGGCAGATGTCCCTGCGCTTGCATTGCTGCTGATCATGGGGACCGCAAAGGGATCTCTCTTCATTTGGTTGTCCATCGCGATCCGACGTCGGCAATACGTTGGCTGGGCAATTGCTGTCGTAGCCTTTTTCCTCTCGGGACAACCGATTGCTATCGCAGTCATGCTATCGGTCGGATCGCCGTTCGTGGGGCCAGTGGTTCTCTTGTCGTTCTATACATTGGCCCTGCTCATTATCCTCGGCCTTCTCATTCGGGCCCGCTACGCACTGAAAGACGACCCACAGGAGCAGAAGAAGGGGGGCGATTAGGAAAGATAAAGGGGCCAGGCGCATATAATGGGTAAACGGCGCAGTCCAGAGAGTCATGCCGTTCCCCGCGAGGGCGGCCGCGACCACGCAGTGTCGATTCGAGCCCCAGGCGTTTCGCGGTCTGCTCGGTCCAAAGCGGATTGCCGTACGGGCTGCCGAAGCGAGCGGCCGATCGCCTGAGTTTCTGCCTCCGTTTGCGGCGTTGACCTGCTCCGGCCAGTCGGACGGTTGCGGCAAGGGCCAATCGCCCAGCAGCGGCGCGCCTGCTTTGCGTGCCCGTTGATGCAGGCTTCCCCATCGCCAGCCTTCCGCATGCTCGACGAGCCCGGCACGCAACGCATTCCGCTCGACGTATCGCACCACGGCATCGAGATGATCGTTATTCGCTGCATGAACCGGCAAAGGTCGCCGGCGCGTTCGGGCCGGACCACGAAATGCCCATGGTTCGGCAGCCGGCCGTAGGCGCCGATGGGCATCGGCGCAACGCGCAACGTCTGTTCCACCACGCGACGAAAGGCGTCGTCGTCTCTTGTCCGCGCGGAAAAGCTGCCACGCCCCATCAGGCCGCCCATCCGAATTGCGCAGACGACCATACTGGCTTCGTATCTCCAGAATCCCCAGGATCGTCATTCGACTGGCGGGGTAGCTTGCTGGGAATGGGTGCGCGGAGTTAGACTCCAGGGCACGTCAGGTGCCCCGGCCACGCTCGTGGGGACGGGGGACTGCTTAATCGCCGAGCGGGGGCCGCATCATGCCGATTCCAGCCGAATGTCCCGGTTGCCACAAGCGGTTCAAGGCGAACGACAAGCTTGTCGGCAAAAAGGTCAAGTGTCCGCAGTGCGGCGGCGTCATTGAGATTCGCTCGCCCACGCCCGTGCCCGTACCTGCTCCTTCGCTCGCTGGCCTCGTGGAGGGGGCCGCCACAACGCCGGCCCCGGGGGAGAAGCCCCGCAAGACGTGCCCGGCCTGCGGCTCGGCGCTGGCAGGCGCCGCGGTGCTCTGCATCGACTGCGGGTTCGACCTGCGGACGGGCCAGAAAGTCGAGGTTGGCCCGTCGTCGGCCGCCGCGCCGGTCGACGACGAAGAAAAGGCGCCAAGACGCAGGAAGAAGAGGCGTCGAGAGCGAAGCGGCGAGTTATCGCAAGGCATGGCCTTCCTGTGGGGCTGCGTCATGGCCTCGTTCGGGGCCTCGATCGGCATTCTCATCTGGTGGGCCGTGGCCTACTTCACCTGGACCGAGTGGGCGGTCATCGCCCTGGTGTTGGGGGCCCTCAGCGGCACGGGGATGCAGATCGGCTACGCCCACGACGACGACGTTTCGGGAATCGCGGCGGCTGCAATCGCCTTTCTGGGAATCATCGTCGCCAAGGCGTTGATCTTCGTGAGCATCCTGGGACCGGTCGCCCTGGCGATGTTCGACGCGGCCGGCGAAGACATGGCTTTCGATGAAGGCGACTATGTCGTCGAAGAGTCGCTCGGCGAAGGCTCGACCGACGAGTGGAGTCAGGAGGAGGGGCCGGGCATCGAGAACATCTCCACACCCTCCGCGATGGAGGAGGCCGATACGAGCCCCGGCCAGCCGTCTGCCGAAAACGGCGAGCACCCTGAACAAGACGTCTCGATGGCGAACATCGGAGCGATGACGATCGGCCTTTTTTTCGCAACGATGTTCAACTTCTGGGACATCCTGTTCATCATCGTGGCGTGCGGCGCCGCCTATAAGGTCGGGTGCGGGCTGAGTCTCAACGATTAGCGCAAATCTTTGCGGGCGAGGCAGGTCCTCACGAGGAGGGCAGCCGAGGGCGATCGCAGCGAGGTTCTTCGTCTCACGGATTGCCACCCCGCTCGTTCCCACGCTTCCGCGTGGGAACGCACCTCACGGCCGCGTTGCGGCTCTCGGAGGCGACGCGAAGCGTCGAAGCCTTCGGTTCCGACGCGGAAGCGTGGGAACCAGTGGGGGGGCGACGGAAGCTTCCGAAGCTTCGCCCGGCCCCTAGACCCGAGAGGACGCCCCGACGTCCGACAAGGCCGAGGCAACGGGGCCTCGATCGTGCGTCCCCTCCTCGGTGCGACGAGGCCGGGCTCATCGCAATCGCGCGTGCTGGAACCGGGCGCGGCGCCGCGTTAAGATGGTCGGCGGCGGCGGTTACGATCCTCAACCCCAGCCCGGGAGTCGGTCGATGCCTGGTGTCTTGATGAAGCGATTCGCGCGGGCCGCGGTTCTCGCGGCGTCGTGCGCCCTCCCCCTGTGCTCTCTCGCGCGGGCCGCGGCGCCGGCGGGCCCGACGCGCCCGAATATCCTCTGGATCGTGGGCGAGAACTTCGCCCTCGACCTCGGCTGCTACGGGGCCGAGCACGTGCACACGCCCCACCTCGACGGCCTGGCGGCCGACGGGGTGCGCTACACGAACGTCTTTTCGACCTCGCCCGTCTGCGCCCCCAGCCGGTCGGCGTTCATGACGGGCATGTATCAGACGTCGACCGACACCCATCCGATGCGCTCGCACCGCGACGACGACTTTCGTCTTCCGCCGGGCGTGCGGCCGTTGACCCACCGGCTGCAAGAGGCGGGGTACTTCACGGCCAACGTGACCCACACCGGCGATCGCGAGGTGGGCACGGGCAAGCTCGATCTCAACTTCGTGAACGAGGGGCCGATCTATCAATCGGCCGACTGGTCGGCGTTGCGGGCGAATCAACCCTTCTTCGCGCAGATCAACACCCCCGAGGCCGAGTACGACATCTACGACCGCAAGTCGGCCGAGAAAGCGCGCGTCGAGTGGGTCGGCGAAGCGTGGCATCCGCGCGTCGCCACGCCCGAGAACGTCGACCCGCCGCCCTACTACCCCGATCATCCCATTACGCGGCAGGAATGGGCCCGCTACCTCAACTCGGTGTCGGGCGTGGACGTCCGGGTAGGCTGGATCCTCGAACAGTTAGAGCGCGACGGCCTGGCCGACGACACGGTGGTCATCTTTTTCGCCGACAACGGCCGGCTCGAAGCCCGCGGCATCCACTGGTGCTGGGACAGCGGGCTCCGTGTCCCCCTGATCGTGCGCTGGCCCAAGAATCACCCGGCGCCCCCGCAGTACCGGCCGGGCACGGTCAACCGGCAGGTGATCAGCCTGTTGGATCTGACGGCCACCACCCTGGCGATTGCCGGCGTCGAGAGGCCGCCGGGCATGCAAAGCCGCATCTTCCTGGGCGAGCGGGCCGATCGGCCGCGCACCTACGCCTTCAGCGCCCGCGACCGCATCGACGAGACCGTGGTGCGGCTCCGCTCGGTGCGCGATCGGCGCTACCACTACATCCGCAACTTCACCCCCGGCGCCGGCTTTGCGACGCTCAACCGCTACAAGGAGAAGTGCTTCCCGGTCAAGCCGCTCATGCGCCGGCTTCACGCCGAGGGCAAGCTGACCGGCGCGGCGGCCGAGCTGATGAAGCCGTTTCCCGAGGAGATGCTTTACGACACCCGGACCGACCCCCATGAAATCCGCAATCTGGCCGACTCCGACGATCCCGCGCACCGCGCGGCCCTGATCCGGCTCCGCGCGGCGCTGGATACGTGGATCACCGAGACCGGCGACCTGGGCGAGTGGCCCGAGCCGCCCGAGGTCGTGGCGCCCTTCGAGAAGGAAATGCACGACTGGTTCGGCACGCCCGCGTGGTACGCGCCGGCGAACGTCATAGGCGTACAATAGGTGGCCGTGGCGGAGATAGAGCCTGCCGCCGCAGACCACGGGATGGGCCCACACGGGACCGCGGCCCGGCTGCCCTCGACGTCGATGCGCAGCATGATCGAACCGGTGGTTCGAGTGCTGATGAACACGGTCGGCAGTGGCACCCGCGCGAAAGGCACCACTCAGAACGAATGGCAATTCTTACCACCGCTGAGCGTCGCTTGTGCGGCGGCTACCTTCGCTTGCGGCGTGATCGTCGTCCGTGTATCCTGGGAACCGTGGCTATTTGGAGAATCGGGCAAGTCGAGGTCAATATGGTGGTTGTCACGCCCGAAGATTTCAAGAAACTCGTTATTATTGCGCTTTTCTCCGAGCCGAGTTTGAAGCAGGCCCTTGTTTTGAAAGGGGGCAACTTGCTCGACGTGGTGTATGGCATATCCACTCGGCCTTCGAAGGACATTGATCTTTCGATGTGTGGGGAGTTCCAGAACCCGGAGGAGACTAGATGCACTATTGAGAGGGTGCTCCAGTCCACGTTCTCAGGGCACGGTTACGTTGTCTTTGACGTGACGCTTACCGAGCAACCGCCCACCCTCACTGAAAACATGCGGGACTTCTGGGGTGGTTACAGGGTTTACTTCAAGGCCGTCGAGCGAGAGCAGTGCGACAGCCTGGGTGACGATCGGGAGGCAATACGAAAGCGGGCAACGCCGCTTCGTGCGGGTGGAAGCACGAAGTTTCCCATCGAGATCAGCAAGTACGAGTATTGTGATGGGAAGGAAGAGCGTCTGCTTGACGGATGCGCGATCTACGTATATACCCCGGCCATGCTTGTTTGCGAGAAGTTGCGGGCGATCTGTCAGCAGATGCCGGAGTATGCCGAAGTCATCCGAAGGACGGGAAGACCCCGTGGGCGAGACTTTCTCGACATCTACACAGTGGCGGAGTTCTTTCGGCTTGATTTCGCCGCAAGTACCTTCCATGACGTGGCGCGGTGCATCTTCGAGGTGAAACGTGTGCCACTTCGACTACTGGGATTGATCTGCACGCCGGATGTTATGGAGTTTCATCGCTCTGACTTCATTTCGGTGGTTGACACCGTCAGACCGGATGCCGAAGTGCAGAGTTACGAGTTCTACTACGACTATGTGGTGACGAAGTGCCGGTCACTAGAACCCCTTTGGCACAAATAGTCGCCACTCCTCGTTGTACTCGGGTGATTTGATGCCATGTGAAAGGTAGAAGTCGAACTCCATCGGGAATCTGCGTAGCAGGCGCAACTCCGACTCATCATAGCCCGCCCTCTGCAAGTAGAAGCCAATCGCTTGATGGTAGGGATATGTGTAGTTTAGCTTCTTCAAGTAATCGGCTATTCTCGCGACTGATGCACGGTCTAATGCCATTTCAAATGCTTTGGCCACCACCGCTATCCCGCCTGAGTATACCGGCCTGACGGTAACATCAATAAGCGTTCTCTCGATGTTTGTTGTCCGCAAACGCGAAGTGGATTGCTCATGCCAGATCTCAACTACCCCGAGTTGGCCAGTATTTCCGCCACTCAGTTTGTGGATACGAGTTTGGTTGTACTCAATAACGTTGGAGGAAACGCGGGGCTTGAGCTTGAATGCCCGATCGATGCTCTCCCGCGTCAGCTTCCCGCCGCCAGCGGATGCATTCTGCTCAACGTTGAAGTAGACCGTCTTCGGTATCTGCTCCGTCAGGTCGTTCAGGTGGAGCGCCGTGAAGTGGCTGAAGTAGCCGCAGTTGTGCAACGATTGAACAATCGCAAGGGCTGAGACTGGCGCAAGTGCGTAGCGAGTCTCCGTGCGGTAAGGAAATGGAAGGACAATCTTCTTCACGGTCTTATGCTGCAGCAACGCGTTGAGGACAGCGTTCACGGTAGCTGACGAAGGTGCCCACAGGGAACCACCTTGGATCAAGGACTCAATCTCGGAGGTGGGGTCAGGAGTATATCGCCACTGCTCCAGGTTGTCCCGTATGACGGCAGTGATCTCCGAACCGGAGAGAAGTGGAGGGTGAGTGTCATTCTTCAACGTGCGGAACGTTGACTCGATTTGGGCGGCAACAAGCAAGAATGGTTGCGTGTCATTCATTGTTCGGTGGCGGGTTGTTCGTGTCTGAGCGCACCGGGCATCAGCGGTGGGGGAGGATGGCTCCTTCGAGCGACCAAACGGGCCTCTGTAATATATATATTACAGAGGCCCGTCTGCCAAGTGCTGCACATTGATCGCACAAGGCCATAAGCGACAAGTACTTATGTCATTCTCGGCCCCAACGGTCTCCAGAGAAACTAGCACGGCCCGGTGGCACGGTCGGAGTGTGCCACAGGCCTCCCCCGTGCGGCGTATTTCAGGGAACGGCTCGTGCGGGCGGAACGTGAATCATCGGCAGACCCGCGCAATGCCGTCGCGAGGGTGCATCGAGGTCGTATCGAACCGGCGGCCCCGGCTCAAAACCCACGCCGGCGAACGTCGTAGGCGTACAGCAGGTCGCCGTGGCGGAGATAGAGCCTGCCGCCGCAGACCACGGGATGGGCCCACACGGGACCGCGGCCTCCCTTGGGTACGTCGAAGCGGCTAAGGATCTCGTGCCCCTCGGGAGTGGGCCGCACCAGGCCCACCGTGCCGCGCTCGCTCAGCGTGTAGAGCCGTCCGTCGGCAAAGGTGAGCGAGCCCTTGCCCACGCCGGGCTCGATGTGGGCGGTCCGGCCGGTTTGCCAGTCGAGGCAGATCCACTTGCCCGAGTTGTTCACGTGGCTGGAGCCGTAGAGATACCCGTCGCGCAGGATCACGCCTCCGTGCTGGTTGTCGAGATCGCGCGACCGCCAGACTGGCTCGACCGAGGCCCGGCTGCCCTCGACGTCGATGCGCAGCATGACCGAGCCGGTGGTTCGAGTGCTGATGAACACGCGGCCGTCGTGGTAGATGGGCATGGTGATGTTCTCGTCGAAGGGGCTCTCGTGCTCGAAGCGGAAGAGCAGCGCGCCCGTGTCGGCGTTGGCCGCGATGAGCGCCTTGGAGCCCAGCGCCATGAGCATTCGCAATCCGCCGCACTCGGCCAGGACGGTCGACGAGTAACCCGCCAGGTCGCCCGTGCTCGGGGCGGTCCAGACGACGTCGCCGGTGCGTTTGTCGAGGGCGACGAAGCTGACCTCGGGTCCGCCGGGCCGGCAGATGACCCGATCGCCGTCGATCAGCAGCGATTCGGCGAGGGCCCAGGTGATGTTTTCGCTTCGGAATCGTTCGAGAACGTTCAAGCCCCAGAGCCGCCGGCCGTTTCGGGCGTCGAGGCACACCACGTCGCCGTGGGGGTTTTCGTGATAGAGGCGATCGCCGTCGAGGGTCGGCGTGCCCCGCGAGCCGGGCTGGGAGCCGGTCCAGGCCTTCCCGTTGGACGCCTGCCACGCGATCGTCCCGTCGAGACTCAGGGCGGTGACGACGGTATCGTGTTCGACGTCGCCTGCCGTGTAGATCCGGCCGCCCGCGATCGAAACGGTCGAAAAGCCGTGCCCCAGCCCCGAGGCGGTCCAGATCAAGGGGGGCCCTTCATCGGGCCATTGGTCGAGCAATCCCGTCTCGGTCGAGATGTTGTCGCGCTTCGGTCCGTGGAACTGGGGCCAGCAGGGCCCCGGCTCGGCGGCCGTCGCGCACGCGACGCCAACGAGGCAGAAAACGAGCAAGAGGGCCCCTCCGCCCGTAGAACGGCATGCACGCATGATCTCGACTCCGGCAAGACCTGAAAGGATCGACAGACGTCCGACGCATCTCCGATGATCATGTCCGACCTGAATCGCCGCTCCAGTCCGAGTCGAGTTGAACGAGAGACCTGCGCCGGGTTTACCCATCCCGGCGACGCGGTTCTGCCCGAGGCGCTCGAATCGGCCTCGCGACACGCGCGCATCACTCTGACAGAACCGCCTGCGCGAGTCAACGGGCGGGCGCGAGGTCCGTCATTGCGGCGAATTGGAGAAGCCCGTCGCGTTCGTCGATCCGCGATGGGCTCACCCCCGGGCGCATGGGGACAACGGCTCGCGAAGACGCGAGAGGCCCGCGGTTCCTTCCCAAGTGCATGGAGACAACGCGACGGCGCGCCCTCACGGCGGATGGCACGTCGCGGCCCGATCGGCTATACTCCCCGGTGTGGGCTCCGGCGCGCGATGTCGCGAAGGAGCACGGCGCCGGATGAGGATGGGCGCCGCCGAGCAGGGGTGCTTGCCTGGTTTCCGTTTCTTTCGCATGACGCTTACGTTTCTCCACGCCGCCGACGTCCATCTCGACAGCCCCCTCAAGGGGCTCGAACGCTACGACGAAGCGCCCGTCGAAGAGGTCCGCCACGCCACGCGCCGCGCGCTGGAAAACCTCGTGGGCCTGGCGATCGACGAATCGGTCGGCTTCGTGCTCATCGCGGGCGATCTGTACGACGGCGACTGGAGGGATTTTCGAACCGGCCGCTTTTTCGTGGCCCAGATGGCCCGGTTGCGGGAGGCCGGCATCCCGGCCGTCGTGATCGCCGGGAACCACGACGCGGCCAACCGGATGACCAAGGACCTTCGACTCCCGGAGAATGTGCGCCTGCTCTCGCACGCGAGACCGGAAACGGTGCATCTCGAAGAGATCGGCGTGGCGATCCACGGGCAGAGCTTTGCCAAAGCGGCCGTCACGAGCGATCTTTCGGCGGGCTATCCCGCGGCCGTGCCGGGGCTGTTCAACGTCGGCTTGCTGCACACCAGCGCGACCGGGCGCGAGGGGCACGAGCCCTACGCTCCCTGCACGGTCGAGGGGCTGCGGGCCAAGGACTACCAGTATTGGGCCCTCGGGCACGTCCACCGGCGCGAGGTTTTGTGCGACGATCCGCCCATCGTCTTTCCCGGCAATCTCCAGGGACGGCACGTGCGCGAGTCGGGCGCCAAGGGATGCACGCTCGTCCGCGTCGACCACGATCGGATCGTTCACCTCGAGCCGCGCTCGATCGACGTGTTCCGCTGGGAGACCTGCCGCCTCGACGCCTCGACGATCGACACGGGCGACGACCTGCTCGACCTCGTGGGCGAGAAGCTCGACCGATTGGCCGCGCAGGCCGAGGGAAGACCCCTGGGCGTTCGGGTCGAGATCGAGGGACCCTCGACGGTCCACGCGACCGTGGCGGGTGAGCCCATGCGATGGGAGCACGAGATCCGCGCGGCCGGGCAGGACGCGGCGTCGGGCAACGTCTGGATCGAGAAGGTGAAGCTCCGCACGTCGCCCCCCGCCGATCTCGATCCGGCCCGATGGGCCGATCTGCCGATCGCCGAATTGATCGGCTGTCTCGACGAGGCCCGATCCGACCCGGCCCGCCTCAAAGCGATGGGCCGCGTGCTCGCGCCGCTGGTCGACAAGCTTCCGCGCGAACTCGTCGAGGGCTCGGCCGCGTTGGGGCTCGACACGCCCGAAGGCCTGCGCGAGACCCTCGATCAGGTCGAGCCGATGCTCCTCCGCCGGCTGCTTTCGGAGGAGGGTCGGGCGTGAAGATCCTCGCGCTTCACCTGCGAGCCTTCGGGCCTTTCACCGACGAGCGGCTCGACCTGTCGGCCGGAGAGCAGGGCCTGCACCTGATCTACGGGCCGAACGAGGCGGGCAAGTCGTCGGCGCTGCGGGCCATCGAGCAGTTGTTTTTCGGCATCCCCGCCAACTCGAGCGACAATTTCATCCATCCCTACCCCAAGCTGCGCATCGGGGCCGCCCTGCGCACCCGCGACGGAAAACAGATCGAGGTCGTCCGGCGCAAGGGCAACAAGAACACGCTGCGGGGGCCCGACGATCAGACCCCCTTCGACGAGGCGGAACTCGGTCGCCTGCTGGGTGGACTCGATCGCGACGCGTTCACCACGATGTTCGGAATCGACCACGAGCGGCTCCGCGAAGGGGGCGAAAACATCGCCCAGGGCGGTGGCAGCGTGGGCCAAAGCCTGTTCAGCGCGGGGGCGGGCATCTCGAACCTCCGCGCCGTGCGCGAAGGACTCGAAGGCGACGCCGCGAAGCTGTTCGTTCCGCGGGGCGGCAGCCAACGGGCCATCAATCACAGCCTGGCGAAACTCAAGGAGGCGAAACGAGCCATCCGCGACGCCGGGCTCCCCAGCGCCCGCTGGGTCGAGCACGAACAGCGCTTGCGCGAAGCCGACCGGCGCCTGGCCGAGGTCGAGGCCCGGCTGGCCGAGACGTCGCGGGAGAAAACCCGGTGCGAGCGGATCCGCGATGCCCTGCGCTGGGTAAGCCGACGCAAGGAGTTGCTGCGCGAGCTTGATGGCCTGGCCGACGCCGCGATCCTCCCCGACGATTTCGCGAAGCGACGGATCGGGGCCGACGAGGCGCTGCGCTTCGCCCAGACGCAGGAGAAGGCCGCGCGCGAGGCCCTCGAACGACTCGACGCCGAGGCCGAATCGCTCGTCGTGCCCGATACGCTCCTCGAACAAAGCGAGGCGATCGGGCAGCTTCAGGAAAACCTGGGAAGCTACCGCAAAGCCCAGCGCGACCGCCCGGGGCTCGTCGCCCAACGCGAGCAGCTTCGAAAGGACGGGCAGAATATCCTGCGGGAAATCGCCCCCGACCTGTCGCTCGAGATGGCCGACCGCCTGCGCCTGACCAGCCGGCAGAAGGTCGAGATCCAGAACCTCGGCAACCGGCGCGGTGTGTTGGCGAGCCAGCTCGACCAGGCGCGCACGGCGATCGGGCAATCGCGGGCCGAGCTGGACGAGGTCGAGCGAGAACTGGCCGAATTGCCCCCGCCGCGCGATCCCGCCACGCTGAAAGACGCGATCCGGCGCACCCAGGCCCAGGGCGACCTCGAAGCGCAGCGGGCCGAGGCACTCGCCGAATTGACCCGTCGCGAGCGCCAAGCGGCCGTCGATCTCGCGAAACTGCCCGACTGGTCGGGCTCGCTCGACGATCTCGAGCGACTGGCCGTGCCGGTTCCCGAAACGATCGACCGGTTCGACGAGCGGCTGGTCGAGTCCGAACGCCGCCGGTCCGAGCTCGAACGCGAGTCGAAATCGGTCGAGTCGAAGCGGGCGCAATGCGACCGCCGGATCGAGGCCCTGCGCCTGGAAGGCGACGTGCCGAGCGAAGACGATCTGAACGAAGCCCGGCGACTTCGCGATCGGGGCTGGCAGTTGATCGTGGCCCAGTGGAAGGAGGGACGCGCCGACCCCGAGCAGGTCGAGGCGTATCTGGCCCATTGCGACGGCGCCGATGACCTGGCCGACGCCTACGGCCGGACCGTGCAACGGGCCGACGACCTGGCCGACCGGCTCCGCCGCGAGGCGAACCGGGTGGCCCAGCTTGCCCAGCTTCGGGCCGAGCGCCAGTCGCTCGAGCAGCAGCTCGCTGAACTGGTCCGTCAGCGGACCGAGGCCGACGACGAGCGTCGCGAGGTCGACCGGCAGTGGAACGCATGCCTGGAGCCGCTGGGGTTGACGTCCCGTTCGCCTCGGGAGATGCGAGCCTGGCTCGACAAGCAGCGGGCCCTGGCCGCGCAGGCCGAGACGATTCGCGCCGCGCGCCGGAGCGTGGGCCAGTGCGAACAGCGCATCGACGCGTACCGCCGCGAGCTGGCCCGGGGCCTCGAATCGCTGGGCGAGCCGGCCCCCGCCGACGCCGAACCTCTGGGGGCCCTGCTGGGCCGATGCCAGATTCTGGTCGAGGCGATCGACGAGCGCGCCACGCGCCACCGGCAAGCGACGGCCGAGCGCGCCCGCCTGATCAAGGCACTGCGAGCGGCGGAGGCCGCCAGCCGGCGGGCCGAGGAGCAAATCGCGGAGTGGCGCGACCATTGGGCCCGGGCCCTCGAGCCGCTGAACCTCGACCCCGACACGCCGCCCGAGGCGGCCAACGAAGTGCTCGCCCGAATCGACGATCTCTTCGACCGCCTGAATCTGGCCGACGCCCTGACCCAGCGAATCGACGGCATCGACCGCGAGGCCGAGCTGTTCCGCGATGACGTCCGGCAGATGGCCGAGCGGATCGATCCCGAGTTGCGGTCGGCGCCGGTCGAGCAGCAGGTCCAGGAATTCACGATCCGGCTGAAACAGGCCCTGGCCGACGACCAAGCACGGCGGTCGCACCAAAAGCAGCGC
>Ga0334899_1001752_pt1 | contig 19474 bp, 18 predicted proteins | sample GraSluR3_MG_FD_207219 | JGI IMG/M metagenome (GOLD analysis project Ga0334899, IMG submission 207219) | Sludge microbial communities from methane-producing bioreactor in Wageningen University, Netherlands - Granular Sludge_8_08-R3 | ecosystem: Engineered > Bioreactor > Anaerobic > Unclassified ...
TGACGAAGACAACCTAGTGGGATTCATCCGATGGTGTGCAACTACTAATAAAGGAACCCTCATCATAATGAGATTCAACGAAGCCGATGTGGTTCAACGCTTTAGAGACGAAACCGGTATAACTGCCTATTCAGGTATAGCTGCTGAACTACAGTTTAATGCATGGTTAGTTGACAAATTAGAAAACGACCCTGACTCCCTGGTGGAGATCTTATATGTTTTCGACAACATAACCGCAGAAGTTCACAACAACCTCACTGGAGGAGTAGACTCCAAAAACGTTGTTACCGATGCTCTTGGACTGGACATGGACTACATATTAGGTCTAGGTCTGACCAATGTAGCAGATCAGCGAGTTGCTACTACCTATGAAACTGGAAACCTGACTCAAGAACAGATCGAACAGATCGGAATTGATGCTGCTAACATGGCTATCGCTTTATTCGCAGCAGAAGAAGGTATTGACCTGGAAAAAGATGACTATGACCTTTCAGTCTTCACATCTGCAGGTTACGTGCGTGTCAATGAACAAGTAATGGACATGACCATGGATGGAATCTATGCCATATTAGGATCCAGACTTTCCAGAGCAACTTTACTACCAGTACACAACGCAAGATACAACCCATTATACTTCCAGTTCAGTCTGGAAAAGGATGGGGAAGTAATCAGTAAAACCATTTACTACGATTCCGAGACTGGAGAATTGACTGCAGAAAACGGAACTGGATGTAACATAGCTAGTGTTATATTGTATGATCCACCGTATGATGCCTTGATGGCTTGGTTATGGCACAACCACGTTTGTGGTGGCAGTTCACCAGGATACCTAATCACCAACTACATCTACGAAAACTTCCCACTAACTGAAGATGAACAATACTCATTGATCAGTACTTCAGTCAGCTGCAGAGATGACATATACACCTATCTCTTAGGGGTTTCCCCAGGAGCAGGAAACTACTACAGCCAGAGAATGACAAAAGATTCAACAGGTAATGATATTTTAATTCTCAGTGTATACGACAGTGAAACCAACACCAGAAGAGTATCAATCATAAACTGGACCGGTCCCGAATTTGTGAAAGGTTCCAACTCTTATGAAGAATACATAAGGTTGTACTGGGGTGATACTTCCTCACCAAACCTGATTTCTGCACCGGTAATAACCTTATCTGCAGATACATATGTAACTGAAGAAGAGTGGAATAGGATCATAGCTGGAGGCGACGAGTCAAGTAATTCCCTAGAGTATATTATGGGATTACCTGTACGTACCAAAGAGGATCTTATTAAGATTCAGGGTGGTTCAGAGACTCCGAATGATGGTTCAACTCAGGGAACTGAAACTTCCAGTAATGGGTCATTAGTTGCTACTTCATCCAATGGATCTAGTGGAAGTAGTCTGTTATCCTCAGGTTCTGTAGGTACTACTGGTACTGCAGTAAACGCTGCAACCCAGACCACCACAACCGAAGCTGGAGCTGACACTACTGGTGATGCTGGATCAGCCTATGAAGTAACCAAAACCGGAGCAGAAGGAAATGATGACACCCCATGGGGTACCTACGCCATAGTAGGAATCGTTTCTGTACTAGCTTTAGGTGCACTAGGATTCTTCTTAAAAGGTGGTATGTTCGGAGGATAAAAAATCAATCCATTCCCCCATTTTTTTCTTTTTTTTTAATATGAACACTTTTTAATTTCTGATTAACATAAAAACAATTTTTCACGCGGTTTTTTGATTTTAATCATATTTTCTCAGTCTTTTAGAGTTCTGTCCACCAATCTTACTCAATTTTAGTTTAATTATTTTAAAGTAATATGGAAATATTTATATTCTCTTTGAACATATTAAAAAAGTGGAAAGAAGTGGAAATTTTCATCTTACATCAGGAGGTGTTATATTATGGTAGAAAAAAAAGAACCAGCAGAAGGATGGCCAGTTATAAACGGTGACTATGTGTTAGGTGATCCTCAAAGCTGTGTGGCTGGTGCCACCCTGGCATCACACATCGAGGAAATACTGGTAGATGCTGGGGCTGCCATTTCTGGACCCTGCAAAACTGAAAACCTGGGAATTGAGAAAATGATGGCCAACCTGATCTCCAATCCCAACATCAGATTCCTGATCTTGTGCGGATCAGAAGTGCAGGGACATATTACAGGTCAAAGTATTGAGGCTCTTCATGCTAACGGTGTGGATCCTGATAAAAGGAAAATAGTTGGTGCCACCGGTGCTATTCCTTTCATAGAAAACATACCAGATGAGGCAATTGAAAGATTCCAGCAGCAATTGGAAATAGTGAGTATGATTGATGTTGAGGATGCAGCAGCTATTCAATCACAGGTTAAAGAATGCATTGAAAAGGATCCTGGTGCTGTTGAAGAGGAAACTATGATCATTGTGGTAGAAGAGGATGAAGAAGTAGAAGATGGGCTAAAAGGCAAAAATCATGGAGAAAACTTTATCTGCATTGATTCAGAGCAAATTATGGTCCATTTGCTTTGTTTGGAAAAAAATACTTAAAAGCTCTGAACTACCTCTTTTGTATATAAGATAGTAAAATGTGTTTCCTGTAAATCACATTAATGATTTAAATATAAAAAGAATGATGGGGGGATGTGTGAAAACAATTATTTATCTGGATAACTGATAGATAATTTGTGGTGAAATGAGAGAATTTTCTTTTATAACTAGGATACCCAATGAACCAGGTACTTTACATAAGGTTGCAAAAATAGCAAAAATTCACAACGCCAATATCCATCGCATTCACTATAATTATAAAATTGATCCTAGTACTGTTTTTTTTGAAATATCTTCTTCTAAAGATGCATATGAAAAAATTAAGAATAAATTAGAGGAACTTGGTTATCTGCAAACCTCATTAGAACCATTACAGTATTTAAAATTTAATATATTTCTACCTAACCGTCCTGGAGCTTTATTTGAGTTTTTAGACCACATCACTTCAACTAATGCAAATATAGGTTTCATGGACTTTGATGAGAAGAGTAACAGACATGATCAGTTAACTATCAGCCTCACCTTAGAAAACACTACGGCAGTGAATTTACTCCTGGAAAATTTAAAGCGTTATTATCCAATGGAAGTTCTAGAATATGATGCTAAAGGTAAAAAACTTGATGAAACTGTGTTTTACTTACGGTTTGCCCAGAAAATTAGGGAAATAATAGGAACTGAGGATGAATTTTTACTTAAATTATTAAATGACATTAATCATATAGTTCAAGAGTTAACCCGCCTTGGTGAAGACCCTAAAAAGGTATTTCAAAGTATCATAGCCACTGGAAACACATTGAAAAACACTCAAGGTAACAAATTTTTTGCAGATGTGCAAATAATAAGTTTAACAGATGATTCAACTATTTACTGTATTCAACCACCATGTGGAGGGAACATATATCTTGTTGAAAGTAGAGGGGAGATGATAATGATAGACTCTGGCTACGGGATTTATCATTCGGATATAATTAAATTATTTCAACATTATGGAATTAACTTTAACCAACTCCAAGGAATTTATATAACTCATGCAGATGCTGATCACTCAGGTGCAAGTGGTTTATATAATGTTAAATCATATTTACATGAAGGTACTCTTTCTATTATTGATAAAACCAATAGAGCTTACGGATCCACTGCTGAAGAATGTGTTCTGGAGGAAGTCTATACTAAACTGATTAATCTTTTTTCTAAATTTAACCCACCAACCCATGTGGAGGTTTTCCCAGATAAAATAATAAAAATGATAGGTGAAATTCCAGTCATATCCTCTTTTAAAGTTGGAGATATGACTTTTGAAGTGCTGCAAAGTTTGGGTGGACACCTTTATGGTCAGGTTTTTTTCGTATGTCCCCAAAAAGGTCTTTTATTCACCTCTGATTCTCTTATAAATTTCGAAAGCTTAACTCCTGATAGAAAACAGTACAATATCCTTGCCAAAAATTTAATGACCTCTGTAAATGTTGACACTGAAAGAGCCAAAGAGGAAAGAAACACCCTTATTAAATTGATCTCCAATTTAAACGAAGAACTCTTAGGTGAAGGCAAAGAATGTTTAATATGTAGTGGGCATGGTGCCATCTCTGTTTTTGATGGAAATAAAATGAAAGTTAAGGGAGAAATACATCATTATGTTCCCGACTCTTAAGTTTCTATGATTAAAATCATTTTACTAGAAAAACATTATAAATCTAAAATTTAAACGCTTTAAATCTGATTCAATCCAACTTTTATTATTTTTGCCAAGTCATACACCATGAACTTATTTTAACCCAGTTGTTGATGATGGAATCATTATAGTCAAATAGATCTTCAAACTGAGGATATTTATCAATCTCCAGAACAGTTGGAAGGGTTTTCATCATGGAGATGGCAGTTTTTTTACCTGCAATCTCTGGAAGTAACCCCCAATTAATTTCATCCACAATGTGCAGTATAGAGGATAACATACTTACAACCAGAGGATTTTTAGAAAAATCATGAAGGATTTTCATTAAGTTATCCTTACTTAACGGACTGTCAAGTGTTTTTAGATATTGCCAATAGTTTTCTTCACTAAAACCAAAACGTTCCAATCTTACCAACATGTCACGCTGTGAACCAGCATTTAAATCACTCTGTTTGGACAGAGCTTCAGAGGTAGCTTCGATCACACATTTTCCAATGAGTTCCCCCAGTTTCGAGTGTTTACCTGCATTGGTTAAAATGTTTTGACTTTCTAGATTGGAAATTACTGCTATATTATCAGTTCCAGAACCGGTTGCAATACCATTGGAATACTTGCTGGGAGCCATAAGTTCCTGAAGAACCACGGTCTTAGCCTCTACTGCAGTCATCACTGATCTCAAGAGGGTGCTTTCTGAAAGCTTAGAATTTATTATGAGAATAGTATTGATGGTTCCAATGTCAAAATGGTAATTCCCATTTTCTTCATAATAGGATGCAGGATCCCCGGCTCTACCTCCGTTTTTTTCAATTCCAGCAGTTACTACTGCTGTAACTTCAATTTTTCTAAAACTTTTCGTTACTATGGCCACATTGTCCATATAAGCCACGGTTAAAAAACCTGAAACTTTCTCAGGGTCCATGCCTAGGTTCTTTGCAGTTTCCTTCATAAAAATAGGAACATCTCCATCTTCCAGTGCATCGATTTCTTCCTGATTTAACTGATGATTGAAGATAGCTTCCAGATCTTCTCGATAACCTCCATTGACCCATGAAATAGTCAATGAATTCCTATTTTCTGGCAATTTTACAATAATTGTATTAAAAGAGCGATAAATCATTTCACCAGTATTGGTTTGGTGGATTAGTTTCAGGGGATTACTGTAACCCTTTTTCTTTAACTGTTTTGCTTTCAAATCAATTCACCATGTATGTAACTATGATAAGTGTACTAATAAAAATTATTTAATAATAAAAATTAATTCCAATAATAAAAATTCTAAAGGATATTTATTCATTTTAAATTCTTATTCATCCATATTATTCCAAGTTTATTTATTTTGAATTTTTCAAGTTTAATGTATGATACAAACATTCTCTACGTAATTTCAGTAGCTCTTTTTTATTATTCTGCAGGTCCTCCACTTCATGTAAAATATCATCCAGCTTTCCCTGGATGCAATCTACTGTATCATCTTCATGGATCCACAGACAATCTGTGCAGTCCCAGACTGATTTTCCTTTAATCCATTTACCTCCAGTAATGGAATCTCCACAGGGATAAAAGGGACAGTAACAGAACGTGCAGTTTTGAGGATGTTGATGACAGGGATAGTCAGGGCAGTCGAAATTAGGACCTTCTACACCTTCACCATCCAAATATTTTTCATAGAACTTTCTAGTGAGAGGGTGGATCACAGGAGGTATTATGTAACCTCTGGCAGTTACAAGGGAACCATCCTGAACATAGGTGAACTTGTTTCCTACTACTAGGATGGTAGATCTGCCAATATCATCCCATTGAATATCCTCCAGAGTAGTTACAGTTAATTCAAATGTTATATTTTTTTTTGAATTTAAAGATACTTCAGATACTGTGGAAAGTTCAACCATTCCCACTGGTGTGGAAGCTGTTTTAAAACGCTTTAAAATCTTATAAACTTCTTCATGGAGGGGGTTGTTTTTTCCGGGTAGTTTTTCGAGTATGAGGATGAGTTCAGCTTCAACAGTTTTCTTTAACTTGAGTTCAATCTCACATAAAGGTACAGTATCATCATTTAAGCTGATGACTGCAAAGTCATGAAGTGGTGCACCTAAAATGGCAGATGCATAGCTGGTTGCGGTTATACCCGGAACCACTTTCACATCTACCTTAGGATATTTGTCCATGGATTGATAGAGGATGTTAACAATACCATCTGCTCCAGGATCTTCAGAGGATACTAAAACCACCTTTTTTCCTTCCAGAGATTCAAGAATACTAAGATTAACCATTTCTTCTTTCTTTATATCACTGCCAATGGTTTTTTTATCCATTATCAGATCTTCAATTTGTTTGAGATGTAGCGGATGACCAATAATCAAATCTGCCTTTTTCAGGATATTTGCTGCCTGAAAAGTCAGATGTTCTCTGGAAAATCCTATGCCCACAACGTATATCATGGTTTTAACCTTAGCTAGACAGTGTGGCTTCTTCTTTTCCTGATTCTTTCACTGTTGGATTGATAAATCGGTCTTTAGCTCTGCGGAATATCCTTTCAAATAGACCGAAGAACAGGAATAGGAGTACAGCATTAGTAACTGCATGGATAAGGTCAAAGGGAAAGCTTGCAGCATAAACTCCAATCACACTGGTTAGAGTGATACTGCTCAAGAATGGTAACATGGAAAGGTTAGTTATCCATCCATAGAAGAATCCCCAGCCAAAACCAAATCCTCCTCGTAAATACTTGTTTTTTTCAAGTCTGCTACTTAATATCCCTGCAGTTAATCCCATCAGCCCCCATGCAATCATCTGAAGCACAGTCCAGTAACCTAACCCCAGAAACAGACCCATTACTAAAGGAGTTAGAACTCCGGTTATAAATCCTGTTTCTCTTCCAAAAACTATTCCTGTGGTGATTATTATGAAAGATGCCACTGTAAGTCCGGGTATGGCGGCGGTGGGAAGATCTCCCATAACTGCTATTGCAACCAGAATGGCAATCAACACTAAATGTTCTACACTTGGTTTTGATTTTTCGAATATTCTAAAAAAAGCTAAAATAATCCCAATAATCAATATAAAGAACAGTATCCAGCTACCTAGTGTCATGTAGTCCATTACTTTTCACTCCAAATAAACTTGATTAATTTTAAAGTAAACTTGAATTAACCTGTTATATAAATGTAGTGTTTTAGCAATATTGTTAAGTGTTTTTTAGTTTGTATTATTCCTCTATTAATTAGAATGATTCTACATGATCTGCAATTTCACTCCATAAAACTCAAAATTAACGCTTTTTATCAAGTGTTTGGTGGGGTGTTGTTCAATCGAAATCTTTATATAGGATAAAAAAGTTAGGTATACCTAAGAAATTTAGGTTAACCTAAAACTCACCTGGTTATCAGGTATGTAAAAAAATTAGGGAGGTACTAATAACAATGATTAAAACGTTAAATAATCTTAAACAAGGCGAAACTGGAATAATAGTAGCTTTTAAAGGTAAAGGAAATGTTAGAAAGCATTTAATGGAAATGGGTCTTGTTCGAGGGTCTGATATTAAAGTAGAAAGAGTAGCACCCCTGGGAGATCCTATTGAAATTAAAATCAAAGGGTATTCCCTTTCACTTAGAAAGGAAGATGCAAAAAAAGTTGAGATTGAGATAAAATGATGAGCTTAGCAATGGCCACAGAAAATGAGAATTTGAAGATCGTCCAGGTCTGGCATGGAGGTAAATTCCAAAAAAGACTCCAAGAAATGGGAATTTACAAAGATTCCCAGATCAAGGTTATAAAAAATGATATCCCCGGACCGTTAATTGTGGATGTTAAGGGTTCACGACTGATTATTGGACGAGGACAGGCACAGAAAATAATGGTTGAAGGAGAATGACTATGGATAAAATAAAAATTGCACTGGCAGGAAACCCTAACGTGGGAAAAAGTACTCTGTTCAACCGCTGGACAGGCATGCGGCAGCATGTTGGTAATTGGCCGGGTAAAACTGTTGAAAAGAAAGAAGGAAGCTTCAAATACGACCAATATGGGATGGAAGTGATTGATCTTCCAGGAAACTACAGTTTAACTGCCTACTCTGTGGAAGAGGTGGTTTCCCGGGATTACATTGTGGGTGAAAAACCAGATGTAATAGTTAATATTATTGATGCTGCTAACCTTGAGAGAAATCTTTATTTAACTGTTCAAATGATGGAATTAGGTGCAAATCTGGTTCTGGCACTTAACATGAATAAATTTGCCCGGGAAAAAGGGCTGAAAATTAATAAAAAACAACTTTCAGAACTTTTAGGGGTGCCGGTAATAGAAATTGAAGCCGTGGATGATACTGGAAGTGAAAAACTTCTACAAACAATAGTTAAAGTTTCCAAATCACCTAATGTTGTCCTGGACAGATTAGAATACGGGAATGAAGTATCAGAACATACAAAACAGCTTGAAAAAATCATTGACCAAGATATACCTCAACTGGATGCGCCTTCAAGTTGGATAGCTCTTAAATTAATGGAAGAAGATCCAGAAATTATTAAAAAAATTGAAGAAACTGGAAAAGGACAGAGAGTCTTAAAGGAAATAAAAAAGATCCAGAGACATTTCAATGATGTTTTTGGTGATGATGCTGATGCTGCCATTACCGATGCCAGGTATGGTTTCATAGCAGGACTGGTTTCAGAATCAGTTAAAAAACCTAAAATTGATAAAGTCACCAGATCTGATCTCATTGACAGAGTTGTGACTCATAAATATTTGGGAATACCCATATTCCTTCTTATAATGTGGTTAACTTTCCAGATAACCTTCACATTGGGTGACCCATTGGGAGGTTACGTTGAAGAAGCTTTCGCCTGGCTGGGAGAAACAATAGCTGCCAGTATGGGTGAAGGATTCCTAACGTCATTCATTGTTGATGGAATAATAGGTGGTGTGGGTGGTGTACTGGTATTCGTACCCCTGATCTTCATATTATTCTTGATACTCAGTATCTTAGAAGACAGTGGGTACCTGGCTAGAGCCGCGTTTGTAATGGATCGTTTCATGCACAAACTGGTTGGTTTGCATGGAAAATCATTCATACCAATGATATTGGGTTTTGGATGTGCAGTACCTGGTATAATGGCCACCAGAACACTGGAAAATGAGAGGGATCGATTATTAACTATGTTAATTGTTCCTTTCATGTCATGTAGTGCCCGGCTGCCTGTTTATGCCTTGATTGTGGCTGCATTCTTCTCAGCATACCAGGGATGGGTTATATTCTCCCTGTACCTTCTGGGAATAGTAGTGGCTATTATAGTGGCGGCAATATTCAAAAAAACCATATTCAAAGGAATGTCAGCACCATTTGTTATGGAACTACCTCCCTACAGACTACCCACAGCTAAAGGTGCCTTAATTCACATGTGGGAGCGAGGAGCGCTCTTCCTGAAAAAGGCAGGTACCATTATTTTAGCACTTTCAGTGGTTATATGGGCTTTAAGTAGCTTGCCAGTGGGAGTGGAATATGGTTCACAGGAAAGTGTAACTGGACAGATAGGAACTGTGTTATCTCCCATTTTCGCACCACTTGGATTTGGTGAATGGCAAGCCACAGTGGCCATTATCTATGGATTTTTGGCCAAGGAGGTGGTGGTAAGTACATTTGGTACCCTGTATGGTATTGATGGAGATGGTGGTGGAGAAGAAGCATCTGATGAGGAAGTTTCTGCCAATGAAACAGCATCCGTTGAACAGGTATCAAATGAAGCTTCTGGTGAACAAGTATCAGGTGAAACAGCTGTTGAAGAAGCATCTGCTGAAGAAGAGGAAACAGCACCTGAAGAAGATCCTGGTTACATTGCAGTGATGCAGGAATTATTCACTCCATTATCTGCCTATGCCTACATGGTGTTTGTGCTTCTTTACATACCATGTCTGGCTACCTTAGCTGCCATAAGAAGAGAGACCAACTCCTGGAAATGGCCAGCATTTGCTGCAGTATACACCTTTGTGGTGGCTTATGTGGTTTCCTTTGTGGTTTATCAGGGAGGTTTAATCATGGGATTTGCCTAAACTGCACATAGCAGCATAAACAACACCAGAAAAGAACAATAACAATTAATGGACGGGTTTACATGGTAAACATGAATGTTATAAAGTTAGAGGGGGTGATTTAATGAGCTGTAGATCTGGCATAAGTGGTAAAAAGTGTTTGAAGATGGATGATTTTGATCATCCTTCTTTAAGAGATGCTGATGAGAAAAAAGTAATCAAAGACCTCATAGCTTCTCATTTGAAGTTCAGGTAATCATAATTTAGGGGTGTCTATCACCAAATCATTATATCATCCTCAAATGTAAAATCTCAGGTGCCCCTACTTTATATTACTTTTATTTCATAATATGAAAAAAATCATTTCTTTTAGATTTTCATGAGCTCATTTTAAACTAGACTTATAAGTTCTTAAAAAACGAATTAAATGTGAAAAATTAACAGAATCATAGAATAAAATGTTAAAACTAGACAGTTTGTATAGAAAAGTATTATTTAGCTTTAGGAGGTGACATATTATGAAATGTAAAATTTGTGGTTATGTTTTTGACGAAAATAAAAGATCCGATGCTTGTCAGGGATGCCCTGTTTGTAATTGTAATATGATCAGATGCCCTAACTGTGGATTTGAACAGCTACCTGAATCAAAAACAGAATCAAAATTATGTAAATTTATAGCTTCATTTTTTAAACCTTCAAACAATAAATAGTAGGAATTATTTTGGTGCCAAACAGATCCTAACCAGCTAAGGAAATCTATGAAGAAAAAAATAAACTTTCCAACCATATATTCCAATAAGTCTTATATATAAAACTCTTAATTAATTGTTTGAAGAATTAAACTTCATAATTTAATTGGTCCTTTAGATCTGTTTTTATAGATAATATAAATTTAATAAGGGTTTTATTATAAGATTTGAATTTTGTAAACTATGTAGGCGTTAAATTATAGATGATCATCTATTTTTAACATGTATCCTCTAAATAGCAAACTTTATATGCTATGAAAGATTTAGGTATACCTAACACTAGTTTAGGTGTACCTAAATTATGTGTTGGTTAGTGAAATATTTGAAACAAGAAATCAGTAAATCTGTTGAGAATATTTCAATTTCCTGTAAGTAGAGAATATGGTTTATTGTCATCTGCCAATGAACATCTAAATTTAAAACCGTGTTCTCTAAACATCACAGGCCCTTATGTGGCTTTAAGTTCATAGCTCAAATGTATCACCTAGTTACTTAAAGCCACATTTCCTCCAATTTATTTAGAAACCATATATATACCTTTAACTGGTTAATGTTGGAGTGATGGATTTGTTTCTGTCTTTCCATCATTTCCAGTTAGAAATTCTATTATTCTAGTCATCATTTACTAATCATTTTAACATAATAAATTTAACATTAACTGTTTTGTTCTCATTTATTTTTGTATTGACATAATGTTTGAATTATCTAAGTTTTTTGGACCAACACCTTAAACTTAAAACTTTTTATAGTTTAAAATCAAAGGAATATCATAAATGATTAGGTGAACCTAATTGAGTGATGATAAAGAGAAAGTGAGTGCAAATATTGAAGATTATCTTAAAACCATTTATCAACTCAGTGAAAACGATGAACTGGTGAAAACTACTTCCATTGCTAAAAATTTGAACATAGCTCCTGGAAGTGTTACTCAAATGTTAAAAAAATTGTATGATCTTGGTTTTGTTGAGTATTCTCCCTATGAAGGAACAAAATTAACTGAAGATGGCCTTAGGCTGGCTAAAAAAATCATCAGAAAACACAGGTTATTGGAACGATTCATGTACGGTATTTTAAAACTTAAAAAAACAGATGTACATTCCCAAGCCTGTGAAATGGAACATACTTTGTCTGATACTGCAGAAAGAGCTCTTTGCCAGGTTTTAGAACATCCAGATACTTGCCCTGATGATGATGCACTTATACCAGAATGTGACTTGGAGTTTACAAGCTGCGATGAATGTATGAAAGCTATTAATGACGATTTGGAAAAAATTGGGAAAAGAAAGGAAAATCTGGTTTCAATTATAAAGCTTAAAAAAAATCAAAAAGGCAGAATATCATTTATAAGAGGGGATTATAAACTATTACAAGAACTTTCAGATGAAGGTATCACCATAGGAACCATGATTAGTATGATAAATATTGATTCTTTAAGCGATCAGGTAGAAGTTTCAGTCGAGGGCTCCCAAATAACTATTGGAAAGGAGATTGCTCGTAATATTTTTGTGGACACGAAAGAATCATGAGTTGAATCATAAATTTTCAAACTCTTCATTTAACTCTATTTCCACATTTTATCAAATATTATATCTTATTTTTTTAATATTGAAATAATCTTTTTTTTAAAATCGACCACCTATCCTTTTTAGAATTATTTTCTGGAAATTATATTTTCATAAAATTGAATAGCAAACTTTATACCTTATAAAATATTTAGGTATACCTAACAATAATTTAGGCATACCTAAAAAATATGGTTGGTTAAAAATTTTCTTATAAATTAAAGGGATGTGAATAAAATGAATTACATACTTGATTATCCTCCAGTAATACTGGCACTTTTAGCCACCATGTTTACTTGGTTAATGACAGCCCTTGGAGCATCTATAGTACTCTTTGTTAGGGATGTTAACCGGAAACTTCTCAATGCTTCACTGGGATTTGCTGCAGGGGTTATGATGGCTGCCAGTTACTGGTCTTTACTAGCCCCTGCCATAGAACTGTCTGAACCCCTGGGTGCCTTTAAATGGTTACCGCCAGCACTTGGGTTCCTGATGGGTGGTTTGTTTCTAGCTTCAGTGGATCGTATACTCCCTCACCTCCATCCTGGCTGCGCCCTGGATGAGGCAGAGGGTATTAAAACCACCTGGCATAGAAATCGATTACTGGTACTTGCGGTGACCCTGCATAACATTCCTGAAGGTCTGGCAGTGGGGGTTGTTTTCGGAGCATTGACTATGGAAACATCCTATGCTGCACTAGTCGCTGCATTAGCCCTGGCCATTGGTATTGGTATTCAAAACATTCCAGAAGGCGTTGCCATATCACTACCACTTAGGGGTGAAGGATTATCCAGGAAAAAAAGCTTTTTCTATGGTCAATTATCTGGATTTGTGGAGCCTGTTGCAGGAGTTATTGGAGCTTTACTGGTAACCATGTTTACACCAATTCTTCCCTATGCATTAAGCTTTGCAGCAGGGGCCATGATATTTGTGGTAATTGAGGATATAATCCCTGAATGTCAGCAGGATAAAGATATTGACCTGGCCACAGTTGCAGCTATGGCTGGATTTATTATCATGATGGTCTTGGATGTTGCTTTGGGGTAACTGTCTTTTTTCATAAACAATGGGGGGGGAAATCAAGTAATCAATCATCTATAAAGTGTTGTTCATGATATGGTAAGTATTGGGCTAGAATTTACATATTTGAGGGGGGAACTTGGCATATTAATGGTTGAAAGAATCCCTATATCCTGAAAAAGTAGGTATCTAAATTGATTGGTAAAGGGTAACTTGAAGCATGGTGAACAAAAAAAGGTTAATATTGAAAGTAGGTACCCGGATGCATGAACCCAGAATTGATAAATGAATATGTGTCACATGTGCCAAATGAAATTTGTAAGTCCATTGTACTATTTTTTAAAACTTCTTTCTTTTTGATATATGAACATATTATCAAGTAAAAATTGGGGAAAATAAATGATAACTCTAAAAGATTCAGTAACGATAAATACAACCTTGGAAAAGCTTTATAGTTGGCTTATTAATCTGGATGAGAATTTTGTAAAGTGGCATCCCAACCATGTGAAATTTGAGAAGCTAACTGGTTCCATGGATGTGGGTGACTGGATCTATTTTGAAGAAAATGTAAATGGAACCATTTATAAGATTAAAGGTGAGATTACAAGGAAAGAAATTAATAAAAATGGTTTTAGAGTGGATTTTAAAACCAATTCTGGTTTAGGACACATAACATTCATGGCAGAAGCAACAGAGAGTGGTTGTGTTTTTACTCACATCGAAAGTTTTGGTTTGGAAACTCCTATCATAGGTAATATCATAAATTTCATAATTTTCAGGGTATTAGTCCGTAAGAAGGCTAACTGGGATTTGATCTCACAGGATATGAAAGAAGATAATGTAAATTTAAAAAGGATACTGGAAACTGGTCAATATTAACTTCGTTGAACCTAAACCTACTTTCTCTTAACAATAAATACGACCAACCATTGAACTCCATAATATGAAAAGAAGTATACATTTTTTTTAATATTATTAATATAGTTAAGCCATTATTTCACATCTATTGGTATCTAATGGGGAATGGAATATTTTTTTGGAAAAATAATGTTTCATAATGTTTCGGATTCTTTTGCAACAACATAAGCCAGAGGAAAAGATGCTTTGATTAAAGAGGAATCCACAATTGAAAATCCGTTTTCTTCAAGAAAGGCTTGGAAACTCATCATTGTCCATTTATGATAGGTGCGAAAACCTGTTAGTGACATCAGTTGAGAAAGTATAGCTGCCTTCTTACTACCGGCGTGTATAAATGTAGGTGCAAAAAGCAAACCATTTGTTTTGAGTACCCTTCTAATTTCTGCAAGTGCTTTTTTTGGATTTGGCATGATATGTAGGGTATTAGCTATAATAACCGCATCGAAGCTGTCGGAGGCATAGGGAAGATCATACGCATTGGTAACAGAAAAATTAATATTTGTTACGTAAGACTGTTTTGACTTTTTGCACGCCGCCTTTATCATGTCTGGTGCAAAATCAATGGCTTCAATACACTTAATATGGTGAGCAAGTCCTAGGGCAATGATACCTGTGCCAGTGGCAATTTCCAGCACATGATCCTCTGGGTTGAGCTCTTGAACAATCCGTTGGATGACATCCTGATATGCCGCTTCGTCTTTTTTCATAAATCGGTCATAAACAGATGAAAAACGATTCCAAACATTTTCTTCTTTTTTTGGCATTACATTATGTTCCTTTATACATTTATCGAGTTATTATGCGGAATATGGGTTAAATACGCCTTGATTTAGGTATTTTGGTATGATAATGATAAATGACTTTCCAATCCTTATTTTGTAAGATTTTAAGATTTTTGAGCAATCATACATAACCATTTTCCATTTTCATGTTCATATGAGACTACATCACTAAAACCAACATTAATGAGTGCATATTTTAGCTGTTCTTCGCTGTAAACACTCATGTCGATTATATTAGTCCATTTTTCGGCTTCTTCTCCTTTAGATAATTCGTTACAGATGAAGAATTTACCGTCGGGTTTTAAAACACGTTTAACCTCTTTAAAATCGTTGATTATATCTGGCCAGAAGTAAATGGTCTCAAAGGCAGTAGCCAGATCAAATTTCCCATCTTCAAAGGGGAGGCATGAAACAGTTCCATGAACAACATCTACTCTCCCTTCTGCAATTGCGTTTCTGTTGAATTTCCTTGAATTTTTAACACTTGTTTGGGAGTAATCCACACCATAAACCTTGGCATGGGGTGCTTTTTTTAATAGATTGGAAATATTTTTCCCACCACCACATCCAATTTCCAGGATGTTGGTTGCTTTTTCTATTTTTATATTACTTAAACACCACAAAGCATTTTTATTATGCATGATATTCATCATCTTCAACATTATTTTGCCAGTTACGCCTTTTCCAGGTTTACGTGTATTTGCAAAAATTTTCCTACTTAAACTCATATAAATCACCCTCTCCAGTAAATAATCTGTATTAGCATCTTTTGGGTGGAAACAATAATACAGGTGAAGTTATGGGGATGTTAGTATCTTTGATTGGGTTTATAAAGAAATGTTTTAATTTTTCTTCTCCAGCATCATCCAAAACATAATTATCAACTACTTTGCCTTTTTCAAAATGTAAAACATGGGAGCAGCATTCCAATATAAGTTCCAGGTCATGAGAAATAATAAAGATGATAATTCCTTTTTTTTGAAGTTTTTTTATATTATATGCCACTTCTTTCATGTGTTTTAAATCTAAACCACTGGTTGGTTCATCAAATATGATAATTTCTTTTCTTGATGCAATTGCACTGCCAATGGCCACCCGTTGTTTCTGTCCTCCGGATAATGCCATGGGATGAGTATCTTTTAAATGTAATAAATCAAGATTTTTTAAAATCTCTTCAGTTTTCTCTGTGGATTTATCATATTCCATACTGAGTAAAATTTCGTCTTCAACACTTTCAGTGAAAATTTGATGGTTTACATCCTGCATAACCATATAAGAAAGCTTTAAACGTTCTTTATTTCCTAGACTTTTTCCTTCCTTTTCCAACAAACCTTTACATTTTCTTTCAAGTCCACAAAGGCACCGGGCAAAGGTAGATTTTCCAGCTCCATTTTTACCAATTATGGCTATTACTTCATTTTGGGGAACTTCCAATTGTTCTATGTCAATTGCTATTTTTTTCCCATAAGAATATCTAAATTTGGTTAGATTTAGATGAGTGTTAATATCATTTGGTTTTGAGGGTTTTGGTGAAAAATCCTTTTTATTTTTAGAAAGATCTTCCAAAGATAAAGGACGAAGACCTAATTGTAAAAATGATTTATTATCCATGGATCTTAACTCATCTCTACTTAATTCCTTGTGAATTTTGCCATCTTTCATGTAGATGATACGATCTATTAAGTCATTTAAATAATACAGGCGATGTTCTGCTATTATAACCGTGTTTCCTGCATTTTTCCATATTGAAATTAGTTTTCTAAGATCCCAGGTTGACGCAGAATCGAGGTTGGATGAGGGTTCATCTAAAAGTAAAATTTGAGGTTTACTGGCTGAAACTGAAGCACAAGCAATAATTTGTTTTTCTCCACCTGATAATTTGAAAATGCTTTTATTTAACAAATGACGAATATTAAAAGTTGATACCACATCATGAAACCGTTTTTGAATTTCTTCAACAGGAAGTCCCATATTCTCACAACCAAAAACCAGTTCACTGTTGGTATCAACATTAAAAAATTGGGAACGCGGATTTTGGAATACTGATCCAATTATTTTCGCTGTTTCATATATGGGACTTTTTTCTACGGATAAGTCATTTATCATAACTTGACCATTTATTGAACCTTCATAAAAGTGTGGTATCAGGCCATTGATAAGCCGGGTTAAAGTAGTCTTTCCACAACCTGATTCTCCGCATAGAAGGATCATTTCTCCTTTTTTAATCTTAAGATTGATATTTTTTAAATCTGGTTCTTTCTTATTTTCATTATATGAAAAATTAAGGTTTTTTATTTCAAGCATGCTAAAAAGCTCCCTATTTAAATAAGATAAAAATAATTAATGCCACAGCAGAAAAGATTAATAAAATTATATCCTGAATATGAAACCCCACTTCACAGATATGGGTTCGTTTTACAGGGTTACCAAGTCCTCTGGTTAATGAAGCCGCAGATAATTCATCTCCAGTTTTAACCGCATTGATCAATAACGGTACCATAATATATTCCAATAGTATTAATGGAGATTTAACCGTCCTTAGATTAAATCCAATTCCCCGCATGCGCATAGCATCTTTTATGGTACGAATCTCTTCAATTAAAGTTGGAAAAAATCTGAAAACTACTGAAATGGGTATGGCTATAATTTCCGGAATTCTAGTTTTTTCCATTGATGCTAAAAACTCGCTTACAGTGGTGGTAACTATTAAATAGTATCCCATGACAATTCCCGGCATCATCCGAACTAAAAGATTAGTGATCATTACAATCAGTATGTTTAAGACTCCATGGGTTACAGGTATAAGAAATATTTCTCCCAGTAATGCCAAGGTGTAGGCTGAAATATAGATCAATGCTGCTTTTTCTCTTTTACTTAATAATAAAAGAAAAAAGGGGATGGCAACCATGAATAGGGTTGCGTAATGTGCTGTTTCCCCAAATACAATCAGGTTCAGTATTACCAGTACAATAATTTTCGTTCTGGGGTCAATTTTAAGATTTGCACGGGTATCTGAAGATTGTAGAATTTCACAGTTCATTAAATTATCCTCTTATCTATTCTTTTCTCATCTTAGTTAGGCTATGCCTGCTCTTTTGAAATGTTTTTCCAGGACAGATTTTCCAAGAAAAGCTCCTATAATGCCTGCTATGAAAGCAACAATTACCAGAGCAAAGAGCATCCAGTCAGGAGTGAGTGCCATCACTGTGGTAACATATTCAGTTCCCATGCTGGAACTCATATGTGCAAAGTAACTATCTCTCATAACCCACATGGGGATCATGGCTCCAATTATGAACATGCTGAATACTCCATATCCCAGAACAGAATTTTTAAAGCTTTGGTAATTACCTGCTCTAAATATTAAATCTGCAGCCAAACCAAATACCAATCCTGTTATGGCGGGTACAAAGGTATGTCCGGTTAAAAACATGACCAAACCCACAATAAATCCCATTATGGTAACCATTCCAAATTTCTTTACCTTGGTTAAAAATAACATAAACGGAATTCCAGTTACAATGGGGCAAATAAGTGGAAGAAATACCAGCAAAATTGGAATATAACCCAACATACCACAAGCGAAAAAAATCACAATATATATTGCGGTAAATATTCCCGTTGTTATTAAATCTTTTGTGTTTAGCCTATTCATTATTTCACCTTTTTTATTAATTTAACGGATTTTATGGCGTTTAATGATCAAATGTCTATTAATAACTGCCATGTTATCCATCAAGGCAATATGGTTTAAATTTAGTTGCACCTAAACTATATTTAAAAGTTAGTTTCACCTAAATTATATATAAAGTTTTAGGTGTGGCTAAAAATAAATAATTTTTAATCTCAATGTTGAATTAAACCATCCCTATTTTAACAGAAACAACATATAGCCATTGCTTGTGCATCTTAAAAGACGTATTCATCATCTTTCTGGATTAAACCAAAGAGTCACGACCTGAAATGGGCTTAAAATGTAGATAGCTATTCGAAAACGGGTTAAATCCAAAAAAGTTCTGGTAACCAGTCACGGGCTTATATTCTGTATATGGCTCTCGTCAGATTATTGTTTTTTAAGATGGTGAACTTAGAGAACAAGGAAAATACCCAGAATTAATGGAGAATCAGGGAACTTAACATAGTTTCTGGGATTAAATAATAAGTATATGGATGGAAATTTGGATCCATCAGTTAAACCAAAAAAGAAAATGAGTAGAACATTT
>Ga0334899_1001757_pt1 | contig 19444 bp, 17 predicted proteins | sample GraSluR3_MG_FD_207219 | JGI IMG/M metagenome (GOLD analysis project Ga0334899, IMG submission 207219) | Sludge microbial communities from methane-producing bioreactor in Wageningen University, Netherlands - Granular Sludge_8_08-R3 | ecosystem: Engineered > Bioreactor > Anaerobic > Unclassified ...
CCAAGGACACATTCAAGGAGCAATTCTTGTTCCGAATGAGACCATTTCCACCGAGCACCGACCCGAAGAGCTGCCCGATACACAGGCAACGGTATTGGTATACTGTAGAAGTGGTAGTAGAAGTGCACAAGCTGCACGAAAACTCGTTTCACTCGGATATGTGAATGTCTACGACTTCGGGGGTGTCATCGATTGGCCCTATGAACTAACGACACAGTAGAGCCCCATGGTATTACTGTCGATTGAAAACATCGCGAAGACACTCAAGGACGCTCCTCTGTTCGAAGGGGTGACTTTTGGTATGAACGAAGGGGAGCGGATAGGGCTGGTCGGTCCAAATGGATGCGGTAAGAGTACCTTCTTGAAGATTCTTGCTGGGAGCATGCAGTCCGATGCAGGAACAATAGCAACAGCTCGAGGTTTGACCGTCTCCCTGCTCGACCAGCAGCCGCTGTTCTCAACTGGCCAGCGGGTATCCGAATTTCTATTCGAGAGTGCTCATCCGACTGTGGACTTGCTGAAATCGTACCATAGGCTATTGGCCGATCATCCGCTCGATACCGAAGCTGGAGCGGCAAAACTGCATACTGCGATGGAGGAGATCGAATCGGTCCATGGGTGGGATATCGAGACACGGTATGCCTCCTTTCTCAGTGAGCTGCAGGGGCCCGCGATGGACGCGACCATGGATACACTCTCCGGTGGCATGATTCGAAAAGTCGCTATAGCGAGAGTCTTTGCCGTAAAACCTGATGTCGTGTTGTTGGATGAACCTACGAACCATCTAGATATCGCGACGATCCAGTGGTTAGAGCGGTATCTGGTTCAACAGCAGTGTTCAGCGATACTGGTCACCCATGATCGGTATCTGCTGGATCATGTCTGTACCTCGATTTTCGAGTTCGACCGTGGGCGAGTATTTACGCATCCGGGATCATATAGTCAGTTCCTGCAGAGAAGGGCTGATCGCCTTTCGAATGAACAGGCGGAACAGAATCGTCTGAAGACTGTCCTACGTAGAGAGATGGAGTGGCTGTCCAGAGGCCCAAAGGCCCGAGCCGGGAAAGATTCGGGGAGAAAAGCCAGAATCGTCGCCATGCAGCAATCTCTTTCTGATGCCGCCGAACAAGCAGCCGCGTTTACGTCGCTGCAGAGCCGGATGGGCAAGAAGATCCTCGATCTAGAGGGTGTCGGGAAAGTCTATCAGGACAAGACCGTGGTCAAGCCGTTCTCACACAGCTTTTTGAAAGGTGATCGAGTGGGGCTGATCGGCCCGAACGGGAGTGGAAAGACTACCGTATTGGACATGATCGTGGGGAGAGTGAAGCCCGACTTCGGTGTCATAGATACAGGAGTGAACACTGTATTCGGGTACTATGACCAACTCGATTCGTTCATGGATCGAAGCAAAACAGTGCTGGAACATATCAGTGAAATTGCAGACGAGGTCACCATTGGTCCTGGTGAGACGATGAGTGCGGCGAGATTTCTCGAATTCTTCGGGTTTCCCACATCGTTCCATCGAATAGAGATTGCCCGGCTCAGCGGGGGAGAACGGAGAAGGCTCCATCTTATCGAGGTCCTGCTCCATTCACCCAATTTCCTGTTGCTCGATGAACCCACCAACGATCTCGATATTGACACGATTCGCAGACTGGAGGAGTATCTCATCGATTTTACCGGGTGTGTACTCGTCGTCTCTCACGACCGGGCATTCCTTGACCGCATTGCAGATACCTTGTTCGTTTTTTCAAGCGATGGTGGTATCGAAAAGTTTGCCGGATCGTATTCCGACTATGCTTCAAGTGAACTGGCAATCGCCGCTACTCAGGCCGAAAAGCAGGTTCAGAAGCCGACAGAGACGAAACAGAACCGGTCGGTGAAACGTGACAGAAAAAGGCGGCTTACGTTCAACGAACAGAAAGAGTTTGGAACCATTGTGGACGAAATTGAACTTCTCGAGCAGCGCATTAGTGTTTTAGAGATGAGCTTTTCCGATCCAGAGGCACCTGCAGAGACTCTCGCCGATCGAACTCAAGAGTACCATGAGGCACGCCAATTGCTAGAGGATAAGATGGAGCGGTGGGAATTCCTTGCTCAACTAGCAGAGGAGTCTTGACTGCTTCCGGTAGTGGCCGTTCGTCGATTTGTAGCTTTTCGCATCTCCCAGGTTGAGAAGAGCAAAAGCCCCGCCACGACAGCCGAGTAGCCGAGGGCACCGATTCCACGTAATCGCTCCTGGAGAATCAGAATACCGAGAAATGAGGCGGTGATTGGTTCGGTGAGTCCATAGAGGAATGCATGACTGGCAGGAATCTTTCTGGCTCCGGTGGTGAATAGCCAGTAGGGGATCGCCGAGGAGAGTAGGCCAAGTGCCAGCACGAGAATCAGTGAGTTCGGTTCGCGTGCCCAGGAGAGATCCCCCACGAGTGCAAAGGGGAGCATGAACAGGGACGATGCTCCCATGACTGCACAAGCAGACTCCAGTGGCGACGCGACTGACTGCATGTTTCGAAGCATGGTCCCTACTATTGTCCAACCTGCGCCGGCAGTGAGGGCGAACAGACTGCCGAGGAGGAGCCGGCTGCCCACCCCTTCGATAGTCTGTTCGGATAGCGCCATGAGCGCACAGCCGGCTGCTATGATAATCGATGAGACGAGCCATGAAACACTCTGCCGTTCTCTCTTGACCAGCTGTGCATAGACTCCGCTGAACAGTGGCGGTGTGCCGATAAAGATCATGGTAGCGATGGTGACTCCGGCAGTTCTTATCCCGAGGTAGAGTGTAGCTTGGGCCACAGCCAGAGCTACCGCCCCGACGAGCAGATTCCGTTTCGAGAATCGTATTCCACGGGTGAACACTCGTCCCCTGTGGGTGAGTGCCAAGACACATGCTATGCCAAGAGCACCGATACCGAGGCGAAGAGCTCCTACCGTGAGCGAAGAGATAGTCTTTGGAAGGAAAGAAGCTATGGTTCCGTAGGTGCCCCAGCAGACTCCGGATAGGAGCACCATGATCGCTCCGGTTATCGATTCATGCATGAGCAGAAGGGTACAGCGCTACGGTGGGTCTGTCAATGAAAACGAAAAAGGTGCGTTCAGTATTGTGTTTTCGGATCTACTTGCAGCCTCCAGCATGGGACAAATCGCTGGGATGAACTTACAATCACCTAGTTTTCACAATCTGAATCAGCACCTTTTTACCACGAAAATCGTAAAGATAATCGTACCGGTTTGGCTTTAGCAGGAATCGAACCTATCCGAAGTCACCAGACTTAACCACTGTTCTTGTTATGAAGATAACGAAAATTCCGGGAAGAGTCAATGGGTTTTTGAAATAACTCAAAAAACACCAGCGAAATATTGTGTATGCAGATGGATAATATTGCATATCCACACTGGTGATGGTACTGTCTTTCATGCGTCTCAAACAGCGTTGGAGCGCTCCAAGATTGCTTCACAAGAGAGACACTGATGTATCTGGTAGGCAAGAGAACTGGATATAGGAGGCGCAGATGACAGGAATTCAGAAGTTGCGAGCAGAGATCCGATTCGATATGGTAAGAAAACCGGTTCGGCAACGGGGATTCCTTAGGCCGCTTACGTGGATTCTCAGCTTTCCCGCAGTCTGGAAACGAAAGTTGAAGATCGACAAGGTTCGTATGGATGGACTCAAGCCTCCCTATCTCCTGCTGTGTACGCACCATGCATTCATGGATTTCAAAGTGACTACCGCGGCAATTTTCCCCCATCGGGCCAACTATGTGGTCGCTATAGATGGATTCATAGGAAGAGAGTGGTTGCTCAGGCAAGCTGGAGGTATCTGCAAGCGGAAGTTCACCAATGATGTCCAGCTCATTAGACAGATACGACACGTCCTAATGAAACAAGGAGATATTCTAGCGCTCTATCCAGAAGCCCGATACTCGCTTATCGGAACGAATGCCGTACTGCCCGAATCGTTGGGGAAGATGGCGAAACTGCTCGGTGTTCCTGTCGTGGTATTGAATATGCACGGGAATTACCTGCAGAGCCCCTGCTGGAATCTGACTCCAAGGAAAAACCGCCTTGAGGCAGATCTGACGCAGATATTGACTCCGGAGGAGCTGAAAGGGGCTACGGTAAGCGAGATAAATACGGCAATAAACAAGGCCTTCGAGTATGACGAGTATCGTTGGCAGAAAGAGCAGGGTATCATCATAGATTATCCGAAACGAGCTGAGGGACTTCACCGGGTACTGTACCAGTGTCCACATTGCAAAACTGAGTATCGAATGAGCAGCAACGGTGCACAGATTATGTGCAACGCTTGTGGCAAGGTTTGGGAGATGAGCACCCTGGGAGAGTTGGAGGCAGTAAAGACTGCCACCGATGAGAAAGCATTGGCAACTGAATTTCCTCATATTCCCGATTGGTACGAATTTCAACGAGAGCAAGTACGAGAGGAGGTGCGTCAGGGTATCTACCATCTCACCTGTGATGTGACGGTGGATGCGCTACCGAATGCAAGGAAATATATTCGTTTGGGCACGGCGAAACTGACTCACTCGATGACCGGGTTCACGTTGAAGGGCAATTTCGACGGAGAGGATTTCCTCCTCGAGAAGCCGGTTGCCAGCATGTATTCTTGCCATATCGAGTATGACTATTTCGGAAAGGGAGATTGTATAGACCTCTCCACGCTAGATGATACATATTATATCTATCCCCACGGAACCGATTTCTCTGTCACGAAGATCGCCCTGGCAACCGAAGAGCTGTTCTATTCCAGGTGATGGTCCTTGTCGGTTATTGTCTCGATCATGTAGAGAAACTCAGGGGCAGACATGTTGAATGCTTTACCAAGTCGCTCCACAGTAGAGAGGGTCGGGCTGTGGTCATCGCGGAGGATTTTGTAGATCTGCGATCGAGGCATACCCACCTGCTGGGCAAATTGGGTGACCGGGCAGTCGTATAACTGAAGTATCCTGTATAAGGCTTCGCCGATATCCATGCAAGCATACTACCACGGCCATAGCCATACATATGGCGTTTCTCTCCGAATCGAGAATGAGGCAAACTGTTTTATCACTGAACAGGTAGATTATTTTTCGAGAGCCGACTCATCCAGAACCGCGTCCGGTGCAGCTCTTCCAATGGCATCGATACCATTCATGCAGCCGGACTTCGTCGCGTATCCCTCCTCAGCTATAGCAATATTCTGCCCATTCGCTGCCAAGAGTCGATACCGGTACTGGTTCGCATTGTCGAGATACACCTCATATTTCGGATACTTCTTTGCCTCGGGTTTTTGCAGTGTCTGATCCTCAACATGCGAACGAGCATTCTTCTTGATCGCTTCGATTCCGTCTCGGCAATTACGAAGACTGCTGTAGTTCTGACTGGTAAGTATCGTCTGTGAGTTCGCTGCCAATAGACTGAACCTGAAAAACCCTTTTGGTGTCTTTTAAATAATGAACTTCGATGGCATGGATGCTCCTCCAAGTTGATTGTGGTCCCACCAGTATATCAGATAAAAATTATAACAGGTATAAAATTTTATTCAGTTCATCAATATGGCACAATCCGGCGTGGCATAGTTCACAAAAGTGGGTATCACGCCTGCATGATATGGAGAGCGAAGCCTCCTACTTCTGGCTTCAGGTAGATGAAGTGTATAGTTCCATTGGCGTCCCGTCGTGCCGATTCGGGCACCCCTTCGAATCCGAAGAGGCTCAGGTATGTGAGCGCACGTTCGACATTCCACGTGCGGATCCCGATGTGTCCGTGGGCACCCATGCCCGTCTGCTTCATGATTTCGATCGAGTCGCTGGAGAAGAATGAGTTCGACTTCTCCGAGAGAGGCTGGAGAATCGTTGCCAATGTCTGAGCTGTCGACTTTGCTTCGTCTTCGTCTCTCTGGTTGATACCGAGATGTGCGAACGAGAAGCCATGCACGGCATGCACCGCCTCCTTACAGAGATGCGATATCTCTTCCCATTTCTGCTCTTTGATAAGAGAACCCGGAACCATCCAGCTTCCTCCACATGCAACGATATAGGGCTTTTTCAGGTAGTCTCCAAGGTTGTGTATACCGATTCCGCCTGTAGGCATGAATTTCATAGTAGGAAACGGTGCACTGAGAGCCTGAAGCATCGGCAACCCTCCAGAGGCTTCTGCAGGGAAGAATTTCACGACGGAGAGGCCTCTTTCCATAGCCTGTTGGATCTGACTCGGGTTGTTCACTCCAGGGTACACAGGGATTCCCTGTTCCTGACAGAATGCCACGATATCATCACTGTAGCCGGGTGATACGATGAATTGTGCTCCTGCCTGCTGTGCTCGTCGAGCTGCATCGACACTCACGATCGTTCCCGCGCCTACAAGAAGCTGGGGCAATTCAGTCCGGAGGACTCGAATACCCTCCTCTCCGGCAGCAGTTCGGAAGGTGATCTCGGCAATGGGGAGACCTCCTGCAAGAAGAGCTTTGCCGAGCGGAAGCGCCTGGTCGGGCGAATCTATCTTTATTACGGGCACTACGCCCACCGATTGAATCATCTCGTGTACTGAAACCATGGAAACCTCCCAATTAGCTACACCGAATATAGCATAGAATCATGAAAAATGGAACAATATTCCGAAAAAATATTGACCTTTATCGTACCCATGATATAATACGGAAGTATAAGAAGGAGAGGGTAGGTACATGAAGCAAGTAACCACATTTGGAGAGATTATGCTCCGACTCAAATCGCCACAACATGAACGGTTTTTTCAATCCCCATTGCTTGAAGCAACATTTGGGGGTGGAGAAGCGAACGTGGCTGTCTCTTTGAACCTGCTCGGAGATTCCGCCCAGTTCGTTACGGCTCTTCCGAAGAACGCCGTCGGCGACTCTGCTGTGTCGGAACTTCGACGTCATGGGGTAGGAGTCTCTCAAATCGTGAGAACAGACGAGGGGAGAGTGGGTATCTACTTCATCGAGACCGGTGCTAATCAGCGCCCTTCCAAAGTGGTCTACGATCGAGCCGGATCGGCAATCTCGCTAGCCGAAGCATCTCTTTTCGACTGGGATGTTATCTTCCAGGGTTCCGACTGGTTCCATATCACCGGCATCACGCCGGCGCTTTCACAGATCTCTGCAGACACGGCTCTCGAAGCCATGAAGGCTGCAAAGAGACTCGGACTTACGGTCAGCATCGATCTCAACTTCAGAAAAAAGCTCTGGAAGTACGGCAAAAGTGCACCGAGCGTCATGCGTGAACTCACAGCCTTTGCAGATGTCATCGTTGCCAATGAAGAGGATATCCAGAAATGCCTCGGAATCGAAGCAGACGTGGATGTCACAAAGGGGTCATTGTCGGATGAAGTATATGAGCAACTTGCGCAGAATGTGATAAAAGAGTTTCCGAATATCAGTCAGATAGCAATCACCTTGCGTGAGAGTATCAGTGCCGACAGAAACGGTTGGAGAGCTGTACTGCATGGGAAAAATGGATTCTATGTCTCAGCCAGATATGCGATCGATGACATCATCGACCGTGTCGGCGGTGGAGATTCGTTCTCGGCAGGTCTGATCTATGGGCTACGCCATTACGATGAAGAACATGCGCTGAAATTCGCCGTCGCTGCATCGTGTCTGAAACACAGTATCTCGGGAGATTTCAATCTCACCACGAGAGAAGAGGTCGAAGCACTCATGAAGGGCGATGGTTCGGGTCGTGTTCAGCGGTAGCCTGATAGCCGAACATCGATGAGATTGTCTGTGCGTACTCAGTGATGGCACGGACATACATATCGCGCTGCTCCATATCGAATCTGAAAAGAGGCCAAGAGACCGATAGCCCTGCAATGACTCGGCCGGTATAGTCGCGAACTGGAGCAGCGATACACCTCACACCCTCCTCATACTCTTCCACATCCTCGGAGAATCCTTGTCGAGCTACGAGCTGTAGCTCACTTTTCAGTTTTTCCTTATCCACCAAGGTACTCCGTGTGTATGGCACAAGCTCCAGCAGATCCAGCAAGCGGTACTGTTTCGACTCCTCCATATCTGCAAACAATATCTTGCCGATCGCCGTGCAGTAGAGAGGGATCCGTTTTCCTACACGAGAGTACATTCTGATCGTATATTCGGACTCTATCTTCAGTACATACATGGCCATATCGTCATCTTCGACCCCCATATGGACCGTCTCACGGAGTCTGCTCTGGAGCTCCTCTGCATGGGGTCTTGCATCTTGGGCTATGTCCATATGACTGAGTCCTTTGGACCCAACACTGAACATACGGAGCGTGAGCGAGTACTGGTCGTTGGCATCTCGACAGACGTACCCGAGATCGACAAGCGTTGCAAGGAATCTCAAGAGCGTGGGTTTAGGTATATGCGTCTCCTCCGAGAGCCGCTCAAGATTGATTTTTCTGTGAGCGGCCAGACGTTCGAGGATATGCATGGTTCTGGTTACAGAGTTCAAATTAGCACACGCTCCCTAGGCAAAATAACGTTCAGCGTTTCGGAAACTGATATCTCTCACTATGGTATCGAGCAGCACTGGGTCTGCAGGAATCTCACCCGCTTCTGCCCACGTTCCGAGTATGGTGCAGAGGATTCTCCTGAAATACTCATGCCTCGGGTACGAGAGAAAGCTGCGTGAGTCGGTGAGCATGCCGATAAAGCGGGGCAGAGAGCCGAGATTGCCCAGAATCTTCATCTGCTGTTCCATACCGTCTTTATGATCGCAGAACCACCACCCGGAACCAAGTTGAATCTTCCCCGGGATTCCATCGCCCTGGAATGCTCCCATGATCGACCCCATCACATAGTAGTCCTTCGGATTCAATGTGTAGAGTACGGTCTTTGGAAGACGGCCTTCCGATGCCAATGCTCCGAGGAAACCGGCAAGTTTTTCTGCCATAGGCAGATCGTGTACGGCATCGAAGCCAGTATCTGGACCAAGCTTGGTGAACATGGGCCCATTCAGGTTTCTGATTGCGTTCAGGTGCAGCTGCATGACCACGCCAAGGCGAGCGTACTCCTTTCCGAGATGCACCATAATACTGGTCTGATAGGCATCTATCTCTTGTTCGGTCAGCTGTTCTTTGGCGATGCCCTTTTGGAAGATTGCCTCCACCTCTGACTCGCTTGCCACAGTGTAGGGAACCATGGGTATCCCATGATCGCTTGCTTTGCACCCCTGTTCGACAAAGTACGTTAGCCGTTTCGTGAGTGCTTCACAGACATCCTTGACTGAACGTATCTCCTGGTCTGCTGCAACACCGAGGCGCTCGATGTATTCGGCGAATCCTGGAGCTTGCACGAGGATTGCCTTGTCGGGTCTGAACGATGGCATTACCCGTGTGTCGATACTACCGATGGGAGCACTCCCTTCGTTGATAGATTTGTGGATAGAAAGATCATCGGCAGGATCGTCTGTAGTGCCAACAGCTGCCACCTTGAACTTCTTGAAGATGCTTGAGACGGCAAGGTCGTCGGATTGGAGCTTCTCTTTAGTTGCGTCCCAGATCATCGTGGCACTAAACTCGTTAAGCGGTTCGGAAATTCCGAAATAGCGTTGTAATTCGAGGTGGCTCCAGTGATACAGCGGATTGCCCAGTAGTTGCGGCATGGTCTTCGCCCAAGCCATATACTTGTCGAATGGATCGGCATTCCCCGTGATCAACTGTTCATCTACACCAACCGAACGCATGGCACGCCACTTGTAGTGGTCCCCTCCTAGCCAGATTTCGGTAAGATCGGCAAATTTTCGGTTCTCTGCAATCTGCTGTGGTATGAGATGGCAGTGGTAGTCGAAAATCGGCTCCCCAGCTGCGCTGTCGTGATATAACTGTCTTGCAGTTTCGTTCTCGAGTAGAAAATCGGGTCCCATAAATGGCTTCATGCGTATTCTCCTATTTCTCGTTCGTGTATTTGGCAGAACTTCCGCCTGCATACCTTAGACTATTGAACACCAGCTTGAGGTGAAATTGCAAGCCTTTCCCTGTACTGAAGACTTTTGACTTCAGAAACTGTTTTATTGACAAATCATTCTATTGTGTCAGGCAGGATGATACAGTAGAGTGGTATTGATATGACAACCATTCGACAAGGAGTCGCTATGCAATTGGAACACCATGCGTCAATCTTCGACAAATGCTACAATTTCACCGAAGCAGCTCAAGTGCGCGCATCGGGTTTGTACCCATATTTTAAACCGATCAGTAGGAGCGAAGGCTCTCGAGTCTACATAGATGGAAACGAGATGCTCATGCTCGGATCGAACAACTATCTGGGCCTAGCGAACGACCAAAGGTTGAAAGAGGCTGCAGAGATGGCAGCCCAGCGATATGGTACGAGCTGTAGTGGGTCGCGGTTCATGAACGGAACGCTGGATATGCACGAAGAGCTTGAGCAGAGACTGGCAACTTTCGTCGGCAAGCCGGCAGCTCTCTGTTTCACGACGGGGTACCAGACGAATCTCGGAACCCTCTCTGCGATTCTTGGTAGGGGAGAGCATGTGATTGTGGACAAATACGATCACGCCTCGATCATGGATGGTATTTTCATGGCAGATGGCACCAAGAAGCAGGTCTCTCTTCACCGATACAAGCATAACAATATGGCCGATCTCGAACGGGTTCTCAAACTCATACCCTCCCACGCCGCCAAACTCATCGTAGTCGATGGAGTTTTTTCCATGGAGGGGGACATCGTAGACCTACCTGCTGTGAGAAGACTCGCCGATGCCTATGGGGCTGGGGTGTATCTTGATGAAGCTCATGCATTAGGAGTCATCGGACCAACTGGAAGAGGGACCTGCGAACATTTTGGAGCAGATCCTGATCTGTGCGATCTTCTCATGTGTACCTTCAGTAAATCGTTCGGATCGATCGGTGGTTTCGTTGCCGGAACCGAGGAGGTCATCGATTTTATCAAACACTTCGCGAGACCGTTGATTTTTAGTGCCTCCATGCCTCCTGCCAACATCGCAGCCGCAATGAAAGCACTTGATATCATGGAGACGAGTCCGGAGTTAGTTCAGAGACTCCAGCAGAATGCACGACGGATGATCGATGGTTTTGGTTCCCTTGGTTTCAATGTGGGGACCTCCGAGACGCCCATTGTACCGCTGATCATTGGTGATAATGAGAAGACATTCCTCCTGTGGAAGCGGACCTTCGAGCGGGGAATCTACGTGAATCCGGTGGTCAGCCCGGCTGTTCCACCGCAACGAGCACTTCTGAGGACATCGTGTATGGCAGTCCATACCGATCAAGAGTTGGATCGTGCCATGGATATCATTGGAGATGAGGCGAAGAAGCTGGGAATTATCTGAATCGACTGTTCGATTGCCTCGCTATTCGGTATAGTTGATACATGAAGAAGATAGTTGTAGATGATCCGGGGAGATTCTCCCCGTTGGTTGCCTCAGCGATACAGCAGGTGGCTCAAGCCAGCGATCGGGAGATTGCCATTGGGGTTCCCGGTGGTCGCGGGGCGGTTTCAGTTGTGGCCGGATTGCTTCAGTGCGATTCGGAGATTCTCAAGCGCGTGCATGTGTACCTTGTGGATGAAAGGCTCCATGGGTCGACGAACTTGGATACATTGCTCGATGTGGGTCTTGCCGATGCCATTGAATCCGGGACGTTCAAACGTTCTCAGATCCACGTTCCCCAGGAGGGGACCGAGTTCATGCCGCATGGGAGAAATCTTGAACTGCTCTTCCTCGGCGTGGGTGAGGATGGACATGTGGCGAGTCTGTTTCCCGGCTCGTACCCCGAGCTTGATGCAAAGGGTACAGATTCGGTTGTTCGCATCGATTCGAGTCCCAAGCCCCCACCGGAGCGGTTCACCATAAGTTATCGAGGGTTGAAGGATCACGCAAAACGGGCACAGACCTACCTCCTCTTCTTCGGTGAGGGAAAAAGGATTGCCCTTGAACGGTTTCTGAGTGACAAGGAGAACCCTTCCACACTTCCCTGCATGTTTTTCCCCCGTGAATGGTTCAGTTTCAATGTCGTCACCGACATAAAGGAGATTTCGGTATGAAGCGAATCGTTATTCAATTCGGTGGAACGGGCGACCTGGCACAGAAGAAGCTCTATCCTGCCTATGAGCACCTCATAGAGGAGGGCTTCGATTTCACCATTCTGGCGCTGGGGCGTCGTTTCAAGAGTCCCGATGAGTTCTCCAAGGCGATGGTTCCCGATAATGCCTCGAAATCGTTTTTGCAGCGCTTGCAATATCTGTATTACGATATGGCCGATCCGAATGCAACCGATCCACTTCGAGATAAGATCGAGCAGATAATCGATTCGAGCGACGAAGTCGAATTGATCTACTATATGGCGTTGCAGCCATCGCTCTATGAGGAAGCCATCAGACAGATACTGGAAGTCGATTCGCAGCTCTCCTGTCAGTGTGTACTGCAGAAGAAGATAGTGGTGGAAAAGCCCTTTGGCTTCGATCTCGACAGTGCTATGCGGTACAACGAAATTCTTCTCAAAGCATTCGACGACAAGGAGATATACCGAGTCGATCACTATTTGGGGAAGGAGTTCATGCAGAATTTGCTCATTCTCCGGTTCCATAACGACATCATTCGGAGCATATGGGACAACCGTTCCATCGAAAGCATTCAGATCGTATTCGACGAGACGCATGGAGTGGATCAACGGCTGGGGTTCTATGAGCAGATCGGTGTGGTGCGAGACACGATTCAGAACCACATCATGCAGATTATCACCTACCTCACCATGAACGAGCCTGCGACACTCTCTCCCGAGGATATTGCCGTGGAGAAGGTGAAGGTGCTCAGATCGATCGCTCCCGTTTCTGAGTTCCATACGGGAAGATATGAGTCGCTCGGTGCAAACAGCGGGCATGTGGTCGATACTCCGACGTATGCAGCGCTCAAGCTCGCGGTGAACACCTATTACTTCGCAGGGGTGCCCATCTATATCAGGACGGGGAAGATGCAGAAGGATGCCAAATCGTTCATCTACGTAAAATTCAGGAATACCACCCAGAAAGTGATGCACGATGACACAATCGGAGAGAATGGTGTGATCATCACCATCCATCCAGAGCTCACCATAGATATCAGCATGAATCTGAAGGAGCCCGATACTTCCTGGAAGTCGAAACCGGTACGATTTCGGTTCAATCAAGCCGAAACGTTCGGAGCGAACACACCTGAAGCATACGAGCAGATCGTCAAGAAGATACTGCAAGGAGACAAGAGTCTTTTCCCGAGTATGCGAGAGATCATAGAGTCGTGGAGAATCGTAACTCCCATGCTCGAGCATGAGCGGCACATGGAGGTGTATCCGGTTCGTACGCTTCCCCGGTTCGCCAAGGATCTGGCAGAGGAGAATGGATTCTCTTGGTTCGATTGATTGCCGGCAGCCATGGTCCCCATACCTCGCCGCTAGGGGCGGTCGAGAAGGTGAAGCTTCCTAGAGTACATGGTGAACATACGAAACAGAAGAGGCCGATTTCCGGAGTATTTCCGGTGACCGGCCTCTCTGTCATAGTGCAAGAATTCTTCTACTCTTCATCGAGCAGTCGCTTGTCTCCAGATAGCTTCTGAATCGGAGCGATGTTCTGAGTCACCTCGAGTGTTCCGAGGTACGTGCCCTGCTCGTCGCGTACGGGATAGTAGCGGATATGGGCATATACTTCACCCAGATGAATATAGAATTCGGCAACATCGCGCTTTCCCGATTTGAAATCGTTGAGGATCTCCTCTACGATATGCATGCTGGCTGGCGGATGGCAGTTCATGACCTTTCTTCCGATGATTGCTGTGGTACGGGGGAAAATCCTCTCACTCGCTTGCGAGAAGTAGGCAACTTCATCGTTCGCATCGACGAAGGTGATATCGATCGGGAGTGTATTCAGGACTCTGGTAAGCATTTCTGGTGTGAATGAACCGGTTGGCAGCTTAACAACTCCTTCGGACATGTCAGCAGTCTTCGCTTTCGGCACCTCCTCGGCAGGAGGTGTCCAAGTGGGGTGATCGTCGAGAAGGCAGTAGCCGACTTCGGGACTTCCCTCCGAGATCTGTCTCCAGTCCGTCACAAAGAATACATCGCTCACCATGGGGATCAGGATCTCCTCTTCCTTGGAGATCATCTCCATGATCTTCTCTTTCGTCTGCTCAAGGTGTGTAAGCAACGCACCTACGGCATCCTTGTTCGGTCTTCCACCGTTCAGAAGATCTTCGAGATCCCTTCTGCTCTGTTTCACCATATCACGAATCTCATCATCCACACCCCACATGACCTTTGGTGGTGCAGTGATTCCGTACCGCTCCATGATGGGGAACCAGAGATTCTCCTTCTTGCTGTAATGCTTGTCGATCTGCCACAACTCCTTCAGATCTTCCAGAAGGGCAGAAATCGACTTGAGATCACCTTGCGAGAGACCTTGAGCATGAACATCGATACGGTCGACGAAGAGTCGTTCAATTGCGCGATTCTCCTCTCTGAGTACCCATGTCGGGTGCCCCTGGTCCTGCGTCTGATTCTTTTCCCCGTGAATCTCTGCCACGGACCCCTTGAAGAGTGACGAGTGCACATCGCACAGTTTCTGGATCTCCTCCACTTTCACTCCCTCGTTCTCAATGAGAGCTTTCTCCATGTTCGCAATCTCATCGGCACCGACATGGCCGAATTCCTTGGCGAATTCGGCTTTCACCGTGTCGAAGTCGTCTCCTGCGTGGAGCCGCTGGATGAGCTCTTTCAGTTTCTGTTGGCGATTAACGCTGTTATTTATTTCAGCACTCATGCGTGTTCCTCCTGGTCGCTTTGTATAACGGTATAGCCATGGGACTCGAGACCACGAACTATCTCCTGCAGATCCAATCCACGCAATGCTGCCCCTTTTGGGATGGTCATCACCTTGCCAACTGTCTGAAGCATGATCGGCTTCACAATCTCGGTGAACCCCAGCAGTGCCAATATCGGAGCGAGTTCCGAATCTGAGCTACAGAGCGTGTGTACTGTCTTGTCCAATGCTATGATTTTCTTTGCCATAATGTATTCCTCTCAGAGGATAGCATATCCACATCGACTGTTATGTTGCAATTGCAACGATTCTACACAAAAAGACCCCTGAGAGACAAGTCTCAGGAGCCTAGTATAGTATACTCGTGTGCTACTGCAGTAAAAGCCTACCTACGAATCAATTCGAGAAGAGTGAGGCGATCTCCTTCGCATAGAGATCGTTGATCTTGTGACGCATGACCTCCTGTTTTGCCGAGAGCTCTTTGCCGACTGTGAACGATGTAGGCAGTAAGGCGAAACGGTTGATCCGTTCATAGGGTTTGAATCCATTCTTTGCACTCACAAGTTCATTGATCTCTGTATGGATCAATTCCACCACTTCCGGCAGTTCGGTGACATCCCTTCTGGACATATAGGGGATATTGTTCTCCTTCACATAGAGTTCAAGCTGTTTGGTGTCCGGTACGATGAGAGCTGCAAGGTATTTCATGTCTTGACCGATCACGACAGCTTGTTCAATATACTCCGATTCACGAATGCGAGCTTCGATTGGAACCGGCTCGATATTCTCTCCACCACTGAGTACGATCGTGTCCTTCGCTCGACCGCGAATGGCGTACTCACCCTTGTGGGTCCAGATACCGATATCTCCCGTATTGATCCAACCTTCACTATCTATGACGGCCTTGGTCAGTTCAGGTCGCTTATAGTAGCCTGCCATCACCTGAGCTCCACGGGCATGGATAACTCCCTTCTTCCCGGGAGGGACCGCTTTGCCCTGATCATCGATGATCTTGATCTCTGTCTCAGGCAGGGGAGCCACGGTTCCAGGCACCTGATGCTTGATGTCTCTGAGCCCGATCACTGGGGCTGTTTCGGTAAGGCCATATCCGTCGAGCAATGTTATGCCTATAGCTTTGAAGAAGTTATCGACCGATGTAGGAAGCGATCCACCCCCCGAGACGCCTGCTCTGAAATTGGTTCCGAACTTCTTTTTGATAGTCTTGAAGACCAACACATCTCCTAGCATCTTGAATGGGGTGAGAAGGAGAAGGGGGATCATGCCGACAAGCAGATCGAGTGGATAGAATCGACGTCTGAACTGCGGCATCCTGTTCGCCACGAGGTTCATCGCCTTTGCATGATTCGCTCCTACCCATACGAAGAAGTGGAACAGTGCCCGTGCAACAGGGCTCTTACCTTTGACATTCTGGTAGACTCCCGCTTTGACAGCCTCCCAGATTCGTGGAACTGAGCCCATCCAGGCTGGATTCACCCGCTGCAGGTCCACAAGCATGATCTTCCCGATCGGTTTCGAGTATGCGATCGCCGAAGCCTGTGAGACGATGACATACTGGAGAATTCTTTCGAACGAGTGCCAGACCGGCAGTACACTGAGCCAGCGCTCCCCTTTATGGAAGTCGATGACTTTGGGCAGTTGTTCAAGCTGAAACAGGAAGTTTCTGTGGGTGAGCATGACTCCTTTCGGTTCACCGGTGGTACCACTGGTGAATATGATGGTGGCGATATCGGAGTCTTTGCCCTGTTCGATCTCTTTTTCGACGAAGGAGGAGTCACTTTTCCGTGCTTTCTTGCCCATCTGCATAACATCGTCGTAGGTGATCACATGGACCGGTCCTGCAGTATCCAGTTCCTTGGTCGCATGGTGAGTGGTGTCTATAATGATGAGCGTCTTCAAATTCGGTAGATTACCGGAGAGGTCGAGTATTTTTCTACCCTGTTCAGAGTTCTCTGCAAAACAGACGGAGCTCTCGGTTATCTTGAGGATGAATTCGAGCTCGTACGGCATGGCATCGCGCCCACGCGGCACATCTGCTGCTCCAAGCGAGAGGATCGCCATATCTGCGACCAGCCACTCCTTCCTGTTGTCGCTTATCAGTCCCACAGGGTCGCCTCGGGAAACACCGACTTCGGCCAATCCTGCAGCGAGATCAAGGACCTCGTTGTAGAAGTCTCTATAAGTCGTTGGGATGAAGGATCCGTTATCATCCTTGGAAAGTTGTGCTTCGTTCGTTCCATAGCTGGTTACTATATGTTTCAGCAGCTGTGGTAGGGTGTTGTACATAGACACCTCCTTTGTGGCTACCCTTTTAATATTACAAAATATCAAATTCTGTCAAACTGTAATATATAGGGTTTTTCTAACTGGGGCAAGAGATTGGGCCGCACTTTTGAATGTTTTTGACATATTTTGCAAAAATATCTAACTTGACATAATAGAATCAAAGTGTCAGGATAAAATAGATTTACCCGGATACTTCTCTGTATCTGGGTGAAAAAATAACAAAATTGGTCGTTTGTGTTGTATACTGTACATCCAAGACCAGAAAGTCGGCAGCAATTACACCGGGTCAATCCCACTTGTTGCCACCGATAGGAGGTCCTGCATGAATCTTGTCCGAGTACGCGACGATGAATGCAAAGGATGCGCTATCTGCGTCTCCGTCTGCCCGAAACAGTGCTTAGTCATGTCAGACAAGCTCAACTCCCAAGGATATGCGTATGTACAGTTTGTGAATCCGGATGCTTGCACTGCATGCGGTCTCTGTTTTCTCAGTTGTCCCGAACCAGGTGCCCTCACCGTACTCTCCGGAAAGGAGGATGCGTGATGGGTAGAAGGTTGATGAAGGGAAATGAAGCAGCTGTCCATGGTGCACTCATGGGGGGATGCACCCACTTCTTCGGGTATCCGATCACCCCCGCAAGTGAGATAGCACAGGCAGCTGCATACTACTTCACTGCAGCTGGGAGAACATTTCTACAGGCAGAATCCGAGGTGAGTGTCATTAATATGCTCTATGGAGCTGCCAGCGCGGGAGCCCGTGTCATGACAGCCTCTTCCGGACCCGGCATAGCGCTCATGGGCGAGGGCCTGAGCTATCTCGCAGGAGCCCAACTGCCTGCAGTAGTGATTGATATGCAGAGAGCGGGGCCTGGACTGGGAAATATCTGGCCTGAGCAGAGCGACTACAACATGGTCGTGAAAGGAGGCGGTCACGGGAATTATCGGAATATCGTGCTAGCACCCGCTTCAGCACAGGAGATGTTCAGTTTCACGAAACACGCATTCTCTCTTGCAGATCGGTACCGTATGACGGTGATGATCCTCAGCGATGCCTACATAGGACAGATGATGGAGCCAGTGGAAATCTCTGGACCTGTGGAACAGGGAGAACGGAAGGAGTGGGCAGTCTATGCCGATTCCGATAGCAGAGCGAATCTCATAACATCGATCCATATGAGCCCGGATCTGCAGCGAGAGCATAACGAAAAGCTGCAACGTGTCTATCACGAAGTGGAGCAGGCAGCTGTCGACTACGAACTTTATCAGGCAGGCGATGCCGAGATCATGCTCGTTGCCTATGGTGTGGTTGCTCGAATCTGTCATTCGGCGGTATATGCGTTGCGAGAGCAGGGCATGCGGGCCGGATTGCTTCGGCTGAAGACTCTCTATCCATTCCCGAAGAGACTCATTGAGACACTGGCGAAGCAGGGTATGCCGTTCGTTGTCGCAGAATTAAGCAACGGGCAGATGGCCGACGATGTGGAGCTGGCAACCAAAGGGAAGAGCCCAGTATTCAGACATTTGACCATGGGAGGGGAGGTCCCCACTGTACGGGAGTTGACTCAAGCTGTAGCACACTATGCATCATCGAGCGGAGGTGTACAATGAGGGCACAGACTGAACGGTTTAAAAAGGCGGATTCATTCTACGATCGATATGAACGGAAGGGACCGGGATCCATGATAACCCACTATTGTCCCGGTTGCGGGCATGGTACGATTCAGAAACTGATCGCTGAGGCGATAGATGAACTCGGTATCCAAGATAGGACTATCTTCCTCTCCCCAGTGGGATGTTCGGTATTCTCCTACTACTATTTCGACACGGGGAATATCCAGTGTTCCCATGGAAGGGCTCCTGCTGTGGCTACCGGTGTAAAGCGGACGCTTCGCGATTCGATCGTGATCAGTTATCAAGGCGATGGAGATCTCGCCGGTATCGGAATGACCGAGATCATGCATGCTGCAAACAGAGGCGAACCGATTACCGTCTTTTTCATCAACAATGCAATCTATGGCATGACAGGCGGTCAGATGGCACCGACAACACCTCTGGGACAGAAGACACTCACCAGTCCCTTTGGCAGAGAGTTCGAACGCGACGGGAATCCGATAGGCATGGTGGAGGTCATGAACTCGCTCACCGCTCCGGTGTATCTGCAGCGTTGTGCCGTCTCACAACCGAAAGAGATCTTTCAGACTCGAAAAGCGGTACGGAAGGCATTGCAGAATCAAATCGATGGACTCGGTTTCTCCTTTGTGGAGATCCTCTCACCCTGTCCGACCAATTGGCGGATGAGTCCAGTAGATGCGCGAACCTGGATAGCGAGTGAGATGGTGAAATACTACCCACTCGGGGTGTTTCGAGATCGGA
>Ga0334899_1001781_pt1 | contig 19202 bp, 18 predicted proteins | sample GraSluR3_MG_FD_207219 | JGI IMG/M metagenome (GOLD analysis project Ga0334899, IMG submission 207219) | Sludge microbial communities from methane-producing bioreactor in Wageningen University, Netherlands - Granular Sludge_8_08-R3 | ecosystem: Engineered > Bioreactor > Anaerobic > Unclassified ...
CCAAAACCAAAGTTAATATAGAATAAAACTTTAATTCTGTTTTTAAGATAAAATTAAGTCCTATTAAAGATCCTATTGAGTATAATAAACCGTTATACAATCCTATTCTTGCTTTATTAGTTCTGGATATGTAGGTGGCAATGAATCCACCCAAAATAATAGTTAATATTGCTAAAATTTTTGATGATAAAGGAATATTTAGTAAAAAACGTGCAAAACCTGATAAGCTACCTGCTATGAAATACCCTATTATAATGGCAATAACTGGATGATATTTATGTTTCCTGTTAGAATTAGAATCAGCTTTATGTCTGTCCTTTATTTCGAATATCATTTTGCTGTCGGCACTGTCTACTTTGTGGAAAGATTTACCGCATTCAGGGCATTTATCACCTTTCTTTCCATACTCTTTGTAGTCGCATTCTACGTTGACACATTGCCAGTTATCAGACATTATAAATCAACTCAAACGATAGTTATGCTGTTTTAAATCCAATTATTGGGTTTGTCCCACTGGAACTTAAGTTCATATAATGAAAGATGCCGAACTATTCGTATTTAAACGAGTTATGTTGTTATTGTGTTAATAGCATAACTCTTCTATAATTTTAAGTTTTGTTTGCCTTGGATAAGATTACTTACTAAATAAAGTTAGTTTATTGATTGGAAAATGATGTTAGATGTATTCGTGATCTGTCCTCTATTTGAATAAGGTCCATAGACTGCAATTCCATACACGGTGTCATTAAGTTTAAAATACATTAAATTATGTCTTGTTTTCTCATTGTTTCCGGTATATAGAATTGTCATTCTAATTGTTTCTACAACAACACCATTAGGATTAGTTTCAGTAGAGGTGGATAATACTTCGCTTGTAGATGAATTTTCATTTTTGGATATGGTCTCATCTCTCAATTCTGTGGGTGAAATCTCTGTTTTATTCTTAACTACGATTATATATTGCTCATTAAACAAATCACCACTAACAAAATAAGCGACTTTCTGCATTTTAGAATTATTTATCTCATCGGAGTGTGCATTAAAAAAGCCAGGATAACTAAAACTCATAATACCCTCAGATAACGTTTTTGTTTCAGTGGTAAAAGAATTAATGCAACCAGATGCAAAAATAATTAAAATTAATGTACCTATAATCCCCATCTTTAAAATATTGCTTTTTTTCAAGGTGACAATCCCCAACTCATTGATAATATTTTGACGATTAATTCTATTAATAAATTATAGTCATTCAATGAATTTTTGGAGATTATTTAAATAGTGGTGATGTATCTCAACTATCACTATCGGTATCGCACTATATTTCAACACGGGAGAAGTTAAATCCATTATTTTTTTCGTTATCTACTTGATTTTTACCAATATGTCAAAAATAACAGTTATAACTACAAAAAAGGCTTCGAACACCTTATTTGGATAATCATGCTCCATTAAATCCTTCTTAAAATTTTTATAGTTTTGATTATGACATTTTCCATGTCCAGAATTAGAAAATTGACAAAAATTGGAGTTACCACATCCAAAAAGTTTATATATGGATTAAAAAGATAATTATATCTCACACCAGAGGGACAATTAAATTTCCAAGAGTTCCCTTAATTTGGGGGGTTACAGTTTAAATCCATAGCGATTACTGTAAAAAAAGAAGAAACAAAATATATTGAAACTCATCTTAAAGGAAGTCAACTCCTTCAATCTTCATATCTAAATAAAGGAACTGCTTTTAGTACTAAAGAAAGAGAATTATTCCATCTTACCGGACTCCTACCTCATTCTGTGGAGACCTTGGATGATCAGTTGCAAAGAGCTTACCACCAGTTCTCCCTGCAGGCCGATGATCTGCAGAAAAACATCTTCCTGAACAACCTCTACAATACCAATGAAACACTATTTTTCCGTCTTATCAGGGAACATGTGGAGGAAATGATGCCCATTGTTTACACACCCACCGCTGGACTGGCTATTCAGCGTTACAGTGATGAATTCCGTGAACCAAGGGGAATATATCTCTCATATCCTAATCGGAAGCATGTAGATGAAATCCTGGATAATTGGGATAAAAAAGAGATTGTCCTTATTGTTTTAACTGATTCTGAGCAGATACTGGGAATCGGGGATCAGGGGGCTAATGGAATTGGAATCTCCGTGGCCAAACTGGTAGTTTACACCCTATGTGCAGGTATAAATCCACGGAGAATGCTCCCTATTATGATTGATGTGGGTACCAATAATCCCCGCCTACTGAAAGATCCCTTCTACCTGGGCTGGCGTCATCCACGTATCAGCCAGGAAGAGTACCATCAATTTGTAGAAACTGTAGTAAATGCCATAAACCGTAAATTCCCCCATGTTTTCCTCCAATGGGAAGATTTCGGTAAAAATAATGCCCGTTATCATCTGGACCGTTTTCAGAGTAAAATGTGCACCTTTAATGATGATATACAGGGTACCGGGGCCGTTGCCATGTCCGCCCTCCTGAATGCTTTGAAGTTAACCGGTACCCCCATATCTCATCATCGGGTGCTGATATATGGTGCTGGAACTGCAGGTTGCGGTATCGCTGATCAGATATGGGAGTGGATGGTAAAGGATGGCCTTAACCATAGAGAAGCATATAATCGTTTCTGGCTTATGGACCGTCAGGGACTTATAACCAGTGCACGGGATACTATTGACTATTTCAAAGCACCTTATGCCCGTCCTTCCCTTGAAACCAGGGATTGGGATCTTGAAGATAGTTCAGCGAATCTTTTAGATGTGGTGCGAAATGCAAAACCAACCATTCTCATTGGCACCAGCACCGTACCCGGGGCCTTTAACAGGGAAGTGGTGACTGAAATGGCCTCCCATGTGGATCAACCCATAATATTCCCCTTATCCAATCCTTTAACTCTGGTGGAAGCCAAACCCTCTGATATTATCCAGTGGACAGATGGAAATGCCCTGGTAGCTACAGGTAGTCCCTTTAGCGATGTGACCTTCCAGGAAGAAGTGTATCCTGTGGCTCAGTGTAACAATGCTTTAATCTTCCCTGGACTTGGTCTGGGCATCATCAGTTGCCAGGCAGAAAGAGTTACCCCTGGATTGATGGATGCCGCCATCCTTGAACTGGCTAATTCTGTTGATTTTGAAGATGATACTCACCGTTTACTTCCAGAAATCTCCCGACTGCAGGAAGTGAGTAAAAATATTGGGATGGCAGTGGCCAGACAGGCTATTCTGGAAGGAGTAGCCAAAAATAATGGTTATGAAGATGTAGAGAAACTGGTGGATTCCAATAGATGGGAACCTGCTTATGTACCCTATAAACCTTTGAATAATTCTTTAGCCTGAATATTTTTTGGTAAATTTTTTTGGTGAACTTATAAAAGGACATTATATAAGTCACGTTATCATAATTATTTTGTGATAAGTATCCATGAGAATTATAAAAAAGTGAGGTTTATAAAACATGTCACTGGTCATTAACACCACCACACCGGAAGGAATAGTCTTAGCAGCCGACAGCAGGCAGAGTTATCGTAATATGAAGGGCATGGCCCGTATAGGTAGTGAAAATGCCATGAAACTCTTCCAGATTAACCGACAGATTGGGGTGGGTATCACTGGCCTGGCCTTCCTCCCTGATGGAGGGGTGCAGAAGAATGTCAGCCAGTACATTGAAGAGTTCCGTAGAGGTTCCAAGGTTAAAAAGATGGAAGTGAAGGAAGTGGCCAGGAAACTGCACCATCTATTTAACGATAAATATCACTGGCAAGAGCAGTTAAACCAGATAAAGGCCAATATCCAGAACGACCTGGCTTCCAAGGGCTGCACCGTCCTGCAGATGGAAATGGATGGTCCCCTATTAAAGTTCACTTTCAAAACACCTCAGGGAAGTATTGAAAATGGTATGGCCCGGGCAGACCCCATTGAACTATTAGTGGCAGGTTACAACCCGGATGGAAGTTATCAGGTTTACAGTGTGGCCGTACCAGGACCGGTGCAGAAGCTTCGGGACAGCACAAAACCCAACATACAATACGGAAGTTCCTGGATTGGTCAGGGAGATGTGGCTGCCAGGATAGTGTTAGGCTTCGATGGACGTATTCAAAATGTGGAATTTGTGAAAGAAGCCATCCAGGATAAGAGTGAACAGGAAATACAGTCCCAGCTCAGGGGACTAGAATACGCCATCCAGTGGGGGACCATGACCCTCCAGGATGCCATAGATTTCGCCACCCTGATGATTCAGACTACCAGTGCCATACAGCGCTTCAGTGATGGGATCAACGCTGACCCCGGTGATATGCCTGGTGTGGGTGGACCTATTAATGTGGCGGTGATCACTCCGGATCATGGTTTTGTCTGGGTGAAAAAGAAGAAACTCAGCTTCGAAGATAGTAAAGTGGACCTGGACAGTGAGCCCATGCTTTAGTCCAGTTTTTTACTATTTTTATCTTATAAAAAGAATATTAGAAGGATTATTAACTATTCTATCTCTTTTTTTATATGAGATACATCTCTTCTGCCTTTCTGTAAAGTTCTTTCCGGAATTTGGGGTGGGCTATGTTAATTATTTCATGTGCTCGTTCCCGGGTGGATTTTCCCTTGAGATTAGCCACTCCGTACTCAGTTACCAGGTAATGGGTGTCCATGCGGGGTGTGGTGACCATGGCCCCAGGATCTAAATGATCCACCACCCGGGAGATGGTACCATTTTTAGCCGTGGAATAAAAAGCCAGGATGGATTTCCCTTCCCTGGAATCAAAAGCCCCTCGTACAAAATCCAACTGACCCCCGGTTCCACTGTACTGGTGACCAGCCAGGTACTCAGCATTGCACTGTCCCAGTAAGTCCACCTCGATGAGGGAGTTTATAGATATCATGCGGTCGTTTTTGGCAATCACTGCCGGATTGTTCACATAAGAACAGGGATAGCTTTCCATAGCCGGGTTCTGGTTCATGAACTCCAGCATCTCCTGGTCTCCCTGGGCCACGGTGAAAACATGTTTACGAAGATGAAGAGTTTTCCTTTCACCGGTGATTACTCCCTTTTTAATAAGATCTACCATTCCTGGACCGAATACTTCCGTGTGGATACCCAGGTCAGAGTGGTTTTCCAGTTGATCAGCCACAGCATTGGGCAGGACACCTATACCCATCTGAAGGGTGGCACCATCTGGAATCAGTTGAGATATTTTCCTGCCAATAACATCTGCTTCTGGCTGTTTATCCCCACAGGGAAAGTCTGGAATTGTTTGATGGTTTTCCACAACCATATCTACCTCAGAAATATGGATCAGGGAGTCTCCGAAGACTCGGGGCATGTTCTGGTTCACTTCCAGAATCAGAACCCGGGCAACCCGGGCTGCAGTGGAGGTGAAGTCATTAGCTGTTCCGAAGGAGAAGTATCCGGCATCATCCATAGGAGAAACCGTGGTGACGCATACATCCACACCGATGAATTCTTCCAGGAGTCGGGGTATCTGGTGGAGGTGGTTGGGAACATAATAGTTAAGCCCAGTGCTTACCAATCCCCGGTCACCTGCATCTACAAATCCACTGTAGGCCTCCACACAGTCTATCAGGTCCGGGGCCAATAGGGTGGAGCAAACACTGTCTAAGGGAATGACTGAAAACATTCTAATCTTTTTAAGGTCTCCTTCCCGGAGACGGGAGGCCACGGCCTCCAGCAGGGCAGGTGGCTCGGCCATGGTAAGACCATGTACCAGCATATCCCCCTCTCGGATTAGTTTAACTGCCTCATCTGGTGTGGTTAATTTTTTTCTGTACAGCTTTTTATACACCGATAACTCCCCCTTCCCATTTTTTGTGTTCTTATGTTCATTTAATATCTGAAATTAATCTTCTAATCCGAATTTAAGTCCTGAATATTAATTTGATTTCCTATTTTCAAATGCTCTTATGGCGTCATTAACCCCTCCGTAGAGGTTTTCTTCTCCCAGGATTTTCATGAATCCAGAACGTTCAAATTGTCTTCTTAAACTGGGAAAAACTGTAGTCATGACTAAAACCACGTTCATTTCATCTAATTTAGCTTTTAATTCTTTTAACATATGTACAGAAGTATAATCAACACTAGTAAATCCTCCAGAATCTAAAATTAACCATTCAAGAGGAGGATCCGATTTTTTAACAATTTTAATAACTTCTTTCATGAGTTTTTCAGCGTTAGCATAGTACAGATCCCTGTTGAATCTATAGACAATCAATCCTTCCTCAGTGTATACCCCTAGGATTACCGGAATATAAGCCCATTCACCCTTTTCATTACGGATTAAAATACTGTTATTTGGCCGGTATGAATGGCTTAAATGTAAAAGCAGGGATATTATCACAGAAACAATGACTCCCCACAAAACACCCGCTAAAACAACTGTTATAAGTGTTATGATAGCTAAAACAAATTCTGCAGGCATTTCACGATATATGGCCTTTAAGCTGGTTATGTCAACCATTTCCAATCCTATCAAAAATACTATGCTGGCCAGAGTTGCGTTGGGCAGGAAGGAGATGGGTTTGGTGAAAAATATCACCACTATGAGGACTATGGCTGCGGTAACCAGGGTGGCCAGCTGACTTCGCGCTCCAGAATTTAGGGCTATCTGGGTTTTAGTGGGGCTGCCATTCACCACAAATGAACCACTGAGTCCTGCTACCACGTTAGCTAAACCAAGCCCCAGAATGTCCTGGTTCTCATCCAATTCATCTGAACATTTCAGGCTGTAAGCCCGGGAGGTGGCTGCACTCTGGGCAATGATAACAATGAAACAGGCAAAAATTGCGGTGGTAAGGGCGTAAGGATCCATCATGGTTAAGTAAGGTAGAGTTAATGTGGGGAAACCACTGGGCACTGCACCCACCACTGAAACACCCATGTTGGTGAAGTTAAACATGAAACTGGCGATGATGGTTCCCACCACGGCAATAAGTGCTCCTGGAAGTTTTGGTGAGATGCGCCTGAATATCAAAATCACTACCAGCACCAATATCGATATCATCAGGGTGAAGATGCTGGTTTCAGGAAGGCTGGTGGCGAAACTGATGATGTTGGGAATGGTGTCTATGCCTGTGGAGTTAACTCCAAACATACCAGCCAACTGGCCTATGGCAATCTGGATACCCACTCCTGTCAGGAAACCCACCAGGGCTGTGCGAGAGAGAAAATCCCCTATAAAACCAAAACCACCTATTCTGGCGATGATCAATAACATTCCACATATAAAGGCAACTACGAAGGCCATAGATAGATAAAGGGGACTTCCGGGGGTGGCCACCGTCACCAGGATCCCGAACATGATAGCTGCTGTGGCTGAATCTGCCCCAACTATGAGATGACGGGATGAACAGAACACAGCAAAAACAGCCATTGGCAATAGAATAGTATATATTCCAGTGATTATGGGCATCCCTGCTATTTTGGCGTATCCCATAACCTCTGGAATGAATATGGCAGCCATGACTATGCCTGCAATCAGTTCTGGCATGAATCGACTGCGATCTAAGGGTAATAAACCACTGAATAAAGCTCCCTTTAACCGTGAAGTTAAATTTTTTATGTGGATAACCCCCTAAATCCATATTAGAGTCCAATAAATCAAGAAATTCAGTAGTAATTTCTAATTGTAACACCCTTTAATTACAATATCGATTTATATGTCCCTGCTTAATAATAAAGGTCACTTTATTTTTTCCAAATTCATGATTACAGGAAAAATGAAGGGAAAACAGATCATTTAGCACCGTAGGTAGATATTTTGGTGCTTGTGCCCATCAATGACCTAATTTAAGAGTTATCATCAGATTAAAGAAGGAAAATCTGGATATAATTTTATCTCCAGCATGGTAATACAGTAGATTATTTTCTTTTATCTCCAAGATAGGGTAATACAGTAGATTATTTTCCAAAAATAGTTAAACAAGGCGTATTTTAACTGTAGAATATTCAAATCTTCTATTTGGGCTTAGTTGCTATGAAAATACCTGTATCCTTGGTAACTTTTATTTTCCCATCTTTTTTTAAAATCTCTTCAAGATAATTCTCGAAATCTTTCAGATTATGGCCCTTGAGATTCTGATTCACCTTTCCAAAAGAACGGACATAATCCACCACCGGCCCAACATCAGTTATTTCCAGACTATTCTCATAATTAACGAGTTGCACCTGATCAAAGGATTTTCTTAACTGTTCTTCACCATTCTCCAGACCAAATGCACATGCAAAGGGTTCTGCTGAATAATATATCTCACCATCGTAGTTGGAAATAATATCTCTCAGTTCTTTCATATCGTTTATTCCAAAAGTGGTGGCATAAAATGTTCCACCCCTTTTAAGAACTCGACTTATCTCAGATATGGCTTTCTTCCTGTCAGGGATATGGTAGAGCATTAGATTGGCAATTACTACGTCAAAGGAATTATCAGGATAGAGGATTTCCTGGGCATCCATTACTTCATAGTTAAACCTCAATTCGGCATCACCCAGAACTTTCCTGGCATCATCAAGCATTCCCTGAGAAAAATCAGATAAGAGGACGTGGGCATCTTCTGGTATCCGGTTTATGTTTGCTTTCCATAAAATGGCGTTTCCACAGCCAATCTCCAGCACCCGAGCATCCTGGGGAAATTGTATCTGGTCAAAAACCCATAAAAGCCAGGAGTAAGGATTGGTTCTAAACCTCCTGCCCAATTCTACTCTGGCCATGAAATTCTTTGAATCTGAATACTGTTCCTTTAACAAACTCATTTTTCCACCTTCATTAATCATTATTTCCCACCATAAAAAAATGGTAGGGTCAATAAACAGTTCTCATAGAATTTGAAGGAAACCTCATTCGAAAAGTTAAAGATACTATTCTGACAGATATTACATTAAGGTTTAATATTAATTAAAATGAGGAGGGTACTTGATGGGAAAAATGTCTTATACTGTTATACTTGGTATATTGTTGTGTATTGTTGTAGCTGCATCAGGATGTACTACCCAAACTGGAACTGGAAACCAGACCCCTGATGTCAGTGGAGTTACTAATGTAGTTTTAAATGGCCCTGGTACTTTAATTATCCAGCAAGGAGATAATGAATCATATAGAGTGGAAGCAGATGATGACCTTATGTCTAAAATTTCCACCACTGTCTCTGGAAACACTTTATCCATCAGCAACCTGAATAGTGTTGGTAATGGGGCTGTAAAAATCTACATCACCCTTAAGGATTTAAATACCATCACTGCCAATGGTGGTGGTAATTCTGAGGTGACTGGTCTGGACACCGACAAACTCACAGTTACCCTGGACAATGGTAAGATGACTCTGACTGGTAAGGCCAATGATCTTGTCGCCACCATCAACGGAGGGGGCAATATTGATGCCAATGATTTACCGGTGCAAAGTGCCACTGTAACGATTAACGGAGATGGTAAAGCCAGTGTGAATGTTGTTTCCACTCTAAGCGCAGTTGTAAATGGAGGGGGATCCATAACCTACACTGGAAGTCCTCAGGTGACTCAGCAGGTAAATGGTCAGGGTTCCATAAAACAGGGTTAAACAAAATTAAAACCATGCAGATGATTTGATAATACATCAAATTATCTGCTTTTATTTTTCCCAATTTAAATTCCGATTAATTTTTCTCATTTTTGTAAAAATTTCCAAACTCCAATTAAATTAGGAAAACTTTTTTTAAATCACCAAAACCAATCACATTAGTGATGATAACTGAATTCAATATTCCCTCCCAAAAATTCAGAGGACCCTTTAACTTATCCCTCACCATTAACAGTGGTCAAACCAGCCAGCCACCCTGGCAAAAAGAGAATGAATACTTCCAGGAACTAGTTATGGTGGAGGATAAGCCTTGTCTGGTGAAAATCCGCCATGAAGATTCTAATCCAGAAGATGAGGTGCATATCATTGCCGAGTCATTGGAAAAGATTCCGGAAAAAAGTATCCAAGCTAGAATCAGGGAAATATTTGGCCTTAATGCTGATCTGAACCAGTTATATAACTTTTTAGGTGAAGATCCTAAACTGGCACCTACCATTGGATTCTGTCAGGGTCTTCGGCTTTTCAAGGCCCATAACTATTTTGAGAGTATTATTTCATCCATTTCATCTTCTAACTGTTCCATAGTACGTTGGACCCGTTCTATCCAGGATATTAAACAGAACTGGGGTGAAAGATTCTGTTTTAGTTCTGGTGATTTTTACACTTTTCCCACTCCCCACATTCTGGGTGACGTGCCTGAACATGACCTGGAAGAAATGCAAAGGTGTGAGGATGACCTTCCAGAGGATCACATTTTCAAAAACAATCTAAAGGCCTGTGGGGTGGGTTACCGGGCTAAATACATTATCAATACATGTAAAATAGTAGAATCTAAGATGGATCTAGGTAAACTGGCAAGAATGAAGTATGATAAAGCCTTTGATACTGTCCTGGAGCTTCCTGGTGTGGGGCCCAAGGTGGCAGATTGCATCTTACTCTACGGCTTCGGCATGGGACAGGCCTTCCCAGCAGATGTGTGGATAAAAAGAATAATAGAACATCTTTACTTCCCTCATAGAGATTTAAAACCTCAGGAAGTCCGTGAGTTTGGGATGGAACAGTTTGGTGATTATGCAGGTTATGTGCAGTTATATCTCTTCCATTACGCCCGGAAATCAGGATTATTAGAATCACTGCGGAAAAAATAAATCCAATTTTTATTCTCAATCTCCAATTTTATTCTTGATTAAATTCTTCATTATTTCCATTATTATTCTGATTTTCAATATTTCATGGGGTTTTCATCATTCATACTTTTTATATTACGGGTACGTTCAGGCAGTAATAGTATAGCCCCTAAGAAGAAACAAACCGCCCCTACAAATGTTCCCAGATTCATAAGGAAAGGATCAAATGGTTGAGATGTGGGCAAAACTATGAAAGCACCCACTGCAGAGATACCAAAGGCCACAGATCCCATCAAGTTAAGAAATGCTATCCACCAGGACAGATCCCGGATATTAAAGGAGAAGAAAGCATGCCCCACCTCAGAATAGGCCAGGTAACTGGAAACCAGGAAACAGATAGAACCATAAAGGTCAGGACTCCACACATAAAGTTCTGTTTTTATTGCCGAGAGGGTAGTGAGCATGGCAGCAAATGTGCTGATGTTAAAAAACACCGTTCCCACCAATTGTACCGAGGCAGACCACCAGTCAATCCTTTCCGGCTCCCAGATCAGGAAATGAATTTTTTCTGTTACTTTTTCTCCAAACTGGTGGGGTGTACTGGAGGTTTCCAGGTACTGTAGAAAAGCTGCACTGGTAAAAAAAATGGAACCAATAAAATAGGTTAAATTATCATGAAAGGTGCTAACAGAACTGGCATAGGATGGTGCAGATCCCAGGGCGAAACAGGTGGCACCTATGGCAAACAGAACCCCAATCCACCACCCAATTGCTCCCGGAGCCCACCAAGTGGAACCAAAACTTATATCCAGCCTGAAATGATGTTTTCGGTAGTGGCGTGAGCTCCAGGAAACAATATTATTTGTAGCTGTTTTAAACTTGGCCATGGTGATGAAAGGTCCGGGTCCAGTAGATTCTGTGCAGGTCCAGTCTCTGGGAACAGTAATATAAGGTTTGTACTGTTTTTTCAACTTTTTTTTAGCTGTCAAAGATTTCAACCCAAAATATACTATATTATATAACCAGATTATTTTTTTTCTAAACAAGGAAATCCACAGGTAAACCCTGCTTTAAACATTTTTCCAGTACATTTTTAACCTTCCTCTGGTGAGGTGGCCAGGCCATGTACAATAAAGCCTTCAACTTCAACAGGGCTGATGCTTCTGGTGGTTCCATGAGTTTCCGCATCTTTGGTGTGTCTGGTATCCCTGCCAGATGAAACATGTTGGCATGGGCATCAGCATAGTAAACTGACTCAGCAAAACCTTTACCCAGGAATTTTCCCTCTGGATTTCTAATTTTAACTCCCCCCTCAGAGTACTGGGATCCACTGGCATTGTAACCAGTCTGCCCCCCACTAACTATAGGGGTCATGGTGAAGTGTCTTATATCCTCTGGAACCATTTCCTGGAACTGGAATTCCCATTGGTCAGGGTACCAGGTGTTAGTGATGAAATAGTTTTCTGGATTGGAGGATTTCACACTCTGAACCCATTTATCAATATTCAAGGTTCCCTTAATATCCACTACCTCATGTTCAGCATCAATATACTGTCCCTTCACTGCCACAGTCATGGTTCCTGGTGATTCTTCTCCAGTTTGCCAGTAATATGCCATGTTTTTATCAGTGTGGGGTGCGTACATGGTCATCTCCCTGTCACCATCAAATTGGGCCATGAACCAATCCCAACCACGTGAATAAGATGGTTTTGAGAGGGTGCTGGCTGCTCGAACGACCTTGCACCGGCTGTTACCCAATGGTTCCAGGGCGTTACCCCACTGATGGTCGAACCAGAACTGACCCTGATTAAGAATAATCTCCTCCCCATCCAGTTTCAACAGACTACCTGGCTCCAGACGAAGGTTAGTGGCAGAATAATACAGGGTACCTATCCCACAACAACAGGGAAGGCATCCCTGGTTTCCCTGAAGTAGAAAGTCCTTTTTGGAGGAGAATCCCAGATCCACTTCCATTTCCACATCTTCATCCCCTCCCTGGTTAACTCCCCAGGCCTGCACCCGGAGAGGGAATAACTCCCCTTCCTTAAGAGAGGTTATCCGGTTATTCCCCGCTTCATAACAGAAGGGTTCGTTAGAAAAATTCAATAATCCCGTAGTCCCGGCAATGGCAAAGGGACGTGCCTGACGGTGTTTTTCACCGGCTCTGGCCACTGCCAGTTGCATTTCAAATATTTGATTATCCAAATCTGTTAAACCGAAGTTATGTGCCATTTCTGGGGGTAGGAGAGAGTAACGATAAAATGAAACTAAAATTCCATATTCCCGTCTTCGGGTGTCACGGCAGTTACCTACAAAAAAGTGCCAGCCCACTTGGTATCCCAGTTGTGGGGTGAAAGCCTGTGGAAACTCTATATTGGATTCATCTGGGATGTCCTGGTATCCCCGGCTACTGTCAATTCCCAACAGATGGTTCATGGCATAGGCCTGCAGGGGAGTTAGTGAATCACAGTGCTCCAGGAGTTTTTCATATCTTTTCTGGTAACTGGGGGTGAATGAATCCGGATTGTCCAGAAGTTCCTGTATACGATAGTGCATCCTTTCCCCAAACGCTTCTGGGCTGTTTTTTTTACTTAAAATATTTTTCCTAGCGTTTTTTGGTACTTCTTTGGCCTTGAATTTCTTCATCCATAGGGCCAGGGCAATGTTTTCTCTGGTTAACTTATCCATCTCGTTCAGTGCATCTTTTGCCATTTAACCATCTACCTGATTAATCAAAGCTCATGAATCTAGTAAAATCTATAGAGTTCCATAGTTTATTAGCTTATGCTTGGAATTTCATAAAGCCCATTTAATCAAATTTAACTGTAAAATAAAGAAGATATTAATATAACATAAAAAGTACTGGCGAAAAACTCATGACGCATTATTATTATGACCAGTTATGGTGATATTGTTATTGTTATTGTTATGATCATTTAGGGTGATAGTGGTTTTTTATGGGAGACATTCAAAACAGACTGGATGAACTTCAGGAAGAGATTAAAACTACTTATAAAGAGATCATGGAGATTTTGGAGGATAAATATTGTTGGAAATGTCCTATGCGCACTACTAGCATGGAAACACGATGTCGAGAGATTCACGCCGGACGAGTCATCCTGGAAGCTGTGGATGAAGGAATAGCTGCCCAACTACTAGAAAACCAAATTCCCTGGATTGAAGTAGAAGCCCTGATACTCAGAATGTTTAAAAGGAAAATTAAAAATCAAGGTGGAAGGCTAAGGGAAAAAACTATTATTTTTAAGGTTGAATCTGAACAAAGCCTTGATTTAACTTTGAATAGTTGGTTAATGGTTAAAATTAATCCCCGACGTGTACGGGTTGGTGATGAAATTCTAATACCTACCGAACCTGTGAAACATCCATTTTTGGGGAGTTATGCCCTACTTGCAGGGTTTCCATTCCAAATAACACATGTAAAGCGTGTTTTTCATGAAGGTGCATTTTGGTATGTTATAGTTGAAAATGAGCGTATTCTACCCATGGAATCCGTTTTGGGTGTGTTAATTGAAGTTTTGGATAAAGGAAGTTCTCTATCTGTTGATTAATTATTTATAACTCAACTTTTCAAATCTATAGAATAGTTACCCTTACCAATAGTACGGGTAATCGAGCATTGGGATGATTCTATGATTAATGAAGAAGAATTATCAGTTTTCAGAGCAAAAATCCTGGACATGTTACCTGATAGCACCCTTAAAGAAGTTTCAGACCTGGTTTTAGATGAAACTAGAAATCTTCTGAAAAGTGAAAGTTGTTATGTGGCCTTTGTAGATCCTGAAAATGGAGATAGTGTAGGGATATCCTTCTCTCACCTAACAGAAGAATGCCAGATATATGAAGATATGGGTGAGGCCCGTTTCAAGGTTTTGAATGATGGTAGTTACGGTGGACTGCTTGGTTACTCTCTGGACACTGGTAGATCACTATACGTTCATGATATACGCAACCACCCTGCTGCTCATGGACTTCCCCCAGGCCATGAACCTGTAAACCAGTTTTTATCCGTTCCTGTGATTTATGATGGTGAAATTCTGGGTCAGATCGTGGCTGGTAATCCAGAAGATGATTATAACGATGAACATCTGGAAATAGCTGAAAAAATAGCAGACACCTACTCTGTAGTTCTCAAAGAACTCCTTTATAACGATAATCCGTTAAAATAATCTCCATCCTTTTATATAAAATACAATTATTCCTATAATAACCAGGGCAACCACCAGGATTAGGATAATCTTCCTTATTTTATGGCCTTTCATGGGATCCATGAGGGCCTGTTTGAAAATGTCGAATATCACCAGGAGGCACATTATGAAGATTATAACCTGGGGTGTGTTGGTGGGCCAGGCCCATACCAGGTTACTTACCAGCAAGGTGCCTATGATAATTAAAACATAGATAACGATATTGGCATATCCTTCCAGATAATTCCTGGCTTCCTTTTTCATTTAACTAAACTATATATGGGTATTATATATGTATTTTCTCATTAAATGGGGAGGAAGATTAAGACCTTAAAAGAATATGAACTGTGCAAATGACAAATGGGTTTTTGGAATTTAAGGAAATAAAAAAATAGAAATGAGGATTATTCATCCTTAACTGTGACTTTGTTCATCACATCGCCCGGTTTGATGGCGTTAACCACTTCCATGCCTTTAACCACTTTACCGAAGACCGTGTGTACACCGTCCAAGTGGGGTTGTGGGGAGTGGGTTATGAAGAACTGGCTACCACCAGTATCTTTACCTGCATGGGCCATGGATAAGGCACCAGTTCCATGTTTATGAGGGTTTATCTCACATTTTATGGTGTAACCTGGTCCTCCGGTTCCGTTGCCCTTGGGACATCCACCCTGGATCACAAAGTCAGGTATCACTCTGTGAAAGGTTAATCCGTCGTAGAATCCACTGTTGGCCAGTTTTTCGAAGTTAGCAACGGTGTTGGGGGCTTCTTTTTCAAAGAGTGTAAGTTCAATATTTCCTTTATCAGTTTCGATAATGGCTTTTTTCATAATCATCACCAGAAAAACGTTCAATTTCCAGGTTTATAAAGTTTGATACAAAATATACTTGTATATGCACCCTTCCCATAACATGACTAAAAATTAAAATAAATCCATATAAAAGTTAATTTGGGTCCAGAACCCCTTTATCGCCCACTAGCATGAATGATATTAATAGTCCGAGGATTCCTGCAACTAACCATGCTATTCCAGCTAAAAATTCCCCTAAATATAACATGTAACCACCGATTCCCAGCAAGATAAGAGCACATATTAAAATGATTATCTTTCTTGTTTTTGCTGCTTTGATGGGGCGTCCTAATTGAGGGGATATTGCGAGGAAGATCAAGGATAAAACTATCCAAATCATTCCCTGGGATGTTTGGCCCATTAAAATTGTGTAGATTCCTATTATTAAGAGAATAATAGAGCCAATGTATAAAATGATTTTTTGGTTGTCCATTAGTTGTAAACCTCCCACATGATATTAAGGGTTGCAGAGACAATATTTACATAGGAATATATGGCGACTGCAGACAGACCCGGTTTCGCATGGGAATTTAATTCATTTATTAATTTTATACTAATTCCATGAGCGTATCGGATATTTAACCCTTCCCATGGTAATACACGTTGTGGTATATTCTGAAAGGGTTTATATTGTTTATAACCTTAATTCATATAATATAGTTATCAAAAAGTAGGAGTGGTAATGTGAATGATGTCTCTGGATCACAAGGCATCCTCCTCCTCTAAATTAAATATATATATGATGACAGGTTTCAAAATTAAGATAACAATCACAAATAACATTTATACGGTGATAGGATGAATACAAATGAGATTATGGCTTTAGATAAGGATTATGTTATGCAAACTTATGGTCGGCAGCCTTTGGCTCTTAAAGAGGGTAAAGGGGCTGTGGTGTGGGATATGGAAGGAAATCCATATATTGATTGTGTGGCTGGTATTGCGGTTAACAATGTGGGACATGCCCATCCTCGGGTTGTTGAGGCCATCTGCAAGCAAGCCAAAAAATTAATCCATACCTCCAATCTTTATTACACTGAGGAACAGGTGCGCCTGGCTAAACTTCTGGTGGAAGTTTCCCCTCATCAGAAAGCTTTCTTCTGTAACAGTGGAGCAGAAGCTGTAGAAGGATCCATCAAACTGGCCCGCAAATACACTGGTAAGGGTGAGATAATAGCCATGGAAAACAGTTTCCACGGTCGAACCATAACCACCATCACCGCTACTGGACAGCATAAATACAAAAAAGGCTTCGGACCCCTTAGCCCTGGTTTTAAACATGTTCCCTATGGAGACTTGGAAGCTGTGGCAAATTCCATTAGTGGTGAAACTGCTGCTGTGCTGGTGGAGCCTGTACAGGGAGAAGGTGGGATAATAATACCTCCTGAGGGATACCTGGATGAGTTGAAGAAAATCTGCCATGAAAATGATGTTTTACTTATATTTGATGAGGTGCAAACTGGGTTCGGACGGACTGGAGAGATGTTCGCCTCCCAGACCTTTAAGGTCACCCCAGACATCACTGCCCTAGCCAAAGCCATAGCTGGCGGCTTCCCCATGGGTGCTGTAATGGCTAGTGAAGAGGTGGGAAGCGCATTCCAACCAGGAGATCATGCTGCAACATTCGGTGGAGGTCCACTGGCCTGTGCCGCTGGAGTGGCATCCATTGAAACCATTAAAAACGAAGGACTCCTTATAAAATCACGTGAAAATGGGGCTTACTTTAAAAATGAGTTGAAAGAACTCTTTCAGGACTATGGTCAGGTGGAAGATGTGCGTGGAGTGGGTCTGATGCTGGGATTGGAGATGGATATCCCATGTGCCAGTATGGTTGATGCCATGCGTGATGCAGGAGTGCTGGTGAACTGCACTGCCGATACAGTACTCCGATTTGTTCCTCCACTAGTTATCAGTCAAGAGCAAATCGATAATGTTACTAACTGTTTAGATGAAGTTATTGGACGATTAGCAGATTAATCATCCTCTTCTTTTTAATTTTATTGTATTTACTAAAATTTTATTTATGTTGCTAATTTACTCACCATGTTTATTTTTTATGGTTATTAGTTTCCACCCTTATTCTCCATATTCATCATAACAGTTATATGCTGTTAAATGGATATATTTAATGTTTACTTCTTTTCGGAGGATCATTTTATGAACTTACACTTTAAAACCAATGAAAAAGGCAACCTGGATATCGGTGGTGCTGATGCCCTGGAACTTGCCAGAGAATACGGAACACCCCTTTACGTTATAGACGAGATGCGAGTGCGGGATAATTACCAGAGAGTATACCAGGCATTCAGCCAAGAATATGCAGACTTCCAAATATTCTATGCAGCCAAAGCCAATACCAACCTGGCTGTTATGAGGATCTTAGAACAATCAGGAAGTGGTATTGACGCAGTTTCCCCTGGAGAAATCTACACCGCCCTTTTAGCAGGGTTCCAACCGGAAAGGATCCTCTTCACTGGTAACAACGTCACCACCGGAGAATTGAAATATGCCCTGGACTCTGGTGTGCGCATGAACCTGGACTCTGTGTCCATGCTGGAACGCCTGGCCGAACTCCCAGGAGCAGAGGGAACCAAAATATCATTCCGGGTTAATCCTATGGTAGGTGCCGGCCACCATGACCACTGCATAACCGGTGGTGAACTTTCCAAGTTCGGAATAATGGAACATGAAGCAGTTGAAGTTTACCAAAAAGCCCAGGACCTTGGTTTCCAGCCCGTGGGGATCCACACACACATAGGTTCAGGTATCTTAGATCCTGAACCATTCAAACTGGCAGTTCAGGTTCTGATGGATGTTGCTGGCCGAGTACACCAGGAAGCAGGTGTGAAATTCGAATTCATTGACTTTGGAGGAGGTCTGGGAATACCTTACACTCCGGAAGAACCCTTACTGGACATTGAAAAATTCGCAGGAGAAATTGTAGCTCTTTACCAGGATAAACTAAACGAGTATGGTATTGACAATCCTACTATGTGCATAGAACCTGGCCGTTACATTGTAGGTGACGCATCATATCTTTTAACCAGTGTAAACACTGTTAAACAGAGTTACCGTAAATTTGTAGGAGTGGATGCAGGATTTAACACTCTACTGCGGCCTACCATGTACGGTTCCTACCATCATATTCTGGTGGCAGATAAACCAGAAGCAAGCCCTACCCAGAAGATTGATGTAGCAGGAAATGTCTGTGAGTCTGGAGATCTTTTCGCCAGGGACCGGCCACTTCCAGATATTGAAGAAGGTGATGTTCTGGCTATTATGAATGCTGGAGCCTATGCTTTCAGCATGGCTAGCCAGTACAATTCCCGCCCACGCCCAGCAGAAGTCATGATAAATGATGGGCAGGTGGATGTTATCCGTGAGAGAGAAACCTTTGCTGACCTGTTATCGAAACAAAACCTACCAATAAGATTTTTAAAATGAATGGGACGA
>Ga0334899_1001785_pt1 | contig 19179 bp, 17 predicted proteins | sample GraSluR3_MG_FD_207219 | JGI IMG/M metagenome (GOLD analysis project Ga0334899, IMG submission 207219) | Sludge microbial communities from methane-producing bioreactor in Wageningen University, Netherlands - Granular Sludge_8_08-R3 | ecosystem: Engineered > Bioreactor > Anaerobic > Unclassified ...
TATGTCGCCATTCTTAAATATCTCAATTGGATTCCAATTTTGCTCAAACATTAAATTGAATCTGATTTTAACGTTGTCTAAATTGTCAAGTCTAAGAATGTCATTAAGTTTTATGCTTTCCATTTTATATTCTCAAGTTTGTTTGTAGTCTGTTTTTTACCCTTGCCCACAACGGTTTGCGGCTTTGCGTAGTGGCGGATTTTTAGCACAAAAGTTCAATCGAAGAACTGCACTTGAACCTACCACAAAATTGTCATACGAAGCACTGCACCCGCCATTACGCAAAACCGCTGTTGGCAGCTGGTGTTCTGTTGTCTGTCCTTGTAAACCATTGTCGCTGTTTAGTTTCCGTGTCTTTGTCGTGTTGGTCTGTGTGTCGGGTGTTTTAATTTTTTTTGAAGGGTAGGAAAAAATATTTTGAATTTTCTCTTGCGTTGGGGCAGGCATACTCTTTGGCAAGCTTAGGTCTGTGCGTTGGCTTGTGCGGCTTGCCAATGTGTATGACTGCTGTGCGTTGGCTGTATGTGTTTGTTGTCCTGTCATTACGCTGCTTTCTGTTTGTAAAGATGTTCTTGAAATTCTATAAACAGTCGGCTGATGTTTGCCACGTCTCCCAAAATTTCTTTTGCGTCTTCCAATGATTGATACTTGTTTGTCAACAAGATTGGTAGTTTCTCTTGGTCGAGTTCGTCCACGCCTGTTTCAATGTATTTGCTCAAAACGAATGTGATAAACTCTTTTTGTTTGTCGTTGAGTAAAGCAAAAATGGTCGCTTCGGCTGCTTTGGCTCTGGCTTCTCTGGTCATTGCGATATAGTCGCCATTGAAAACATATTCCAACACGTCATACAAGTCGCTTTTTTCCATATCTACCAATTTTTGCAAAGTCAGTAAATCGTCTTTCGGGAAACCTGCTGCATCTAAATTTTCTAATAGAGTTTTTCGTGTCAATGGGTTGCTCCAAAGTTTCCGCAATTCTTCTTCGTCTTTGAAAAGTTTCGGTAACTCTCCAAACAGATTATTCAAAAATTCTTCTGCTGAAATAGGTTTACCGTCTGCACTCCAAAACGAAGTGGAAACCATATGTTGAATTTCTCTTTCCTTACCATTTTTCAGTTTGATTTTTACTTTCTTCTTGCACACACAAGGTCGCTGTCCGCATTTCTCACAAGGTTGTGGCGGTTGTTTTTCGCAAACGCAAGGTCTTTCTCCGCAAACTGGGCAAGGTCTTGGTGGAACATACTCGCATTCACACGGATTTTGTCCGCATTTTTTGCAAGGCTCTTCTTCCAAAGGTTCTCCGTCCCATTCAGGGTCTGAAAAGTGTTTGTAGGCATCTACAAAGTCGTAAATGGTAAAAAACTCTTTGCCGTCAAAAAGTCTTGTGCCACGTCCAACGATTTGTTTAAACTCAATCATTGAATTTACTGGACGAAGCAAAACGATATTGCGAATGTTTCGTGCATCAACTCCTGTAGAAAGTTTTTGCGAAGTGGTCAGAATGGTTGGAATTGTTTTTTCGTTATCCTGAAATTCTCTCAACAGTCTTTCGCCTTCTTCTCCGTCATTGGCTGTTACACGAACGCAATAAAAAGGGTCTTTGCTTTTAGCGTTTTGGTTTACCAAATCCCTTATCAATGCTGCGTGTCCTTGATTGGCACAAAAGATTATTGCCTTTTCGTTTTGGTTGGCTTCATCTAAAAATATGTTTACCCGCTTAGCTTCCCGTTCTATTATTTCAATGGTGCGGTTAAAGTCTTTTTCTTCATACAGTTTGCCTTCTTCAATTTCTCCTTCTACAATCGTGTCGTCTGATGTGTAGCGGTAATCGTCCAAAGTAGTTTTAATGCGTTTTACTTTGAAAGGAGTTAAGAAACCGTCATTGATGCCTTCTTTCAGCGAATAGATGTAAACAGGTTCACCAAAGTAACGGTAAGTGTCCACATTGTCTTTTCGCTTGGGTGTAGCGGTTAAACCCAATTGCACTGCCGGACTGAAATATTCTAAAATGCTTCTCCAATTGCTTTCGTCATTTGCTCCGCCACGATGACACTCGTCAATAATGATAAAATCAAAATAATCGGCTGTATATTCGCCAAAGTAGGGTGCAGGTTTTCCTTCTGCATCCGTGCCACTCATAAAGGTTTGAAAAATGGTGAAGAAAATACTGCCGTTGGTCGGCACTTTTCCGCTTTTCTTTATTTCATTGGGTTTTATCCGCACCAAAGCATCTTCGGGAAATGCTGAAAATGAATTGTAGGCTTGGTCGGCTAATATGTTTCTGTCAGCCAAAAACAAAATTCTTGGTCTGCGGTTGCCGTCTCGTTTTAGGTTCCAACGGGTTTGAAAAAGTTTCCAAGCTATTTGAAAAGCGATTGCCGTTTTTCCTGTTCCTGTGGCAAGGGTAAGTAAAATTCTTTCTTTGCTTTGTGCAATGGCTTCAACGGTTCGTTGAACGGCTATTTCCTGATAATATCTTAACTGCCAACTTCCGCTTTTGTCTTCAAAAGGAACATTGGCAAACTTTTCTCTCCAATCATTTTGCTCGGTAAAGGTTTTATTCCAAAGTTCGTCAGGGCTTAGAAAATCTGTTACCAAACCTTCTTCGCTTGATTTCATACAGATTTGGTAAATGGCTTTTCCGTTGGTGCTGTATGTGGTTTCTAATTTTAGTTTTTCTGCATATTTCTTGGCTTGCATTACGCCTTCGCCTACTGCCAATTCATCACTTTTGGCTTCTACCACTGCCAACTTGATGCCTTTGTAAACCAATACATAATCGGCAATTTCTCTTTTGCCCCTGCTACCACCTGTTTGAATTTTACCTGCCGTGATGCTGTATTCACGAAGGACTTTAGAGCCTTCCACAACGCCCCAACCACAAGCTTTTAGCTTTGGGTCTATGAGTTCTGCTCTTGTTTCTGCTTCGTTCATTGTCTTAATATTTTAGCTTCCGAGCCAACCGATTATTGGTTGAACAAAATCAGGGATTGGAATTGATTCTTCTTGTGCCATTAATCTGGCTCTTAATGTTTTGTTTCTGCCAAATTGTTGACAATACACTTGGTATGTTTTATCTGAATAGAATCTTTTGCATTCATCTTCATAATTCTTTTCAAATACGAAAACCTGAACTCCCTTACCTGCATAGGAATTTAAAAGTTCATTGTATTTTGATTCTTCGTCCTTTTCATCTTTTTTGAAGTCAGAACTATCTGTATCATAAACTAAGCCGACTGGAATTTCAAAAGAAATTGCTAACTCAACAAAGTCAATCAAATTTCTTTTGCCACCAACTTCAATGATTGTGCTACCAACGCCATCAAAATCAATCCCCATTCGTTTTGCAAATTCAGGGAAAGCCATTTTTTCAGTATCTCCTTCAACAATTAGAAGTTTTCTTGCAAAGAACATTTCATTACGTTCAGGGTCTAATTCCTTTCTGAATTTGTTTTTTAAAGCATCACTTGTTTGAAGCGTTGATTTTTTGATATGCGTTCCATTATTATTCTTTGAAACGATAACAATTTCATTGAACTCAGGAATAGTAACAAAATGAGGTGAATGAGTGATGTAGATAACTTGGTTCGTTTCACCAATTTGTCTGATTGTTTTATACAGAGACCTTTGCATTTGCGGATGCAAATACATTTCAGGTTCTTCGATTAAAAATAATGCACCTTGTTTTTTTCTGTCTTCAAATGCTTTAAGAATAGCTAACACAATTGCGTTTTGGAAACCTGCACCTAATTCTGTTGCATTAATGTTGTATTCGTGCTCCTTTACGTAAATTTCTAATGACTTATAGAACTCAAGTGAACTTAATGGATTAAAATATAAATCGAGTTTATCGGTTTCAGTTTCGGGATTAAATCCGAGTTGTTTGAGTGCATTATCTTTTATTGCTTTTTCAAGTGCAAGAAATTCATCTGTTCTTAAAGTTCTTATTGCTTCATCAATAGCTTGTTTGAAGCGTTCAATGCGTGGCAACATTTTCCCGCTTCCTTCCTTTCCAACTTCAATAAGATTAACGGGATTTTCAAAATCAGCATTAATATCTTTCATCAATGTTCCAAGAATTGAATTTCTACTACTTGGAAGTTGATTTTTTAAATTTCTGTCTGTTCCGATAAAAATAACTGGAAATGCTTCTTGAAGTTCTTGTGGGATAGTGGTCAACGGAACCATCTGAGGTTGCTCACCTTTTTTTGGTCTTGATTTGAATCCGAATACAGGTTTATCATTAAGTTGCAAGCATTGTTTCTCTAATCTTCGTTCGCCTGAATTTTCTCCTTTCTTGTATCGGGTATAATAGAATCTAACTTTCGGTATTTCTACAGGAATCCCAACATATTGTTCGTATTGGAATGGTTCATCAAATTCAAAATCAATAATTATATCTGTGTCGTAATCTTCATTATAAACATCATTTTCAAAAAATGTGTTTTTAGTCACCCAATCTCTCCCAAGAACTCTATAAATAGCACTTAATATGTTGCTCTTACCACAGTTGTTAGCTCCAATTAAGGCATTGACCTGTTCAAGATTTAACTCCAAAGGCTCTTTTATTGAACGAAATCCTTGTATGTTAACTTTTCTTATTCTCATACTGCAACCGCTTTTTCTGTTTTCAACTCCCCTGCAAACGCTTTTTGCAAGATTGATTTTTTCAGTTCTTCCAAATCATCAATTTTCTTTTGATACACCGCTTCCAATTTTTGTGTTTCGGCTCGCAGGGCATCTAATTGGCGGACGATGGTTTGTTGTTCTTCTTTAGTTTTTGGGAAAGCTATTTCATACTTATTTAGTTTTTCAATTGTCAAGGCACTATACGCTGCTCCTATTGCAAGACTTTTAATTTTCTCTACAAAGGCTGTCAAAGCATATTTCAAATAATTCGTGTCTAACCGTTGAAAATCCTTAAACCAAACAATATTTCCGTCTTTAAAATAAAACTCGTTTTCGTTTTCTATTACCATAATTTCACCGATAGTTCCAACGGCAGACATTAGTAAATCTCCAATTTGAGGCACGCCAAATGATTTTTTAATTTGCTCGTATCTATCTTTTGAAATAAATAATTCAAGGGTAATTGGTTTGCCGTTTGATAATTCTTTAATCTCCTTTGTTCTGTAAAATGGAACACCATCTTTTACATATTCGCTTTTATATATTCGCTTACTTGAGGTAATAGTTCCTAGTTCATCTAAGCATTTAACTTCCCAATCATTATTCCCATTCTCAAACACCCCCTGCAAATAGCTTTCAAAAAGTTCTTTGGCGTTTTTGAGGTTTTGTTCGGCATTGGCTTTTGCCTTGGCTATGGTGGCAAAAGCTTCATCTAATATGGAAACAATGCGTTGTTGTTCTGGGAGTGGGGGAATTGGAACGGAAACTAAACCTAAATTTTTTCTGCTAATCCTTTGTCGTGTTGCTCCTGTTACTTGCTTTTGAATTTCATTTTGATATTCATTTGAAAGCGAATAATATAGAAACCAATTTGAGAGTAGTTGTTTTTGGTCAAATCGAATAATGGTGCAATCAACAGCAGTTATCATTTTTTCGCCTGTATCAGGCAAAATACAAGCTCGTCCAACTGGGTCGGGCAAGCGTGAAACCAAACAATCTCCTTCAAAAATTTCAGTGCAACGTAATTTTTTAAAAGTATTTTCTGAAATGTAACGGGCTTTTTCGCCCCTGTCTTTAAATATTCCGTTTCCAACATTTCCTGTTTGAATAAGGCGTATTCCTTCTGCCGATTGGTCTTTACTTTCAATCCAATCGCCATCTTCAAAGACGGTGCTTATATCAACTATTTTCTTTCTTCCCCAATTCTTCATATCAGTTCCAAAATTGAGTTAAGGATTTCGGCACTTTCTTCGTCCAATGCTTTCATTTCTTCCAAAATGGCTTGCGGTTGGCGTAGCGTTACTTCTTCTTTTTTGTTCGGGTTTTTTACGCTCAAATCAAAGGTGCTTTGGTCAATATCTTTTACATTCACTGTCCAAGAGTTTTCGCTATCGGCAAAGGTTTTTTGCAATTCTACAAATTCTGCCAAGTCGTTTTCATTGAGCGGGTTGGTCTTGCCCAAATTGCGGTCGAGGTTCAACTGGTAAAACCAAACCTTTTGTGTGGCTTTGCCTTTTTCAAAAAACAACACTACGGTTTTTACACCCGCACCGGTAAAGGTGCCACCGGGCAAATCCAACACGGTATGCAGGTTGCAGTTTTCCAACAAGGTTTTGCGTATGGCAACGGTGGCATTGTCGGTATTGCTCAAAAACGTGTTTTTAATCACCACACCTGCCTTGCCGCCTGCTTTCAGTATTTTAATAAAGTGCTGCAAAAAGAGCGAAGCGGTTTCGCCTGTTTTAATCGGGAAGTTTTGTTGCACTTCGGCTCTTTCTTTTCCACCAAAAGGCGGATTGGCAAGCACCACATCATAGCGGTCTTTTTCCTGTATATCGGCAAGGTTTTCGGCAAGCGTGTTGGTGTGTATGATGTTGGGAGCTTCCACACCGTGCAGAATCATATTCATCACACCCAATATATACGCCAATGATTTTTTCTCCTTGCCGTAAAAGGTGCGTTTTTGCAGTGTCTCGGTTTCTTTGGCAGAAAGTCCTTGCCCTGAGCCTGTCGAAGGGGATTTGCTGTTTCGCAAATAGTCAAACGCTTCGCAGAGGAAGCCCGCACTGCCTACAGCACCGTCATAAATTTTGTCGCCAATTTTTGGGGCAACCACTTTTACAATGGTTGTAATGAGCGGTCGGGGTGTGTAGTATTCGCCACCGTTTCGCCCGGCATTGCCCATATTTTTGATTTTGTCTTCATACAGGTGGCTCATTTCGTGCTTCTCTGCGTGGGTGCGGAAACGTAACTCGTCAATGCGGTTAATTACTTCACGCAAATTGTAGCCGCTTTGTATGCGGTTTTTCAGTTCGCTGAAAATCTCGCCAATCTTGTATTCAATAGTATCAGCACTCTCGGCACTCAGCTTAAACTTTTTGAGATAAGGAAAGAGTTTGTTGTTTACAAAGTCAGTGAGGTCGTCACCTGTAAGGGCTTTGTGGTGGTCGAGTTTTCCGTCTTTACCTTTTGGCATTGCCCAAGCTGTCCATTGGAAGTCTTTGTCAATGATAGGCGTGTAAGTCTTGCCTGTCAGTTCGGCTGCTGTGGCTCGGTCTTTCTCTAAGTCGTCCAAATATTTGAGGAACAAAATCCAAGAGGTTTGCTCCACATAGTCCAATTCACTGCCGCAACCTGCGTCTTTGTGAAGTATATCGTCAATATTTTTAAAAGTCTGCTCGAACATTATTTATGTCTGTTTTTATCAATTTATAAAGTTATCATTCTTGTCGGTGCGGTGGCAAAAAATGGCTCTTTTGGTTTTGCTGAAGGGTCGGCTTGTGGGCGGGGCAAAACCAAATGTGCCATTTGCGGGCTGGCATTAAAATTCAAAATATTATGTGCGGTGGGAAAAAAATTAAAACACAGAAGGGTAAGCAATGAGTGTCGGCTTACTCGTTGTCCGTTTGTTGTATGATTTGTATGTCTGTGTTCACCTATCAAAATGGTTTACTTTTTCTCTGTTTTTGTCATCTGTTTGTCGTTGTGGTGTCGTCTTTTACACTTGCTGCCAACGGTCAGGTGTTGCCGCCAGTACGGGATTCACGGTATATCGGTCGGATAAAGATTCAAGTTTCTTTCCTTAAATGCTTTTCAAAAAACTGATTCGCCCGCATTGCGGTAACACGGTGTTAGCGGATGTAGCCCAAACTGCCTTGCCCCACGCTAGCTATTGGCACAAAAATTTGCCTTGAACCTGGTGCTGGATCTGCAGGGATGTCCCGGACGGCCGTGGGAGAGGGGCTGTATGGGAGTCCTGGCAACGATCCCCTGCCGGTTAACAGCTCCGCTGCGCACCGGTTGGCGCATCACGGACAACCCCCGGACCACCTCAGGACGACAATACCTGAAAGACCGATCCCAGGCCCGGATCAGAACCGGGTTGACGCCGTTCACCCCCGGATCACAAGCCGGTTCAAGAGCGCAAATTTTGTGACAATGGCGGGTAAGTCGAAAAGCCCAACCCATGCAGCCACAATGAATGTGTTAAATGTAGGGATAATTTTTATTGGCAAACATGCAGGGGCTAAAAAATGATCGTCGGATGGGTTGGCTGCCCCGGCATGGCATCGCCCCCGGCGCGAGAGGGCAGAGGGGTAATCAGATTTGGGCTATGTATGCTAACATGTTTATACCCGAACTCATTGCGTATATAGCAGCAATCAGGGTTGATTGGTGGCTATTTCGCAAAACAAAACAAACATACCGAATTAAATCATACGTTCATCGGGTGGATTTGACTGGGTTTTAATTTTTTTCAACTACTGTTTAATATTCCTGCCTGTCTCTCGTGCAGTACCACCATGGCCCTTCCCGGGATTCAGGCAGGCAACACCCACCAAGGCGCACCAGGCCGGCCTCTTGCTCGCGGAACAGTTCTTCGGCGGGCATGCCGTAGATGATCGGGACTACTTTGTCGGTTTTGCCACATCGGGGACAGGGCGGTCTGGGGGCTTCATCCCTATGTGCATCGCTGTTGCTGTCATCATCGCCCGTGGGGCCTCCCAGCCATTCGGGCGGTTCGTTTTCGGTTGTTTTCATAATGCCAGGGGTTTTTCCGGAATGATAGGCGGTGGCTGCGACAATAGATGACGCTGCCGGCGGATTTTATGGTTCCGCCCCCGGGTTTCATGCCCATCCGACGATTATTCATAAAACAAACCGATCTTTTCCCGCACTGTGTCCAGCAAGCCTATGAGCTGGCGGCTGGTGTCGAAGGTCATCACGGGGCTTTCGGTTTGGCCTTCCCGGAGCAGCTTGCAGAAATGGTCTGTTTCATCCACAAAGCCTTCCCCGCGCCTGGGAAAGGTGAATGTTTCCGTTTTGCCTTCCTTTTCAATGGTGAAAGCGGTGGATTGGTGAAAACGGGGATGGATCTTCAATGTGGCTTCGCTGCCCTTGATCACTGCCTCTGTGGGCGTTTCCCGGAGCAGGGTGCTGAGGAGCCGGGCTTTCGCATGATGTGCATACAGAAGGGTCATGCGGCAGGAGGAGTCCGCGCCGGTGTCAAAGAATGTGGCGCGGGCGTCCACATCCAATGGCTTTCCCAGTGCTGTGAGGGACAGGAAGAGGGGATAAATGCCGATATCAAGCAGGCTGCCTCCACCCAGTTGCTTGTTGAACAAACGTCCTGCGGGGTCAAAGGGAGGGTGAAATCCAAAGTCGGCTTCAATGCTTATGATCTCTCCCAGCGCCCCATCTCTCACTTGTTGCATGGCAGCCTGGAAGTGTGGCAAGAAGGCCGTCCACAGGGCCTCCATGAGCAGGACCTTATGCGCTTTGGCGGCGGCGATCATTTCTTCCGCCTGGTCGGCGTTCATGGCCAGGGGCTTCTCGCACAAAACGGCCTTTTTGTGGCTGAGGCACAACAAACTGCATTCCCGGTGCAGGGCATGGGGCGTGGCGATGTATACGGCATCCACATCGGGGTCTCCGGCCATTGCCCGGTAGCTGCCATAGGCTTTTGCCGCGTGGTATTCTTTGGCAAATGTTTCCGCCCTGCCCGGATCCCTGGAGGCGACGGCATAGAGTTCGGCCTGTGGAACCAAGCGGAGGTCCCGGGCGAACTTATGGGCGATTTTCCCGGGACCCATGATGCCCCAGCGGATGGTTCTCTCAGCGGTTTTTTTCATTGGCTCCTGGGGTGACTGATGGGGCCGCAGCCGGGCCGCGCTTTATTTGCCTTGGGGCTCCGGGGTTTTCATGTTCCGCAACAGGAAAATGACGCAAATAAGGCTTCCGATCCCGATGGGTCCCCAGAGGGCTACTTGCATGACATTGTCCGCCGCACCGGTCTGAAATCCCCTTACGGCAGCTGCAGACAAGGCCGCCATGTACACGGCGCCCTTGACATTCCATACCACGGCCAGCACATAGCCCCATGGCCGGCGCTTCCACAGCCAGAGGGCTCCCAGCAGCCCGAAGGAGGCTACAAATGACAGATCCAATGCGGAGATCACATTGGTGGGGTGCCCCACATTCTTGATGATGTCAGGAACATTGCCGGAAAAAACGTATCCGAGGGATAGCGAGATATGAAAAACGCCCAGCAGCACCGACACGAGCAACATATACCCGCCAATCCACTTCACGGGCGTTCCCGGCCGGAACCGGCTGCGGATCGCTTGCACATTCAGGGAGGCCATGCCGAAGATCAGCGCCAGCATGGACAGGGTAAACAGCCCGACATAGACCAGAAAGAAGCTGTTGAATGCCGCCCCGAAGAGGTAGAACGCGTAGTTGTAAAGGGTGTAAAACAACAGCCCCAACCAGACCAATGTGGCCCGGTGGAATCCGCGCCGGGAAAACACCAGCGACAGGGCCAGCAAAGGGACGGCCAGTACCAGCGTGACCAGGTCATTGCCGATCCATCCCGAAGCGACCAGGAGATTATCCTGGTAAAGACCCCCGATGAAAAGTCCCCCGGCGGAGGCCGCGGCCATCAGGATGGCGGTGATGACCGAAAGGACAAACGCCCCGGAGGCCGGGGGCTGAAGATTGGTTTTTTTGCTGCGGTTCATGTCCTTGACAAGCATGACAGATTAAAAGAAAGGATAAATCACATGCCAGACCGCGTAATGGCCCAGCCGCAGGAAAATGGCCGCAACGAATCCGAATTTTCGGATAGAATAGATGGCCGCCAGGTTGAATACAAGCACGGACAGGGACAGGGGAAGGGCAACCAGTCCCACGTCCCGAATGACGGATATTCCCGGATTTGTCAGGGGCTCAAATACCGCGATCAGGATCCCGACGGTCCAGAAAACGGTTCCTTCGGCCTTTCCTTTCAGGATCTTGGTGGAAAGGAGGAAGACCACAAGGGAGATCGGCACCAGGTAATACATGGTGCTCACGATGATGGCGCCCCCGGTATAAATGGGTATCGAAAAGGGGAAATCGATGTGCATGCCTTCCAGACCCATGCTTGCCGCTATCTTGTCTCCTGCACCCGTGAAAAAGTCATAGGTCGACTGAATGGCTCCGAGAAGCAGCCCGGCGGCAAAGGGCAGGATGGTCTTCCTGCCTGTCCCGACCCCTGTGTCCCACAGCTTCCTTAAACCGGTCTGGTTCAGCATCAAAACACCGGCCAGTCCGGCAAGTCCAATGATTCCGATGGCCTGCCACGAAAACAGGGATCTCTGGCTTTGGAGCATGGAGGTCTCCGGACCAAGGACGATGACGTAGCGGACAATGATCAATGCCACGATGAGCAATCCAAAGCAAATCAGGTCATTTCTTGTTTGTGTGTTCATGATTGGTTTGGTTTAGGCTTTGTTTCCTGTAACGGCAGATGCTTCCAGCTTCCGCCGGTAGTAATTCGAATACAACGCCACGGCAGGATTGTGCCCGAGCACCCGGTCCTCGCGCGTCAGTTCCACGCAGTGCGCGATGCCGATCTTCCTGTACCCCATGCCGCGGGCGTAGCCCATCACCTCCTCCAGCCGGGTCCACTGCATGTAATGCTCCCCCTCGATGACCGTGGGCGTGTTTTTGGGGGTCAGCATAGTCCGGAATATTCAACTGGTAAAGGCATTGCCTGTCTAAACAAGAATCGTCCATGAAATTGCCTTTAATCTTTCTCGAATCTCTGTTAAGGTTTCAAATACCACTTTTTCATCGGGTAATTCTCCATACACCAGGTTTTTAAATTCACCATTATAAACTGGCATCAGTTCACGCCAGACATTTTCCAGGTCATTAAAAAATAGCGATTCATTAGGATGATACGTTAACCACTCATTGTTGTTTTTAAAGCTCGCAACGTCATCATTTGCTACTTTAAGCAGCATGTCATCAAACGTCGGAGAATGGAAAAATGCTGACAACTCATTTTGCTTTAGTAGTTTGTGCAAATCATAGGTGTGTCTTACCTTAAATCTTAAGTTCTCAATCGGATCTTCACTATAAGAAAAGCGAACCAGGCTCATGATCTTTTCGCAAAAGGTTCTGGTGGGTTTTAATGCAAGTAACTCAAAAGGGAGTAGCCCGTTTTCTGTGGCGAAATCGGATTGATTGTTATCCTTCATCATTTGACCGACAAATGAAATGATACTTTTGGTGGTGTATGGTTCGGAGCATCCAAGCCAAGTTGATTCCAAAATAATGACGTCTCTGATTTGCCCAAAACTGCCTCTAAATTCTTTGCCATATGAGTGAGCCGTCTTACGATTCATTCCCCTTTTATTGGTGATGCCCTTAATGAAAAGCTCTGGCAATACGGTGCCTACAACCGTGCTCACTGTTTTTAATTTAGATTTTAACTTGTTGTTTGATTCTCCCTCCCGTCTTAATACTACCAAGTCAATATCTTCCGAAAAGCGTTCTATCATTTTATAACACTTGGATAACGCTGTCCCGCCTTTAAACACAGCCTCTTCGCCAATCGCACTGTTAAAGATCGTAAATAGTGCATACGTAACCCAATAGTCTTTTTCTACATAAATGACAGGAATTTTCATTTGGTCGGCTGTAAACTGAACAGCTTGTCTGAATAAGGTTTTGTTTTCGTGCAACCTCATACGATATTCCATTTTTCAGTATTAGATAGTGCTTTTGCCGCCCCTGGCAGTTTGTACCTGGTAATTGGATTCAATGATTTAAAAAGCGGTTCTGTCGTGTTGGTTTGCTGCAAATGGTCTAATATTGCCCCCAACAAAGCTCTTGTTGCAGGTGGATATTTCAGGGCCAAGCGAGCCATTGTATTGATTTCTTTTTCAGAAAGGGTTTTGATAATGGTTATAAGCCGCTTGCAAGAAGATTCTACTTTGGTATCAGGTATTTTTTTGATATATCGAATGGTATCCAATAGTTGCAACAACGGTATGTTCTCTTTGGTGATGGTGTTTTTTTGTTTTACAAAAGAAATGGTATAGCGCTCTCTTTTAAAGCTGGGACGAACCTGATTTTTCCCGATTTGTATCGTGTTGCTTACCTGTGTAGTCAGGCCCAATTGATTGTAAATGCTGTAACCTGTGAGATAGCCGGTGGTTTTGCCGTTTTCCTCCAGCAAGTCTTTTACTACCTGCGTCTGACTGGGTTGAAGGGTGCCAAATGGCGTTTTTTCTGGCTTGTAGTATTTTCCCTTTGCCAGTTTGGCTATTTTGCCCGAAGCTGCCATCCGGTTCAATGCTTTTATCACGGCTTCCTTTTGACTCACCTGTGTAGTAAAGTCAGTATAGGTAAAAACATATCCCTTGGGAAGCCTGTCTATTATAAAAGCTATATAATCAGATGTTTTCATTTCGACTAGTGTTACGCAAAAATAATAAAAAGTCCAGTATATTAGTAAAATAACTGGACAATTTAAAACAAAATGATGCGTAATTCTAATTTCTTATCCCCCCAACCTCCGCTTATAATAATTCGAATACAGCGCCACCGCAGGATTGTGCCCGAGCACCCGGTCCTTCACGATGAAGGTGGTCACGGGGGCTTTGGAATGCTGGGTGAACAGGATGTCGTGGCCGACGCACAATCCGACGATAAGGTTTAACTCGGTGCCCAGCTCGTTCAGCACCAGGGCCTGTCCGACGGAATTGCAAATGGCTTCGTAGCGCCCGTTGTCGATCTGTTTCAGTCCGAATTCCCGCTTGTCGACCCCGGAAAATTTGCAGCAGATGGCGTGCACCTCGAACTCCCGCTCCAGGATGTCCTTCAGCACCCGGGCCTCGCGCGTCAGTCCCACGCAGTGCGCGATGCCGATCTTCCTGTACCCCATGCCGCGGGCGTATCCCATCACCTCCTCCAGCCGGGTCCACTGCATGTAGTGCTCCCCCTCAATGGCCGTGGAGACCTCCAGGGCCTGGCGGTGGGCGGGTTCTTCATAGATTTTTTTCGTCGGATGGGCATATTCCTGCAGGTCGCCCTGCCCGCGTGTGCACGGATCCCCCCGGTAACAGCCGTATTGTTCGCAGCCGGCGCAATCGATCATGGCTTGTTGGTATTTGTCTGGAAGTGGATGTTGGTTCGGCCAATGAGACATGGGGCCGACATTCCGGAGGCAATTTAGGAATAATATCCGGAAATTCCGATCCGGCCGGGCACCACTGAAACCCTATTCGATCTGCTGACAAGAAGATAAATTGCGCTTTTGCGTGTAAATTCCCCGAATTCTGCTTTTTTTGTGCTAACATTGGGTTTGAAAACCTATATTTACCGGGCGAATGCATCCGGCGATTTATCTAATCCCTAATAAATAGAAAACCATGAAGTTAAATGTCTTGTTTCTGCGCGCGGCCCTGTTGTTTGTACAGATGTGTCTGCTTTCCGGCTTTGTGTTTGCCCAGGTGCCCGGGGCTGCAAGCCTCAACCCCCGCATCGAAGTGCCTGCCGAAGCGGTCGAGCGGCTGCGGGCGATCTTTGAAAGGGGTGAGTTTGGCGCCAGGGCGTTCAACGGGGTGTGGATCCCGGACGGGTCGGGCTATGCCGTGCTGGAGTCTTTGCCGGGCGACGGCGGGCAGGTCCTTGCCGCGCTTGAGGCCGCCGGCGGCAGGCGCACGGAACTGGCGACCGCCGCGCATATCGCTGCCATGGCAGCGGAGGGGCCCGTGCATATTCAAGGCTTTTCGTTTTCCCCCGACGGCAGCCATGTTTTGCTGTCCGCCGGAAACCGGGACAATGACGGCACCCACCACTGGCTGCTGGAGCGGGCTTCGGGGAGGCTTCAGAAAGTGACGGCCGGGGCAAACGCCGGCATCTCCCCCGGTGGCCGGCACATCCTGTTTGAGGACGGGGGCAACCTGATGGTTTACGATGTGCAGCATGAACAGGTGGTTCAGCTCACCCACGATGCGGTTCCCGGCTCGGTGTCCAACTACGGCGGACAATGGAGCCCGGACGGCAGCCGGATCGCCTTTGTCCAGAGCGATCATTCCCGGATCAGGATGCGCAAAACACTGCATTCGGGGGATCCGACTTTTCCGGATCTCCGGGAAACACGATTTGCCAGGGTCGGCGAAACCATCCCCACGCTGCGGGTGGGGGTGGTGGATGCCGAAGGGAAGGAAGTCCGGTGGTTGCCCATTCCCCATCCGACGGAAGGATATTATATTGGAAATATCGGATGGGCCGGGAATTCCAGCGAGGTGTTCGTGGAGAAGCTCAGCCGCTTCCGTGACCGGCGCGAAGTTTTGCTGGCCGATGTGGACCATGGCACGATCACGACCCTTTTTGAAGAGTCGGATCCGGCCTGGGTGGTTGGCAGTTACCATACCAATCTGGGGGTCACCTGGATCGATGATTATAACAGGTTCCTGATCCTGAGTGAACAGGACGGCTGGCGGCATGCCTGGTCGGTGTCCCGCGACGGGCAGCACCAGGTGAACATCACCCCCGGCGCATTCGACATCATCCGGCGGGTGGGGGTCGACCAGGAAGGGGGCTGGTTCTATTTCAACGCCTCCCCCGGTGACGGCACCCGCAGCTACCTGTACCGGGTCAGCCTGGACGGTAGCGGCGGCATGGAGAGGGTGACCCCCGCGGACCAGCCGGGAACCCATGGCTATGTGCTGTCGCCCGATGGCCGCATGGCGTTTCACACTTTTTCGTCGGATGTGAACCCACCCGTCACGCAGCTGGTCAGCCTCGATGACCATGAAGCGCTGCATGTGCTGCAGGAGAACGGCCACCTCCGGGAAAAGCTGGCCCCGGTCCGCCGGCAGCCCAAGGAGTTTTTCCAGCTGGACATTGGCGGAGGGGTCACGGTGGACGCCTGGATGATCAAGCCGGTTGATTTCGATCCGTCCCGCAAGTATCCCGTGTTTGCCTATGTGTATGGAGAGCCGCACCTGCAGACCGTGATCGATGAATGGGGCCATGCCATGGCCGACTACCACCGGGTGATCGCCGAGCTGGGATACCTGGTGGTGTCCATCGACAACCGCGGCACCCCGGCCCCGAAGGGAGCGGCCTGGCGGCGGTCTATCTTTGGCCGGCTGGGGCCCCTGTCCACCGAAGAACAGGCTGCCGCAATCCAGGAGCTGGGACGGACCAGGCCGTATGTCGACCTGACCCGGGTGGGAACCTGGGGCTGGAGCGGCGGCGGCTCCAACACGCTCAATGCCTTGTTCCGGAGGCCCGATGTCTTTCATACGGGGATCGCGGTGGTGCCCAAACCCCAGGCCCACCTGTACAATGCGTGGTTCCAGGAGATCTACATGAACACGCCCGAGGTGAACCCGGAAGGCTACGAGGTGTCCAGCCCGATCAATTTTGCCGGCGGACTCCAGGGCAATTTGCTGATCATCCATGGCACGGGCGAGACCAATACGCACCTGGAGATTGTCGAGGGACTCGTAGACCGGCTGATCGAGCTGGAGAAGCAGTTCGACTATTTCGCCTATCCGGACCGGGACCACGGACTCGCGGAAGGCAAGGGCACGCCGTTGCACGTAAGGGTCTACATGGCCCGGTACCTGCTCAACCACCTGCCGGCGGGGCCCCGCTAAGCCCGGTAAACCGGCAAGGCAATCTGCCAGGCACGGGAACCCGGCACACCCACCCGCCAGGCACGGGAACCCGGCACTCTTATGTATATATTTTCCGTTTTTCTTTACAAATAAACATCTTTATGTAAAGAAATATCAATTTATTATACAAAAGAGATTATCTTTGTATAGAATTCTCAAAATTCTTTGCAAATGACTTTCCAGGGGCTATCCGAATTGCCATGGAGCATTGACCTGGAAACAAAAAAGGTTCTGAAGGCTTTGCCGTCGGCGCATGCTGCATTGGCTGAACTGAAAGGTGTTGCCTCGACAATTCCCAATCAAACCATATTGATTAACACACTTGGTTTGCAGGAAGCAAAAGACAGCTCAGAAATTGAAAACATCATTACCACACATGATGATTTATACAAAGCAGGCCTGGGAGCTTACGCATTCAGATCACCCCAGGCCAAAGAGGTGAGGAATTATATCTCGGCTTTGAAAAAGGGGTTTGAGCTGGTTAAGGAAACGGAAGCACTGACCAATAAAACCATTTTACAAATCCAGGCGGTCCTTGAAGACAATCAGGCCGGATTCAGGAAATTGCCTGGCACCGCCCTGAAGAATGCCGCAAGCGGGGAAACCATTTACACCCCGCCCCAGGATTACGAGGACATTCTGCGATTCATGGCGAACCTGGAACGTTACATAAATGATCCGGAGTTGCATGACTGCGATCCATTGATAAAAATGGCGGTCATCCATTACCAGTTTGAAAGCATTCATCCGTTTTATGATGGGAACGGAAGAACGGGCAGGATCATAAACATCCTTTATCTGGTTTTGGAGAAACTTCAAACATTGCCGATTCTTTATCTCAGCAAGTACATTATCAGGCATAAGCCGGACTACTACCGTTTGCTTCAAAAGGTCCGTGAGGAGGACCTTTGGGAAGACTGGATCATTTTTATGCTTGAGGGCGTTAAAGAGACGGCTCATGAAACAATTGAGCTAATTGTTGCCATGAAGGGACTTATGCTTGACGTGAAACACAGGCTCCGGAAAAATTATAGGTTTTACAGCCAGGATCTGCTGAATAACTTATTCAAACATCCTTACACCAAGATTGAATTCGTCGTTCAGGATTTGGGCGTATCCAGGTTAACAGCTGCAAACTACCTGAATAAACTGGCAGAAGATGACATATTGAGAAAAGAAAAATTGGGACCCCAGAATTACTATATCAATAAACCACTGCTGGAATTACTGACAAGAAGATGAAACACGGGTGAAAATTGTCCTGTCGGACAGGTTGGCCGAAGGCTTTTCGGCGCCCTGTCTGTTGGCCGCGTGCGTCGGTCCCGTCCGGTGCGTTTGCCCTGGCTATGCTCTTGCGCGAATCCTGCCGCCGGCCGGGAGGATCGCCCGGATTCTGTGATCAGCCTTTCCCGGGAAACAGGCTCTGAACCACCTTGACAATCACATCCCCGCTTTCCGGTAAGCCGGGAACGAGCATCCAATCGTGGAACATGCCGGGATACTCATGGTAGCTGAAGTCTGCCTGTTGCCGCTCCAGTCGTTGCTTTAATGTGCGGGCGTCCGCAAGCAGGATCTCATGGGTGCCGGTAAAGACCGTGACCCTCCCCAGTCCGTAGAGATCGCCGTAAATGGGGCTTAGCCGGTAATCGGTGAGCGGGAGGTCGCCGGCATATTTCTTCCCCGCGATCTTCAGCCCCTGGATGCTTAATATCTTGTCCCGCCTTGCCAACTGCGGCAAACCGGCATTGGTCATGGACGCATCCAGCCAGGGGCAGAACAGGATGATCTGCTCCGGCTGCTTCAGGCCTTCCTCCCGGATTTTCATGGCCAGTCCCAGGGCCAGCCCGCCGCCCGCCGAATCGCCCATCAGCACGACGGCTTTGCCCGGGTGGTCGGAGACCAGGCTTGCATACACTTTGTCAAGGAACCGGCAGGCATCCGCGCAGGTGGATCCGGGGGCGAGGGGATAGTCGGGCACGATGGCTTCGGCTTTCGTCCGGGCCAGGATCTGCCCGATGAACCGCCAGTGCATCTTGGTGATGTTCGCGTGGTATGCCCCGCCGTGCAGGAAGAGGATGACCGCCTCCCCTGCCCCATCCTTCGGGGAAAGGGTCCAGACCTTTCTCCCGTCCACCTCCCGGACTTCCACCCTGAATCGTTTGGCCATGGACCCCGGGATGCCGGCCGGCTCCCGGCGGAAGCCATCGTTCAGGATGTTCCTTTCCATGGCCCCCTTCATCCCCAGGAGCCCCAGCATGAACCGAACAAGCCTGGAGGCAGGGCTTGCCGGACCCTGAGGGGCGGTGACAACGGGCCTTAGCGGACGGCAAAGGGGACTCATCTGTTTTTTCTTACACTGGCAATGGCCCGGTCGGCGGCCAGCTTGCCGGTGAGGATCGACATGGGCACACCCGCCGGGCTGTAGGCCCACTGGCCCGCCTGGTAAACGGAGGGCAGGGGGGTGAGGACGGACCGGTCGGCGATCTGGATCTTGTTGATCACCGGCATCTCCTTCTGAAAGGCCCATCCGACTATGGCGCCCTCCGAGCTGGCGATGCGTTGGTGGTAACTTAAAGGCGTGAAGG
>Ga0334899_1001789_pt1 | contig 19117 bp, 14 predicted proteins | sample GraSluR3_MG_FD_207219 | JGI IMG/M metagenome (GOLD analysis project Ga0334899, IMG submission 207219) | Sludge microbial communities from methane-producing bioreactor in Wageningen University, Netherlands - Granular Sludge_8_08-R3 | ecosystem: Engineered > Bioreactor > Anaerobic > Unclassified ...
TCCTTCGCGCCTTCGCGTCTTCGCGTGACCACTCCCCCCACAGCGACCTGAAACGTCCAGCCAGCCCCGAGAACGCCATGACCGCTGGAATCGCCTCGATCGAGGTCTTTCCCGTACGCTATCCCACAGTGGGTTTCTTCAAGTTCTTCCAGGAGCCGGGCGGGGCTGACGGGCGGGCGGCCGTGCTGGTGAAGATGACCGGCGCCGATGGCACGGTGGGCTCGGGGCAGAGCGTGCCCATCTCGACCTGGATCTACGAGACCCTCGAAACGGCCACGATCGCGATCCGCGAGTACCTGGCCCCGGCGCTGGTCGGGCGCGACCCGCATGACTTCGAGGGGGCGCATCGGGTTATGGACGCTGCCCTGGCCCCCGGTTTCACGATGGGCATGCCCCTCGCCCGAGCGGGGCTCGATCTGGCGCTTCACGATCTGGCCGCCAACCTGGCGCTCTACGGCGCCTTCGGCCTCGCGAAGCCGGCCGCGCTGAACGGCCCGCAATTCGTCGTCGCCGACGTGCTGGCCGCCCCGTTGACGATTGCCGGGGGCACGGCCGAGGTGCCCGCGGGCGCGGGGCTGGGCATCGAGGTCGACGAGGCCAAGGTGCGCACGCTGGCCGCGAAAACGCGAACGCTGGAAACCGGTGCCGGCGATCGGCTACAATAGCCGTACCCGCCAACACCGCTTGGAATACCTTTCGATTCGCCAGACCCAAAGGATGCCCGACCCATGCCGAAAGTCTTGATGCCCCTTGGCGACGCCACGGAAGTGCTCGACACGATGTACGCCTACTACCGGCTGCCGGAGGACGGGTTCGAGGTCGACGTGGCCGGACCCGAGGCCCGGCTGTATCACATGGTGCTGCACGAGATCCCGCCCAAGGCCGATCCGCGCTGGGACATCACCCAGGAGCGCCCCGGTTATCACATCCAGGCGACGGTCGCGTTCCGCGACGTCGATCCCACGCGGTACGCGGGGCTGTTCGTGTCGGGCGGTCGGGCGCCGGAGTATCTGCGCTACGATCAAGACCTGCTGCGGGCGACGCGGCATTTCTTCGAGGCGAACAAGCCGGTCGCGTGCCTCTGCCACGGGATCGAGATCCTGACTGCGGCCGACTGCATCCGCGGCCGCACCGTGACCACCGTGGCCAAGTGCGCCATGGACGCCCAGCAGGGCGGGGCCACCTACGTCGACCAGCCCGTCGTGGTCGACGGGAACCTCGTCACGGCGCGGACCTGGGCCGACAACACGCCGCTGCTAGCGCATTTCGTCCAGATGTTGAAAGACGCCGCCCATGCGTAACGCCACCCTGACGCGCCGCGCCCTGTGCCGCGGCCTGGCCGCCGCGCCCGCCGTGCTGGGGCTGGGCGCCGCCCGGATCTTCGCCGAGGAATCGAAGCCCTTTCGGCTCCGCTCCATCGTCGGCTCGTGCATGTACGGCACCTTGAAGCTCGAAGACATCCTGCCCGAGGTCCGCAAGACGGGCACCGACCTGATCGACGTGTGGCCCCGGCGCCACGGCGACCAGCGCGAGCAGATCGAGGCCATGGGGCACGAGCGATTTGCCGAGCTGCTCGACCGGCACCGGGTCCGATTAGGCATGTTCACCCGATACGACCTCGGCCCCTTCGGCTTGCAGGACGAGATGCGGGTGCTCCGCAAGTTCGGAGGCACGCTGCTGGTCAGCGGGAGCCACGGGCCCCGCGGCCTCGAAGGCGGCGAGCTGAAGGCCGCCGTGGGCAAGTTCGTCGAACAGATGAAGCCCCACGCGGCCGCGGCCGAGGAGGCCGGCGTGACCATCGGCATCGAGAACCACGGCAACGCTCTGATCTGCAGCCCCGACTCGCTCCGCTATTTCGCCGACGCGGCCCGGTCGCCCAACCTGGGCATCGCCCTGGCCCCCTACCATCTGCCGCAAGACCCGCGGCTTCTGGCCCGGCTGATCGAAGACCTCGGCCCGGGGCTGGTGCACTTCTATGCCTGGCAGCACGGCCAGGGCTGCATGGAAAAGCTCCCCAAGGAGCAGGAACTCGAGCAGATGCCCGGGCGCGGCTCGCTCGATTTCAGGCCCCTGCTGGCCGCGCTCCGGAAGATCGGCTACCCCGGCTGGGTCGAGATCTTCATGCACCCCGTGCCTCGCGGCATCCCCATCATGGAGACGCTCGACGAGGTGACCGCCGAGATCAACCGAGCCCGCGCCTACCTGGAGAAGTGCCTTCAGGAGATCTCCTGACCGGCCCCGTGCACCGCGTACAATCGCTCACCCCGCCAATCCCTCCCTGCCAAGGAGTCGATGATGACCTTACCTCGCCACACCCGCCGCGGCTTCTTCCAGACGTCGGCCGGCGCCCTGGCCGCCGGCGCGGCCGCTCCCTACGTGTTTACCGCCGACGCCGAGGCCCGCGCCCAGGCGCTCTCGAAGAACGACCGACCCCGCATCGGCTCGATCGGCATGCGCTATCAAGGCACCGTCATCGCCCTGAAGGCCCAGGACCACGGCGACATCGTGGCCATCGCCGACGTCGATCGCAACGTGCGCGAGCAGGCCCGGGCGGGCTTCGGCAGCACCCCGGCGATCTACGAAGACTATCGCAAGCTGCTCGATCGCAAGGACATCGACGTCGTGACCATCGGCACGCCCGACCATTGGCACACGAAAATGGTCATCGACGCCTGCCGGGCCGGCAAGGACGTCTACGTCGAAAAGCCGCTGACCTTGACCGTCGACGAGGGCAAGCGCTTGTGCCAGGCCGTCGCCCAGACCGGGCGCACGGTCCAGGTGGGCTCGTGGCAGCGGAGCGATCACCGCTTCCGCCTAGCCGTCGAAATGGTCCGCCAGGGACGCATCGGCAAGCTCGAGCGGGTCGACGTCGTGCTCGGCAAGAACCAGACGGGCGGCCCCTTCGCCCGAAGCGAGCCGCCCCGGGCGCTCAACTGGGACCTCTGGCAAGGCCAGACCCCCAACGTGCCTTACATCGAGGAGCGGTGCCACTACACGTTCCGCTGGTGGTACGAGTACTCGGGAGGACAGATGACCGACTGGGGCGCCCATCACCTCGACATCGCCCAGTGGGGCATCGACTCCGATCCCGTCGAAATCGAGGCACAGGCCCGCTTCCCCGACGTCGCCGATGGCTACAACGTGGCCCTCGACTACTTCGTCCGATACAAGTACGCCAACGGCGTCGAGATGAACGTCTACGACAACACCGACAACGAGATCGGGCGCAACGGCATCATGTTCACCGGCACCGAGGGCCGCGTGTTCGTCAACCGGGGCACCATCGCCGGCAAACCGTACGAAGACCTCGCCGACGCCCCCTTGCCCCGCGACCGGTTCCAGGTCTACGACTTCGACAATCTCGACCGGCCCGAGCGCATGGGCAAGCTCGACGCGATCGTCAACCACATGGGCAACTTCTTCGACTGCATCCGCGCGGGCAGAACGCCGATTTCGGACGTTCTCAGCCAACACCGCAGCGTGAGCACGTGCCACCTGGGCAACATCGCCACGTGGGTGGGCCGCAAGCTGGCCTGGGATCCCGACAAGGAGCTCTTCGTCGGCGACGACGAGGCCAACGCGCACCTCAGCCGGCCCCAACGGGCGGGATACGAGATCCCGGCCTAGCCGGGCGCGCACGTGTACAATGAAGCGTGGTTGCGTGCCCCGCGCACGACCGTCATCGGCCGCGCAGCCGTTGCGTCGGACTTTGCCGTAAAGCCCCGCCCCGGCAGAAAGCGGGGTGCGCACTCCCCTCGGGCGGTTGCCTTCGCGGGGCGAACGTCGCATACTAAAGGCTGTGGAATCCTGGAATCCGCGGCGCCACTCCCATGAGCCAGAAGAACAAGGAATCGAGCGAGCCGTCGATGGCCGACCTCTCGGGTCGGCAGCTCGGCGACTATCGGCTGCTGCGACGGTTGGGGCGCGGGGCCATGGCCGAGGTCTATCTGGCCGAGCAGTGCTCGCTGCATCGCCAAGTGGCGCTGAAGGTGCTCAAGCGGGAGTTGGCCGCCGACCAGACGTACATCCAGCGGTTCCAGCGCGAGGCCCAGGCGGCCGCGTCGCTCGTGCACGCCAACATCGTTCAGATCCACGAGGTCGGGTGCATCGACGGGGTGTATTTCATCGCCCAGGAGTATGTCCAGGGACTGAACCTGCGCCAGTGGATCGGACGTCACGGCCCCGCCGACGTGAAGATGGCCCTGATCGTCATGCGGCAGGTGACCGCCGCCCTGGCCAGGGCGGCCGAGCGAGGGATCGTCCACCGCGACATCAAGCCCGAAAACATCATGATTACCCGGTCGGGCGAGGTCAAAGTCGCCGATTTCGGCCTGGCACGCATCCCTCGCAAGGGCGATGCCGTTGATCTGACGCAGGCGGGCATGACGATGGGCACGCCCCTGTACATGAGCCCCGAGCAGGTCGAAGGCAATACGCTCGACCCCCGCAGCGATCTCTATTCGTTGGGCGTGACGTGCTACCACATGCTGGCCGGTTCGCCGCCGTTCGACGGCGAGACGGCCCTGAGCGTGGCGGTGCAGCACCTCAAGAAGCAGCCCACCCGCTTGGAGAACCAGCGGCCCGACCTGCCCCCCGGCCTGTGCCGCGTGGTCCACAAGATGCTGGCCAAAGCGCCCGAGCATCGCTATCAATCGCCGCACGAGCTGCTCAAAGACCTTCGCGCCCTGCATTTCGAGCAAGCCGGTGTCGAATGGCCCGAGGAGTTGCCCGACTGGGACACGACCGAGTTCGAACCCGTCCTCTCGCGCCAGGAGACCACCCAACGGTTACAGACGCTGATGGCCGCAGCCACCTCGAAGTCAGCCGGGCGCCGGTGGTTCTGGTGGGTGGCGGGCAGCCTGGCCGCCTTCGTTTGCGGGGCCGTGCTGGCCCTGGCCACGGTTCGCGAGCCCCACTTGCTGGGCCCACCTCCCGTCGTCAAGCCTCGCGAAGACATCCGAAGCCAGTTCTACTTCGCCCTGCTCGTCGGAACCGAAGAAGCCTACCAGGCCGTGCTCGACTACTTCCCCGATGGGGACCCTAACATCCTCAATAGTGCGAGGCGCCAGCTCGTCTTCAAGTACCTGCTCGGCAAGAACTACGACAAGGCCCTCGAAATCCTCGAACGCTTCGCGTCGGCCGACACTCAGGACCCCGAGCTGCGCGCATTCGGCCTGGCCGGTGAGTACTGGGTGTTGACCCGCCGCGAGGAGTACGAAAAGGCCGCCGACGCGCTCTCCGAATTCTGGCCGATCCGCTCGGAGCTCAAGGATCCGTGGATGGCGGGCCTGCTCTGGCGAACCCTCCGGCAAAGAAAGCCCCCCGGCCAGATCACCGAGGAGCAGTTTCAGGAATGGCTCGACAGTCTCGAGTTGGAGAGCACCGAAGACCGTTGACACCCGCCGCACCTCGGGTAAGATGGAGGCTTCGCGTCCCACGGGACGATAAGAACCGTGAGCACCCCGCCCCCTTCGTCTAGTGGCCCAGGACATCGGATTCTCAGTCCGAAGACAGGGGTTCGACTCCCCTAGGGGGTATTAGAGGATTCCGCGCATCGTTGCCAATGGTTGCCGAAACCGGACAAACCCCTTGGGTAGCAACGGGTTCGGTGTCGACCCGGCAATCATCGGCACGCACGGGCTGCACGGCTTTTCGCACCGCTTCTGCATCGAGTGCACCGGATTCTGCACCGCTTTCGGCCGCCCGCTGGAAGTGTTCGTCAGTGACCTGGAGCTAGTGCTTGGTCGCCACCTGTTGGGAATTGCCGATCCAACTGCATACCACGTGCAGGGGGTGGCTTTCGGCAAGCTCGGTTTCGCGGCTCGCCCGCAGCGCGGGAAACAGCTTCGGCCACGGCCTTCCCGTTCAATACTCTCTTCGAACGCGCTGTCTTTTTGATGATCGCCGGAAGTGGTTTCTGACAAGGGACTTGTCGATTTCGAGTCCCGTCGTGTGCGACCGGGACACGAAGTTCACGGCTCAGTTCCGAGCGATCCTGGAATCGAGTGGCGTGGTCGCCGGGCCGGGCACGACGTCGTCGGCCAACGACGTCGAGGGCGGGCGCGATCGAGGCGGTTCGGATAGGATCCTCTCGAACGCGGGTCGGGCTCGTCGCGATGCCGAGCAGGCCACGCCGCATCCCCGCCCCTCCCGCAAGGGTCGGCTCCGCGGTAGAATGCGCCCATGAAGGTCATCTCGCTCCAATCGGGCAGCAATGGCAACTGCGTCTACGTCGAAGCCGGCGGCGTCAGGCTGTTGTTCGACGCCGGGATCAGCGGGATCCAGGTCCGGGAGCGTCTCGCATTGCACGGCCGAGACGTCGTGGGGATCAACGCCCTCCTGATCTCGCACAACCACTCCGACCATGCCAGCAGCATGGGAGTCTACCACCGGAAGTTCGGCCTGCCGGTCTACGCCACCCGCGGGACCTACGGCGCGGCAAACCGGTACCGTCAGGGCGCGATTGGGGATATCTGCCACTTTGGGGCCGGAGAATGCCTGCGGTTCGGAAAGGTGACGGTCGAGACGGTCGCCACCCCGCACGACGGGGTCGACGGAGTCGCGTTCGTCGTGGACGACGGCAAGCGTCGCCTGGGCCTGCTTACCGATCTGGGACACGTGTTCGGCGACCTGCAACCGATCATCGAGTCGTTGGATGCCGTGTTCCTGGAGAGCAACTACGATCCCGCGATGCTGGCCAACGGCGCCTATCCCGACTGGCTCAAGGAGCGGATTGAAGGGTCCGGCGGGCACATCTCGAACCTGGAGTCCGCCGAGCTGCTTCGCACGGCCGCTACGAAGCGGATGCAATGGGCTTGCCTGGGCCATCTGTCGCACGAGAACAACACCCCCGACCTGGCCGTGAAGACCCATCGCAAGATCCTCGGAAAGCGGCTGCCGCTGTACGTGGCGACTCGGTACGAGCCGAGCGGCGTGATGGAAGTCTGATTCTTCGGTGATCCACCTGCTCGATCCGACCGGCGACCCATTGCAGGCGTGGCTTGCCCGGCGCAAGCTGCCCGGGTATCGGGCCGCGCAAATCCGGCGGTGGATGTTCGCCGAGACGGCGGCCGGCTTCGAGGCGATGACCGATCTGCCCAAAGCCTTGCGCGCCGAGTTGGCCGAGGCGTTCGCGATCTGGACCACGCGCGTCGTCGAGACCCGGCGGTCGGACGACGGGACCGAGAAGCTGCTCGTCGAGCTGGCCGACGGCGCGAGGATCGAGTGCGTGTTGCTGCGCGACGACAAAGAGCACCGCACCATCTGCATCAGCACCCAGGTGGGCTGCGGCATGGGCTGTGCTTTCTGTGCGACCGGGCTCGACGGGGTCGCCCGCAACCTCACCGCCGGCGAGATCGTCGAGCAGATGTTGCAACTGAAGCGGCGTCTCGCGCCCGGCGAGCGCCTCAGCCACGTCGTCGTGATGGGGATGGGCGAGCCCCTGGCCAATCTGGGCCGGCTGCTTCGGGCCCTGCAGGTCGCGTCGAGCCCCGACGGCCTGGGCATCGGCGCGCGGCGGATCACGATCTCGACCGTGGGCCTGCCCAAGGCGATTCGGCGGCTGGCCGAGGCGAACTGCCCGTACCATCTGGCCGTGTCGTTGCACGCGCCCGACGACGAGTTGCGCAACCGCCTGGTGCCCATGAACGCGAAGGCGGGCGGCATCGCCGCGATCCTGGCGGCGGCCGACGACTACTTCGAGGCGACGGGCCGGCGCGTGACGTTCGAGTACGTCCTGCTGGCCGGGGTGAACGACGCCCCCGAGCAAGCCCACCGGCTCGCGGCCCGCTTGAAAGGCCGGCCCGCCCTGATCAACGTCATCCCCTACAACCCCGTGGCCGGACTCCCCTACCGCACCCCGCCCGCCGCGGCCGTGCACCGCTTCGTCGAGGTGCTCGAGCAGGGCGGGCTGGCCGTCAAGATCCGCCACCGCAAGGGCGACCGCATCGACGCCGCCTGCGGCCAGTTGCGGCGCGGGTAGGGCGCCGGTTCGTCTTCCAGGAGATCGCGATGCTTTCAGCCGACCTCATTGACCGCCTCAAACGCGAGGCCGTCGAAGCCTCGCGGGACGCCTACTGCCCCTACAGCCGGTTTCGCGTGGGGGCCGCCGTGCTCGCCGCCGACGGGGCGATCTACCGCGGATGCAACGTCGAGAACGCCTCGTACGGGCTGACCGTTTGCGCCGAGCGCAACGCCGTGTTCCACGCGGTGGCCCGGGGCGCCCGATCGCTTCGCGCCGTGGTCGTCTACACCGCCACGCCCACGCCAACCCTGCCCTGCGGCGCCTGCCGGCAGGTGATCTACGAATTCGGCCCCCAGGCCGAGGTGATTTCGGTCTGTGACGGGCCCGCGACGATCGCCCGCACGATCGGCCAACTGCTGCCCGACGCGTTCGGTCCGGACAGTCTGGAAACGCCGGGCCGCGCTCGGAGCGAATGATCGCGCTGCCAGGGAGATCACATCCCAAACACGCCGCGCAAGAAGTTCTGGAGATCGGAGCGACCCTCCAACACCGACAGGTTGTAGAGCTCGGTCAGACCGCAATTCTCGCACGAAACCGCGAGGAAATCCCTTTTCACGAGCTTCGCGAGACCGGTTCCCGTGGTCGAGATGCGTTCGATTCGGGCGTCGCGCCGTTTGCACCGCTGACACACGTAGTTTTGTCGGAAATGCTCCTCGATGGACGAATCGCCCGGTTCGTTCGAGGGCTCGGCGACGAAGTCGAGATTCAGCCTTCCTTCGCGCGAACACCCGCAACGCCAACAAGCGTCAAACTGATCCTCGACGACTTCACGGCAGTTGGGACACGACCACATGGCTGCGCCTCCAGCGTCGGTAAGCGGCAGCGCCAGGCACGCCGCCAGGTTTCAGTATGGCGCAAACAGGCTCTCGCGGCAACGGCCCTTGCTCGCTTCGGGCGTACTTCACCAACACCGTCGCCCGGCCCTCACCACCTCATTCGCCCGCCGCGGATTTCGTCGAGAACCGAGACGGCCCAGGCGCTGTTCAGGAGCAGGCCGCAGTAGAGGCCGTAAGCCGGAAGGACCCGGAGCAACTCGAGCCGATCGCCGTGGAGGGAGACGAAGAACGCGCCGGCGCAAAGGTGCACCAGCAGCAAGGCCGCGAACATGCCCGCCAGCAGCGTCAGGTTTCCTCCGGCCGATATCACCAGCAGCGAGAACAGCAGCCCGAGGCCGTACAGCAGCGGCATCACTATGAGATCGAGCGCGCAGGTGGCGGCAATCCAGCCGACGAGGCGGGGCGAGAGGAGTCGCGGCTGCTGCCGCGCCCGCCGGAAATACTTGCGGAGCACCTGGATCGCGCCGCGCGTCCAACGGTATCGCTGGTTCATCAGCGCGAAGGCGGTCTCGGGCGATTTGGTGAAGGAGATCGCGCCGGGTTCGTACCCGATCCTGCCGCCTAAAGAGAGGATGGCCAACGAGAGGTCGAAATCCTCGGCAAAGGTGTCGCCCTCGAACGGCCCCTCGACCGCTCCGGGCCGGCGCGCGGCGTGCCCCGCGGTGTATCGCAGCCACACCTCTTCGAGGACCGATCGGCGGAACATGCCGATGGGCCCGGGCACGATGAGCACGGTGCCGAACATCCCCTGGCTCGATCGCACCGCGCCGTTGGCCATGAGATACTCGAGCCCTTGCAGGCGCGTGATCAGGCGGTCGCGATTCCGCACCCGCATTTGACCGGCCATCGCGGCGACGCGCGGGTCGGCCATCCGGGCAACCAGCGTGCGCAGCGATTGGGGGTCCAAGCGGGAATCGGCATCGATGCAGAGGATCAGCTCTCCGGTCGATCGGCGGAACGCGAGGTTGTGCGCGCTCCACTTGCCCCCGTTCGGCTTGTCGAAGACGCGCACGACGCAGCCGCCGTGCCGGCCCTCGAACCGGCGCGCCCGCCGGAGCGTGTCGTCGGTCGAACCGTCGTTGACGACGATCACCTCGTAGGCCGGATAGTCGAGCTCGATCAACGAAGCCAGCGCCGATTCGATCGTCGCGCTCTCGTTGAAGCTGGGAACGAAGATCGACACGAAAGGCCAGGTCGCGTCGGCCGGCATCCGACCGCGACGGCGGCGCCGGGCGGCAAAGGCCATCGACAGCAGCGAGCACCAGCGGCAGCTCGAAACCAGGGCAATGCCGGCCAGCGCGGTCGCTCCGACCGCATGGAGCTTGTCCACTCGATACCCCCGGTTCGCCACGTCGCGCCGGAACGTCAACCGGTACGCGAAGAAACCGAGAACGGCCAACGAGAGCAGCATCGCGACCGCAAACAGCGCCGTCTCCAGACGCCGCGGCAGCCGATGCCCGGGCAGCGACCGCTCATGGCGCGTGGCGAGCGAGCCATCGGGAGAATCGAACGCGACACGCATGATCGGCATGACCTCGGCGTGCAGCCTGCGTCTGATTGGCGCTTGCAGACAACTCGGACAAATGCTTGCGGTCCCGCGCGGGCTTTCAGCCCTGGTGTTCCGCCGCTTCGGCATAGTGTTTTCGACCGTTGGACCGCGCCGGCCCGAGGCGCGGGAGTTCCCGGGCGATACGGCGAAGCCGCTCGCGGCCCGGCGCGGGCGCGACCGTTCGCAGTACCGCGATCAGCCGGCGCAGCAGGTCGGACGAGCCCGGCCGCGGTCGGCCGTTCCCGGAGTTCGCGGCATGCTCCTGCACGAGGCGTTCGAGGTGCTCGCAAAGCTCGGCGCCGTCGCCCATTCCGAGCGCGAGCAGGCGAACCGCCCTCGCGCGATGCCGGTCGAGAGCCCACTCGGCGGCGGCGACGACGCCGGCGTCGAGGTCGCCGCCGGCGATCATCTCCCGCAATTGGGACCCGAGCAGGTGCAGCATTGCTCCCTCGGCGCCGAACTCGGTCGCGATGTCGCACGGGACATGGCGCCCGTTGCCGGCGGCCCGGGAGGGAAGTCGCCCCTCGGTGAATGCCGGCCTCGCCCGCCGCCGGCTGACGGCCCACGGCAGCCCGGCCGCCGCGGCCACCAGGGCGCTCAGCAGGAAGACGGGGTCGGTGTGCCAGGGCGGGCGCCAGATGAGACTCGCCGCGATCTGTTCTCCCCGGGCCAGCAGGCGCACGGCCTCGGCCGGTGCCTCGCACTTCAACTCCGCCAGGCCGTAGCCCGGATGGGAGGGAAGGTCCTCCCATCCGGCCAGCCGCGCGGTGAACCGGCAATCGACGAATCGTCGCTGGTCGTCGCGCTCAAGGTCTTCGAGCAGCTTGCACGACACGCCGCCGGCGTCGCGCAGGGGCGATTGCATCCATCGCGGCAGGCGCACGCTGAACCGCAGCCCGTCGACCGGCGCGAGCACGACCAGGGGCTCTTCGGGCTTCACGCTGCCCGGCGAGGTCGCCCGGTACACGATGCGTCCGGCGAAGGGGGCCGGTATCTCCAGTCGGCGCTTCCAGCCGGCCAGTTGCCTGTCGGCCTGCTTTCGTTCGACGTCGATCTTCTTGAGCGACTGCTCGCGGTGGCGCTTCGCGCGAGCCAGGTCGTCGTCGCGCCGCTGTTCGAATTCTTTCTGGCCCCGGGCGACGTCGTCGAGCCGGGCTTCGAGGCGCAGGATTTCGCCCGTCAACTGCTTCTCCTGATCGCGGCTGAAGGCGAGATAGTCGTCGAGCCCCCGCTCGATTCCTTCCCTTTGCGCCGCGACCTTCTGCAATTGCTCGTCGAGCTTGCGCACCTCGATTTGCCGCGAGGCCATCTCGTTGGCCTTCTGGGAGTATTCCTGCTGGCCGGTCACGTCTTTCAGGCGGAGCTTTGCCAGGCGGTCGTGCTCCTCCCGGCACAGCGCCAGATCGCCCTGCGCCTGGTTCCAATCGCCCCGAAGCCGGCTTTCCTCCCGATGGAGCTTGTTGATCTCGTCCTGCTTGGCCAGACGCTCGCGCAGCCGGTCGCGCAGCAGCCTCTCCTTTTCCAGAACGAGGTCGTTCAGGTTGGTGCGCCAAGTGCGCTCCTGGGCGTTCAGCTCGGCGAGCTTCTGGGTGATTTCGGGATCGACGGCCAGGGGCTGATGGAGCAAGATGCCTCTCTCGGCGGCCAGGCTCTCGCGGCGAAGCTCGAGGACGGCGATTTCGGCCTCGGCGGCGGGCGAGTGAACGCGGACGAGAAGGTCGTCTTTGGCGACCACCTTGGAAGAGGCGACCTCGGCGACGTCGAACTCGGCGAGCCGTCGCACCGTGAACAGGCCGTCGCCCGACAGAAGGCCCTCGCGCGGCACGGCGGCCTGCCACAGCGCCGACAGCAGCATGCCCGCCAGGCCGCCGACCGCCAGCACCGCCGCGGTCCGCCGCGCGCCGGACCGCGGCTCGGCACGGGCGCCGCCTCGCAGGCTCGCGTTGCGCGATCGCCAGACGTGCAGGGCGCACGTGAGGCAATAGGCGCCGAACCCGACGCCGGCGCCGATCACGACGACTTGCGCCATCGCGGTCCACTGCATCGTTTGTGCTCGCTAGAGTCTCCAGGGGAAAAGCCGGCAACGCGATCCGACTCGAAAGCCCGGCAACAAGAACGTGCGGCCGTGCGCCGAAGCCGGCGCATGGCCGCACGGGCCGCCGGGCGCAACGCCGGGCGACTATTGTTTTACCCGGATGTCTTCGGATGCCTCGTCACCTTCGACGATCAGCGTGATGACGACCGTGCTGAACTTCTCGGTGACGTCACCGATGATTGTCTTCACGGTCTCCTTGCTGCACTGGGCCACGAGATTGCCGCAGTCGTCGGCGAACGTGCCGACCTGCTCCTCGTCGACCACTTCGCCGTCCACGTACAGTTCGACACTCAGGTCGTCGTCGAACGCGACGTCGGTGTGCACCGTGACGTTTCCGCCCCCCGAAGAGAGGACGAGCGTCTGCGGGGCCACCCGAATCTCCAGAGCGAGACCGGTGCCGGCGAGCAGCGCGACGAAACCCAACGCGGTGACCACAACCAAGAGCTTCTTCATCCAACCGCCTCCATCACGAACACTCCGTGCCCTTGTCGCCGCCACTGGCCTCGACGGTCGTGCCTTGTTGAGTAAGCAAACTTCGTACCGATTTCTCCGGTTTGGCCGATTTCGCGACCCGCGCACGCGCATCCATGGAAGGTCTCGGCCGTTTTGCTCGCGAATTCGGGCGGAAGACCGAGCCGCCCGGCGTCGAGTCGAGGGCTGCCGTGCGCCCCGCAACGAGCGAAACGATGGGCCGGTCCGTTTCACCGAGTGTTGCAGAGGTGTCTCACGGGGCGCGCGGCCTAGGGGGGCGAAGCCACCTCGCCGCCGGAACGCGTGGCCAGGGCCCGATAGACCTCGAGGTCGATCTCGTCGCTGATCATCCGGGTCGATCCGTCGGCCAGCACGAAGTTCGCGCCGAAGGGATGGTGGCTGCTGAAGTCGGCGAAGTCGTTGAGCACGTGGTTCGGCACGGCGCCGGCCCGCCCGACGACGCGGGCCATGGCGCGGCCAGCCTCGGGCACGGCGCCGACCCACGTGGCGATGCCCAGGCGCGACGACCGCTCGCCGACCAACAGCGTATTGCTCAGCCCGTCGCGCACGTCGTCGAAGCGAACCGCGCTGTTCTGGAAGAAGCATCCGTCCCCGGCCGACGGGCTGGCCTCGATGGTTCGCGTGCCGAAGACCCCGACGTAGTTGGCGCGGGCGACCGGGAACATCGGCGGTGCGCCGGGTCCGGTTCCACGATGCAGCATGAACAGGGGCTCGGCGGGATCCGACGGGCAGAGGAACATTGCCAGGGAGGTTTCGCGCAAGCGCTGGTTGGCGGGGTGGCCGATGGGCAGCCCGCCAAGGCCCGATCCGGGCCCGCCCCCGGGCCCGCCCCACGGCCCGCCCCCCGACGCTTCCTGGAGCGCTTCCTGCTCGAGAAAGGGCAGCGCGACAGCGGCCCAGCCCCAGCCGGGGTCGCCGTTGGGAGCCGACGAGACCCATCCCGGAGGAAGCGATCGGTGGGTCGTGTGGTGGTGGTGCAAGGCCAGCCCGATCTGCCGGACGTGGTTCTGGCACTGGGCCCGCCGGGCGGCTTCGCGGGCCGCCTGAACCGCCGGCAGCAGCAAGGCCACGAGCACCCCGACGATGGCGATCACCACCAGCAGCTCGACCAAGGTCAATCCCCGCGATGGTCTGGTCATCGACACGAATGCACCTCGCAGGCGGAAGCGCTGCCGCGGTGTGTCACGCGACACTTCGAGCGCCTTCAGGCGGACACGTCGGCACCCGGGGGATGCAGCCACGGTACCATGCTTGGCGGCGACGGGCCAGACGCCAACGGACGCATCGCCGCCGGCCGCCGTGGGCAGGCCGATCGGCCCGTCGGGCTGGTTCGCCGGCGCTTGCTCACAACGTCGGGGCTTGCAATCGGTGTGCCCCGGCGCAATATTCGCCGTAGATCGGCGTCCCCGGGCTGCCCCGACGATTCTGCCTCCCCTTGCAGGGTCTATCGCCATGAGGATCGGCTTGAAGCTGACCGCGGCCTTTCTTGCGATCGCCTCCCTGGTGGGAGCGGTCGGCTATCTCGCCCGCGACACCAACCGGGAACTCGAACGCCAAATGGAGCTGCTCAGCCGCAGCGCGATCGTCAAGGTGGCCGGAACCACGGAGATGACCGTGGCGCTTTATGCGGGCCAGTTGGCCGCTCACGAGCTGGTCGCGCAAGGACGCCGCGAGGCGTCCCGGGGACCGGCACCCGACCCGATGCGCGCCGCCGATTCGATCAATCGCCATCAAGAGACCGTCCATGAGCAGATCGCCCAGCAGCATGCGGCCGCCGAATCGCTGGTCCGCTGGGCCGCCGATCACGGCTGGCCGGGGCTGGCCGAACGCGAGGCCACCGAGACGCTGCCGACCTTGGACCGGCTCGAGCGGCAGTTGGCCGAGCACGAGCGGTTGATGGACGAATTTCTCGCCCTGGCGGCCGACGACGCCGACCAGGCCGAGCGCTTCCTCGATGACCGGCTTTGCTCCCATTTCGACGCGAGCCTGCTGCCGATCCTGGCGGGGTATCGCGAACGGGCCGAGAGGGAGTTCACGCAAGGCATCCGCACGGCCGAGCGGGCAATGGCCGTGGCCGACGAGCGGCGGGGGCTGCTGATCGTCGCGGCTGCGGCCGGCGCGGTTCTCATGGGCCTGGCCATGTCGCGATCGATCGGCAAGCCGCTCGGCAGGCTGCAACAAGCGGCGCTGGAAATGGGACGCGGCCGGCTCGACACCCGCGTCGCCGTGCGCTCGCGCGACGAAATCGGCGTGCTGGGCGGCGCGCTGAACCAGATGGCCGCCGCGTTGCAGGAGACGACCGTTTCCAAGGCTTACCTCGACAACATCATCCGGTCGATGCGCGAGATGCTGATCGTCGCCGATCCCGCGATGCGAATTCGCCACGTCAACCCGGCCGCGTGCGCCGAGTTGGGCTACGCCGAGGACGATCTGACCGGCCGGCCGATCGCCGATCTTTTCGATGCCGAGTGCCTCCCGGCCGGGGTGCCGCTTCCCGAAGCCCTGGGGCAGCGCGGGCAGTGCCGGATGAAGGACCGCTCGGGCCGGCTCATCCCGGTCTTCTGCTCGGCCGCCGCGATGCCCGACGCGACCGGCCGACCGGGAGGCGTCGTCTGCGTGGCCGCCAACATCTCACGCCAGAAGGAGATCGAAGAGCAACTCCGCGCTTCGCTTCGCGAAAAGGAGCTGCTGCTCAAGGAGGTCCATCACCGCGTCAAAAACAACCTCCAGGTCATTTCCAGCCTGCTCAGCCTCCAGGCGCGGGAGCTGCGCGACCCCGGCATGGCGCGGCTGTTTCAAGAGAGCCAGGGACGAATCCGCTCGATGGCGCTCATCCACGAGCAGCTCTACCGGTCGAACGATCTTGCCCATATCGACTTCGCGGCGTATGCTCACGAGCTGATCGGGCACGTGCGCCAGGGGCTCGGCAGCCGGGCCGCGCCGGTGAGCATCCGTTTGGAGATCGCGCCGGTCGCGTTCCCGCTCGATTTGGCCATTCCGTGCGGCATGATCGTCAACGAGCTAGTCGCCAACGCGATCGAGCACGCGTTTCCCGACGGGCGCGCGGGCGAGATTCGCGTGGAGCTTGTCGACGACGACGGATACCTGCTGACGGTCGCCGACGACGGAGTGGGAATGGCCCTCGAACCGGGCGACGGCGCGGCGACCTCGATGGGGTTGAAGGTCGTGCAGGCCCTGGCCCGGCAAATCCACGGCAAGCTCGACGTTCAAACCGGCCAGGGGACGGCTTTCGCGCTCCGCTTCAACCCGGCGGAACCCCGGCGACCACCCGGCGCCGATCCGTGACGACGCTTCCCTTCGCGGCGCCGGCGAGAGGCCGCCCAAGACCGGCTCCGCCGCAAACCACGGTTTCACTCATTCACGGCACTTTGCGGGAACGGCCCCTTTCGACATGCGAGAACCAGCCGCCAGGATCCTGATCGTCGAGGACGAGCAGATCGTCGCCGTCGATGTCGAGAGCCAGCTTCAGTGTTTGGGGTACCGGGTGGTGGGGACGGCGGCCTCGGGCGAAGAAGCCTGCCGGTTGGCCGCGGCCGAGGAGCCCGATCTCGTGCTCATGGACGTCCGGATCGAGGGAGCGCTCGACGGCATCGAAACGGCCGAGCGAATCCGCCGGCTGCGCGACGTGCCGATCGTGTTTCTGACGGCATATACCGACGTCGACACGCTCGAGCGGGCGAAACGCATCGAGCCGTACGGCTACGTCGTGAAGCCCTTTGCCCAGCACGACCTCGAAGCCGCGCTGGAGGTCGCGCTCTACAAGGCCGCCGTCGACGAGCGACTGCGCCGAAGCCACGAGAACCTTCAGACGATCCTCGACGCCCAGCGCCACGGAACCGTGATGCTCGACGCGTCGGGCCGGATTCGTTTCGCCAGCCGGGCCGTGCGCAACATGGCCGGGGCCGGCGAGGCGGAACTCACGGGCCGACCGCTGGCCGACCTGCTGGCGCCGGCGGGCAGCCGGACAGCGGACCTGGAAGCCGCGCTGCGCAACCCGACGGCCGATCGCGGCAACGTCTCGGTCGTGCTCGGGGCCGGCGAGCCGCGTCCTCGCCACCTGGAGATCGAAGTCGTCGACGATCCGCGCGCCGATGGCGGGCGCATCCTGTTCGTCTACGACGTCTCCCCGCTGCACGACCTGCGCCGCCAGTTGGACGAGCACTCGGCCTTCGAACACATCGTCGGCAAGTCGAAGCCCATGCGCCAGGTCTTCCAGATGATCGAGGACCTGGCGCGCGTCGATGCGACGGTGCTCATCGAAGGCGAGACGGGCACGGGCAAGGAGCTCGTCGCCCGGGCGATCCACCGGCTCAGCCGGCGCCGCGAGGGGCCGTTCGTGGCCCTGAACTGCGCCGGTCTGAGCGAAGAGCTTGCCGCCAGCCAGCTTTTCGGGCACCGGCGCGGGGCGTTTACCGGGGCGGTGGACGACCAGCGCGGCTTGTTCGAGGCGGCCGGCGGCGGAACGCTCTTCCTCGACGAGATCGGCGAGCTGCCCCTTCGCGTGCAGACCACGCTGTTGCGCGTCTTGGAAGAAAAGGCGGTGCTGGCCTTGGGCGAGTCGACGCTGCGCCCGATCGACGTCCGCGTGATCGCCGCCACGCACCGCGACCTCGCTCGCGAAGCGGCCGCCGACCGCTTTCGCCAGGACTTGCTCTACCGCATCCGCGTCGCCCGGGTACGCCTGCCCGCCCTGCGCGACCGGCGCGAGGATTTGCCGATCCTCGTGCGGGCGTTTCTGGCCGACCATCGGGCGTCGACGGGCAAACCGGTCGACACGATCGGCGACGACGCCATGGCGATCCTCATGGACTACCGCTGGCCGGGCAACGTGCGCGAGCTGCGCAACGCGCTGGAGTTCGCCGTGATCCGTGCGCGTGGCTCGATCGTGCGGCCCGAGGACCTGCCGCCCGAGCTGCTCGATCTGGCGCCGGAGGCGCCCGTCGACGAGCCCGGCCTCGACGAAGCCGACCGCGTCAAGGCGGCGCTGAAGTGGGCCCGCGGCAATCGCACGCGCGCGGCCGGCCTGCTGGGCATCAGCCGCGCCACCCTGTACCGGCGGCTCCGCGAACTGGGCATTGATGAGGGGTAGACGCGAAAACTCGCGTCAGAACAAGTGGACGAATTCTGCCGGCGCAGCGCGCCTGTGGCGCGCATTTCCCGTGACGGGCGAAACGCGGGCGGGCGAGACGCGGGCCGTCACGCGAAGGCGCGAAGGGGATTACCGCGCGAAACGCCGACGGGCGGGCGAGACGCGGGCGGGCGGGCGAGACGCCCGCGCTCCAGCAGCCACGTCCTGCCGCGAGACGCAAAGCCGCTTTCCGGGCCCTACTCTTGGTAGGCCATCAGGTAGTCGATCGCCTCGACGGCCCGTTCCCGCTGCTTCGGCCTGGCCGACTCGGCCTCCTCGACCGCCTGCCAGAGGGCGAGTTGGGCGTAGAGGTCGGCGGTGAGGGGAGTGGTCTGGCCCGACTGGGAAATCCGGACCCCCTCGCCGTCGTACGCAACTCCGTCAATGGAAACGACGAAGAAGTCGACGCTCGTGACGCTTCTCGTCGAAAGGTTGTCGGTCGAGAACTCGACCTGCCCGGCCGCGTTCGTGGTGCCGCTCCGGGTCAGGCTGCTGCCGTTCCACGTGAAGGTGCCCACGACGTTCGCGCCCGTGACAGAGCCGCTGCCATCGGCGATGGTCACCGAAACCAAGGCTTTCCAGAAGTTCTTGTTGATCGACTGTGCCCAGCCGGCGAGTTCAACCGTGAGCGTGGGGACACTGTTGTCGACGGTCACGGGGATGCTGGCGCTGGCGGACTGGGAAGGGGTTCCGGTATCGGTTGCTTCGGCCCGAATCGTGTAATCGCCGTCGTTGTAGAGGGACGTCTCCCACGTGATCGACCAGGTGTCATCGACGTTGTCGCCAACGCCGATGCTCGTCTCCCCGACGAAGAACTCCACTTGGGCCACCCCGCGGTCGTCGCTCGCCTCGGCGGTGATGACGACCGTGCCGGAAACCGTCGCGCCGGGCTCCGGGCTCGTGATCGCCACCGTGGGCGCGTCGTCGACGTTGTCGAGGTAGACCGTGATGCTATGGCTGCCGATATCCCCTT
>Ga0334899_1001799_pt1 | contig 19031 bp, 18 predicted proteins | sample GraSluR3_MG_FD_207219 | JGI IMG/M metagenome (GOLD analysis project Ga0334899, IMG submission 207219) | Sludge microbial communities from methane-producing bioreactor in Wageningen University, Netherlands - Granular Sludge_8_08-R3 | ecosystem: Engineered > Bioreactor > Anaerobic > Unclassified ...
GCTTTAAAACCCATTGTTTAAATATTTCAGGGACATTCATGGGCCATCAAGGGTCTCTATCCGTATAACGGATTGACTATCCTGCGCATTGCACCGGATTTCCTGAACAATGGTCTGCGTGTGATCGTCAAAAGTCAGTACGGCTTTTACCGAATGGTTGCCCTGAGTCAGGGTGATCACATCTCCTGTATTGTGAGGCTGCTCATTAAAAAACCATTGCACGGCAGAAGGCCTTTCTATGCCTTCCACAGAAGGATCATCGTTCAATTGCAAGGTAAAGGTATCTCCTTCCGTGTACGTTCTGCCCGTATACGGGATCATGTAATACCCCAATGCAAAGAGCTGGTTGTCCGGTCCGGCCACCGTGGCCGATATCTGTATGTTGACGTCAATATCGTACATGTCTTTCCATGTGTCGGTCAGTGAGGCAATGTCACTACCCGCATACCCGCCCATAGGGGCCATAGGTCCGTTGTCGGCAGCCAAAGGATACCCGGAATCACTATCTGTAACATAGTATCCGAATTTTACATCCGATCCTCCCGGTATAATGATACCAAAGGAAGACAAGTCAATTTGCATCATCACTTCAAAAGACGGGTTGTTCAATACGCCGGAAAACAGTGTTTGGTCACCTGCAGTAATAAACACGCCCACTTCGGCCGCATTGGTTCCTGCTACCAGGAAAGACATGGAGGCGATGGTATGACCTGCGTAGGGAGCAAGCTCCTGGGCCGAAAAGCCCACAGCACCGAATATGGTACCACCCGCAGATCCGTACCCTATGGCATATCCTTCCCAGGGTCCGTGTTTCTTCAAAACCCCTTCTTCCGGCAGTGGGGTTAACGTGAGATCAACGGTAACCGTTCCGGAGCGGGAGGCATCTACCTGGTCGTTTGCCGGATTGAACCCCTCTTTGGTTGCCTCCAAATGGTAAATTCCTTCCCGGCTTTCGGTTTCAAATACATATTTTCCATCCTCTGCCGTTGTAACGACTGATGATTCCGTTTGTGAAGTCCTTCGGGCTGACGTAAATAGCGGACCGGAAGGAACGATGGCTGTTTGGCGGACATCTTCGGTCGGGGAAGGTTCTTCAAATGACAACGTTACTTCAGCGCCGGAAACGGGATTCCCTTCCTGGTCCATGACGGTGCCGGTAATGACCAATTCGGTAGTTTTGGTTACGGTAAAAGTAGCCCGGTCGCCGTTATCGGCAATGTCAACCAGGTATACGCCCGTGGGATTTCCTGCAAAATCCTCAGCCGCCGGGGAAGAGGTATCGGTGAAGGAGGTATTTTTCTTGGTTCCCGGGAAAGGGATCTGGTTATCAAAGCTTATGGCAGATTCAGGATACACCGCTTCCACCAGGTCACAACACTGGTGGGATGCGTAGGAATTGATTCCGTCCCAGGAGCGCCACCTGTCAACAGCCGATTTGCCGCCCACCATGTTTTCTGACATATCAATATGATAAATCAACAATCCCGAATTGGGAAGATTGGCATCCCAGCCTGTTTTTTGCCGGAATTCGTATAGAAAAAATTCCCCGTCATTGCCCGTAAGGGATACATATGCCTCATTCCCGGGAACAGGTCCGAGTTCGTACTGACCTTCTTCGGTCAGTTCTTCAAAACTGTCCGGCCGCCAGCCCAGCAGCGTCCTTTCTATAATGGTAAGATAGGGAGGCGTCCTTCCCACGTTGTTGTAATTCCCGCCGGACATGAGAGAAAAGGATCCCACTCCGCGAGCCGCACCGTTTTCATCACCATCGGTGTCGTAAAAATCCGGCAATCCAATAACGTGGCCGAATTCGTGGCAATAGGTCCCGATTCCGGACATGGAAGTTCCTGCAGCCGCCCTCAGTTCAGAGGTACATGCATAGGAAGACGTAGTGACGCCGTCTACTGTAATGCTTTGATCGTAAGTGCTCCAGGCGTGCGGCCAAATGGTGTTCTCTCCACCGCCTTCGGCCTCGTTATGGCCGGCAAAATATACAAATACGTTGTCAATGGTTCCGTCACCGTCGTTATCGTATTGAGAGAAATCCACTCCCAAATTCTGATCGACAATCCGGATTGCCTCAATGACCATTTCCCTGGCCCGTACGGCCATATTGTTTCCTTCATCGTCGTTGGCTCCGTAATAGGAAAACGACCGGGACAGTGTCACGGGTCCGACAACATCAAATTGCGGATCGAACGCGCCGGAAGAATTTTCGTAAAAATAATTCCAGACAGAACCTGTTCCGCCGTTTTCTGCATACCCGTCCTGGTTGAGCAAATTGAAAAAATCGTCTTGGGCACTTGCCGAGTTAAACGCCAGATCGCTGAAAGCGGCCAGAATGACCAGGAACTTTTTCTGCCCTGTAGCAATGGATCCGGAAGAACTCTTGACAGCCGGGGTGACCCCGGGGGCAAGGCGTGAAACATCACTCCGGGCACCGAATGTACGTGCAAAAGCCTGTCTTGACCGTTGTGCGCGTTCACGTGCCACAGCCGGAGGTCTGACGGTTGAAGGGCCATGCAGGGACAGGCCGGGTTGCACCCGGGTGGAGGTGGCCTGAACCGCTCCCTGAGCGGAAAACTCGGCAAGGTAATAAAAACCGTCAGGGCGCTGTTTTACCAGGAGGCCGCCGCAGGTGGTCCAGTTCAAGAATTCGTCCCCGTGTATTTGGATAGTGATGACCGATCCGTCGGGCTGGGTGACCTGTATGGGGCCGGGGTAGGCTTTTACGGCATAGGCACTATGAGAAAAACCGGCCAAAAAGCTTAACAGCAGAATATTTATGAGTATGATCTTTTTCATAGCACTCTAATTGTAAACAAGGTAACTGGTTTGGCTTTCCTGATCGTAAAGGAGCAACATATTGCCTTCCTTACGGATAACCGTGACGTTTTTACTTCCCGCCGGAATGTTTTCTGCTCCGAAAACGGATATTTCAACGGTAAATTCAGATCCCGGATCCGGATCCAGCGGAATGGAACCAATGGTTACGACTTTCTTCTGCACGTAATTCTGGATCCTGAAATCGTAATAGGTCGGGTAAGTCAGGATGCTCCACTGGTCTGTGAACTGCCGGTAGGTGATCAGGGTGTCTTCCATGCGGTAGATACCGAATGTGTCGTAATTCCCGGGATCGGTTTTTTCTTTAATGGTAGTCTGATCCGACAATTGGGAAAGAGACAGCGGAATGTGATAGCGGTGCCCGGCTTCAACCGTTTTTGCCGATTGTATGTTTGTGGTAGAAATGTGGCTGGCTGTTTCCACAATGATCCGTAACGGATCACCGGAAGTAATTGCGGCATTTGCAAACATTCTGACGTTCAGGGTCCGGCCTTCTTCCAACAGGAGGGGATCTTCCCACCCGACGGTTATCCTGCATGCTGCGTGCTCGTCAAATTGGGGAAGTGCCGCGGGACTGCTCATATCTATGCTAAAATGACCGGCCATTTTTTTATCGGGATTGCAAAAACTAACTGACTGAAGCGGTTCTCCTGCCAGGATTGTTCCGCTTACGTCCAGGGTAAAATCCAGCATGACCATGATCTCCCGGAAATGGATGCGGTATCCGGCCTGGTCATCACCGGTAATATGGGAGCTGACTTTCCAGTCACAGGAAGCTATTTGATTGGCATTTTCGTTTTGTACCTGTATGGAATCCAGAAATCCGCGAATATCATTGTAATTGTCTCCGGCGGATTCGGAATAGGGATAATACGCAGCAACCGGAACACCGGTCTGGGCTCCCTTGAAAATGCCAAAAGGAGTGCCTGCTCCTGAAGTAAGGGTTAAAGAAATGTTGGGAGAGCCGCTTCCGTAAACTCCTATGGCATCGCCTTCTTCCCATAGGGTAAGCAATCCGTCCGTGTCCAGAGTGGTACGGGTTGCGATATCCTCTGTGGAGGGAAGAATCCCCTTTATTTCCATGTTTTCTTTCTGAAGAACAGACAGACGTCTTTCTTCTTCCTGTTTACAACCGACAGCCAACAGAATGGCACAGGTAATAATTATGATCTTTTTCATAGTTCCGGTCGTTTAAAAGAGGTCTCCGTCGTCAATATAACCGCCTGCCCGCAATTGCGTTACCGTAATATCCAGAGTCATGTCCTGGCAGGTAACGGTAAGGGTTTGGGTGCGATCTTGTGAAGTGACATTCGGTTGAAAATCAAAAGATAGCTCAGATGTGCCGGCATTTCCGGAAACGGTATTCAAGGTCAGCCAACCGCTGCCACCGGTGACCTCTGCTGTCCATGCAAGGTAAGCTGTTACGGTTATCGAGCTGGAGGAACCTCCTTCTGCAGCAACGGTCAGGGATGTTTCTGACAAAGAAAAACTGGCCGGTGTTTTCAGGGTAATCTGTTGCCCGTAAGCCGTTCCGGCGGAATTGACGGCGTAAGCCCTTGCATAATAAGTGGTTCTGGAAGCGAGCCCTGTCAAAGTGCTTGAAAAAGTGCCTGTTCCTGAACCGTCCTGTGTTCGGGTGGCCATATCTGCAGTCGGATTGGCAGTCGTACTCCAGCATACGCCCCTTGAAGTAATGTTTGCTCCTCCGTCGTTTGTAATATTTCCTCCCGTGACTGCTCCAAAAGAGGTTAAATCCGTAATCTGAGTGGTTGTCAGTGAAGCGTTGGCCGCAAGGGTTGTGGCTGAAACCTGTGTTCCGTATGCGGTTCCGGCTTCGTTGGTTGCATAGGCCCTGATATAATAGGTGGTATTTGGAGATAGACCGTTCAGGGAACTCGTAAAGCTTCCCAAACCGGACCCATCGTTGGTTTTCGTTGACAAGTCTATGGAAGGACTGCCTGACGTGCTCCAGCAAATACCGCGTGCCGTGACCGGAGCGCCACCGTCTGAAGTAACCGTGCCTCCTGAGCTCATAGAGGCAGTAGTAATATTGGAGGCGTCAGTGGTTTCGATTCCGGGGGGAACAGGCTGCTTGCAACCGTGTAGAAGAAAAATCAGCAGTGAAATCAGAACTGCCGGCAAATAAATCGTTTTCATACGTTAAAGGTAATAATTTACGGGAATACCTTTCAGAATCCCAAAAAAAACAGCAAGGACATCCAGGCCCCGCATGCAATCAGGCTGTCAAACCGGTCCAGAACGCCTCCGTGACCGGGTATCAGGCGGGAATAATCCTTAACCTGGTAGTGGCGTTTGTAAGAGGAAGCAGCCAGATCCCCCAGCAAAGCCCATAAAACAATACCGGCGGCCAACAGGAGGGCAGGCCCTGCCCCCATACCGGTCACCTCCTTTATCAGGACAGCGGTGATCAGTGAAACGGTCAGTCCCCCTGCGGCGCCTTCCCAAGTTTTATGAGGACTTGTCACAGGGGCCAATTTATGTTTTCCCAAAAGCTGTCCTGCGATCTGGCTGAAGCTGTCAAATACAGATAATATGATAACGGTGAACAGGATCTTATCTTTTGCTATTCCCGTAAAAACCAAAAAACCTGAAGCAAACAGGACATATATGAAGACGGAGACCAGAAAAAAAAGTTTCTTTTTGTATCCTGAGCGAACAAACAAGTGCACCAATTCATAAAACCCCGTGACCACGATGATCCATCCAAAAATTTTAAAGACAACAGGCTGGAAAGCTATGCTGAAAAAAAGTGCATTGATGATGATAAAATAGGAAATGAACTTAACCCGGTTGTGATGAGCCTCTTCTTTGGTTTTCCTTTTGCTTATAAAATAAAAAGTGATGCCTCCCGCCAGGAAGTACACCAGAATGATTATGTAGAGTGTAAGGATCATACCTTTAAAACTACAGAACGATCATCAGAATTCCAAAAACAACCATTCCCAGGGCATACCATAAACGCACCTGTCCTTCCGCTTTGTCAACCCTGATGTTTGCCAGAAATCTTGGACCCAGCAATGCCCCGACAATAGAACCTGAGGCAAGGAAATAAACAATGGTCAAATCTATCTTTCCCACCAGAATATGTGCTCCAAGGGCCGAGCAGGTATTTACAAAAACAATAAGCAGGGAAGTTCCCAAAACAAGCTTCAGCGGCATTCGAATACTCATCAGCCCGGCCAGAATGGGTGCAGATCCGCTGGTTCCGAAGGTCGCCGTGATGATCCCCGAGAGAAAACCGTATAAGGTACTTCTGGAATATTTGCCGGTGTTTGACAATATTTTGGGTTCCTCTCCGTTGGCAATGGCTTTTTTGTCTTTACGCTGACCCAAATACATACTTATTGCAATAATTATGGAATAGATCCCAAAACTTATTTTCAGTTGTTTCCCGGTCATCATATTGGCAATCTGGGCCCCGGCCAGTGCTCCCAAGATACCGGCGGCGGCAAAGATCAGTCCAATACGAAAGTCCAGGTTCTTTTTCCGGTAATGGCCGTATGCGCCTGCCAGGCAAATGGGCAAAGTGGCTGCCAGGGAACTGGCTATGGCAATTTGCGGAGGTACTTTAAACAAAATGGTGAGTAACGGGATAAATATAAAACCGCCCCCGCCTCCGGTCAGGGATCCTAAAAAACCGACTGCGAATCCGATAAACGGTAGCCAGAGATATGCGAACTCAAACGAAGAGTGAAAAATCATTTTCTCTTTTTTTCTTTCAGCACCCAGTACAAACCTTTTACATTGGAACGCATTTCAGGGATAATGAATTGGATGATCATGTGTTCTGTGGCAGCCAGTATTCCCCAGACGATCATGATGTAGTACAAGACGGGAATAAAACCGATTGTAAAGAGGCAAATAAAAAATCCGGCCTGTATATATCCGCCGATCTTTGTGGAATACAAATGAAAACTGGGTATTGCTTTAAATCTTATAAGGGACAAGACAACCGATCCTACCAGGAAAGCTATGAAAACTGCAAAACTGACTATATGAGGCATGAAATCCTCTCCTTTGAAAACCAATAGTCCTGTAAATGCAAGTATATAGGTTAGATCATCGGCAAAGGAATCCAGTTTTGCCCCCAAGTCCGTTTCCTGTTTGAAGACTCTTGCTATAAAACCATCCAGGAAATCCGTTACCAGATTGATAATTAAGAATATGGCAAAAAGACGTTCTTTGCCGGATATGATCAGCCACAGGATCAGAGGAAAAGCCAGTAATCTGTAAAAACTTAACAGGTTGGGAACGGTGACTATTTTCTTCTTATCCATAATCAGCCATTAGTTTGATTCAAAAAGGTCCTTCAATCCGGATCCTTCATATACGCCTTCCAGGACGGAGGGAGCTCTGCGATAAATTTCTTTCAGAACATCTATAGAAACGTCAACACCTGCTTTGAACGTCATTCCTACGTATTTACCCAGGGCCTTATTTACGCGGTTCTTTTTCTCCTGGGAAAGTGAAGAATAATACTCCGAATAATCCTTGATGAGCTTCCCGAAATACTTTTGGGATTCTCTCCAGTCTCGTCCGGAATAAGAATCACATACATCTTTTGTGTTGTCTACAAAATTTTCGACGCGGTTCACGAAAAAAATTTTTAAACCGGTTCTGTAAGGAACCACAGTGCCTTCGGCTCCCGGAATGGCAAGGAGTCCCGAAAATAAAAATAAAGAGAGGAGTAAGGTTTTCATGATATTTTATACGATTGGACTTACCCAAAAGTAGGAAATTTTTATTAACTTTAACAGATTGGAAACGAACTAAAACTAATGATATGAAAACAAGATCTTTTTTAATCCTTTTTGTATTGTTGCTTACTTTAGGCTCTTGCAACAATCCGGGAAAGGAAATTGACATTCAGATTGAGGAAGAAGTGATTGTAGAATTCAGGGATCACGGACCGGATCCTTTTGTCTTTGACATAGAGGCGTATACCCTTGGGAACGATCTTTATCGCCGGGCAATCTGGACGGGGACTCACATGCAAATGACTTTAATGAGCCTGGCTCCGGGAGAAGAAATCGGACTGGAAAAACATCCGGAAATAGATCAGTTTCTTAGAATTGAATCCGGTAAAGGGATAGTGGTAATGGGAGATGAAAAAGAAAACCTGACGTTCAGGGAAGAAGTGGAAGATGATTTTGCCATATTTATTCCGGCCGGAAAATTTCATAATGTGATCAATACGGGAGATGAACCCTTGAAAATTTATTCAATTTATACGCCGCCTGAACATCCTTTCGGGACTATACATGAAACTTATGAAGAAGGCATGGAGGCAGAACACCATCACCATCAGTGAAATTATTCCCATGTTCCTTCAATCCCTGTTGCCATAACGTCTTGACTCCCGCATTTGGGACACACGGCAAATGTCAGGTAATTATGTAATGTGCCCCCGCATTCACACAGGTAATAACCGGATTTTTTCGGATCAGTATGGCGTTTGAAATAATTTTTTCCGCACAGGGAACAATAGTAATTTGATCCCTGATACCCTGTACCTTCGAAAACATGAAATACGTTACCACATATATTACAACGGAATTCCCTGACCGTTCCAAGGGCTTTTGAACTATCCGGAGTATTGTTCTTTAGAATCATGAGGTGCAAAAATATAAAAATATTCATGAAGTATCGCAATAAATCGATCTCCCGAATATTTGTCACGTTATTTAACGTTTTTTTGATTTTTCTTTCCGGGAGCGTTAACGGAATGAACACACTCCCGTTGCAAAAAATCAAACTGGGAACGCAGTGGGCACCTTCAAGATCGGCACTGGACAGGGATTCGGGTATTTTGTACTTTATGCAGGAACAGACCATTACTTTAGTGGATTTGAATACGTTCCGTGTGGTTGAAAAAATCGAACGATCAGAACCGGAACCGGGCATGTCATTTGACGATTACCAACCTGTGGTAATGCAATCCGTTCTCTACCTTGTAAAGGATTTTGGGGGATCTTTACTTAAATGGGAAAACGGTTCATGGACCCGTTTGGATAATGCTTCTGAAAACCGAATGCAGGCAGGATCCACGGTTTTTGTCCGGGAGGGACGGATCTACCGGTACGGGGGATACGGGTTCTGGAGTTGCCGGAATTTTTTTACTTACTTCCATCCGGCAATCCGGGACTGGGAAGTTTTGGCTCCGGTCAATACCAAAGAACTTCCTCAGGGAACGGCAGGCACAGACATGATAAATATTGGAGAACAATCTTATTTTTTGCGGGGAGAAAGAGTGATTCCGTCCAATCCCATGAGAAGGGAAGTTTCCCGTGAATGTTGGGAATTCAATTGGAAGAAAAAGTCATGGAGGTACCTGGGAGAACACCGGAATACGTTCAGTCCTTCAGTTTGTCATTTTAGATGGAACGACAAACTGGTATATATATCCGACGGACAAACCTATATTTACGATTTCCCTCACAACAGATTTACTGCTTACGAAAACTCAAACCCCGTCTGGTATTGCAAGGCGGGGATTTATCATTACGAAGATCATTTTTATATTCTTGGAGATTCTCCCGGTAATATGGACGTGTCTGTTTTTAAGATAAATGAAAAGGATCTTTTGGGCAAGGAAACGGGAGAAGGCCGCATATACGTGAACGGGTTTCACCGAACGCTTTGGATTGTCACAGGTCTTTTTCTTTTAATAATGCTGCATTTGTTGATCCTCATAGGCAGGTCCCGGGTGTATTCGCCCAAGATCAGTATTGCCGGGAACATGATTCATTATAAAAGCAAAAAAATGGACCTTGACCCGGTGCAAAAAAACATTCTGGAACTGTTGTTGCTCAACAACGAATCTTCTACATCAGATATGATGGAAGTTCTGAACAAAAATCATTTGCATCCAACGCAGAAAATGAGAATTTTAGCTTCTGCCATCGAAGAAATTAATTTGAAATTACGCCTGATAACAAGTAGTAACGCTGAGTTTGTCAAAATAAAAAAATCGGAAATTGACAAACGGATCAAAGCGTATTACATTGAAAAGAAATGGTTTGAACCCATTTCCCAACCCTGATTACTGTTTGATAACTTCTGAGCCTCCTGATGTTTCAATGGAATTGATAACACAATCTCCTTTGTAATGAATTGTGCTGGCCCCTGAAGCCTTGATCTTCATCACTCCCTGGCAAGTAATATCCATGCGGCTGGCTCCCGAAAGATCGCAATCCAATGTAATGGCTGTAAAATCAAAATCTTCAAAACGGGAAGCTCCGCTTAATGCAACCGTACAGTTAATGGCAGAACCGTAAACATTAAAACGGGAAGCTCCGCTGGCCTCAAAAAAAGCCGTATTGACCGTAACGGGGCAATCTGTCTCAATAAGGGAAGCTCCGGATGCAATGAAGGTAGACAGCAGGGGATGATACGGAACGGTTACTTCCGTATTCACTGAAGAATATCCTATCAGGTTCTTGGTATAACCGATTACCAGCATGTCCTGGTCGTTGACATAAGTTTCCAGAAACGGCATAAAAAGTTCGTCAGCCCTTACGTGAATCGCTGATACCTGATCCGAGACCGTGACCCGGATGGCTTTCTCAACCATTATTCCGCGGTATGCGGTGTTGACCGTTCGTGTTTCCTCAACGGCATGGCCGCTTCCAATAAGACCCGAGCAGGCGCCGGTAAGTGTTGACAACAAGACAATTATAAACAAAGTGATTGTTTTCATGATTATAAGACGTTCTCAGTTGTGCAGATGTTGCAGGATTGTGAATTTTTGATTAAATTTAGCAAAAGAATTTTATGTGTTGCCGATATATTCTTGTTGTCTGTACAGTCTTTTTTCAGACATGCCTGCTTTACGGTCAGGAGATTGCCGTTAAAACAAATGTTCTTTATGATGCCACTTCCAGCATCAGCGCAGGAATGGAAGTGAAATTGTCATCCCGGATCACTCTGGATGTATCCGGAAGTTACAATCCCTGGAATTTTTCATATTATAAAAAAATCAAGCACTGGATGATCCAGCCCGAGTTCCGCTATTGGCCCCGGGCTTCTTTTTCCGGTCATTTTGTCGGCATTCACGGTCTTTTTTCCCAGTTCAATGTGGGGAACTTCTCCCTGCTGGGGCTGGAAGGCATACGTCACCAAGGCTTTCTTTACGGTGGCGGCATATCTTACGGGTATCACTGGGCCCTTAGTCCTGTATTTCGTCTTGAATTTTCCCTTGGGGCGGGATATGCCTATCTGGATTACGAAATTATTGAGACACGCCCCTGCGGCCCATCCCTGGGACGCGGTACCAAACACTACATTGGCCCCACACGGGCCGGAATCACGCTGATTTTTATACTGAAATAGATATTTATCAATCAACTAAAACGATAACAAAACCACAAACTTCAATTACTATGAAAAAAATCGTATTTGCAGGCCTTGCCGCGATCCTGATGATCGCCTCCTGCCAGAAGAACGAACCGGTCACCGAAACTCCGGAGGATTACACACAAAGCCTTTACATAAGGCTGGATCCCAGCAGTTTCGCCCCAACTACAAAAGCTATAACGGATGCACGTATTGCCAATGGAGCAAAATTTGCGACACCCCAGAAAGTCTATATCTTCATATCGGCTGGAGATGGCACGGTGAAACACAGAATTCCGGTAGGAGTTACACCCGATGCCGCCAACCCGTTACTGGACATTGATGCACTGAAAGCAGGGTACCAGTTGCAAAACATTTACAAAAACTCAACAACGGTACACATAATTGGGAACCCCAAATCCAACAATTTCTCTGCAGATATGGATGCTACGTTGAGGGGCATAGCAACGGTAGATGCCATAATGGCGTTGGTTAACGATGTTCAGTACGATAGCGATCCTACCGAATTGACCTTGTATGGAGAATCCAGCATTTCATCTTCCTATGATGCCGCAAGTGAAACAACCAGTCTTTCCGCAGACGTGACATTAAATCCTTTGGTCTCCCGGTTTCAATTGACCGTGGCAGCCGATGCTACTGTCATTGAAGATTTGATAGTGGAAGGTGTTTATATCAGGAATTTTTACCAAACGACTACGTTCGCAAATGTAGGAGGAACCCTTGATGCACAAGGATCGCTGGAAGATTCTTATATTATTGACCAACCGAAATTTGCAGGGACTTATTACCCGGATATGTTTGATTACAACGCATCGGGATTAGATATTGCAAAAGTGTTTGCCTATCATTTCTTTCCGTTGGCTGCGCCCGTAACAAGTCCTGAAATAGTTGTACGATATACGGCAACCAATATAAACGATGATATAAACAAGTTGCGTTTTGTGCGTGTTAAAGGTTTTATGAAAGACGGCGTCACTTTTTCAGACTGGCAGCCCGGTAAATTATACAACGTGGATATTGTGTTGGGGCGCGGATCGGAAGACCCGGTTGGAGAAAACGTAACGTTTGACGTATCCATTACCGTAGGCGACTGGGTAGCCGTAGATCTTGATCCTGTTTACCAATAGCATTTATGCCATTCAGGAGAACAGCATTGATCATGTTGTTGTTGCCTTTTCTGGGGGGATGCATTTTTGATCCCCCCGAAGAGTGCGACAACGTAAGCATTGCCTTCCGTTATCGTCCCGACGGGACCGAATGCCGGTTCAGCCGATATATCGGGCACGTTACCCTGTTGGTTTACGGGGACGACAACCGCCTGGTTCAGGAAAAACCCCTAAGCGGCGAACTGTGTAACGGAATTTGCAATACCGGACTGAATCTTTCCCCGGGAAGTTACAGTCTTGTAGCTGTAGGCAATGCATACGGGCAGACTGTGCTCTGTTCTTCTGAAACCATGGAAACCCTTGCCATTACGAGTCCGCAATACGCAGAAGGTCTAAGAATAATCAGTAATGACAGCCTCTATCTGGGCAGGAAAGAGCTGACAATTCCCAAGTATGACTATGTGGAAGACACCATTGATCTTGAAAGCATACATATTGGTTTCAGATTGCTGGTAAGGGGATTGAGAAACATTGCGACCAAAAACGAAACACCTCCTGCATATATTACCCTGGATAACCTGCTGCCTGTATATTCATTGTCCGAAGGTGCCACCGGCCCGCCGCAAACCTACTATCCGGCAGGGACTTATTACCAGTCTTCGGGAATCATGGTCAGTGAGTTCAATATATTTCGCGGGAATAATTTGAGCAACGTATTCCTAACCCTGTACGACAGCAACAACCAGGAACTGAAACAGTCCAATCTTGGTCTTTTATTGCAACAGGCAGGATTTGACCCCGGAAACATTGGTGATATAGACATCCCTCTGGAAATTATCATCACCGGGTTGGATATAACCATAACAATAAATAATTGGGACGAAGAAGAACTGATTCCCCTAATGCATTAACGAAAGCAGATCCGTGAATATTACAAAAATTGATATTCGTTTTCTAACCAAGTGGTTATGGCCGGCAATACTGGTCATGGCACTGCTTTCGTGCAGGAAGGAAGACCCGGTGCCTTTACCATCCGTTACGGGCAACAAGGTGCCGGTGACATTCAAAGTCCATATACCGGCAAACAGAGAAGTGGATTACGGGACCAAATCGGCACAAAATGCTTACGACAGTAAAAGCGCGGTGAATTTCCTTTTCTACGACGTTGACGGGAATCTGGATGCAGGATCTTCCCGCTTTTTCCCTGAACCTGCTGCCGACGGAATGTATCGTCTTGTTCCTGAAGAGGGAATGCGTTATGTGTATGTGGTAGTCAATGTCCCGTATGATATGCAGACAGATGTTCCGACTGTAGCAGACCTTAAAGATTTTACCTTCAATGCTTCTGCCGGAGGGATCCCCCAAAATCACATGTTCGGATGGCTTTCTCCCGACGATGCGGGAAGTGAAAACCCGGTATATATTGCCAGTGACAAACAGTTTGACGTATATGTGAAAAGGCTGGTGGCCATGGTTACCGTTGCCTTTGACCGGAACGATGCCGCATTGCCGATGGATGAGTATGTCACGGTAACCCCTGTTAAGATTGCTTTGAAGAATGTACCCGCAACCATGCGTCTGGGAGATAATAGAATATTGGATGCGTCAGGTTCAGTATCTGATGGTGATTCTGTGGAAGATCCTACGGGAACGGCCATTGATCTGGCTACCCATACAACCGGAAATCCGGCGTTGTTCCTGTACGAGAACCGGCAGCCTGTAGGGGAATACGTTACCGATCAAACCATGAAAACGCCTGCCGGTTATACAACGCAGAACGTTTACACCAATACAACCTGTTCCTATCTGGAAGTAACAGCAGAATATAGAGATAGTGATCCGGATGACCCCAAAGAAGGAACCATTACCTACCGCTTCTTCCTTGGAAAAAACGTTACGGATGATTTTGATGTGGAACGCAACACCCATTACAAAGTCACCCTGGTCCTCAAAGGCAAAGCCCGCAGCGAAGTTACCTGGCGGGTGGAAAAAACGTTATTGGGCAATGTAACGGCAGAAGATGCATTTCTGGGGTACGAAAGCGGTCTGAGCGGCAACGCCCATGTAAGGATCGGGGATGAAACAACAGAGACCCTCACGTATAACTGGACAGTTACCGATATCGTGGACGGAGGATTTCTTGAGGTTCCTTCAACGAGCGGGACCGTGACATCCACGCTGTTCAACATACCGTTGCTCACATACAGTGAACATACAGCTGTAACGGGACGCAGAACGGCCACTTTTGTTGTTAACGTAAGCGGTCCTTACGGAGCTTATGATCCCGTGACTGTAACCGTTCGCCAGACACCGCGCGTAATCAACCCTGTAGCCGTTTACGGAAGTTACGACAATACAACTTCCAGGGAGATCGTGCTACACAGAACAGCTTCAGAGACTTTCCCGCTGTCCTTTGAACCGCTTGTGTCCCTGGGGACATGGCAGGCTGTGGTGGAAGACGGGGCGGACTTCATCCGCCTGGGAAGCGCAGCCGGTACTACCGTACTTAACGGAACGGTAACAGGGACTCCCGGTTCCCAGGTCAGGTTCTATTACCAGGCAAACTCCCCGACCGGATCTTCCACAACCAATCGTTTTGGCCGTATTCGGGTAATTTATGAAGACGGCATGCTGGAACATATTGTGTACGTAAGGCAGGGGTACGGGGACGTACAAATGTCGGCCGGCGGTGCCTGGTGGTCCACTTTCAATGCCCTGGGAAACACAAGTACTACCGGAACAGGTAAATGGCCATTTACACCCAGAACGACATTCCTGACAACACAACCTTCCCTTAGCGGATGGTTTTTCAAATGGGGGAACGACGGCGGAATGCATCCGTCCGTTCCCGGTCCCGGCGATGTGAACACATCAAACCTGGAATTGACTATTTCAGTCAACGGGAATCCCAATTCCAATTTGCAAACTGGTTGGACGACAATAGTTAAGAACGAGTACAACTGGAACGGAACCACCAGCAATACCACCGCTCAAAGGGGACCCTGCCCCGACGGATATGTTGTGGCCACATCGGCCCAGTATACCGGCCTTGCCTCTTCCGCAATGCTTCCCGGCTACGTATATGACGACGCCGGATCAGCCATTGGGGCGTTGATGGTGACTTCGGGAAGTACAAACCTGTTCTTTCCCATGGGGTGGGAAGGATATGGCATCCGGGACGGATCGAACAGCGGCGCCCTGGATTATGCAGTTGCCGGGACACCTTCGGCCTGGTACTGGGCACGGGGGGCAACCGGGTCCACTGCAGCAGCACATGCCGAGTTTGCCATAGGAGGCGGATCTTTAAGTGTTTTGGCCGTTCCCAATGTAACAACAACCGGAATAATACAGGATTCCGGAAAATTTGTCCGGTGCGTGAGGCAATAATTCTACCCGAATAACACCGTGAAAATGGTGATAAAAACGGTCCAGAAACTGATGCCGTTTATGAAGAATATCTCACTGATGCCATTGAGTCCCTGACGGATGATATAGATGGCTGTCAGGACCAATGTACCACCTATAAGAATCAGTCCTGCAATCCCCATGAAAGGCATGGCGTGAATTACTGCTGTCTGGAACAGGATGATTAGAGTGGGGAGCGAAAGAAAAACAAAGATTGCCAAGAGGTTGTGTACCAGACGTTGCACGGTGGTACTCAGACGTTTGAAACTGTAAGGTCTGATGTTGTGGGGAACGAAAGCCAGGAGGGTAAAGAAAGCAAAGCTATAATTTATGTATCGCATGTAGGTTTCATGTTCTCCCAGGTTGTAATACTTGGAGAGCAGCCAGAAAAAAACATAATGCAGGACTGCCGTTGCAAACAAAAGCCGGGTATATCCCCTGACATACCGCTTGTCATAAAGCGTTTTGTTGCTTAGAAAGCTGAGGGTTTGCTGATGCAGATCAAAATCTATCTGGCGCACCACCCGCCGTACCGTAAAAGGGATCAGCCCGGCATATACAAAACCTATGATCAGGATACCCAGTTTAACCCATACCATAAGAACAGACAATAAACCGTTCAAAATTGGGAAAAACTTCCCGGTTTGTCAATTTTTATACCTTTACAGCATGAAAACTATGGTGATGATATTATGCATGGCCACCCTTCTTTCCTGCGTGCAAAGGACTGAAGACAGGCTCTTTGAGCAGAAGGTAACAACAGCTTTGAAGCAACAGGTGGAACGTTACCCCCAAAGCACGATCCGTGATATTTACAAGAATTTTTTTCAGGACAAGTTCGGACCGGGACACCTGTTATCAGACACGGCGGCTGCCGGCAGGTACCTGCGCCGGGAAATGAACTCCTACAGTCCGGATACCTTGGCCTTCCTGTCTCCGTATGTAGATTCCGTTGGCTGGGAACACCGTTTTGTAAGGGTTGACCTTCGGGTGATCAAAGAGGGAAAGGTCAGTTACCGGGATTTTTTTGAAGCCTTTGTACGTAGTGCACAGTCGGCTCCTGCCGTTTCTGTGAAAGACTGGACCGAAGAATGGAACCGTATTGTGGAGATACTTGAAAAAATGCAATGTGCTGTAACCCACCATCCGCAGTATACGGCCGATAAAGATTCCATAACGTTCCTGTTGAAACGCGGCGAGTTCGTGGGACACCACAGCCGTACCTATGTGGCATCCTACGCCCCGCATTACCGCCTGATAGCTGCTGAAGAACTTCAGTCCCTGGGTTTCTGAACCAGGGCAAATGACAAAAGTCCCTGTGCACAAATTTCTCCGTGTACGCGGGCCTCGGCTTTGACAAAAAACACCATGGCTTTTTGTTTTATTATGTATCCCGTAACTTCTACGGTATCTCCCGGACGTACCTGTCTTTTGAAACGGACCTTATCCAGTCCTGCATAAAAGGGAGTGCGCCCCACCAGCAGGTCTTTGACCAGCAGGCTGCAGCATTGTCCCATGATTTCACACAGAATTACGCCGGGAACGACGGGATACCCCGGGAAATGACCTTTAAGGAAAAATTCTTCGCCTGTAACGGTGTACCGGGCGTGGGCCACTTTGTTCTCGTCCACTTCCATCTGGTCCACAAGAAGCATATGCTCCCTGTGAGGCAGAAATTCCATAATTTCTTTTCTGACCATAATTTTATGGGTTAAATTTACGTAAAGCCACACTTGCATTATGTCCTCCAAAACCCAACGAATTGGAAAGGGCAATGGTGATGTCTGCCTTACGGGCTTTACCGGGGACGTAATCCAGATCACATTGAGGGTCCGGATTTTCTAATCCTATTGTTGGAGGAACAATCCCTTCCTTAAGTGCAAAGGCACTTGCAATGATTTCTGCTGCACCGGCAGCCCCCAGCATGTGTCCGGTCATGGATTTGGTTGAACTGATGAGTGCCTTTCTTGCCTGTTCTTCTCCAAGGGCCAGTTTGATAGCCATGGTTTCGGCCGGATCATTCAGCGGTGTGCCGGTGCCGTGTGCGTTGATATAAAGCAGATCTTCAGAGGTTAAGGCCGAGTTGGACAACGCCAGGCTCATGGCCTTTGCTGCGGCAGATCCGTCCGGACGGGGCGCGGTGTAGTGGTAGGCATCGCAGGTGTTGCCGTATCCGGTCACCTCGGCATATATGGTGGCACCCCTTTCCAGGGCGTGTTGGTATTCCTCAAGAACGACAATTCCCGCTCCCTCGGCCATCACAAACCCCTGCCTGTTGGCATCAAAGGGGATTGAAGCCCGTTTGGGATCTTCTGCCCGTGATAAGGCGCGGCTGTTGTTGAATCCTCCCACTGCCAGCGGAACAACAGCAGCCTCGGAACCTCCTGTAATAACGGCATCTGCATAACCGTGCAAGATGGCGCGGTATGCTTCTCCAATGGCGTGAGTGGAAGTGGCACAGGCCGTAACAACAGGAAGACAGGGGCCCCGTGCGTTATGGGTTATGGCAATATTTCCTGCGGCTATGTTGCCGATCATGGTTGGGATAAACAACGGGGAAACCCGGTTTGGCCCGCTTTCCAGGTATTTTTTGCATTCGGCAATAAAAGTGTGTATTCCGCCGATCCCGGAACCTACGTAAACACCCAGACGTTCCGGATCAACTCCCGGGTTGCTTTCTTTCATGGCCTGATGGGCTGCCGCCAGGGCATAAAGGGTATATAAGTCGGCTTTACGTGCAGTGCCCGGATCAATTCCGTAATCGGCAGGATTGAAGTTTTTGACCAAACCGGCCACTTTTACTGTAAGATTTGTCGTGTCAAACGTATCAATGCGTTCAATGCCGCAAACTCCTGCCTTAAGGTTGTTCCAATAGGTTGCAATATCGTTTCCAATCGGGGATACGATGCCCATACCGGTTATTACTATTCTTCTCATAGGGGGTTGTATGTTATAATTTTAACAGTGCAACGGCCTGTTGTATGATTTCTTCAATGATTTCTTTGGCTGGCTGTATCTTTTTTACCAAACCGGCACTTTGGCCGGCCATATAACATCCCGTCTGTTCGTCACCGTCCTTTGCAGCTTTTCGCAACGCTCCGGCTCCAAAAGCATCGGCTTCTTCCTGGGTGATGTCGTGATCGTTTTCCATTTGGGTAAATTTCCGGGTAAAAGGTGTTTTCAGTGCCCTTACCGGATGTCCCAGTTTTTTCCCGGTTACTATGGTATCTGTATCTCCTGCCGAGATGATCTTGTCTTTATATATTTGATGTATCCGGCATTCTTCAGCTGCCAAAAAAC
>Ga0334899_1001804_pt1 | contig 18941 bp, 12 predicted proteins | sample GraSluR3_MG_FD_207219 | JGI IMG/M metagenome (GOLD analysis project Ga0334899, IMG submission 207219) | Sludge microbial communities from methane-producing bioreactor in Wageningen University, Netherlands - Granular Sludge_8_08-R3 | ecosystem: Engineered > Bioreactor > Anaerobic > Unclassified ...
GTGGATACTATTGCCAATCTTTCCAGCGGGTTGTTGGCGTAAAACCCCAGGTTGGTGTAGTCGTGGTATGTTGGTCCCGGGTATAGCTGTATCATTGCCGGAGCTTTGTACGATACTCCCCAGGAGGCTCTGAATTTGAGTTTGTCAAAGTATTTTGCAGTGAACGATAGCCTTGGTGAAAACAAGTTGTATTTGAAGTACATGTAGTCGTATCTAGCTCCTATCCGTAATGAATATTCGCTTTTCTCTGATACTCTGCGTACATCTGTTTCATGGTATAGCGAGATTGTTTTAGATGCAGGGATTTCATGGAATTTTGCCGACCTGCTTTCGGGACTTCCGAAAATGCCTGCTACTGACCCGGATATAACTCTTCCGCTGCCGTGGTTTTTGTCATAAACAAATTGGGCACCTGTGTTGAAGGATGAGCGGTATTTTCCTCTGAACCAGTTTTGGTCTGTCTCTATCCTTCCGTTAAAGTTGACAGGCAACCCTTTTATTGTTGTCTCTTGGTCGTAGACTAGTGGTGTGTATGATGTGAAATATGTACCTGTTTCCAATGCCGAGGCCATTGGAAGGGGACCGTTTATTTGGACTGTTTTTGAATTGGAGTATTGGTTTTCTACTCTGCCTATAAGTGTGTAGCTCAGTTTGCCTAATACTTTTAACGATCCGTTGATATTGAGCATGTAGGACTGGTTGGTTATGTTTTGGGAACTTTTGAAATATTCGTCGGGATCTATCCTCTGCCCGTTTTTTGCTGCTCCGAACTGTAAGGAGATTGTATTGTACCAGTCTTTGTCGTTATTTAACAGGGTCCTCCATCTAAGGCCTACATTTACATTGTTAAAATAGTTTTTCCTGTCTATGGGGCTTGCATTGGATAGGGTATATGATATGTCTGTGTTCAGGTATCCTAGTTTGTTTTTTAGTTGGAATCCTTTGGTGGCTGCAAATTGGTATGTTGTGGGGTTGAGGTTTGCAGAGAGTAGTAGTGGTGAGCGTCCTACTTTGCTTTGAACCAGTATTGCTCCTGATGTGAGGTTGCCGTATTTTGGGGATGCTACTCCGCTTATTACTTCTACTTTTTCTATGTTTGCAGCTGTAATTGAGCGTAGGTCAATTCCTGTTCCTGCACCGCCTCCTATTGATGATGCGGGATTTGATGCTTGCATGTTTGCATCGTTGCTTATGGGTGCTCCGTCCAGAATGAGTGAAGTCCCAAAGTTGTTTGCGGTAGAAGTTGCTGCTGTGCGGAGGTTTGCTTGTTGGGAAGAGTTCATGTCTGGAGGGGATATTTGTTTCCCTGGGAGCAGGGCTAGTACATCGCCCAAGTTCATGGCCTGAACTTGTTTTATTGCCTGGTCTCCTATTTCGTATACACTTGTTCCTGATTTGCTCTCTACAATTTGTGCATTGACTACAACCTCGTTTAGGGTCAGTGAAGATTCTTCCAGAATGAAGTTTACATTGTTGAGGTCTTGGTTTATGTTCAATTCACGATCTTGCTTTCCAAATCCCAGGCTGGAGACTGTTATGATTATCTTGCCTTTTGGGAGTTTAAGTTCATATTTTCCATCTTCTTTTGAATAGGAATGGTTGCCGCCATCCTTGCAAAAGACAGATGCAAAATTGATTGGGGAGCCTTTGGTGTCTGTAATTTTCCCTTTTACAGTAAACTCTTGTGCAGTCAGGTTAAATCCTAAAAGTAACTGGAAGAGTGCAATTAGCAAGATGTGTTTTTTCATAGTAAGTTTAGGGTGATGCTGTTTGAGATTCTGGTTACATAGCTTACCAATTATAAGGTTGTTCTGTTTCTAATTCTTGGCTTATTCCTAACATTTCCATTTCAAAAATTGCTTCCCTTATTATGGATTTTGTAAGTACGATATATTTTTCACCATTGATTGATAGTTGTTCAATTTTATAAGTAGATTCTATATCTTTCATATCTTTGGCATCGGCACTTGAGGGAGCAAAAAAGGGAAGCATTAGAACAAAAATCATGATTGCTGCTGCTGTACTTGTCGCCCATTGAGGTAAATCGATCTTACCTTTCAATTGTAGGGGATGTTCGTTTGATTGTTTTGCATTGTGTATATTTTGCAATTTTCTTTTGAATCTGTGTTTGTGCCCTGGAAATGGCATGTCAAGGATTGATTCGTACCTTAGTTTTTGGATATGTTTTCTGAGATTGTCCATTTTATATTTTTCTTTTTTGTTTGAGTGATTCAATTACTTTGGCTTTTGCCCTTGCATATTGGGACCTTACGGTTGATTCTTTTAATCCTGTTATTTGGGAAATTTCTTGGTAGTCGTAGCCTTCAAACAGGACTAGTGTTATTATGACCCTGTAACCTAGTGGCAATGAACGTATGATTTTCTTGAGGTCATTTGCAGTTACTCCGTTAAAGTTTATAATTTCATTTTCTGATTCTTGAATGCTTTGTGAACTCAGATCTTTAGTGAATTCTGCCAGTAATTCTTCTTTGTTTAAATTCTTGTATTCTGTTATGTTTTTTCTTAGTTGGTCTATCGAAAAATTTATGCAAACCCTTGTGAGCCATTTATCTCTGTCCTTTTTTGATGGGAAATGATTTCCTATATCAAAATATCTTATTAGGGTGTCGTGCATTATTTCTTCTGCTTGAAGCCTGTTTTTCAAGATACCATAACTAATATGATAGAGACGTAAGTGACACTCTTCATATATTTTCATTTCCCATAGACGTGACTCCTTTTTATCAAAGCTCATGATGAGTATATCTACATCTCTATTATTATTAACGGAACTGAATTAATTGTGCTGCATCAATTTAATAAATAGTACCTCGGTTTCCAAATTTGGTTGCTGGTCTCAGGGCATGCTGGACACGCCGCAGGTCTCATCTTTTTTCACATGTTGCTGGTTTTGTGGTGGTTTGGTGTGAGATGTTTGCACATGGCTCGCTTGCTGGACACGCCGCAGGTCTCATCTTTTTTCACATGTTGCTGGTTGTATGGTGTTTTGGTGTGAGATGTTTGCACATGGCTCGCTTGCTGGACAAGAGGCAGGTCTCACCTTTTTTCACATGTTGCTGGTTTTGTGGTGGTTTGGTGTGAGATGTTTGCACTTGCTGCTGGGTGGCACGGTGGCAGGTCTCATCTTTTTTCACATGTTGGTGGTTGGACAGGAGGCAGGTCTCATCTTTTTTCACATGTTGCTGGTTGTATGGTGTTTTGGTGTGAGATGTTTGCACTTACTGGGTGGTTTGTGTGAGGTAGGTGCAGAGGTGCTTGGGTGAAGTGCTTGCTGGTGAAGGAGATGTGAAAAAAGGTGAGAGGTGGTTTCCGCGTGAGGCTTGGATGGTGCCTGAGGTTAGTGCAGAGGTACGTGGGTGAAGTGCTTGCTGGTGAAGGAGATGTGAAAAAAGGTGAGAGGTGCTTCCTGGCAGCTGCTTGGGTGGTTCCTGGGTGGGGAAGGAGAGGTGGATTTGGAAAATAATTTTAGGATTAGATATTTTTTCATGATTATGTTTTTTTGAGCTTGATGTTTGATGGTTATTAGTAATTTTATTTTACTGCATTCAGTGTTGATTTTGATTATTAATGTGTTTGATTAGTGAAGTTGGTTATGAAAAGATTTGAAGATCAGGATTTGTCGTCGTTGATTGCCAGGGTTGAGAGCTCTTTGTATAAGGATGACGATGATGGAAAGTTGAGTGTTGCAGAGAAAAAGCGGCGGGATAGTATGAAGCGTGAGCAGTCGGGGTTTTTCCATGTGTGGTTCCGGGGGTGCAACAGGTATACGGTTTTTTATGAGTCGGAGGATTTTGTGGGCTTTTTGGAGCGGTGCAATTCGGCTGCTATCAAGCATAAGACGGCAATCACTGCTTTTGTACTTATGGATAATCATGTTCATCTGCAGATATTTACAAATAATCTGAACGGGTTCATGTTGAGTCTGCTTATTAGTTTCAACATGTGGTACAACAAACGCAAAAGCATGAGCGGCCAGGTGTTTACGAGTCCTTTTTCGAGTAGTCAGTTGGTGACTCCTAATATGTTGTTGTTTAATTATTTGTACATATTGTCGAATCCTGTGAGGGCGGGGATTTGTGCTGATGCAAGGGAGTATCGGTGGAGTTCTTATCATTTTACAAAGAGGGGTTTTTACAATGCGCTTTCGGATCATATTGGGGTGCATTTTGCGGTGACGGATTTTTTGTTTTCTTCCAACAGGATGTTGAACAATACGATTTTAAGGTATCTGGCAGAGCCTTGGAAGTTTCTGTGTAAGGCAGAGGCAGAGGCAGAGGTTAGTGGGGCTGGTGATGGTGTATGCGGGACTGACGGGAATAGCAGGGCTGACGAGACTGGCAGGGCTGGAGTGACTGACGGGGCTGATGCGACTGGTGGTGGGTCTTGTGACTCTGCAAATAACTCTGCAATTGGTTCTGTGAGAGGCTCTGGTGGAGAGGATTTGCCGGAGGTGTGTTGTGGCAAAGTGCCTGAGCCTAAGCCGGTAGGTCTGGTGAGACCGACGGATAGTGAAGTGGCTCAGTGTCTGGCATTTTTGCTTGGAAGCCGTACTTTGGCCGATTTGGACAGGCGTGAATTGATCAATCTTTTGAAGGCGCTGAAAGCTCACACCAATGCTACTTATCGGCAGATTTCTGCATTGACACATGAAAGTTACGCTTTTGTGTGCAGGCTTTTCAATTCATAAGAGGGTATCAGGTCTGAGGGCCGCAGGTTTGAGGGCCGCAGGTTTGAGGGCCGCAGGTCTCATCTTTTTTCACATGTTATTGGTTGTGTGGTGGTTTGGTGTGAGGTGTTTGCACATGGTGCCGGGCCGCAGGTCTCATCTTTTTTCATATGTTACTGGTTGTGTGGTGGTTTGGTGAGAGGTGTTTGCACTTAAGAGTTATTTCCTGTGCATTTCGGGTTATTTTCCGTCAATTGCTGCCTGGCTCTCGGGGGCCGTCAGCTGGCTCGGTGCCGGGAATAACCCTCTGCCCAAGAATTACTCTGCATAAAACAGCAGGCCTCATCTTTTTTCATATATTGCTGGTTGTATGGTGTTTTGCTGTGAGATGTTTGCACTTAAGAGTTATTTCCTGTGCATTTCGGGTTATTTTCCGTCAATTGCTGCCTGGCTCTCGGGGGCCGTCAGCTGGCTCGGTGCCGGGAATAACCCTCTGCCCAAGAATAACTCAGCATAAAACAGCAGGCCTCATCTTTTTTCATATATTGCTGGTTGTATGGTGTTTTGCTGTGAGATGTTTGCACATACTGGGTGGTTTGTGTGAGGTAAGTGCAGAGGTGCGTGGGTGAAGTGCTTGCTGGAGAAGGAGATGTGAAAAATGGTGAGAGGTGGTTCCTGCGTAAGTGCAGAGGTGAGCGGGTAAAGTGCTTGCTGATGAAGAAGATGTGAAAAAAGGTGAGAGGTGCTTCCCGCGTGGGGCCTGGGTGCTGTGTGGGGTAAGTGCTGAGGTGCGTGGGTGAAGTGCTTGCTGATGAAGAAGATGTGAAAAAAGGTGAGAGGTGCTTCCCGCGTGGGGCCTGGGTGCTGTGTGGGGTAAGTGCTGAGGTGCGTGGGTGAAGTGCTTGCTGGTGAAGAAGATGTGAAAAAAGATGAGAGGTGGTTCCTGGGTGAGGGGGGAACTGGGTTAAGAGGGGGCCTGGGGTTAGGCGGGTTAGTCGGGGGCGTTGATTCTTGGTTGTACTTTTGACCAGGCGTTTGAGTCTATAAGGCAGGTTTTTTCAAATGTGTGGTACATTGTTGCGAATCGCGACATAGGGATGGCCAATGATAGGATGTTGGGTTGGACATGTGGTCTGACAGAGGGGTCGAATAGTCCCAGAAAGACTCTGCTTCCTTTATTTTGATTTTCTGTAACTACGTGCGAAATAATTAAGGAACAGCCAGATCCAAAGGGTGCTGATACTGCATCAGATTGGTTTGCATCTGTGTCGAAGTGTGCCCAGGATACGAGACCGGAGAGTACATCTGGGGTTGCAAAAAAGATGAGGCCTTCCTTTTGTTCGAAAGTAGAGATGTTGCTGATTGATGTAAAATTTATGAAAAGTCCTTCTTTACTGGGCATTGCTAGTTTGTCAATGTATTGAGTTACTAGTTGTGGTGTTTCTTTGTATTTTTCTTTAACTGATACAAAGTTGGGTATGTGTGGTGCTGGGCTGGAAAACCCTGTGTATGTTTTTCCTCCGCCACAGCCTATGGTTTCGCGGTCGAAACTGACTGTGCCACCTTCTCTAGCAGGTTTTAGATCTTTGATGAAGCAGCCTTGGCTCTTGATTGGTTTGTCAGCTGGGGTTTGGGAGTACCAAAAAACTATTGGCAATTCGTAGTTTCCGAATGCGATTTTAAAATTAGAAATAAACTTGTTAACATCCATATAGTTTGGTTTTTGTTATTTCGTATTGATTTTCGAATTTACAATTTTTTTGTGGGATATAGAATTCATAGCCTGAGTATCTCGTAAAGTATTGTAATTAAACTTATTTAAGGGCTGGAATTAGTGACGGCTCGCACCTGCTGGGCTCTACCTCTCACCTTTTTTTACATGTAGGGCAGGCCGCAGGTTTGAGGGTAGCTTGGCAGGCCGCAGGTCTCATCTTTTTTCACATGTTGCTGGTTGTGAGGTGGTTTGGTGTAAGGTGTTTGCACATGGTGGACAGCAGGTCTCATCTTTTTTCACATGTTGTTGGTTGTGTGGTGGTTTGGTGTGGCAGGCCGCAGGTCTCATCTTTTTTCACATGTTGCTGGTTGTGTGGTGGTTTGGTGTGAGGTGTTTGCACTTTTTGTTGGACAGGGCAGGCTGCAGGTCTCACCTTTTTTCACATATTGCTGGTTGTGTGGTGGTTTGGTGTGAGGTGTTTGCACATGGCTGGACAGCAGGTCTCATCTTTTTTCACATGTTGTTGGTTGCGTGGTGGTTTGCTGTGAGATGTTTGCACATGGTGCCGGGCCGCAGGTCTCATCTTTTTTCACATGTTGCTGGTTGTGTGGTGGTTTGCTGTGAGATGTTTGCACTAACTGGTTGGTTCGTGTGGGGTAAGTGCAGAGGTGCGTGGGTGAAGTGCTTGCTGGTGAAGAAGATGTGAAAAAAGGTGAGAGGTGGTTCCTGCGGGCGTGAGAGGTGGTTCCTGGCGGGAGGGGGTTAGGTGTTGCTGATGGTGTCGGTGGGGATGGGGTGTGTGGGTGGTGTTTTGGGGTGGCGGAGGAGTTTGTTGTATGTAGCGTCGATGCCGAATGCGCCAAGGGGGGCGGTTATTAGGATTGCAAGGACGGCTACGGTGAGGATTATGTTGCCGGAGGGGAGGCCCATTGCCAAGGGGATGGAGCCGATTGCTGCTTGGACTGTGGCTTTGGGGATGTAGGCGATCATGCAGAAGAGGCGTTCTTTTGTGTTGAGGTCGGTTTTGATAAGGCTGGTGTAGACGCCTGCCATCCTGAATATCAGTGCGAAAAAGATTACTCCTACGGCTGCAAGTCCTGCAGCAGCAGCAAACCGGATATCAACTGTTGCTCCCACCAGTACGAACAAGATTATCTCTGCAGCAACCCAAAGTTTTGAAAACTTGGGTGATATGCGTGTAGCAAGAAGTGGGTAGATTTTTAGGATGGCGGCTCCCATTGTAATGACTGCCAGTAAGCCGGAGATTGCAATCGTGTTTTGGAACCAGTGTTCGAGGGCGATGAAAAGGAATGACAAACTCATCATTATCACTACTTTGATTGAGTCGCGCATATGGACCTTTTTGAAAAACCACGTGAGTGCTACGCCTGTGATGATACCCAGGGTAAGTCCGGTTAGTGCAGAGATTGGAATCTGCAAGAAATCTGATGGGTGCACAACCCCGCCTGTAGCTAGGGTCAAAAAGCTGGTAAACAGGATGATGACATATACATCGTCAACGGATCCGGCTGCCATGATCATTTGCGGGATTCCTTTTTTTGTTCCTATTTTATTTTCGTTTAGGAAGAGCATTTTTGGAACAATCACTGCCGGGGATACTGCGGCAATTACAGTTCCCATCAGCGCTGCTTCTATAGTTGTGATGCCCAGTAGTTTGGGGGCTATAAACATGATTCCTGCAATTTCAAGGGTTGCGGGCAGGATGCTCATTAGGACTGCAGAGCGTCCAACTTTTTGCAATTCTTTGATATCCAATGCTAAACCTGCTCTCATCAGGATTATGACAAGTGCAATTTGCCTGAGTTCCGGTGATATTTGGAGTAGTGAAGGGGAGAGTGCATTTAGTGCGTATGGGCCTAATATTATACCTGTTAGAAGCATCCCTATTAGGGAGGGCAGCCGGATAAGCTTGAAGATGTATCCGAGTAAAAGGCCTAATAGGAATATGTATGCAAGGCTTGTAAGCATATGGGTGCAAATTTACTACTTTTTCATGCAGTTAGGTTGCAGGTCTCACCTTTTTTCACATGTTACTGGTTGTGTGGTGGTTTGGTGTGAGATGTTTGCACTTTTTGTTGGACAGGGCAGGCTGCAGGTCTCACCTTTTTTTACATGTTGTTGGTTGTGTGGTGGTTTGGTGTGAGATGTTTGCACTTACTGGGACGGGGGACAGGTTGCACCTCTCACCTTTTTTCACATGTTGCTGGTTGTGTGGTGGTTTGGTGTGAGGTGTTTGCACTTACTGGTTGGTTTATGAGAGGTTTGTGCAGAGGTGCTTGGGTTAAGTGCATGTTGGTGAGGTAGATGTGAAAAAAGGTGAGAGGTGCTTCTCGGGTGGGAGCTGGATGCTGCCTGAGGTTTGTGCAGAGGTGCGTGTGTGAAGTGCTTGCTAGTGAGGGATATGTGAAAAAAGGTGAGACCTGCGGCCTGGGTGGGAGCTGGATGCTGCCTGAGGTTTGTGCAGAGGTGCTTGGGTTAAGTGCATGTTGGTGAGGTATATGTAAAAAAAGGTGAGAGGTGCTTCTCGGGTGGGAGGTGCTTCCTGGGTGCTTCTTGGGTGTTATTCTGCCAGGAATTTGTCTTTGGGGCGTTGTAGTTGGGTGAGGGTGGCAATGCCAAGGATCCTGCGGCAAAATGTCTCTGCAAGGGCTTCCAATGTAGTTGGGTGTGAGTAGTATGATGGAGAGGCGGGGGCAATGATTGCTCCTGCCTTTGCCAGTTTTGTGAGGTTTTCCAGGTGGATGAGGTTGTAAGGTGTTTCCCGTGGGACAATGACCAATGTGCGTCGTTCTTTTAGCATTACATCTGCTGCCCGTGTGATGAGGTCACCGCCGGTTCCGTTTGCTATTCGTCCGATTGTGCCCATTGTGCATGGGAGAATTATCATGATATCGGCTGGGTTTGAGCCGGATGCATATGGGTGGTAATAGCTGTGGTTGTCAATTGATGGCAGAGGTGTTGTCCCGGTTTCGTCTTGCCATACAATTTTTGCTGTATCTGTGTATATGATGTCTGTTTGGGCTTGTGGCATTTCTGATTTCAGGATTTCCACAACTCGTTTTGCATATATTTGCCCGCTTGCACCTGTAACACCTATTAATATTTTTGGCATTTGACCTTTTTTTGCTGATTATAGGATTAATTGTCCTTTCTAAAACAATTTTTTGATCTTAGAGTTCGAAATAGACCTCTTTAAGCCATGTTTTGAAAAGTGGGTCCAGGAATACCCATTGGCCGTTCTCCTCCGTTAATATCTCTTTCCGTTTAACTGCATCTTTGAGCCTTTTTACATTTGCACTTGAGTTGAACCCGTAGTAGGACATGGTTTCTGCAGCACTTAATTGCTCTACGTTGTCCATGATGGCTTTGAGAAAATTGATTTGGAAGCGGCTCAACCTGCTGGTAATTAGTTGGTAGCGGTAGGAATGAAGTTCCAGTAGGGAGAGGAACGATTGCTTGAGGACCTGCTCTGTTAGGTAACCCCTTGTAAGTCCGTATGATATATCTCCAAGCTGTTGTGCATACCAAGGGTGCCCGTCTGTGAGGTTGTACATTGCTGTTGATAGTTCCCTTGAAACGACACGTCCTGTTTTCATGAAACTTTTGTGGTAGAACTCTGCAAGTGACTTGCTGTCCAGTGGCCCCAATTTTATTCTCTCTGCAAAGTTGTAGAAATACCTTTTCTCTTCGAAGATCTCTTTCATGGAGTTGACCATGGAGCCTGTGATGATATAGGTTGTTTGTTGGTGTTCTTTTAGGGCGGATTCCATTTCTGCTAGTATCCCATGGGGGTTGTCCTGTAGCAGAAGTTCTTGGAATTCTTCTATATAGATAATTGTATTGGTGTTGAACCTTTTTGCCAGAAGCTCGGGCAGGTTGAGTATTTGCCGGGTCATTGCCGCAGGAATATGGCGGGTGTCCGTCTCGGGGTTGGACATGTCCAATGATTTTTTCATTTCTGGTACGTTCCCGAAATATTTTTCCATGTCAGGCAGCATCTCTTTTTGCATTTGAAGGGATTCTGCGGGGGTGTTGGAAAATGTGCCCAGGAGCGCGTTCACGTATTTTTGCAGAAGTTGTTTTTTTGTGCGTACGTTGAACAGGTTGATATTGCAGACGGTAAAATCGTGTCCCTCTTTACGTAGTTGGATGAGTCCTTGTTGTACAAGTGATTTTTTTCCGCTTTTTGGAGGTTCGTAAATGAGCACATGTTGTTTGAGCCTGACCATATTGGTAAGCAGGGTTAACTCGCTTTGTCTGGAAATAAATTCATTTCCAGTGACATACTTATTGTATACAAATGGTGTGTCCATATAACTGCTAAGTTACATTTTTTTTTTCATACCCAGGCTGCAGGTCTCATCTTTTTTCACATGTTGCTGGTTGTGTGGTGTTTTGGTGTGAGGTGTTTGCACTTGCTGGTTAGTTTGTGAGAGATAAGTGCAGAAGTGCGGGTGTGAAGTGCTTGCTGGTGAGACAGATGTGAAAAAAGATGAGAGGTGCTTCCCGCGTGGTTCCTGTGGTTAGTGCAGAAGTGCGTGGGTGAAGTGCTTGCTGGTGAGGGAGATGTGAAAAAAGATGAGAGGTGCTTCCCGCGTGGTTCCTGCGGTTAGTGCAGAAGTGCGGGTGTGAAGTGCTTGCTGGTGAGGGAGATGTGAAAAAAGATGAGAGGTGCTTCCCGCGTGGTTCCTGCGGTTAGTGCAGAAGTGCGGGTGTGAAGTGCTTGCTGGTGAGACAGATGTGAAAAAAGATGAGAGGTGGGGCCTGCGTGGGGCGTGGGTGGTTCCTGTGGTTAGTGCAGAGGTGCGTGGGTGAAGTGCTTGCTGGTGAAGAAGATGTGAAAAAAGATGAGAGGTGGTTCCCGCGAGAGGTGCATCCCGCGTGCGGCGTGGGTGCTTCTTGGGTGCGGCCTGAGGTGCGGCGTGGGTGCTTTTTGGGTGGTGCTTTGGGTTGGATAATACTTTTTTTGGGTTGGTGGATTATAATAGGGTAAACAATATTTATTTTTAAAATTCATTTATGAAAAGATTATTTTTGATTTTGGCAATCCAGGTGATATCGGTGTCGCTGTTTGCCCAGGGGATTGAGTTTAGGGACCTTGCTTTGGACCAAGCTGTTGAGCAGGCGAAAAGTGAAGGGAAGTATATTTTTATTGATGTTTACACCGATTGGTGCGGACCTTGCAAAATGATGGATAAACAGGTGTTTACGTTGGCAGAGGTGGGGCAGTATTTCAACCAAAAGTATGTGAACCTCAAATACAACGCAGAGAAAGGCGAGATCGGTCCTGAGGTTGCCAAGAAGTTTGGTGTGAAGGCATATCCTACTTTCCTGATCCTTGATAGCGATGGAAATCTTATCCATATGTTTGCCGGTGGAACGTTGGGAGTGCAGTTCATTGACAAGGTAGAGGAGTCGTTTGATCCGGAAAAGGCTTTTGGTGTGTTGGAGGGCAAATACCAATCCGGAGACAGGAGCGTGAAATTGCTTGCAAATTACCTAAAGGCTCTGCAAGGGACTTTCAGGCAAGATGTTACTGCTATGATTGATGAGTTTGCAGATACTCTTTCCAAGGAAGAATTAATTAGCGAAGAGTGCCTGTTCTTGTTTGACGATTATGCAAGGCTGGGTTCTGCTCGAGAGGAGTTCTTGACGGAGAACCTTGACCAATTTCGAGAAGTTGTTGGTAAAGAGAAAATTGACCAGGTGTTGCTGAAAAAATTCGAAGCCTATTATGCAGGTATTTTGGGCAGGCAGAGGGTTGCAGATCCGCTTCAAATAGAATCGGTGAACAACAAACTGGCTTCACTGGGATTGGAAAACACTAAGTTGACAGATTTGTACCAGGCTATCATTGAGGCTTATGTAAACAAAACGGATGCTTCCCGATTGTTTGATATGATTGTTGAGCAAACTCCGTTGCTGGAAAAGAACCAAAAGGATAGGATCCTCTATTTTGCAATTCCTGCTCTGCACGACCAATTTGACCAGTTACAGAAAGAGACCCTGCTTTCAATGATGGATGATGATTACACGAAGAATGCGGTGATAAAGTCGTTGGAGCGTCTGGACAAGCAAGCTGCAAAGTAATGCCGGACAATCAGGTAAAGCAATCAAAGCAGGCCAGGCAGGCCCGGTAGGTGGGGCAACTTTTGCAGCCAGCCAGGCAGGCAGACGGGAAGGCCAGGCATGCAAGGCAAGGTTGGCGGGGTATTTTTGCGGTTGGCAGAGTACTCTGGCGGTTGGAGGTTACTCTGCAAAACTAAAACAAAAGGAAGAACAAAAAGGTGTCGATGTCACGTAGCTCATTACGGAGGAATGTGTAGGCCTTGGCTTTTTGGCTTTTGATTGTGTTCACGGAAATTCCAAGAGCGTCGGAGATCTCTTCGGCGCTCATTCCTTTCATAGCCATTATGATAATCTGCCTTCTTTTTGGGGGAAGCATGGCAATGGCCCTTGAAACCTCGCGGTTGAATTCAATTTGTACAATCGATTCAAAGAGGTCATCGCTCTGGTTGTTGGCAACAGACTCTATATCCAGCGGGTTTTTTTGGCGTGTAATCCTCTTTACTGCGTTATTGCGGATGGATTTGTAAAAATATGATTTGAAATGCAGTCCATTTTCTATGGATGCCCTGTTGTTCCAGATACCTATGAAAACTTCCTGCAGTATATCGTCTGCAGCTTCTGCGCTGATATTGAAGGTTTTTGCAAACCTCAATCCAGACGTAAAATTGTCCCAAAACAACTTTTCGAAGGATTTTTTATTTCCCCTCTTCAAGTCAGAGACCAATTCGTCCATTTGCAGGATTCCATTTTTTATATCTGTTTTTGACATAGGGAGGGCAAAGTAATGGATTTTTTACAAAAACGAAGACAAAAATATAAAAATCTAAAAAAAGAAAAGAAATGTCAATTTGAGTAATACTTTTTGAATAATCATGGATAATAAAGGGTGGATGAAACTATATAAGAGCATTTATTATGGATAGATATAAAGACTCGGTAAGGATTGCCAGATTGTTGGCAAAAAAAGTTATGTACGAATTGTCACAAAAAGAGAGTGATGAATTATCGCAAAAAGAGAGTGATGAGTTGTCGATTCTTATTAAGAATACAGGCATAGATCCCGAGAAGATTATCCGGAACATCTCTTACGAGGTAGAGTCGGACGAAAAGGAGATTGGTAAACGGTTGTGGAAGAGCATTGAGGCCGGTCTGGGTGCAGAGTCCGGTCTTGGCGCAGAGTCCGGTATGGGTGCAGAGTCCGGTATGGGTGCAGGGGTTGGTCAACTTGAGACAGCTGGTTCTGGCAAGGGAGATTCCCAAAGCCATAGCGTCAAGCAGGGTCAAACAGCCGTCAAGCAGGGTCAAGCAGCCGTCCGGCATAAATTAAGATTTGGAAGGGTGGCTTTGCGTTATGCCGCGGTTGTTGCTTTTTTGCTGGCTCTTTCTGTGCCGGGATATTACATCTTCAAGAAAGCCACCTACCAGGAACCTACAATATCGTTGCTGGAAAACACCACTGTTTTGGAGTTGCCGACAGGGCAGCAGATAAACCTGCCTGATGCGGCAGATATTTCAGATTTGCTCAATAGTGCAGCAATTGCCGGCAACATAGGGGATGCAGAGTACACCGACATACTCAAGGTAAAAGTTTCAAACGGCTCCACCCACACGTTGTATCTGCCGGACAGCACCAAGGTTATCCTCTACCCCAGGTCAGAACTAAGTTTCCCGGCTAAATTCGGGCCGAACGAAAGATTGGTTTCGTTGAGCGGGGAGGGCTATTTCCAGGTTACAAGGGATGAATCCAAGGCGTTCAAGGTGCATCTTGGACAAGACTCTGTGGTTGTTCTGGGGACAAAATTCAACATAAGGGCATATCAGGACGAAAACTCTATAGAGACATCATTGGTGAGCGGCAAGGTTGCAGTCAACAACACCGTGATTGCGCCCGACCAGATGGCAGTGATAGCAAAGGCTGTTGAAGGACAAGCAGACACCTTTGGGCAAACAGGCAAATTTGGACAGACAGGAAAGACAATTGAGGTAAGGGAGATAGATGCATCTGTTTACAGTGACAGGGCAAGCGGAATGTTTGTCTTTGAAAATAAAACCATGGAGCAGATAATGAGGGAGTTTAGCTTGTGGTACGGAATGGAGTACAGCTTTGCAGAGGATACCCTCAAAGAGAAAAAGTTCAGGTTCAGGTTACCCAGGACAAACAGTTTCAACTATCTCATAAAATTGATGGAAGAGACAGGGGAGGTCTCCTTTGAATTTGAAGGGGATATGGTGAAGGTGCTCCCGGGAAAACTATGATTGCCAGCCAGTGCGACTATGAATGAAAGAAAAACAAAAAACTTTAAAAAAACCCATAAACCGGAATTCCAGCCCGAACTCCGGCTTATGAGCGGTAAGAGGAATCAACGGGTTCTGTTTCTCAAACCAAATACAGCCTAAAAAAAGAATGAACCCATCTTAACCAAACTTTAAATTTATGAAAAAAAAATGGATCAAGCGAAAACTATTTTTGTGCTCAATTCTGTTGATTGTCCAGGTTGCCTTTTTCACGGGTAGTGCAACCGCCCAGAAACGCAATCTTATTTCAATCTCAAGGCAGGATGTCCTTTTGGCAGAGATTGTAAAGGATGTGGAAGCCCAGACAGAGTACACTTTTTTGTACAGCACCGGTACCGCATCCAGGATTGGAAAGCTTACCGTGGAGGTGAAGGATGTGACAATCGACTCTCTTATGAACATCGTGTTGATGAACAAGCCTTTCAGTTACAAAATGGATGGCAAGGTTGTGGTGCTGGCACCAAAGGTGAGCCAACAACAAAAGGGACAGGAACAAGAGAGGATGACAATAACCGGTATTGTCAAGGAAGCAGACGGGAATCCTCTGCCAGGAGCAGCAGTAGTTCAAAAAGGGAGCAACAGAGGAGTTGCAACCGAATTTGACGGTAGCTTTGAATTGGAAATCCCGGAGGGGAGCAGGACCCTTGTTTTTTCTTTCATGGGCAAAAAGCCCAAGGAGGTAAGGGTTTCTGGCAGTACCATACTGGAGGTGGTATTGGAGGATGACGAGATGTTCATCAACCAAGTGGTTGTAACCGGTATTTTCAACAAATCCAGGGAGAGTTTCACAGGATCGCTCACAACAATCACAGACAAAGAGCTCAAAGCTGCCGGTAACAGAAGTATAATCCAGACTATAAGTAATATAGACCCTAGTTTCAATATCGCGGACAACCTGGAGTTTGGCTCGGACCCTAACAAGATGCCCGATATCACTATAAGGGGTCGGACAAGCATGGATGTGAACGTGCGTAATTTGCAGGAAGAGAGTAGTGTGCAGACAGCTTCCAACTTGCCCCTCTTTATAATGGATGGATTTGAGGTATCCTTGCAGAGGGTTATGGATATGGATGAGGAGTTGGTGGAGAGCATCACCCTTTTGAAGGATGCAAGTGCAACTGCCTTGTATGGTTCCAGGGGGGCAAACGGCATTGTAGTAATAACCCTCAAACGCCCGGAAGAGGGGAAACTGCGTGTAAGCTACAGGGGTAGCGTGAACATTGAGGCACCCGATTTTTCTTCTTACAATCTTATGGATTCCAGGGAGAAACTTCAATATGAGAAAGCTGCAGGATTGTACAGCTCAGTTTACAACTCTTCCAATCAAAATCTTCAGGAGCTTTACAACCAAAGGCTCATAGAGGTGGAGAGGGGAGTTGACACCTACTGGCTCAAATATCCTGCAACAACAGGTATCGGCAACCGCCACAGTGTAAGGATTGATGGTGGGGATGACAGTTTCAAGTATGCAGGTACGATTGCCTATAACAACATACTTGGTGTGATGAAGGGCTCTGCCCGCAACACATTTACCGGCAACCTGTTCTTCCAGTACGATCACAAGAATTTCAAGTTCCAGAATGACTTGACTATACTTACAAACGACAACAGTAACTCACCTTACGGGAGTTTTTCGGAATATGCTACTGCAAATCCCATTTACACACCCTACGACAATGATGGTTTTTTGAAGAAGTTGCTTGCAGAGCCACCGACAGGAGGCAACTCCCCGCGTTTGGCCGGCAACCCGCTATACAATGCAAATTTGCCCACAAGGGACGATGGCAGTTACCTTAACGTGCAGAATAATTTTGCAATGGAATGGCAAATAAACCAAGACCTTATGCTTCGTGCAAACCTTGGTGTCGCAAGGCAGAGTTCCCGCACCGACAGGTACCTTTCCCGTGACCATACAAGTTTCGAGAATGGTGAATACGACGGTGAGAACTTCAATATGAGGGGTAGTTACACATATACAACAGGGTACCTTTCTTCAATCGAGGGGACTGCCACTTTGAACTACAACAAACTGTTGGGAGAAAAACATTTGTTGTATGTCGGTTTGAGTGCCAACCTGGGGCAGGAGAGCGTAGAAACATATTCGATTGGCGGCCGTGGCTTCTCTGCATTGAACATGAAGAACCTTGGCATGGCAGGGGCATACGCTTTGGGGAAACCTTACAGCAGTGAGCAGAAATCCAGGAGGGTAGGAGCCATCCTTAATGTCAACTACACTTTTGACCGTAGGTTTTTTGCCGATTTTTCGGGCAAACTGGAGGGTTCTTCCAAGTTTGGAAGCAACGACAGGACTGCTCCTTTTTGGTCGGGTGGTTTTGGATGGAACATGCATAATGAGCAGTTCATAAGCGATATGGATTTTATCAACTCTCTGCGTGTGAGGTTCTCGTACGGGACCACCGGTTCGCAGAATTTCAATTCATACCAGGCTCTGACCACATACCGTTATTTTGAGCAGGAGAGTTACAAATTCTGGAACGGTGCTTATATGCTTGGGTTTGGCAACCCTGACCTTACCTGGCAAAAGACAAACCACTCCAACCTTGGTTTTGAATCTGCAATGTTCAACGGAAGGCTCAGGTTTAATGTAGATTTCTACAACAAGCACACAACCTCGCTCCTTACAGATATAAACATGCCTACTGCCGGGGGATTCCCCAGCTACAAGGCGAATGTGGGAGAGGTAAGGAACAGGGGTGTGGAACTGGATGCCAATGTGTTTATAATAAGGAATGTGGACAGAAGGATAACCTGGTCTGTAGGAGGTAACATGGCCCATAACCAGAATGAGATTCTCAAGATTTCCAATGCTTTGGAGTTCCTCAATTCCGAACTGAGAAAAGAGGAGGGTCCCAATCCTAGTTTCTTGTACCAGGAGGGGCAATCTATGAATACCATTTTTGTGGTCAGGTCGTTAGGTATTGATCCGGCTACCGGACGTGAGTTGTTCCTGAACAAGGATGGAGAGAGGGTTTATACATGGGATGCCCAGGACAAGGTTCCTTGTGGTGTGAATGAGCCAAAGGTGAGAGGTAACCTCAGGACAATGTTCCGTTGGGGCAATGTCATATTCAATGCTACATTGTCTTACAGGCTTGGAGGTTACATTTACAACCAAAGTTTGATTGACAAGGTAGAGAACATCAGCTATTCGGGTGTGAACAATCCTTGGGGAAACCTGGACCGCAGGGCGTTGTACGAAAGGTGGCAGCAGCCGGGAGACATTGCCAAGTTCAAGGACATAGGCAACTTCAGCTCTACATATGCCTCTTCACGTTTTGTCATGAAGGAGAATGCTCTTAATCTCAATTCGGTGAATATCAATTACGAATTCAACAGTGATTGGGTATCCAAACGGTTGAAACTGGATTACCTTTCCGTTGGAGTATATGCAGAGGATCTTGTTTACATATCTACTGTAAAGCAGGAGAGGGGTATCTACTATCCGTTTGCACGTAAGTTCTCCCTTTCGGTTTCGGCAAGGTTCTAAATCTGGTAAAATGAAATTAAAAAGATTACATATGAAAAAGATATATTTGATAATAGTGCTTTTCTCCTTGGCCTCCTGCAACAAGTGGCTGGATATCACTCCACAGCTGGAAATCAGGAAGGACCTTATGTTCGAAAATGAACAAGGTTTCAAGGATGTCCTTACAGGTGCATACATACGTATGGCAAGGCCTGCACTTTACGGGTTGAACACGACAATTGTCTTGCCGGAACTTATGTCCCAGCATTGGAAACCTGTTTCCAACACTTTGTCCGATTACCTTTCTGCGTTCAATTTTGAAGAGACTGATAGCAAGAATTTGCTTGAAACTGTTTGGTTGCAATATTTCCAGACCATTGTGAACCTGAACTCCCTGTTGGAAGAGCTTGATAACAACAAGGAATTGGTTACTCCAGAGAATTACCGCCTTATCAAGGGTGAGGCTATTGGCTTGAGGGCATTCCTCCATTTTGAGGTGCTCAGGTTCTGGAGCGATGTCCCTCAAAACACTGTGGCAAGCAACTCTGCAATACCTTATGTGAAGGAGGTTACCAAAGACCCAAATAAATTGGTTTCCATCTCTTACCAAGAGGTCATGGCAAATATCCTGGCCGATTTGGAGAGTGCAGAGGGGCTTCTTGATGCCG
>Ga0334899_1001814_pt1 | contig 18901 bp, 22 predicted proteins | sample GraSluR3_MG_FD_207219 | JGI IMG/M metagenome (GOLD analysis project Ga0334899, IMG submission 207219) | Sludge microbial communities from methane-producing bioreactor in Wageningen University, Netherlands - Granular Sludge_8_08-R3 | ecosystem: Engineered > Bioreactor > Anaerobic > Unclassified ...
GAACACGTTTCTTAAAAAAAATAGGTCAACCTTTTCTGGTAAGTCTATTCCATGTGGCTGGGCCAGTATAGTTTTCACATTAGTGATTCCTTCTTTTTCAAGGTTTCTGGTTATATAATCAAGGGACTTCTCCTTCACATCAATGGCATAAACCTGGCCTTCTTTTCCCACTTTCTTGGAAAATTCACAGGCAAAATATCCACCACCAGATCCAATATCCCCTACCACCATTCCATCTTTGATATTAAGGTGTTCAATGATGGTTGAGGGACTATTTTTTGGCAAAGAAGCTTCCCTATTTAACATCTTCAATTGAAATTCATTGAACATTCTTAACCAACCCTAATTTTTATAAAATGTCTTTAAAGGTGCATTAGTTAGCACAGTTCCCCAATTAACCCTTGAACCTACTTCTGGTGTTATTAACAGGTTTTTTTCAATTTTTCCCATCTCTGCCAAACTTGCCACTGTTTCATGGAAGGAAATATGATTTTCATCACTTATTCTCGATTTAGGCATGGTAAATGCTAGATATCCTTCTTTTTCTAATAATTTACTTAATTGTGAAGTGATTAATTTTAATTGACAGTTTGTTTGGCGTTGAATCTTTTCGTAACCTCTTTTTAACCCATCAGAGATTAAGTAAGGTAATGTAATCCCTACAGATATCGCTCGAGGATATTCCAAGATCAATGAATTGTATTTTTCGATCAAGGTGTTTTCTAACTGAGATAAATCCACTATTCCTAAAAAATAGTCTTCACATTCTGTTTCAATAGAATTTCTTATTGCCAGTTCAAATTTCATGATTTATTACCTCCTATCTGGTCATTGATTTTCTAAATAGTGGCACAGCAATGGCCATGGTAACCACTCCAAAAGCCACCAGAATTAACATCTGGAATAAAACATCACCAATTCCTGCATTAAGGAGAATTATTTTACGCATTGCATCAGCAGCATATGTTAGGGGGATGAATTGGGAAATTGCCTGCATGAACCAGGGCATCTGCTGTAGGGGATAAAAAACTCCTCCCAGAAATATCATAGGGAACATTAACAGGTTTACTATCATGGTCCCTGATGCCTGGTCTCCAGACATGGAAATTGCCAAAATTCCTATTCCTATGAAGCTGAATATTCCCAAAAGTAGCATGAAAAATGCCAGTAAAAGACTTCCCTGGATGGTTACTCCAAAAAGTAACATGGCTAGAGCTAGTACAATCACACACTGTACAAATCCTTTGGTACATAATGCAGCGGTTTTTCCAAGTATAACCGAAACTTGATTGATTGGTGCAGATAACATTCCATCAAATGTTCCCATTTCCTTTTCCTTGGAGATGGCTTCTGGAATTCCTGTCATCACCGTCATCATGACGATCATGATCATGAGCCCTGGTGCCAGGAAATTGAAATAGTTTGTTTCACCAGGTATGGTAGTTGATACGTTAAGTACATAGGGGAAAATTATGGCTTGCGGATTAACTTGCTGATTTGTTTCATTAGCAAGTTCTAATACATTAGCCTCGGCTTCCATATTATTTATTCCATTTAATGTGCTGGATAATGCCTGTTGAACTTGCATTGAACTTTGAGGGTTACTGTTGTCAATGTAAACTGTGAAATCTCCTGATTTCCCATTGGTAACGTTGTCTGAGAATCCAGGAGGTATTATGAATGCACCATATATTTTTCCCTGGTTAATGGCAGTTTTAGCTTCATCTATACTGGAATAAGTCTTGAAATCCATGGAACTCGTGTTTTGATTTATTAGATTAAGTTGGGCTATGAATTCATTGCTCCCCTGACCTTGGTCCAGATTTACCACTCCCATGGGCATGTGCTGTTGTGTGCCCCCACTGGGGAATATGAACCCAAACATCAAAAGAAATATTAGGGGCATCATGAAAAGAGCAGCTAGTTGCATGCGATTCCGCCTGAATTCCAGCAGGTCTTTGGCCATTACATGGTAACTGTCCTTTAATATCTTGTTAATATTCATCATCTCACCTTACCCTGGCTTTAGGTGCAGGTCCATGCCCATGATGTATAGGGGCTGCTTTTTCAGTGGCCTGATCTCGCATTTGTTTACCAGTTACTGCTAAAAACACGTCTTCTAGAGTCGATTCCTTGCTGTTAGTTACTGAGGTTATGTTTCCTCCTTCCTCACGAATGGCGTCAATGATTTCATTGAGGGGATTTTCACCGTGTGCACTAATTTTTAGATTATAATCGTCCTGTTGTGCCACTGCAGTAACTGTGTTTAGGGATTTGATTTTGTTAATTATTTTTGAGGAAAGATTGGAGATTTTAGTGCTGAATACTGTAGTATCTCCCTGTGATATCATGTTTTTAAGATTTTGTGGAGTGTCCAAGGCGGCTATTTTGCCATGGTCAATGATTGCTACACGATCACTGAGGGCTTCTGCTTCAGCCATAGCATGTGTGGTTAAGATGACTGTCATCCCTTCTTTGTTGATTTCTCTGGTAATGTCCCTGATAGAAAAAGTAGTCTGTGGATCAAGACCCAGTGTGGGTTCATCCATAAATAATATCTTAGGTTCAGGTAGTAAAGCCCGGATTACATTGATTCGTTGTTTCATACCTGTTGAAAACTTATTTATTTGAGTATTTCTCCATTCTTGCATATCAACCAGTTGAAGCAATTCATTTATTCTTTCTTCCAGCCTTTGTTTTGGTATTGAGTACAATTTTCCGAAAAAACGGAGGTTTTCAGCAGCAGTCAGACGGTCGTACATGATCATCTTCTCTGCAACCAGTCCAATGTTCTGGCGAATTTTAGCAGAATCTTTAATCAGGTCATATCCAGCAACTTTTGCAGATCCTGAGGTGGGTTGAGCCAGGGTGCATAACATTCGTATGGTGGTACTTTTACCAGCACCATTAGGGCCTAGGAACCCAAAAATTTCACCTTCCTTTACAGTCAAAGATAAATTATCCACAGCTGTAAAGTCTTTGAACTTTTTTGTGAGATTATTTATCTCTATAGCATTTTTTGTCATGTTTTCCCCTATTCCAATTTAATTTATAGGCAATGATAGCCCAAGCTAGGTTATACGAATTTTTCAAAATTATTTTACTATTCAGACCCGTTTAAATCTGAATTATTCATCTGGGAGTGATTCTCCCATATTTTTTAATCTTTCGCCTAGTTCTCCTATTATTTCCTTGTGTGGTGCAAGTTTCTCTTTTTTTATGTCTTCCAAAAAGGTCACATAGCTACCAATCTCTGTTAACACATGCTCCACAGCGAAAGTTCCCCTATCCCTTCTGTGACCCGCTGGCCCCTCTAAACCACCGAAAAGATCAATGATTATTTCCCGTCCTTCTTCAGTTAGATCATATTTTCCATCTTCCATTTTTTCTATTAATCCTTCATCTACCATTTTTTTAAGCATGGGGTATACTGAACCAGGTGAAGGTCGGCAGGGGACACGTCTCATTGTTTTTTGAAAGTGATGATCATAGTGATCACCTCCAAACTCTTGTCTTCGCTTTTGATACATTTCATTTATGATGTCATAGTGTTCCTGGATTGCATCCATTATTTCTACACCATTTTTTGGGCCGTGATCAAGGACATGGAGTATCCATATTCTCAAACCTCCCAGTTTATGCAGTTTGTCTATTTTTTCGTGGATGTTTCTCCAGTTATCCCATTTATTTCTCCACTCATCCCACATCTTGGAATTCTCTCCTATCATATACTCGATATAATATCGATAGTTTGATATTGAATAATTGATTTAATATCTTTAAATTATTATATGACAATTTTTTTCTCAAACAATATCAAGTTTCCGATATCGACTAATCGATATTAAGTGGGTCATCATATAAATAGATTGTGATTAAGGAAAACCATACCCCATATTTGATTTAAAGAAACTGCCTTCATCTTACAATGAAGACTCAAAAACTGGACATAATATTATTAAAACTAGTATAAATCCTTATTTTGACTTAAAAAGAATGAATTTTTATTTAAAGTAAATATTCCATATTATACGCCCCTTTCTTCCATTTCCAAAGTGATAAACTTTTTTCCTTGAATTTTCCAAACCCCCTCCTTTCATACAACCTTAAAGCATCTTCATTTTCAATGTCAACATCCAGTACCGCCCTTTTACATCCATTTCCCCTGGCCAGTTTTATTCCCTCCTTTAAGATAAAAGAACCTATTCCCTGTCCCCTTGATTTTTCATCCACAGCTATGATAAAAAAATAGTAATCATCCTCCTTTAGATTAGATAAAAAGATACTGTCTATTATTTCAATCATCAGGAAGCGAAATGCATCTAAAGGATTAAGATTTTTGAAAAGAATGTTCAGTTCCTGGATTTTATCCATCCTATCCCCCACTGAATAAACCATTACTCCCTTAATATCATTGGTTTCGCTGGTCACCACATAGATCTGCTGGTGTCCCAGACTGTTATCCCCGGCAGTAACCAGTTTTTCAATTTTTTGGGATGCGTTTTTTGAATTACCAAAGAAAAAATTGAATGTATCCACATCGGCTTCATAAATGAGTGTTGAAACCTTCAACGGGTCATGTTTTTCTTTATCCATTTTTTGAAGATGCATTTTAACATTTAACTCCTTAAAATTTGCTTGAGAAGAATTCTTAGTTAACCATGTATTAATAGTTCCCTAAACCAAACCCTCTTGCTTATCATTAACAATATTTACACTTGAAATTTATGGCTAATTTATGAAAATAGTATGATCTGTAGCATATTCCAAGTGGATATCAATAATGTTTCAACATCAGTTGCAATAATTGATACAGTTGCAATGTATGGCGAAGTAATTAACAGAGTATGATCTAAAGTAATCATATTCTCCTTAAAAATATTTCATTTGAAATCAAGTAACAATTTAAGGACCTTTTTTTCCTGGAAAATTAAAGCAAACACTTGCCCCTATTCATATCTTATCCTCACTGTTTAATTCATTTCATCAATATATTGGTGGGGGATTTTTAGATAATATCAGATTCAACAAATTATATAATCTGTTCAATATAAATTAAGAGATTGTATGGAAACCAAAAGAATGGTACTCTTAGACATAGACTACATCACCAGGGACGAAAAAGCCGTGTTAAGACTTTTCGGAAGAGAAAAGGATGGGAAAAAAGAAAATTCCATTATCATCCTAGATAAAGGATTCAAACCCTACATCTATGTGGTACCTCATGACCTGGATAAGTGTCAGGAGCAAATAGTAGAAGAACTGGATGTTCTGCAGGTTGAAAAGGTGAAAATGAAAGATCTGGGACAGGAAAAAGATTTTATAAAAGTCACTTTAAATCATCCCCAGGATGTTCCTAAGTTAAGAGACAAAATAAGGGATTTACCTGATGTTAAAGACATCAGAGAACATGATATTCCCTTCTACCGTAGATATCTTATAGATAAGGGATTGTTCCCCATGGCGGAGGTGAAAGTTCAAGGGACTGTTATCAGTTCTTCTGAAATGAAAGATGTTCAAAATGTCCCACCCAACAGTGCTACCTGTATCATGGAATTGGAAGGTGAAATCCACCCGGTTAGCTCTGAATTTCCAGATCTTAATGTTCTTAGCCTGGATATCGAAGTTTACAATCCCAAGGGCATGCCAAACTCAGAAACAGATCCTATCATCATGATCAGCCTCTCCAGTAACCAAGGGCTACAGATGGTGATATCCACCGCTGAATCTCCCCTGGATTTTGTGGAAACTGTGGAAAGTGAGGCAGAAATGCTTAAAAAATTTGTGGATATTGTTGAAGAGGAGAATCCAGATCTTCTCATTGGTTATAACTCTGATAATTTTGATTTTCCCTATATCCGGGATCGGGCAGCTCTCCTAGATGTTCCCCTGAATTTGGGTACTGATGGTTCATCTCTTAAATTTATGAAGAGAGGTTTTGCCAATGCCGCCCTGGTAAAAGGCAGAGTTCATGTTGATCTTTACCTTATCATGCGCCGCTACCTACACCTGGACCGTTACACCCTGGAAAGAGTGTATCTGGAACTTTTCGGCAAAGAAAAACAGGACATTCCCGGTGATGAAATACACCAGTACTGGACAGATGGAGGAGAAAAACTGGAAACACTTTTCAAGTACTCCCTGGATGATGCAGTGACTGTGACTGAGATTGGGGAGAAGATGCTACCCCTAACCCAGGAACTTACCAGGATAGTGGGCCAGCCATTTTTTGATGTGGCCCGTATGACCACTGGACAAATGGTGGAATGGTACCTTATCCGCAAAGCATATGAACAGGGCGAAGTGGTGCCTAACAAACCCTCAGCCTCGCAGTATTCAAACCGGAGAGGTAAACGAGCCACAGGAGGCTACGTGAAGGATCCAGTTAAGGGTCTTCATGAAAACATTGTTTACTTTGATTTCCGTAGTCTGTACCCCAGTATCATCATCTCCAAAAACGTTTCACCGGACACTTTGGTAGATGAATGTGACTCTGAAAAATGCCATATTTCCCCTGAAGGAGGATACATGTTTCTTAAAGAGCCAGCTGGTTTTGTTCCTTCTATCATCGGCAACATCCTCCAAGAGAGGGTGCGTCTAAAGACCATGATGAAAGAATCACAGGATGAAAAGGAAAAGAAGATTCTGAACGTGCAGCAAGAAGCCCTGAAAAGGTTGGCTAACTCTATGTATGGAGTTTATGGTTATTCACGTTTCAGATGGTACCGATTGGAATGTGCCGCTGCTATAACTGCCTGGGGAAGGGATTATATTAAAAAGACCATGATAAAATCAGAAGATTTTGGTTTTAAACCAGTGTATGCTGATACTGATGGTTTTTACGCTGTTTATCAGGATTAATTACTTAAAATGTTTATTGATTAAAATTTATTGAATTTAACTTAAGTTATACCTGTTTAAACAAAGTGAAATGTGAAAACGGTGGATTGCATGTTCCATATAGCTGAGGAAAAGGAAATAATGGAGGGCAACGTCACTGACGTCTACTTCCAGCGGACTCTGGAGATACTGAAAAATAAAAATATAAACCCTAAAGTCAGGGCAGAATTTGTTGCCAAGGGTCTGCCCAGTGAATGGTCTTGGGCTGTTTTAGCAGGTTTAGAAGAAGTAGCTCTGCTTTTAAAGGATCTGCCTGTGCAGGTGCGGGCTATGAGAGAGGGTACTGTTTTTTATCCCAACCAACCTGTGCTGGAGATAGAAGGTTATTATCAGGATTTCTGTATTTTTGAAACAGCTATACTTGGATTTCTCTGTCAGGCCACGGGCATTGCCACTCAGGCTGCCCGTTACCGGAAACTGGCAGGGGAACGCCTGGTGATGAGTTTTGGTGCGCGGAGAATGCACCCGGCCATTGCCCCTATGATAGAAAGGAGCGCTTTTATTGGTGGCTGTGATGGTGTGTCCGTTATTAAAAGTGGGGAGATTATAGGAAAAGATCCCTTGGGAACCATCCCCCATGCCCTGATTATATGTATTGGTTCTACTGTCAACGCTGTGAGAGCTTTTGATGAGGTGATAGATCCCGATGTGAATCGGGTTGCACTTATTGACACCTTCAATGATGAAAAATTTGAATCTTTGAACGTGGCAGAGGCTTTAGGTGAAAAACTATATGCCATACGTTTTGACACACCTTCATCTCGACGTGGCGATTTTTACCATATTCTGAAAGAGGCAAGATGGGAATTGGATTTAAGGGGATTTGAACATGTGAAAATCTTTGTAAGTGGTGGGATTAAAGATAAAAACCTTCCTGAACTTAATCCTTTGGTGGACGCATATGGAATTGGAACTTCCATCAGTAACGCACCGGTGGTGGACTTTTCCATGGACATTGTAGAAGTGGATGGGGAGCCTCTGGCCAAAAGAGGGAAGTGTTCCGGGGCTAAAAATGTCATCCGCTGCCAGGAGTGTTATGAAGACCAGGTTTTACCCCTCAAAAAGGAATTCGAAAAATGTGGATGTGGGGGAAAATATGAAAGTCTACTTTATCTGTTAATAAAGAACCATGAACTCCTGTTGGACTTGCCAGAACCTGATAAAATCAGAGGTTATGTTTTAGAGCAGCTTAAGCATCTTCCAGATTTATAAGCAAATTAACGAATGAAATCCATAAATAAGGGGGGATTTAATTGGAAAATGGATGTTATGAGAACTATCCGTTATGGATGGTGATTTTATCCAATGCCCTATCCATTTCCATCTACATCCTCGGTGCCTTCATACTTTATGGTCTGGGAATCATCTTCTCAGTATTGTACCTGGTTTTTTGCCTAGTTATGGAAATCCGGTTGATGAAGAAAGGTTGTGTCAACTGTTATTATTATGGGAAAACCTGTGCCTTTGGTAAAGGTCTTTTATCCTCTTATTTTTTCAAAAGAGGCAATCCTGAACTATTCACCCAGAAGAATGTCTCATGGTACACTGTCCTGCCAGATTTTTTGGTCTTTTTATTTCCCCTGGCTGGTGGAATTATCATCTTAATAAACAAATTCAGTTGGATCATCCTGTTACTTATGATAATCATTTTAATTCTGGGTTCAGGAGGTAATGCATTCATCAGATCCTTAACTTGCAAACACTGCAGGCAGAGAGAACTTGGATGCCCTGCAGCAGAACTCTTTGAAGATGATGGATAATTGAGATGATGGATAATTTTTTGGAAATAATAGATACTAATTTGAGGCAAATTTCATGAGCTCAGGAGCCGTTAAATTGAAAATAAACCCTATTCCCATTTTATTATCCTGTGATAATCCTGCAGTTGAATATTTCACTCGTAGGGATCTTTTAGGTGAAGAAGTAGGATCTGTCACTGATTTATGGCAGTTTCCCTCTGTTTTGAAGATTCTTAAAAAACAACAGGGAAATGGTTCCTGGAAATATCCTGGTAAAATCAGAGAAGATCTGCGTTCCAGGGAGAACTATGACCAGTTGGAAACTTATCGAATTTTAGGAGAATTAATTGAAAAATATGGATTTAACAGAAATCATCATCAAATACAGGATGCAGCAGAATATTTTTTCAGTTGTCAGACCTCCGAAGGTGATTTTAGAGGTATTTATGGTAATATGCTCCCACTTATTCTTCAGCCATTATGGAACTTTTAATAAAAGCAGGTTACGAGAATGACAAACATATCAAAAAAGGTTTCCGTTGGCTTTTAAGCATACAACAAGATGATGGAGGTTGGGTTATTCCTTTCCGAACTTCTGGTATGAATCTAAAAGAAGCAATGCTGGATAATGATCCAAAATTACCGGATCATTCCCGACCATTTTCTCACCTGGTGACAGGTATGGTGCTTCGCGCCTTCGCAGCACACCCGGAATATCGCAAAGCTGAAGATGCAAAAAAGGCAGGAGTGCTACTGGCCAGTAGATTTTTTCAGGCGGATAAATATCCTGACCGGAAGAATAAAGAATATTGGGAAAGAGTTTCTTATCCTTTCTGGTTCACCGATGTTATCAGTGCTCTGGATTCATTATCCTTACTGGGATTTACAGCAGACAATTCCTATATATGGGAAGGATTGAATTTTTTATGCAATCGACAGAATCCTGACGGACTTTTCAAATTAAAAGTTGTACGAGGGAGTGATAAGGATTTGAAATATTGGATTTGCCTTGCTATCTGTCGATTGTTCAATAGATATGGTTAATGAATTGGAAAATAATAGATATTTGATTAAAATAAAAGTAGGATTGATGATTCCATGAATTCCAAAACAATCAAAAATATCGCTTACGAACTTGGTGCTGACCTTTGTGGAATCGCTAGTGTTGAAAGATTTCAAGATGCTCCCTCTGGATTTAGTCCATTAGACATCTATTCCAAGTGTGAATCTGTGATAGTTTTCGCCAAAAGAGTTCCAGCAGGTTCTTTATCAGCTGAAAGCTGTGTGCCATACACTCACGCAAGCAACATGGTTACTCTGGAAGTTGATAGAATAGGAGTTGAATTTTGCCTGATTTTAGAAGATTCAGGGGTAGAAACAGTTCCCATACCTTCTGATGATCCGTCAGAATACTGGGAAGCTGAAACTCAGTATGCTAGAGGTGTTTTATCATTGCGGCATGCCGGTTATTTAGCGGGTTTGGGCGTTATGGGAAAAAATACACTTCTGGTAAATGAAAAATATGGTAATATGATCCAGATGGGGGCGATTCTGGTTGATATCAAATTGGAAAGTGATCCAATAGCAGATTTTAGTGTTTGTAGAGAAAATTGCAGTCTTTGTATGGATAAGTGCCCTCAAAAAGCTTTGGATGGTGAAACAGTTAATCAAAAAAATTGCAGAACCTTATCGAACTTTGTAACAGAAAGAGGGTTTGTTTTAAAAAGATGTCATTTATGTAGAAGTGTATGTCCTAATGTCTTAGGGAAAGGTAAATAATCAGGAAAAAGCTAAATAATCAAATTGTAATCAATTATTTATTTATTTATTTATTTATTCAGATCAGTATTCAAATGATGTTAAAAAGAGGGGATTGAAGAATATGATCAGTATTTATGGAATATGATGTTGGGGGTGGGTTAGATGGTAAATTTAACGTTTATTGAAACTGGATCTGAATCTCTGGATTTAATTCAGTCCTTATGGGAAAAACTCAATGAACATCACCTGAATCAAAAATCAGATTTCCAGGAACATTATGCAAATTTCACTTTCCAGGAGCGCAAGGAGGTGCTCCTGAAGAAGTCGCATGGTGGAAAGATGCTGATTATTTTGGTTGAGGATAAGGACTCGAGAATTCTGGTGGCATACTGTATCACCACCCTATCCCCTGAAAATGAGGGAGAAATTGATTCCATCTATGTTGAAGAAAGGTATAGATCTCTGGGCGTTGGTAAAGAATTAATGAAACGTTCCTTAAAGTGGATGGATGAAAAAGGTGTCAGGACTAGAAAAGTGGTGGTGGCTACGGGTAACCAGGAAGCATTGTCATTTTATGAAGGTTACGGATTTCGTCCACGGTCCATAACACTTAAACAAATAATTAAACCTGATAGAAAGTAATTTAAGATTAATCGTGTGGAAATATTTAGGAGTTGATTGTTTTTGAAGAAGAAAAGCCTTGATCAGTTGTTAAAGGAAAAGTTCAGTAGAGGAGCTGATGAATATGACCAGCAGCGGAAGCATGTTATTCCCTGTATGGGGGATCTTTATCAAGTAACATCTGATTTAGCTACATTTGACACGCCCTATCCAAAAGTACTTGATTTAGGTGCTGGTACTGGGTTGCTAACTAGTTATCTCTATGATCGGTACCCTGAAGGCAGTTTCACTCTTCTTGATTTATCTGAAGAAATGCTGGACATTGCCCGGGCCAGGTTCGAAAATGCACCTAATTTCAGTTATGTGGCCACAGACTATTTGAAATATGATTTTGAAGGATTTTTTGACATTGTAATTTCATCCCTCTCCATCCATCACCTGGAACACCAAGATAAAAAGTTCCTGTACCATAAAGTGCATGAACACCTGAATCCTGGTGGTATCTTTATTAATGCCGATCAGGTTCTGGGACCTCATCCTGCCAATGAGGAAGAATATCAGCAAAACTGGATGGACAAAATAGAGGTAGGATCCCTATCTGAATCTGAAAAAAGGATCATATATGACCGTATGAAACTGGATAATCCTGCCCCTTTGGAAGATAACTTGAAATGGCTGGATGAAATTGGTTACCAAGATGTGGATGTTTATTACAAATATTACAATTTTGTGGTGCTTTACGGTAAAAAATAGAGCTTCACAGACCAAATAGGATTAAGGATGATTTAAATGGATCTTCAGGAGAATATAAACCGATTAGATCAGGATTTAAGGATAATTGCTCGTAGGAAAGGGGTAGATTTTTATGGGGTGGCAGACCTATCACTAGCCCAAAATTTCATCAGAGAACAGGGGGGTGATGAAGTTGCTTCCTATCCCCGGGGCATTTCACTGGGTATACGGATTATGGACAGTATTGTGGATGATCTTCCCCATCGGAAAGAGCGTTCGGTGGCTGTTAACTACCATCATCATGGTTATGAAGTTATAAACCGTCGGTTGGATCTTTTGGCGTCATGTTTAAGCAGTTATATTCAGAATGCAGGTTATCGTGTTCTGCCCTTACCTGCATCTGAACGATATGATGATGAAAGGATCTGTGCTCTTTTTTCCCATAAATTAACAGCCCATCTAGCAGGTCATGGATGGATTGGGAAAAGTTGCATGTTAATAACACCAGAAGCAGGGCCTAGGGTGCGGTGGATAACCGTACTAACTGATGCACCACTCCCAGTTACTGGGACTTCTTTGGATGAAAAGTGTGGTAATTGTAGTGAATGTGTGGACATATGTCCGGTCTCTGCATTCACCGGTGCAGCTTTCCATGAGGATGAACCCCGAGAAATACGTTACGATGCGGGAAAATGTGAAAAATATCTTAATGAAGGTGAAAAATGGAGTGTTTGTGGATTGTGTGTTTATATCTGCCCTCATGGGAGAAATAATAAATAAATGTCCATATACACTGTAAATAAAAAAAAATTAAAGGTTATTGATACTTTTCATAACACACCACATTATCTATACCTTTTCTTGGTCGTGGTGCTGGGTTTTCATCGGCATATCCTAAGGTAAATATGGTAGGTACGCGAATATTCTCAGGAATACTTAAGATTTCTTTGATTTTTACTTCATCATATGCTCCTAGCCAGCAGGTTCCCAGACCAAGCTCTGTGGCTTCCAGTATCATGAAAGACACTGCAATGGATAGATCAACAGGGTAAGCGCGCTGTCCACAGGGCATAATTCTTTCAGATTCTGTGGAACATGCCACAATAGTTATTGGTGCTTGTCCCACGAATTTCTGCCCGTTCGCTGCTTCAACCAGTTTATCACGGATCTCCTGATCTTTCACTACTAAAAACTTCCATTCCTGCCTGTTAGCAGCAGATGGTGCGAGACGAGCTGATTCCAATATTTTTTCTAATTTTTCAGCCTCAACTGCAACGTTCTTATATTTTCTAATACTTTTTCTTTCAGTAATTGCTTCAAAAACATCCATTTATACTAACCCCCTTAAGTCTTATTTTTTAAACCAGTAAAAATAAAATCTTGTAAAAATATGAAAATCTAAAAAAAATGGAAAAATATTTAAAATAAAAAAAGTTTTTTAAAAGCGTTTTTTATTTTGTTTTATTCTGCGTCCATCATTTCGCCGTATTCAACTTCTATTTCACAGCCTTTAGGTCCACAGCAGAAATGTTGTAAATCAAATTTTACTAGCATTTTTTCACCTCGATAAGTTCAACAATATAAAAAAGTAACTAATAGTATTTAAAGTGTGTACTGACATGGATAATATATACTTACATAAAGTATACTTAGTACCCCTTGAGTGAGCATTAATTAGTCAGTCCTTTCATAAAATAAGTTGAGTGTAACCATAATCCAATGAACATGATTTAATTTAACTATCGCAGAACTTAATTAAATTAAATATAGTAAATTATGATGGGGATCATATGACCAGTAACGGGAAAAACCATGAATATATCTGCTCCGTGGAAGCTGCTATTAATGAAATCGGCGGTAAATGGAAATCACTAGTATTATGCTCTTTAAAAGATGGTAAACTTAGATTTAACGAGATAAACAAGAAATTACCAGACATAAGCCAGAGAATGCTGACAAAAACCCTGCGAGAGTTGGAAAGAGACCATATAATCAATAGAAAGGTTTATCCGGAAGTACCCCCCAAAGTTGAATACTCACTAACCCCTAAAGGAGAATCTGTACTCCCTATATTAGATTCCCTATGCGAGTGGGGGAAAAAATACTGTGGAGATAAGGTAGAATAGGAAAATTAATCCATCCCAATTAAGCATTCTTAAGTGAAAGATTAACTTATATACACTCATTTTAATATTACACTCTCAAATTACTTAAGATAAACCAAGTTGATAGAAATGAATGGAAACATCCACAAAACTTCCGAACTGAAATTATTTGAGTTTGGAACCCGAAAAAAATTAGTATTACTTTCATGCGCCGCTATTTTGTGGATAGTTGCTCTTATTGTCTATTTTACTCCGGGTTTGGATTACTGGGTTGTGGCCAGTTTCAATTCTCTGCGTATTAATCCTTTCTTTGCTGGTTTCTGGTATTGTTATACCAATTACATGCTTCCTATTAGTTTACTGATACTTCTAATCTTATATCTCACATCATTCCAAATTGACATGTTAAAACCGTATCGCCTGGTTATATTTTTAGCTATTATGACCGTTGCCATTGGAAATCCTATGATCGACATTTTTAAGGATTTTTTCGCTCGTCCGCGACCATGGGCCGTTTATGCCGATATTAACAGCCTATATTATGTGACTGGTCTTTCTTTCCCCTCCGGACATGCTTTTCAGGCGTTTGCAGCCACTTTACCCTTAATTCTTTGTTTTTTAACCAACAATGAAACATTTAAAAGAAGCCGGAAAAAAGTAGTTTTAGCATCACTTTTGCTTTTTTTTGCCATAAACCTGGCACTTAGTCGAATTTTTGTAGGTGTTCATTTCCTTTCAGACGTTTTAGTTGGAATAGGATTTGCCATAATTTTAATGGTGATCTTAGCCAGTTTACTAGAATGGTTACTGAAAACAGGAAGATTAAATCTTCAAAACGAAAAATGGTATGCTTTCGTGTTTGTTACCTTGATGCTGTTCAATATGATCTTGTAAGTGATCTTTTTTGTTGAAGTGATTTTTCCTTTTTATTCTATGTTATAATGGGATCCGAGATATCAATCATTTAATGCTTGTTTTACCACAGTCACAGCAAATACTGCGGCTCCAAATCCGTTATCAATATTTACTACGGCAATTCCAGGAGCACAAGATTGTAACATGGCATTAAGTGCTGTAAATCCTCCAGTACCCACTCCATAACCCACAGAAGTTGGTACTCCTATTACTGGAATATCTACTAGTCCAGCCACTACTGATGGTAATGCTCCTTCCATACCTGCCACTACAATGATGGCCTTTACTTCTTCTTCTAGGATCCTTCGGATCTGGGAGAATAATCTGTGGATTCCAGCTACTCCCACATCATAAGAGGTTAAAACTTCACATCCTGCTTCTTCTGCCACAATACGGGCTTCTTCTGCCACTGGTATGTCGGAAGTACCGGCAGTGATGATGCCAATTTTGCCCTCCTTTTCTATTTCCTGATCTTTAATTAGTAATATGCGGGCTTTAGGATTGTATTCTATTTTAAAATCTTCATTTTGAATAGATTGTAACTCATTTTTGATTTTACTGTATTTATCTTCATTCAGGCGAGTTACCAGTACTCTACCTCTTTTTGCACAGTTCTGGATTATCTTCACCAGTTCCTGATCATTCTTACCTTCTGCGAAAATAGCTTCAGGAAAGCCTGTGCGAATATCACGGGCGGTGTCTAACTTGGCAAAATCCTCCAATTCAACTATTTGCATGGTTTTAAGCATTTTTTCAGCTTCTTCCACTGATAAGTTGCCATTAATTAGTTCTTGGAGTATTTTCTTCATATTATTCTTGCTCATCAATTTTATATATAAAGTTGGAGTATTAAAAACAATTGGCATTAAATCATAAAGTATTTGTGAACTATGGATATTAATAATAAAAACGAGTTAGGTACGTGACACATTTATATAACAATTAATTTTTGTGTTTTGATTATTTTCTAGTGAAATATCTTCAATCTTGTTGATTCCATCAATAATAAAACATAGTTTTCAGCCCATTACATATCCTAAACTTCAAAAATAAATTTTTGTCAATTAGTAGTGAAGCAGGTTACATTTAATATAACTAAGTTGACCAGCTTGTAGGCTGAATTTGCTTGAAATGTTAGTTAAATAGGATTTGGTGTTGTATAATGCAGTCAAACGACTGCCGGTGAGGCGATTCTAGTTTAACAGTTAGTTCCAATTGATATGGAAAAGAAAATATTAGTTCCTAGTTTTTCAGTTGGGGGATAGTGGTGCCAATTGTGGTTTTAGTTAAGAGTAAACTTGCGGAGTGGTCGTTGTTGCAGGCGCATCCGGCCAAAAACATAAAATAGAATGGGGATTAAGATTATTCACTTAATAGAATAGTATTATGTTTATTTTATTTGTAAAATGAAGGATAAAGTTATTACAATTAGTTGATGCTTCAAGCCATTATGTTTATTTACACAGGAGGTTGAAGTATATTTTCTAAAATTGTTAATTGAGGTGGTATTTTTTTAATTTCAAATGAATTTAATATAGTATTTACATAAGGATCACATCCACTGTTCAGCATTACAGTTATCGCGGCACTATCGTTCAGAAATATGATAGCTCCAGAATTCAGTTGATCATATTCAACTAGGGCTTTATATCCTGATATGGTAACATTTTTAAATTCTTTTATGTTGTTTGCATTCCAATCAATATTCTTTGGACTATCTTTTGTTACACGTATTGTCCCAACTGCATTTATTTCCCAATTAGACGGATCCACATCCCCTTCATATATTACCACTAACAATGTGGTATTATTGGAATAATCAACTACATTTAAATCGGATGAATAATTGAATTTTATAAATTGATTTTCGAAAACTTTATTATCATTATTATTGGGGCTTGAATGATTAATAACTACAATACCTATTAATACAATAACTAAAATTCCCAGAAACCCTAAGTTATACTTTTTTACCATTCATAATCCCTCACTATCTTAAAAATTTCCAGAAAATTCCAAATTACTATGATTATAATATCTATTAATATTGTAAGTTGATTAAAACTTCTAATATAATTATCTCTAGCTTATTCCGATTTTGTAAAAAACAATTTTTCATAGCGTATATTTTATAAATTACCCTTTTTAAGTCTACGAATATAAACTCCAGCAAAGGTAATAATGAGTAATATGAAAAGTCCAATTAGAATATAAAATGTATTCGTCCATTTTAGATATTCATTGGTTCTAAATAAAAAAATATACAGTAAAATTAATCCCCATAGCGCAATTACACTAAACATAGCCCTAAAATTTTTAGTATAATAACCTTTGTTATAGAATACCCCGAATATGATCAAGAGTATTCCTCCTAACACAAGAAACCTGTTCGATACCAAGTTACTGTGTAAAAATAATGGTAATAATCCTATAACTACACAAATACAACCCATTATTATCATTATAATTGAACCTGTTTTCATTTAACTACCTCTAAACGAACAATTTCAATTGTATTAATAAATGCCACCCCACAAGTTTATAAAAACATCTTTAATGTAAAAAATAAAATTGTATTCCTATTCCATTATTCTGAGTGTGACCTTAACATTTTCGCTATATATCCTCCAACAAGTCCAGATATGGGCCAAACCAAAACCAAAACAAACCCATCTTCCAAGGTTAATCCAGTTTTAAAGATTAAAATCGTCGTTAAAAAAGTAAGTATGGAGACTAATAAACCTTCGTAAAATCCGATAATTGCTTTATTGGTTCTGGACAAGTATGTAGCGATGAATCCCCCCAAAATAGTTATTAGTATTGATAAGATTATCGATGATAAAGGAACATTCGGTAAAAAACGTTGAAACAAATGTAAAATACCGGATATTAAATACCCTATTATAATTGCAATCAGCGGATGATATTTATTTTTCCTGATAGAATTAGGATCCGATTTATATTTGTCTTTTATTCCAAAAATCTTCTTGCTTTCTTCATTATCTACTTTATAAAAAGATCTGCCACATTTAGGACATTTATCGCCTTTATTCCCATATTCTTTATAGTCACATTCTATGTTAATGCATTGCCACTTATAAGACATATATAAATCAACTCAAACGATAACATGAATAGTCAAACTAATATTATATTTATTACTTTCTATTCATATTCCCCCATCATTATAGCTTAAATAGCAAAATTTATTTATTAAATAGATCATACCCTGCTAAAATACATAAATATGCCTAAAACAGGATTATTTAATATAATATTTATATTTAACTCCCAAATATGTAATTAGAGACATTTCTGCCATATTTCGATAATTTAATTTGAAAACGGATAAAATTAAGTGTTATTTTAATAAAAATCATGACCCAACTACATCAAATATTATTTTAGTTATTTTTTCAATTCATTAAATTGATTAAAATACTATAACCTATAGGATCAATCCCCAAAAAACACGACTAAAACATTAACCCCCTTTACTGAAAAATTGCTTTGTTTTTAATGATGATTTTTGGTTATGTATATATTGAATAGATATGAATATGCCTTAAATTGTTCTTGACTATGTTTATTTCATCAATCATAGAGTAGAAAACCTTTATTATGAAGAATCTGAAATATTAAGGGTGTGAAGAAAGATAATGAGCTTTGGCGTTTTGGAATAGATAAAGAGGAAAATGAATCATTTTTGAAAGATAGTGAGTTGAGTTTGATTCAGAATTATAAATTCCATATAATTTAGAAAATAAATACTTTGATGATAAGCAGATGCCTAATATTTGCTAGAGTTAATTGTGTGCGTTGTGTAACATACGCAAAATAAACTAATTACAGTTATCGAATGATTGAGAATAACAAACTTGTGATATTTGACACTATAAATTGAGGTGTTAAAAACAATTCTATAAACTGAATCCCATTTATAGATGAATCAAATTATTATGCATAATCCACAAAATTTTCACATGGTTAATTTTGGAAAAATTGGATGTAAATGTAAATTATAAAGATTGTAAATTTTAAACAATATGACAAGGAGCCTTGAAATTGAAAAAAGCACGTATACTGGTTCAGGGAATTGTACAAGGAGTTGGCTTTCGCCCTAATGTC
>Ga0334899_1001817_pt1 | contig 18877 bp, 13 predicted proteins | sample GraSluR3_MG_FD_207219 | JGI IMG/M metagenome (GOLD analysis project Ga0334899, IMG submission 207219) | Sludge microbial communities from methane-producing bioreactor in Wageningen University, Netherlands - Granular Sludge_8_08-R3 | ecosystem: Engineered > Bioreactor > Anaerobic > Unclassified ...
TCGACTCGTACACGACGTACTTCCACTACCTGGGGCGGGCCTCGGGCGATGGGAGCGTGGGCCGGCACGTCTATCCGCCCGACTACTACTTCCGGATCCTGTTCTGGTGGCGGCGCGGCGACGGGCCGGTCTGGAGCGAAGCGTCGGTCGCCCTGCTGGCCCTGGCGGGGCTGGCCGCCGTGGTGCGCCGAAAGGTCGAGCCGTCGACGCTGCCCGCGCTGCGTTTCGTGGCGATCTACACCCTGCTCATGACGGCCGTCTATGCGGCGTTGCCCTATAAAACCCCCTGGTGCGCCCTGGGATTTTTTCACGGCATGATCCTTCTGGCGGGCGTGGGAGCGGCCGCGCTGGTCCGCTTCATGCCCGGCGGTGCGCTCAAGGCTTTGGCCACGGTCGCGCTGCTGGGCGCGGCGGGGCATCTGTCGTGGCAGGCATGGCGCGCGAGCTTCGTCGATTACGCCGACGCCGGCAATCCGTACGTCTACTCGCACACGACGACCGACGTCTTCGAGGTGGTCGAGCGCGTCGAGCAGATGGCGGCCTGCCATCCGGACGGCCGGGCCATGCACGTTCAGGTGATCTGCCCCGACCACGACTACTGGCCTCTGCCCTGGTATTTGCGCGGTTTCGGCCGCGTGGGATGGTACGACCGGCCCCCGGCCGGCCCGCCCGCTCCGCTGATCGTCACGCAACCCGACTCGGAGCCCGCCCTACTCGATTACCTCTACGTCAAGCAGCCGCCGGGCCAGCGCCACCTGTACGTGCCCGTTGCGCCCGACGCGGGCGGCGACTGGCTGCTGCGCCCCCACGTGCCGCTGCGCGTGTACGTTCGGCTCGACGTGTTCGAGGACTTGCCCGCTCCCAAGGGGCTGCCGGGCGACGGCGACGCCACGAGCGAATCGGTGCGCCAATGGCCTTGAGGGCCCACAACCCGTTGATCTACAATGCAGCGTCAGGAACCGTGAGGAGCCGATCGCGTCACCCTGGCGACGGCTCGGGTGAAGGAGCAACGGCATGTTGCGTCGCATCAGGATTCGCGGCTACAAATCGCTCGAAGACGTCGAAGTGAATCTCCGCGCGCTGTCGGTGCTGATCGGGCCGAACGCCGCCGGCAAAAGCAATTTCCTCGATGCCCTGCAACTGCTTTCCCGCGTTGCCGACCGCACCTTGAAAGAGGCATTCGAGCCGCCGTACCGCGGCAAGCCGCTCGAGTCGTTCTCGTTCGGTCCGGGCGGCGTCGACTCCCTGCTTCAGCGGGAATCGGCGTCGTTTTCCATCGAGGCCGACGTGGAACTCTCGCCGAACGTCGTCGACGCGGTGAACCGGCAAATCCGCGACATGAAACGGGGCAAGCCGGCGGAAGACGGCGGCGTGCCTCCATCGTCGGGCCAGGCGGTCGTGCGTGAGAAGTATCTGCGTTACCGGATCGAAATCGAGATCCTCCCGCGAATCGGCATCCTCCGAGTGACCGACGAGTATCTGGCCGCGTTGACCCATAACGGAGACGTCACGAAAAAGCGGAAACCCTTCCTGGAGAGGATGGGCAACCGGCTCCATCTTCGCATGGAGGGCCAGGCGCATCCTACGTATTACGAACGGTTTCTCGATCATAGTGTTCTGTCGTTGCCCCATTATCCTCCCCACTATCCTCACCTCGTGGCCGTGCGTCAGGAGCTGTCGCGCTATTTCTTCTTCTATTTCGAGCCGCGGGAGCGAATGCGGGCGCCGAATCCCGTCAAAGAAGTGCGCCACATCGGGTTGATGGGCGAAGAGCTGGCCGCTTTTCTCAACACGTTGAAAGCGCTCGATCCCGCCCAGTTCAAGGCCGTGGAGCAGTCGCTTCGGATGCTCGTTCCCTCGGTCACGGGCGTCGACGTCGAGGTAAACCGGCTGGGAGAAGTCGATCTGTATCTGAGGGAAGGCGACGTGCGCGTGCCGGCGCGAGTCGTTTCGGAGGGAACGCTGCGCGTGCTGGGGCTATTGGCGCTGCATGGCGTCAAGGATGCTCCCGCCTTGGTCGGCTTCGAAGAGCCGGAAAACGGAGTCCACCCGCGGCGGGTGCGCATGATTGCCGAGTTGTTGAAAACGCGCACCCAGACGGGGCAGTCCCAATTGATCGCGACGACCCACTCTCCCATCCTGCCCGATCTGCTACCCAACGAGAGTCTCCTGGTGTGCCGTAAGGAGGGAGGGCGAACGCGCATCGAGCCGAGTTGCCCGACCTGATCATCGTGGCCACCGATTCGAATTGCGCCGGATACGTCGAGCGACGAAAGAGGATGCACGGCGCCGCCGGTTCGATCCAGCACGCCGTGGCTTATGCGATTCCCGACCCCCACGTCGAAAGGTGGCTCTTGCTCGACTCGGCAGCGTTCAAGAAGGCTCTGGGGCAAGCCTGTACGGCCCCGGACTTGAAATGCAACCGAGATCGCTACAAGAAACTGCTGATCGACGCGATACGGGAAACCGGCACGAGCCCGCTGCTCGGCGGCATGGAGCACGCGAGGGAAATCGTGCGTTACATGGATCTGGATCGATTGCGGAAATCCGACAAGTCTTTTGGAGCCCTGCTGGAGGAACTGCACGCAAGGTTCCGACGCTGGGCGAGCGCGTGAGCCCTTCTCGAGAGAATCGCCCGCCGGTTACTGAACCTTAGCGGAAATCTCTCGCCTGGCGCACCAGTTCGGCGAGGTGCTCGGAGAGGTCTTCGAGCTTCGTCGAGAGCACGTGGATCACCAGCCCTTGGCGTTGCAAACGCCCGTGGGCCAGCAGGATCGTGGCCCCCAGGGCGGCCGAGCGCCATCGCCTCCACACGTCGGGGCGCACGATCAGGTTGGCCTGGCCCGTTTCGTCCTCAAGCGTCACGAACGTGATTCCCTTGGCCGTGCCGGGCCGCTGCCGCACCAGCACGATCCCGGCCACGCGGACCGGGGCGCCGTCGGGCAGGCTCTTGAGACGCTCGGCCGGCACCGCGCCTCGGCCGTCGAGAAACGCCCGGAGAAACTGCATCGGGTGGGCGGAAAGCGACAGGCCGGTCAGCCGATAGTCGGCCAACACCTCCTCGGCGACCGACATCGCGGGCAGGTCGGCCGCGGGCGCGCGGCGCGCCGCCGCGTCGTCGGCCGGCGCATCGAATAAGGGCAGACCCTCTTGATCCTGCCCCAGGGCGTGCCACAGGGCCTGGCGCCGGTCGGTCTCGATCGAGCCGAACGCCCCCGCCTTGGCCAGGCGGCTCATGACCGATCGGCCCAGCCCGGTCCGCCGCGCGAAATCGTCGACCGAGCCGAAGGGAGTTCCGCCCCTCGCGTCCTCGATCCGCCGCGCGTGCCGCTCCGACAACCCCTGAAGCATGTGAAACCCCAATCGCAGCGCAAGCTCGCCGTCGTTCGTTCTTCGCTCTTCGTTCTTCGATCGGCAATCCTCGAGCGTGCTTTCCCGACAACTCGCGTTCACGTCGATCGGCCGAACCTCGACGCCGTGTTCGCGGGCGTTGCGCACGAGTTGGGCTGGGGCGTAGAAGCCCATGGGCTGGCTGTTCAACAGGGCGGCGGTGAAGGCGGCGGGATGGGAATGCTTCAGCCAGGCCGAGACGTAGACCAAGAGGGCGAAGCTGGCCGCGTGCGACTCGGGAAACCCGTAGTCGCCGAAGCCGCGGATCTGCTGGAACACGGCCCGAGCGTAGGGCTCGGCAAGCCCGGCGTTGCGCATCCCGTCGAGGAGCTTCTTGCGAAACCGGTCGATCAGGCCCGGCCGGCGCCAGGCCCCCATGGCGCGGCGGAGCTGGTCGGCCTCGCCCGGCGTGAACCCGGCCGCCACCACGGCCAGGCGCATGGCCTGCTCCTGAAAGAGCGGCACCCCCAGCGTCTTCTCGAGCACCCCGCGGATCGCCTCGTTGGGGTATGTGGGCTTCTCCTCGCCGTTGCGGCGCCGCAGGTAGGGATGCACCATGTCGCCCTGGATCGGCCCCGGACGCACGATCGCCACCTCGATCACCAGGTCGTAGAAGCACCGCGGGCGGAGCCGGGGAAGCATGCTCATCTGGGCCCGGCTCTCGATCTGGAACACCCCCATCGTGTCGGCCCGGCGGATCATCGCGTAAACGTCGCGATCGTCGGGGGGCACGCCAGCCAGCGTAAGCTCGCGGCCGTGGTGCTTTCGGATCAGGTCGAAGCACTTGCGGATCGCCGTAAGCATGCCCAGGGCGAGGCAGTCGACCTTGAGGATGCCCAGCTCGTCGAGGTCGTCCTTGTTCCACTGGATCACGGTCCGCCCGTCCATGGCCGCGTTCTCGATGGGAACCAGCTCGCACAGGCGGCCCCGGGTCATCACCATCCCGCCCGTGTGCTGCGAAAGATGACGTGGAAACCCGACCAACTGGCTCACCAGCTCGACGAGCCGCCGGCCCGTGGGCGCGTCGGAGTCGATGCCCGACGCGCGGCACCGCCGGGCCAGTTCGTCGGCAAAGGAAGCGGGCGCAGGGCTGCCCGGCCCGTTTTCCGTCTCCTCCGTTTCTTCCCCCCGCCCGTGAAAGTGCTCGATCTGCTTGGCGAGCCGGTCGACGCGGTCCAGCGACAGGCCCAGGGCCTTGCCTACGTCGCGGACCGCCGAGCGGGGCCGGTAGGTGATCACCTCGGCCGTCATGCCGGCCCGATCGCGCCCGTACTTGTCGTAGACGTACTGCAACACCTCCTCGCGCCGCTCGTGCTCGAAGTCGACGTCGATGTCGGGGGCCTCGTTCCGCTCCCGGCTGACGAAACGCTCGAACAACAGGTCGATGCGGTCGGGATCGACCGCCGTCACGCCCAGGCAGTAGCAGACCGCCGAGTTGGCCGCCGAGCCGCGCCCCTGGCAAAGAATCCCCCGCCGCCGGGCGAATCGCACCAGGTCCCAGACGGTCAAGAAATACGCCTCGTAACGCAGCTCCTCGATCAAACGCAGCTCGTGCTCCAACAGCCCGCGGACCTTGTCGGGCACGCCCCGCGGATAGCGCTTGCGCGCCCCGGCCCAGGCGAGCCGCCGCAGATACTCGATCGGCTTCTCGCCGGCGGGCGCCAGCTCCTCGGGATATTCATAGCGCAGCTCGTCGAGCGAGAAGGCGCAGCGATCGGCGATCTCGACCGTGCGCGCCACGGCCCCGGGCACGTCGGCAAACGCGGCGGCGATCTCGTCGAGTGCCTTCAGGTGCCGCTGGGCGTTGGCGAACAGGCGCTGCCCCGCCTCGGCCACCGTCGATCCGTGCCGCACGGCGACCAGCACGTCGTGGAGCGCCTTGCGATCCGGCTCGTGATAATGCACGTCTCCCGCCGCCGCCAACGGCACCCGAGCCCGACGGGCATGCTGCGCGAGCCGGGCCAGATCCCCTCGATCGTCCGGGCCGCGGTGCAACTCGGCCAGCAGATAACAGCGGTCGTCGAACAAGTCACGATAGCGGTGCAGGTGATCCGCGATCGAGTCGGGCGGAACGACCGCGGCAATTCCGATCTCGCTCCGAAGCCGCGGCCCGGGACGAAACCGGGCCCGGCTCCGCCGCGCAGCGGAGGTGCCTGTCCCGTCCCGAGCGAAACCGGGCCCGGCTCCGCCGCGCAGCGGAGGTGCCTGTCCCGCTTTCATCGCCGCTTTCGCCGCTTTCGTCGTCACTTCCCTTCCTTCCCTTCCCAGCACGCCCGCGATCAACCCCTCGGCATGCTCGGCCACGTCGTCGAACGTGAGCCGGCACTCGCCTTTCGGGGCGCGGCGGCGACCTCGAGTGATGAGGGCGGCCAGCCGGCCGTAGGAGGCCCGATCGGTCGCCAGCAGCACCGCGCCCGGGGCGTCGTCGGGCGTGATCTCGGCGCCGACGAGCAGCTTCAGCCCCGAGTCCCTGGCCGCCGCATGCGCCCGGACCACCCCGGCCAGGCTATTCCGGTCGGTGACCGCCAGGGCGGCGTATCCCAACTCGGCCGCCCGGCGAACCAACTCGTCGGGATGCGAGGCGCCTTCGAGGAAGGAGAAGTTCGTCTTGGCGTGAAGCTCGGCGTAACCCACGGCAATCCGTCCCCGACCGCGACAAAGCCCAACGCGCCCCGTCGTCGCGCGGTGTTCCAGTGCCTCGGCGTTGCGTTCGCGCGGCGAGAGCGCGAAGATATACCTCTGTCCACTTATTGTGCGCGATCTCGGATGTTGTGTCAACGGGAACGCAGCCACTCTGCCGGAGGGTCCGTTAGCCCATGCAACCAGGGGAAGACCTCCCTGACTCCGTAGGCGAACAAGCGCACCGACCCTTCTGGCTCGCGCGGAAGGGTCCCTTGGAAGTTCCCGGCGCCGATACGATCTCGCGAGCTGCGCTTTCTGGACGGAGTAGCTCCTGGGAATTGCGCGGTGCGCCTGCCGGGTCGATTCGTGGCGCGACGGGCGCGGTGAGCGGACCGCGCGTCTTCGCAGCCGAGGCCCCTCCGTTCGACTTGTCGGTCTGTGACGACTGGGTAGTTTCGCGGCGCAAGGGCTTGCCACGAATCGGGTTAGGCTGCCAAGCCCTTCGGGCGTGTCGGAACGATCCGCGATCGTCTTCAAAGATTTTTGCTTTCTCTAAACCCTTGCGGCGCTTCGGGTAATCGCATCCTTGCCGCGGCATGTCAAACTTTTCCGTTTGCCGAATCGCATTTTGTCCGGCACATTGATAGGGAGAGCAGTCACTGCTTCCCCAAGGGGCTGCGCGCGTGTCGCGGGCGGACCCGGGGGGGAGCGAACCGAGCGGCATCGGCCGTTTACCGGCGTCACGTCGGACAAGGTAGAACGTACATGAACGCGCGCATCGCAACACTCGTCGCGGCTTGGGTCGGGGCCTGCTGCGCTTCGGCCGGAGCCCAGGTCTGCTGTCCCAATCCCACGCCGGTTTACTACGGCGGGCAGGCGTATCGGCTGGTCTACCAGACGGTCTACGAGCCGCAGCAGGTGACGGCCTACCGGATCGAATACGAGACGGTCTACGAAGAGCGCCAGGTCACGACCTACCGCCCCGTCTGGGAGACGCAGACGCGCGAACACCGCTACCAGGTGCTTCGTCCGGTCGTGGAGACGGCCGAGCGCGAAGAGCGCTACACCGTGCAGCGCCCGGTCTGGGAAACGCAGATGCGCGACACCAGCTACGAGCGCGTGACCTACGTCGAGGAGACGGCCGAGCGCGAAGAGCGCTACACGGTGCAGCGGCCCGTCTGGGAGACCCGCGAGCGCCAGGAATGCTGCACGGTGCTGCGCCCGGTCCAGCAGACCGTCTACCGGACCGAGTACTGCACGGTGAACCAGCCGGTTACCACGTACCGCACCGGGTACGTCGACCAGGGATGCTACGTCGACCAGACCGTTCTGCACCCCGGCATCCCGAAGACACGGCTGACGTGGCAGCAGCCCGGCTGGACCACGAATCCGGTGACCGGTGAGGTCGAGTGGCGGCGCATGGGGCTGTACTGGGAGCAGACGCCGCGCGGCCGCTATGAGGTGCAGCGCGTGTGGCAACCCAATCTGGTGGCGGTCCAGGTGCCCCAGACGACGCTCGTGCCCCAGGTCGTGGCCCGGCAGGTGCCCGTCGAGGTGACGAGCTACCAGCCCGAGCAGGTGTGTCGCGTGGTGCCCTACAAGGTCTGTCGGATGGTCGAGGAGGAGGTCGTTCGCAAGGTGCCTTACACGGTGCGCCGCCCGGTGCGGGAGCGGGTCGAGCAGCAGACGCCGGTTCAGGTCTGCCGGATGGTCACCGAGGAGCGGGTGCGCAAGGTGCCCGTGACCACCTACCGCACGGTGCGCGAGGAGCGCGTCGAGCGGGTGCCGGTGCGCGTGTGCCGGATGGTGGCCACGGAGGAAACGGTCCGCGTGCCGCGGTGCGTCGAGAAGCGGGTTCCCGTGACCTACACGTGCCAGGTGCCCCGGGTCGTATGCTGCCGCGTGCCGCTCGATCCGTGCCTGGTTCCGATCGAAACCCGTCCGACCTACGTCGCCGAGCCGAGCGCCGCCCCGTCGACCGCGCCCGCCGATCGTGAGCCCACGGCCGCCGACGAGCGGCGTGGCGTCGATCCGTCGGAGATTCCTCCGAAACTGGCGCCGGAGACGACGCCGGGGCCGGTCGATCCCGAGGCCCAGCCCGCGCCGCCTTCCGAGGTCTACGGGCCCCGAAGCGGCCCAAGCGCGTAGCCCGATCGGCGGCCTTCATGCGCGTCGCGACCCCTGCATGGTCTGCTGGCCTCAGGGCCGGCGATCGGGGATAATCGAGGCGGCGCCGGATGCGCCGCAAGGCTCCGATCCGTCCGAGGGACGCTCCCATGACCGCAACGTGCTGGCCCCGCGTGCTGACCCTTCTCATTGTCCTTGGGTTCGCGCCGGCGCGGGACGCCCCGGGCGAGGGAGCCGAGGGTCCCGCCGGGCCGAAGAGCCCGGCCAAACCGTCGGCCGACTCGCAGAGCCTCTTTGACGGCAAGACCCTCGCGAACTGGGAAGTGGTCGACAAGTTCGATTTCGCCCGGCACGGCAAGGTCGACGTGCGCGACGGGGCCATCGTGCAAGAGCGGGGCGAGCCGTTCACCGGCATCCGCTGGACCGGTCCGTTCCCCAAGACCGATTACGAAGTGACGCTCGAGGCGAAGCGCGTCCGGGGCGCCGATTTCTTCTGCGGCATGACCTTTCCCGTCGGCGAGGCGGCGCTGACCCTGGTGGTCGGTGGTTGGGGCGGCTCGATCGTCGGGTTGTCGAGCATCGACGGCGAACCCGCCGTCGAGAACGAAACGTGCAACCACCGCGATTTCGCGCTCGATCGATGGTACGCCATTCGGCTTCGCGTGACCGGGGACGCGGTGCGCGTGTGGATCGACCGGGAGAAGGTCATCGATCTGGCGACGGCGGGGCGCGAGCTGACGATCTATTGGGAGATGGAGCCGACCCGCCCCTTCGGAATCGCCACCTGGTACACCACGGGCGCCGTGCGCGCGATTCGAGTCCGGCGTTTGCGCGATTCAGGCAACCCGTAGCGATCGGGCGGGTTGGTGCGACTTGCCGCGCCGGGCGGCACTCTTCTTGCTTGACACGCCGCCTTCGTCGAAAAACAATGCAGGGCGGATGTCGGCCTTTCGGCCGGCCGTCTTCTCTGGGGGACACGCGACGACGATGGCAGGTCCTTTGCGCCCGCGGCTGCGGCCGCTCGAAATCGTTCCGGTCGCCTCGAAAGGGTCGCCTTTGTTCGCGTTGCGCGATCCCCAGGGGTTTTGCGAACCGATCGTGATGCCGCACGGCGCGGCCCTGGTGGCCGCGCTGATGGACGGCCGCCGCACCCTGGCTCAGATCCAAGCCGCCTTCCGCGACCGCGTGGGGGTGCCTTTGGCGCTGGCCGACCTGAAATCGCTGGTCGGACGGTTCGATGAGGCGCACCTTCTGCAAGGCGATCGGTTCGAAGCCCTCCGGCGCCGGATCGAGACCGCGTTCCTCGATGCGCCCGTGCGTCCCGCGGCCCATGCGGGCCGGTCCTATCCGGACGACCCCGACGAGCTTCGCCAACAGCTCGCCGATCACTTCGACGCGGAGAACGGTCCCGGGGCGATTGACCCGAGCATCCAGCCCGACGGGCTGGGTCTTTGCGGCGCGATCAGCCCCCACATCGACCTCTACCGCGGGGGGCCGGCCTATGCCTGGGCCTACAAGCGGATCGTCGAACAGAGCGACGCCGACGTGTTCGTCATCTTCGGCACCGCGCACGGCCCGATGGGACAATTGTTCGCGGCCACGCGCAAGGACTTCGACACCCCCCTGGGCGTCGTGCAAACCGACCGCCGGTTCCTCGATCGGCTCGCCGAGCGCCTGGCGTCGAGCGTGGCGGGCCGGCTGCTCGACCTCGACGAAGACGAGCTGGCCCACCGCGCCGAGCACTCGGTCGAGTTCCAGGCGGTCTATTTGCAGTACGTGCTGGGCGGCAGGCGTCCGTTCCGCATCGTTCCCGTGCTCACCGGCTCGTTCGACGATCTCGGCGGCGCCGGCGTGCCGCCCGCCGAATCGCCCGAGGTGCAGACCTTTCTGGCCGAGCTGCGCCGGACGGCCGAGGAGCATCGCGGCAAGGTATGCTATGTCGGCGGCGCCGATCTGGCCCACGTCGGGCAGCGCTTCGGCGACCGTTGGATCGTGGATGCGAGGCGGCGGGCCATGCAGGAGCGCGACGACCGCGCGCTGCTCGCGGCGGCCTGCCGGGGCGACGCCGCTTCGTTCTTCCGCCACGTGGCCGAGCAAGGCAACCGCAGCCGGATCTGTGGCCTGTCGCCCATTTACATGACCATTGAGGCCGCCGCCCCGACCCACGGCGAGCTGCTCACCTACGATCAGGCCGTCGAGCCCGACGGGAGCGCCTGCGTGAGTTTCGCCAGCGTCGCCCTCTATCGCCGGCAAGGGGGCGAGAAAGAGACCCACCATGGCGACCCCAAGCAGCGAACAAGCGGTGCGTGAGCTCCGCATTCAGACGATCTGCCAGATGACGCTCGTCGGCGTTCTGGTGGGCGCGGCCCTGTACTGGCTTCGCTCCGTGCTGCTCCCGTTCGTGCTGGCGGTCTTCTTCGTGTGCGCCATCTCCCCCGTTCTCGATCTCATCCAGAAGCGCCTGCGGGCTCCGCGCATCGTCGCCGTGGCCGTGGCTTTTCTGATCGGCATCGCGATGCTCGTGCTGCTGTGGTTGTTCGTGTGGGCGTCGGTCGCCGCGCTGCTGCGCGACGGCGACCAGTACCGCCGGAACTTCGACGCCCTGTATCGGCGGGTCTCCGATGCCCTTCGCGTCGACAAGCTTGAAGGGGCGCGCGACGGCGACGCCGCCGCGAGCCCCGAGGTTGGCACCGCGAAGCCCCAAGGGGGCAACGCCGCGCCCGAGGACGATTCGCTGAGCGCCTTTCTCGGCGAGCGGCTCCGGTTGGTTCTGGGGGATCTCACCGCGGCCCTGATGGACGTCCTTTCCAAGGGGCTCATGGTGCTCGTCTTCATGTTCTTTCTGCTCTTGGGCGGAACGTCCCAGGCCATACCGCGCTCCGGCACGTGGCGCGAGATCGAGTCGCGAGTGCGCAGGTACATTGTCACGAAGACGCTCATCTCGCTCGTCACGGGGGCGGCCTTCGGCTTGGCGCTGTGGCTGTTCGGCATCCCGCTGGCCGTGGTGTTCGGGCTGCTGGCGTTTCTGCTGAACTTCATCCCGAACATCGGGCCGATCGTCGCCGGCCTGCTGCCGCTGCCGTTGATCGTGCTTGCCCCCGAACTCTCCGTGGCGGCGAAGGTTGCGGTGATCGCGCTGACCGGCGGGATCCAGTTCGCCAGCGGCAACGTGTTCGAGACGAAGATCATGGGCAGCTCGTTCGAGCTGCATCCCGTGGCCGTGCTGCTGAGCCTGATGGTATGGGGCATGATCTGGGGCATCGTCGGCATGTTCGTGGCCACGCCGGTTACCGCCGCCGCCAAGATCCTGCTCGAACGATTCGACCACACGCGCCCGATCGCCCTTCTGCTGGCGGGGCGCTTGGACGCGTTCGGCCGCCAGAGCGCGGCGCGATGATGGCCGGGGCCACGCGCGATCGGGCGACGCGGCGACCTCGGGCGTCGTGTCCGCATGGTGCGGCCGAGGCGGCCGCGTTGCGCGGCTCAGCCGCGCCCGATGGCGGTCTCCGAGGTTCTCCCGGTCGACGGAGGCAGGCGTTCGAGAAGCCCTTCGACCAGCCGCAGGCGTTGGCGCAGCCCCTCGCGGAACTCGCCCGTGCGCGTGCGACGGATCTCGGGGTGAAGCTCGCCCCGTTCCCGCTCCAGAAGCTCGACGAGGAGATCCCGTTCGTCCGTCGACAACCCGCTATCCCAGCCCATCTCGCACCTCCGAAGCTCCGAGGGCACCTGTTCTCCACGGGACCGCGGACGTTTCCGCTTGCCTCAGAATAACGCTACCGCCCGACTCCGGCGAAGGCAATCGTTCCATCGAGGGGTCGGCCGCGCGCGTCGCCCGTCAAGCCGGGCGGCCTTGCCGGCATCACCGGTCGGGGGCGACCGGCGCGGGGGGCTCGCCGCTCCCGCTCAAACCCGCGCCCATCCAAGGTGATCGAACCAATCGAACAGCCAGGGATGGGTCCAGGGATTCCAGGTGGGATAAGCCGCCGAGAGGATCGATAGGGCCAGCAGCACCAGGGCGACGCCGCGGAGCCAGCGGCGGCTTGCCATGCGGTCGACGGCGGGGAGCATGCCCACGAGCCACATGGGGGCGAACCAGAACACCCAGCGGAACCCGGACGTCATGCCGCCGTAGTTGCGGTCGGCTTGCGGGCGCATCAGATAGAAGACGACGCACACCAGGCTCAACGCGGCAATGAACAGGGCCAGCTCCCGCAACGACCGGTCGCGGCGCTGGAACAGCCAGAGCGGAAGGCCCGCGAGCGTGAGAATCCAGACCGGCGTCAGCGAAAACACGCCGTGGTGGCCGACCAGGGCGTGCACGACGTAGACGGCGGGCGAGGGCTCGCCTCGGTCGATCCCCACGGGGTTCTGCCAGTAGCTCTTGACCGTGCGGCCGCCGCGCTCGTACTCGTACCGATACCAGTTGTCGGCCGGGTCGGTCTTGCTGCGGTGCATGTAGGGCGGGCGGAGGCTGCGGTGCGCGATCCAGTTCGTCCCGAAGAACCCGGCCGCCACGACCAGCGCGGCGGGCAGGTAGGCGACCAGGGTGGGGCGGGGCGCCTTCCACAGCAGGGCGGCGCCGAGAAGCACCAACAGCGACAGCGCGGGCAGCTCGTTGGCCGCGGCGAAGGCGGCGAACAGACCGGCGACGGCGAAGTAAACGAGCTCGCGCCGATCGTCGCGCCAGATGCGCACGGCGGCGTACAGGGCGATCAGCGCGCTGATCGCGCCCGGCAAATGATTGTTCAACACGACCGCGAAGGTGGTCAGAAAGGTCCCGAACGCGGCCGCGGCCATCACGAAAACGCGCCCCCAGTCCGAGGTGCCCAAGTGCTCGACCAGCCGGGCCAGCAGCACGAACGCGACGACCATCGGCACGACGTTGAAAAGCACGAGAAGGGCCCGGCCGATGGCGAACGGATGGGACCCCAGCGTGGCCCCGGTCGCGCGGTGGATCAGCCAGTAGGGCGCGGCGGCCAGCGTGGGAAGCAGCGGCGGCTTGCTCGAGTACAGGTGGCCGTCGTGCTTGACCATGTCGATCGTGTCCCAGTTCGCCTCCTGGATCACCTTGTCGATGGCGTAGGGGACGCCGGGTACGCGCATGTCGGGCTCGACCAGGGCCCGGATGGCGCACCAGCGGCTGCGGTCGTTGGCGCTGAGGAAAGGCCGCCGCATCGTGATCCGTTGGCGGAGCCGGGCTTCCTCGTCGGCGAGCCGGCTGGCCATCTCGGGATCGTCGTCGCGAAGTCCCCGGGAGGCCAGGGTCTTGCGGAACTCGCCCAGGCGGCTTTGGATGGCGTACTCCTCGATGGCCGATCGCCCCACGTCGTCGACCGCGAGAATGCGTCCCAGCATGAGCCCCACGCTGGCGGCAATCAAAAGGGCGTACACGCTTCGCCGAAGCCGTGCCTGGGAATCGTCGGCAGCCGTGCTCATGGCTCCTCCGGGGCGTCGTCGCGCGCGGGAGCGGGGCGGGAGGCTTCCTGGGAAAAGCCCACCCGATTCGCGACCGAGTAGTTCTTGGTTTGATGCTGGTGGTAGGCGATGAACAGTTCGCCCAGGAAGCCGATCGACATGAGCTGCCCGCCCAGCAGCAGCAGCCCGACCGCATAAAGGACGAGCGGCCGGTCGTGCAGGTCGTAAAAGGGAGGCCCCTCCTGGACGAGCCGCGACAGCGCCCAGCGCGCCGCGAGATAAGTCAACGTGAAACCTCCCAGAAGAAACGAGCCCAATCCTACCGTGCCCAGCACGTGCTGCGGGCGCTGGCCGAAGCCGGTCAGGAACTTGACGGTCAGCAGGTCGAGGAACCCCTTGACGAACCGCGACACGCCGTACTTCGAGTGCCCGTGCCGCCGGGCGCGGTGCCGGATCACCAGCTCGCCGACCCGGTAGCCGCGCGCCGCGGCCAGCACGGGAACGAAGCGATGCAGCTCGCCGTAAAGCCGCACCTCGTCGAAGATCTCGCGGCGGTAGCACTTCATGCCGCAGTTGTGGTCGTGCAGCTCGACGCCCGTCAGGCGGCTGACCATCCAGTTGAACACGCGCGACGGCCCCACCTTGTGCCAGGGGTCGTGGCGGACCTTCTTCCAGCCGCTGACCACGTCGAGATCGTCGTCCATCGCGCGGAGGAAATTGGGGATCTCGTGCGGGTCGTCCTGGAGGTCGGCGTCGAGGGTCATCACCAGCTCGCCCCGCGCCGCGGCAAACCCGGCGCTCAAGGCGGCCGCCTTGCCGAAATTGCGGCGGAAGCGGATGCCCCGCACCCGCTCGTCCGAGGCGGCGAGTCGCTCGACGATCACCCACGATCCGTCGGTCGATCCGTCGTCGACGAAGATCACGTCGAGCCGGTAGTGGTGCGTTTGGGCGACTTCGCAGATTTCGGCGAAGAGCGGCTCGAGGCTCTCCTCCTCGTTGAACACGGGAATGACGATGGAAAGCATGGCAAGTCGGTGGGTCGTTCGAGAGGCTTCGCTCGGGAAAGCACCAGCGCGAGGCCGCGACGCCGCGCCGGCGACGGTCTTCAGCCGCCCCCTATGGTAACATGGCGCCGAGGCCGCGAAAAGCTCGCCCGAACGGCTAAAGCCCCACGGCCTCTTCCATGTGCTCCAGTCCTAGGCGCTGGATGAGCCGGCCAAGCCGCTCCCGGGGCTTGGCCTGGGCGCGGTAGTAGTCGAGGATCTTCTCGACCAGCGCGAGGGCCTCTTCGGTGCCGAGGCGTTGGGCGAGCACCTCGCCGAGGCGGGGCATGGTCCCCCCGTTGCCGCCCACGTAAACGCGCCAGCCCTTGGGCGTACCGACCAGGCCCACGTCCTTGAAGCTGGTCTCGCCGCATTGGTTGGGGCAGCCGCTGACGCCAATCTTCATCTTGCCGGGCAGCTCCATGCCGTGATAGCGCTTGTCGAGCTCCAGGCCCACGCCTAGGCTGTCGAGCTGCCCGCGCTTGCAGAAGGTGGTGCCGGGACAAGCCTTGATGCTGCGCACGCAGAGCCCCACGACTCCACCCGGGTCCATCCCCAGGTCGGCCCAGACGGCATCGACGTCCTTCTCTTCGATTCCCAGCAGCGCGACGCGGGCGGCGCTGGTGATCTTGACCGCCTTGCAATCGTACTTTTCGGCCACGTCGGCGATCTTGCGCAGCACCTCGGGCGTGACCACGCCGCAAGGAATATGTGGGGCGATGCCATAGGTCTGGCGGTCGCGCTGGAGGATGACTCCTTTTTCTCCGTCGTCGAGCACGGTTGCTCCTTCTGTGTTGGCGGTAAAGGCCGCTCACCCGTCGCCCGCCCGAACCCACGCTTCGTTGAAGGCCGCATGCTTCATGCTCTTGCCTTGGTCGACGAAGAAGCGGTCGACGACGTGGACGGTCCCGTCGGCCCCTTGGATGACGGCCGGGTAATGATAGCTGCCCGCCGGCTCGCGTTCCAGATGCCGGGCGCGTGGTTGTGCTGGCCGTAAAGCGGAAAAATCAGCTCGGCGCGGTATTCTGCAGGTCCTCGGTGGCGGCCGTGAACAGAAGCATAACGCAGGCCCAACCCATGGCGACTCCCTTTCGTCGAGGCTTCTCGGTGGCGCAAGAACAAAGACGCCGGGGCTGCCCCCCGGCGTCTCGTTGTGGCTTTCCGATCGGCGTTGGCCGGTGTCACTTCGTGGTCAGCTCGATGCGGCCCAGATCGGTCGGCTCGCCCTCCTTGACGGTGATGCGGTGCTCGGACGTTTCGGGATTCGAATAGCGGTCGCCCAGCTTGTCGGGGCCGCCGTAGCTCCCCGAAACCCGGTTCCACTGGCCCCACATGAACGTCAAGATGTACTCGCCCGCGGGCACGCCGTCGGCCGCCTCATACGTGGAAATCTCGAATTTGCCCTCCTCGTCGGTAAACGCCGAGGAAATCGTGGGGTTCTCCTTGTCGAGGCCCTTGACGTCGGTGCAGCGAACGGCGAGTTCGGCGGCCGGTTGGCCGTCGACGTAAACCTCGCCCTTGACCGGATAGGTCGGCTTACGGCTGGGATCGGTCTCCCCGCACGAGCACAGGAACACGCAGACCATCGCGAAAACGACCAGCCACGTTGCGGAACGCTTCATCCCACTTCTCCCGAACGGTTCGAGTGAATTCCCTTACGAAAACGGCCGGCGCAAGTCGGCTGCCTTCGATCGCGCCGAGGCCCGGCACGATCAAGGTAGCTGAAATGTCTCGCCTTTCTGGCGCGTGATCATCGCGGCGATCACGAACGCCTCGGTCGTTTCGGAGACGAAGCGCACCGAGCCGTCGGCCAGGAGGAATTGGGCGCCGCCGGGATGGAAGCTGTAATACCCCTGGCTGCGAACGTTGTTGCAGTTGATCGCGCACGGCCCGCCGTCGGGGCCGGGAGTGCCGTCGCGCAGCGAACCGGCGACCCAGTGCTCGCCGTTGAGAAAGTCGCCCCAGCCGCCGCCGTTGGTCAGGCGGTAGATATCCCAGGGCATTCCGGCGGGCGCCGCCTTTCCCCCGGCCAGGAAGATCCGGCCGCCGCCCACGCGCTCGCCGACCAGAATCGTGTTCGACGTGCCGTCGAGAACGCCGGCGATGTTGCCCAGGGTTGACGAGAATCCCCCCGTGTCCGGATCAATGCCGTTGAACTGCATCACCCCGCCGCGGCTTCCCCCGGCCCCCCCGGGGTAATTCGCGTACGCCACACGGGCAAAGTCGCTGCGCACCCCCAGCGAGGCAATGTAGTCGGAAGGGGCGGCGTCCCACGTCAGCGGAAAATCGGGAGCCAAGTCGGCGTGATACTTGTCTTCCGGGCTCGGCGTGGACGGACACATGAACGTGTCGACCTTCGTCTGGATGACTTGCAGGTTCTGCTGCACGGCCGGCAGCATCGCGAACTGATCGACCGCCGGGAACCGGTCGTCGTACATGTCCTTGAGCGGGGCCTGCTCGATGTACGGCAGGATGCGCGTGCCCCAGCACTGGATGTTCAGCCCGCTGAACAGGTTCGCCGGGTCCGGGGCGTGCACCATCCACGCGAACGGAAACGTCTTGAACGAATCGTGGTAGTTGTGCAGGCCCAGGCCGATCTGCTTCAGGTTGTTCGAGCACTGCGACCTGCGCGCGGCTTCCCGGGCGGCTTGCACCGCGGGCAGCAACAAAGCAATCAAGATGCCGATAATGGCAATGACCACAAGAAGCTCGACCAGCGTGAATCCACGCCGGCCCCGACCATCTACTCGGACGCACATGACGCGACCTCCTTACCTCAGGGGCTACCGATCGCTCGACCTCCGCGCAACGGGGCCGAAATCGATCCTATCCAAAGATGACGCTAGGGACGGTTGCCGGTGCCGTCGAACGTGGCGCAGTCACTCCCTTCCCCCAGGCTTCTCAATCCTGCTTTAGTATGACTCTTTCTATCGAGACTGTCAAGCAAACGGCGGGTTGCCAGCCCCCTCTGGCTGGTTGCAGGTCATAGGCAGGATGTTTCCCGCCTTATTCATCGTACCCCTTGCACGCAGGGATTCCGAGACCGCCGGATCGAATGGCGGGCGAACGGGTTGTGGACGGCCGACGCCCGCCGTGCATAATGGGATCGTCACGGGAGCGGTCGTCGCAGCGCGTCAATGGGAGATCCCCATGCCTCGCAAAGGCTTGCATCGTCTGCCGTTTGAGACCCTGGGCCTGGCCTTGCTGGCGGCCTTGACTTCGCCGTGCCTTTCGGCCGAGGCGTTTCGCCGGCAGGTCGAAGACGACTGGACGCGCCAGGATGCCCGCCGCGTCGCCCAGATTCGCGAGCCCGGCCTGGTGCGGTTCGTCGAGACCGAGTTGAACTGGCCGGGCGTGAAGCCCGACGACCGGCTCCGCGTGCCCGAGGCGCCGGGACCCCAGATCGACGGCCGGCTCGACGATGCCTGCTGGCAACGGGCCGCGCGCCTGCCCGCCGCCGACGAGGGCCAACCCTCGCTTTGGCTTCTGCACGATCGCGCGCATCTCTACGTCGGCCTGTCGATGCCCACGCACGCCGAGGCGAGCTTTCAGGGCTGTTCGACCGCGTTGGACGCGGCCGGGGCCGTCGACGGGGTGACGAACGGTCGCTACGCCTTCCACACCGGGCAGGAGCCGAATCCCTGGTGGCAAGTCGATCTCGGCGCGCGCCGGGCGATCGGCAAAATCGTCGTCTACAACCGGCTCGATTACCGGCCCGGGCTGCACAATGCCGACAACCTGCTGATCCTGACCTCCGACGACGGCAAGCAGTGGAAGCTGATCCACGACAACCAAGGCAGGCATTTTGGCGGCGTGTCGGGCGGGGGGCCGTTGGTGGTCGATCTGGCCGAGGCGGCGAAGGCCGAGGACCGGGCCCCCGTCGAGGCGCGTTTCGTCCGATTGCAGGTCCGCAGCCCGCAGCCGATCTTCTTCCACCTCGACGAGGTCGAGGTTTACGGCGCCGACGATCCCGGGCGCAACCTGGCCCTGCACCGCCCGGCCCGGCAGAGCAGCCTGAGCATCTGGTCGCGGGGCGGAAACCGGGCCGGCTCGCTTTTCGCCCTGGGCAAGCTCAACGTACGCTTCGACAAGGACCAACCCGACCGCCTGCTCATCGGCGATGCATCGCTCGCGCCTGACAAGGCGGGCCTGTTGCGCCACGAGGGGCAGACCAGCATCGAAGTCGCCGTGCCGCTGGCCGAACTGGGCGGGCAGTTCCCCTCGGAGCTGCTTTCGCCGGCCGGAAAGCCGATTCCGTTAACCCTGGGCGGCAACTGGCG
>Ga0334899_1001824_pt1 | contig 18787 bp, 16 predicted proteins | sample GraSluR3_MG_FD_207219 | JGI IMG/M metagenome (GOLD analysis project Ga0334899, IMG submission 207219) | Sludge microbial communities from methane-producing bioreactor in Wageningen University, Netherlands - Granular Sludge_8_08-R3 | ecosystem: Engineered > Bioreactor > Anaerobic > Unclassified ...
CGCTTCTTTTCCAGTTCATCGAGTTTTGCCAATTCCTCTGCGCCGACTTCGACATCCTCCACCCCGGCGTATGCGCGAGCCTTGGATGACATCGCATGGGCTTCGGCCTCATCGAGCTCGAATACCATGAGCAGCTTATCCTCATCCTCAATTTGCAGCGCAAAAGTCCCGCAGATCTTGTAGCCATATCCCTTGTTCCATCCCATCATGGAATAGATGCGGTCACAGAACGGTTTGCCTTGGATCTTCCGGCTCTTGCGCTCACCATTCTTGACGGTGCACCACCGCTGGCCGTCCTTGTCATCCTCATCGCAGGCGCTGATGATGAACCAGCGCTTGCTTCTATCAATGATCAGATAGATGTATCTGACATCGGGCATCCGAGTGATGCAGGCATTGTTGAATTGGATTCCATCAGGCCTGATGGTCAGGATGTTCTCTTTCAGATGGGAGAGGAACTGTCTGCGAACGATTTCACAACCCTCGAGGCTCACGCGCGGCAGCTCTTCCTTAGGAATCTCAAGCTCTAGCGTATCCAATTCCTGTTCCCTTACTTTCTTCATCGCCATAAGCACACCTCTGGGACGTATGAAATGTTTATCAGTGCACAGAATTCTTCTAAACTGTTGTTGCAGTTTATTATAACTTCGCTTTTCGGGTATTACAATAAAAACTCGTTCTTTTAACACTTGCGACGAGACCGCTGGTCCATGCTGTATAGATCTGCTGCTTCCGAAGTCTGCAGAAGATCATTCTAAGGGAGGTTTTCATGGGAATCGATTATGAACTGCTCGGGCAACGTATCCGAGAAGCACGTATCAAGACAGGCATGACCCAAGCAACATTGTCAGGTATCATCGGGCTCTCACCAGCGCACTACTCGCACATCGAAAGCGGCAAGGCAAGGATCAACCTGCCGACCTTGGTAGTAATCGCACAGGTATTGGACACGACCATCGATTCGCTGCTGTACGACAGCACGCCTGTGCTCATCGACTCCTATGACAAGGACTTCAAGGACTTGCTTGAGGACTGCACGCGCGATGAGAGGGGTATCCTGCTGCAAAACGCAATCCAGATGAAAGCGGTATTGAAACAAAACCGATGATGGGGATTCCTACCAGAGTGAAGTATCAGCATTTCCAAGTCTAGGAGTCAGCCGGTCCACCATCAGCCTGTCTTTGCTCCAACCAGTTCCTGAACCGCTCGCCACTCGTGGCAAGGCTTTGCCTGTCCTTTTCAGATAGTTCGAACCGAGGAACCGGATTATCGATGGAATTGGCAATATCCTGCAAGGTTTTTCGGGAAAGCTTTAAAATAGTTGAGAAGAAACACATTGCGATAGTCCTTCTCCCCTTTTATTATCTTTCCAACAACTCTATAGCTTGAACCGCATACGCAAAAGCCTCAGCGTTAAACTTTCTCAGCGACGATAATTTGGCATACTTGGTGTTCCCGATGTTTGCTCCACTGAAACTTGAAGGATCTGTAACCCTGTTGAACCTATCTCTTTTCAACATGCATGCAGCCAAGTACATGGTCTTACAAGCGGGAAGAATTGCTCTTTCTGCATTAAACCGCTCCCCATATATATGATTGACGATGCCTCTTATGCCTTGCAGATATTGACGATAATCATCATTGAGGTATTTTCCCTTGCTTGCGATACAAACAGAGGCATCAATGGTGTCCTGCAATACCTGCTCAGGAGAATCTGATAGCCCTCTATATGCCAGTTCCGCTGTGACCGTAGCAAGATAAGAGGCATACACATCGTCATAATTGTCATGAGCATCCACGAGCACAGAAACATCATACAACTGTTTGATGATTTCCAATTCCTTGTCAACACCAAATGAAATGCCAGTGGTATGAGGTGCAAATGCTGTCAATTTGTCACCAAGTATGCAATTGACGCTTGGCATCGTCACTTCCACATAGGGCTCCTCGGTACTCAGAAATGGATGGTCGACCTTTCGTTTGACCAGGGTACAATAATGGTTCTCTTCAAAGAGGATGTCCAATAGGATGTGAAATTGTGTTCCCTTTACCGGTGAGTCGTAGGTAAATTTGTAGTGGGCTTTGTCAATCTTGTTTCTACCTGTTCGAATCTGTTGCTCCATCGAGAGAAAGGGATAGATTTCTCCAGCCTGCTCAAGATAAGACTGTACATCAGTGCCTGGCTGTACGATGATATCGATGTCGGTTGATAGTCTTCTCGGCTTTTCGAGAAGGAGCAACAAGCTGGTTCCACCCTTGAAGATGAAAGGCATACCCACCTTTACGAGTGCCTCAAGCAAAGCCAAGGCAAAGATGCTCCTTTCAAGGATGGAGTTGTCCACGGTAAAACCACTTTTGATTTTCTCGATATGCTCATGTGTAAAACAGACAGGCTTCACCATACATCACCCCTGAACCATACGTTCAATCGTCGTATTGTCTCTAAGAAAGTCAAACACAGTCTTCACCTTATTCCTCCTTCGTGCATAACGAAGCATTGAGACCTGGTCGATGCGGTATTTCGTGAACATCAGCTCGATTGCAGCGGGATAATCACCTTTGGAGAGCATCAGATTCTTGTTTGCAAACAGATCAACTATTAATTTTTCCAAAGGCACCTGATACCGTTCGCCGTCAGACTTGGGAGCCTCTGTGACCAGATGGTTGATGATGATCACATCATCCGTACCGTACCGCAATATCTCTTGGGCTTTGGGCCTCAGCAATACCATGCCTGGGAATTTTTCTGTAAGCGTGGAGAACACAAAATCACAACCCTCCTTCTCCACTTCGAGGAAGATCTGATTATGTGCCAACTGGTGATTGAAGAACTCGTTTAGCCAAGACAGTTCCCAAACCCTATAGGAGAGCAGAGGGAACTGCTCTTGCATGTACCCGATCACCTGCTGGGCTGCATGAGAATATACCCCGGTGAAGATACTTTTCTTCGGCTCTTTATCAACTTTCTTGTATTGATTGCGTCCAACCCTAACTATCAGTCTGGAATTGTGCAAGGTTCCCATTAAATATCTGAGCTGCGTCTCCTTGAAGGAGGGCTCGACAATCCTAGCTGCACGTAGAATCTGCTGTCTCGTACACGTGACATCAGGTAAATTTCGAATGATTGCATGCTTGTTCATACTCATCACCTCCTGAGCCATTTCGGCAAATTTTTATTATTTTGCCGTTCTGGCTTTTTTTGACAGAATTATCTGGGTTCTTCCCCGAATGCCTGATATAACCATGTCTCTATTATTACACTTAAAGATAAACTGTAATTACAAGTGCTAGTTCAAATGGAGGTCGTTGACAGGTTGAGTGTAATACGAAACATTATAGACACGTGTAAAGAATTTATGGACATATGATTGTCATCATCGTCCTTCGTTGCAAAGGGGGGCGTGTTCATCTACAGGAGGCGCAACCATGAAAACAAACGATTCCTTCACACCATGGGACAAGCTGTATCCATATAAGGGTACGATGTACCATGGAACGTGGCCTACCCTCAAGGAACTTTTTGAGATAACCGTCGAACGCTTTGGCTGGCGGGTCTGTTGGAAAGAGTTCATTCCAAAACCTGTTTCCTATACCTATAGCGAAGCCCTTCCCATCGTGAAAGGGATTGCCTCTTGGCTTCTCAGTTCCGGTATCAGAAAAGGGGACAAGGTCATTGTCAGTGGAAAGAACAGCGTGGCATGGGGATTCGGATATTTTGCTGTCATATTCGCAGGAGCCACTGTGGTACCCTTGGACAATGCATTAAGCGACGAAGAATTCTTACGACTGGCAAAGTTTTCCGATTCTGTCGCGATGCTCGCTGACAGCAACAGACTCAAGAACGTTGCTTCTGATCTTCCCATGAAGGCTGTTGCATGCCTTGAGGAGAACGGGCCAGCTGAATGGATCATGCACAAGAGCGCCGAATATGTCGAGCCTGAACCATGCAGTGAGGATGATATTGCACAGATTCTCTTTACCTCCGGGACAACCGGGACTCCGAAGGGAGTCATGTTGACCCATAGGAATCTTGTCTCAGACATCTTCCTCTCGCAGGCAAACATGAATATTTTCGAGACAGACGTTTTCTATGCAATTCTCCCCATACACCATGCCTATACGCTCCTTGCGGTATTTCTTGAAGCAATGGGTGTTGGGGCATCCGTGGTATTCGGCAAGAAACTTGTTGTATCGCAAATGCTCAAGGATCTTAAGGAAGGAGAGGTAACCATGTTCCTCGGTGTTCCAATGCTCTTCAACAAGATGTATGGAGCTGTTATGGCTGGGTTGAAACAAAAGGGCAGGCTTGCCTACGGAACCATTCGGGGCCTTATGGGCATCTCTGGGTGGCTCAAGAGAGCGTTTGGCTTCAACGTGGGAAAGCATTGGTTCAAGTTCCTGCTCAAGAAACTCTCGCTCGACACCAACAGGATCTGTATCTGCGGGGGTGGACCGCTTCCTGCATCGACGTTCAGGGGATTCAACGAACTCGGCATCGATTTCGTACAAGGATATGGGCTTACCGAGACTTCCCCAATCACACATCTCAATCCCATCTATGCGTTCAAGGAATCCTCTGTCGGGAAGGTTGTTGCAGGTACCGAGTGCAAGATCGTCGACCCTGACGAGGACGGAAACGGCCTGATCTACATTCGTGGCCCCCAGGTAATGAAAGGATACTACAAGAACCCTGAGGCTACAGCTGAGGTGCTTGATCAGGATGGTTGGCTCAATACAGGGGATATCGGACAGGTGGATGAGAAGGACTACCTCTATTTGAGCGGAAGGGCGAAGTCAGTGATCGTGAGCGAGGGAGGGAAGAACATTTTCCCAGAAGAGATTGAGGACAAGTTCCAGCTCTACTCAGAGATTGAGCAGCTGTGTGTCATTGGGTACATCAAGGACAAGCAAAGCGCCGGTGAGCATGTGAGGGTCATCATCTTCCCCTCCCAGGCATTTGCCGAAGGAAAGACTGCCGAAGCGATACAGGAGAGAATGGAGCAGATAGTCAAAGAGGTCAACGCTACTCTTCTTCCCTATAAGAGGATAGAGATGGTCACGGTGGCTGATGAACCGCTATCCATGACCTCATCCAAGAAGGTCAGACGTGCTGAGGTCTCTAGGCGATATGAGATTGCCTGAAGGAGAAATGAAGGAGAACACGGAGATACTTTCCACCAGGGCATGGAAGATAGCCGAGGTTCTGGAGCAACGTTTTCCTGGTTGGGACTCCCGTCGATACATCATTGCAATGCTTATCTATCGGTATCTCTCCCAGGAAATGGAGCAGTTCGCAGAAGATCAACCGGAACTGGTGTTGCATCAGGCGCGATACAGAACCATGGATGACGAGGAGGCAGAAGCGCTTACAGCGAAAGCCTCTTCCACAATTGGGTTCTTCATTCCTCCAAGCGGTCTCTTCTGTAATGTGTATCGGGATGCCCCAAGAGATGGGGATCTGGGGAAGACCCTGGAATGGGTTTTCTCCGATATTGAGGAATCAGCGGTCGGATACGCAAGTGAGAGCGTCTTCAGGAACCTCTCAAGTCATCTTGCTAAAGATGAAATTGAACTGGGTGCTGTTCCCAGAACAAGAAAGCAGAAGCTATACAGCCTGATGAAGGCCGTCTCCAGTATCAGTCCAGAGGCCATTTCCGATATGACGAGTACCTTTGAGCACCTGCTTGACCAGTATTCCAGACCTCTGGCAACAGGAAACGGGATATTCGAAGCACGGCTTGTACCTGACTTGCTTATACTCCTTGTGAGCAGGGGAACAAAGTCCATACAGTCATTCTATGACCCCTACTGTGGAACAGGTGTGCTCTTATCCCATGCACGCTTCCGCCTTGCCGAGGGGGGCTGTTTGTATGGCCAGAGCGAAACGATATCAGAGTACAATATGGCTCGCTTCTTCATGTTTCTCATCCATCTCGACCCAACTCGTTTCTCATTGGCCTATGGCGACTCACTGACGTCTTACGAATCCTTTGGCGGACGTACGTTTGACGCAATCGCCAGCATACTCCCTGTGAGGAAGCGATGGATTGGCGATGATGATGATGCATCCCTTGTTGAGGACAGCCGTTTCAGTCCTGCAGGAGTCCTGGCTCCGAAGGCAAAGACTGACCTGGCATACGTGATGCACTCAGTGTCATGCCTCAGTGCGTGCGGAACTGCAGCCTTTGCCCTGGGCGAAGGGGCACTGAGCCGGGAAAGGGCTGAGAAGGCTATACGAAGATGGCTTCTGGAGAACAACCTTGTCGATGCCGTCATCAGAATTCCGGCCTATGGCCATCATACAGATACGATGCATCAGTATATGCTTGTTATACGAAAGGGAAGGAGGGAGAACACCATTCTCTTTATCGATGCATCTTCCCAAACCAGAGACAAAAGGCCTTCCTTCATATTGATCAGTGAGATATCCCACATATACAACGAACGAAAGGAAGTGCCCCACTATGCTTGCCTTGTGGACAGGAAAGAGGTCATGGAAAACGGGTGTGATCTTAGGCCTTTTCACTATGTGGGGAGAAGCATCCCTTGTAAAGCGGAATCAGGGGAGTCGCTTGAAAAAGCCATTGAGAAGACAGGGAATGATCTTGCATCGTTGGCTGTCTCCCCTACCGTGCTTACTTCGTTGGCTAAGAAGCTTGATCAGGCGCCTTTCCTGCCTGTTGGCAAAGTGGCGGCCATCAAAGGGGGCAAGAACATAAGGTCCTATGCATTCACAGATTCCCCTACAGGGATTGGGTATGTGAGGACATCAGATCTTGCATGCAAATCCAGTGATTGCCTCCTCGTCAGTTCGTCCGTGCTCAAGATCTCACCGGAGGTAACCACTGCAAGGATATTTGAGAAGAATACGGTACTTATTCCCAAACATGCCGCAAGCATCAGATCAGGCAGGAGAGGGATCCTGGCAAAGAGGTCGGCTGTAGATGGAAACCTGTTGTGTCTTGTTCCCCAGGAAGGAATACAAGAGAAGTATCTGTTAGATGCTTTTGGTTCATGGGCACGTGAGATATGGCTCAAGAGAAGCAACCACAAGGGAGTACTGAGATGTTCCGATACTGTTAATGCCATGATCAGGGTCCCCCCTATGAGAGTACAGAAGCAGGTAAGTGATACAATTCGTTCCCTTGAATCGTCTGAGCGCTTGTTGAAAAAGAGGATTTCCCTGTTGAGAAAGCGCTTGGCGATGCGTTTGGAGGAACTCATGGATTCCATCCATGATGCACCCATCCTTCCTGTTTCTGCTGTTGCGGAAGTCTCCAAGATTCCCCCTTACCTGTATAACAAGTTTGTGAGGTATGCTGATTCGGGTGCGTGTATTGCCCTGAGGGGATGCAATGTGAAGAGAGGTCGTCTCGATTTGTCAAATGCCAAACGTCTTGATGATACGGTCCTGCATGAGATCAACCCTGCACTTCTCAGGAAAGGGGATATCCTGTTCACCTATGTCGGCTCCCCGGGTCATGCAGCTTTGGTGGATTGCAATGATCTCTACTATCTGGAGCCAGGGGTAGCCCTGATCAGGGTTGATAAGACAAAGGCCCTTCCTTCATTTCTGTTCTACTGGTACCTGAACAGCCCCGGTTACAGGGTACGTGAGGAAAGGTATGTGAGCAGGAGAAGCATTTCCTTCGACCGTATACGAAGTTTCAAGATCAGTCTTCCTCCGTTGGAACAACAACGGGAAATTGTCGAGGAACTTGAGAGAGGATTAATGGCGATGATTAATGAGTCGGAAAGGGCATTGTCAGAAATTCATACGAGCCTTGAAATGATTGTTTCAAAGCTGGCTCTGTAAGTTGGAAGGTAATCATATGGATATTGATGTCAACAATGTAGGGTATGGAAGTGACCGAATACGGGTTGTCGATTGTGATACGTTCTACCGTGTAAAGCCGGTGAAGTACTTTGCGATCAACCAGGAAATGTCTGCGATACATGCCGACATGTTTGGCTGTGGACACAGGGAGTTGCTGGATAAAGAGCATCGCGCATGGATGATCTTCAGGACTAGGATGTACATACACAACCTTGCTGCATGGAGGACTGGATTCGAGGCTGAGACGTGGTGTCAAGAAGGGCATAGGCTCTTCTTCCCTCGTGCTGTTACGGCGAAGGAGGTGGGTGGAGGGCCTCTGTTCGAGGCATACAACCATTGGATTGTCCTGAGTATGGAACAGGGAAGACCCGAAAAGCCATCATACCTTGAAAGAAGGTTGCGCTATCCGCCTACAAACGAGAGGTGGTTCAATCCTGCTTTTCCGAAGTTCCCTCGACAAGAGGATTTCTCCAAAGGGGTTGTGAGCAGGGACAAGGTGCACATGGACTACTATGACTATGATTACAACAGGCATGTGAACAACCTGAGCTATATTGACTGGATGATGGCTTCCTTTCCCTATGAGCATATGGATACGTACTACCCTTCTTTCATCGATGTCGAGTGGAAAAGACAGTGCCACCATGGGGATGCTCTCGTTGTGGAAACGAGAAGCAAGGATGCAAATCAGTTTCTGACCAGTATCATGAGAATTGATGCTACGGGTGTTGAGGAAGTGGTGTTCCATGCAGTCACACACTGGGAGAAGCGGTGAACACTTGGCTGATAGATTACCTTCCCTCCTGCTTGCTGAGCCTCCTCACGGTCTCATGACTGACATGGAGAAAGCTGGCTATGTCCCTGAGTGCATGGCCGTCGGTTACTGCAGCATGCACAAACTGGTTTCTGAGTTCCCTGGAGAGCGGGGACTTTGCCCCTGAGACGATCATGGCACGCAGCTCCTCAAGGTTCCGCTTTGCGAGTATCCGGTCAAGAAGACAGGAGAGTCGTTCCCTGGTCTCCTCCCTCTTGTCGATGATGGTGGCAAAGCCGACCTGTGGGGTCCAGTTCTCATGTTCGGTGCACTCCCTGTAGCGCTCCAGTGCCAGGGAGGGATCTGGGGAGAAGAGGGAGAGCAAGGTTGTCCTTGCTAGTATGTAGGTGTTTCCAGTGCACACTTCTGTGTGACCACTCCATCGGTATGCAGAGGGGGTGGCAGCCAGGCCGGCCTTGACGGGGTTCTGGACTATGTAGCGGATGATGCTGAAGAGCTTATGGGTTTCACTTACGAGATAGCTTTTGTAGCGGTCTCCGTAGATGGTGCCGGTTCGGTTGTACCGGCTGTTGTAGTAGAGGCTGTAATTACGGTTGAGAAACCAGATGATGGAAGACAGTGGCTCACTACCAACCTTGATAAGGAGGTGGTAGTGGTTGTCCATAAGGGCGTACTGGAGCAGGAGTGCATCGTGGGTGGTCAAGGCGGTGGAAAGAAGACTGAGAAACTCCTTTTTGTCGCGTGTGTTCTCGTAGATGTAGTTCCTGTTGTTGCCCCTCTGGATGACGTGGTGGATGGTACCAGGTGTGTCGTTTCGCTTCCTCCTGGGCATATGATCAGGAGCCTCCTACCAGGTGCCACCTGCCATCAGGGCGAAATACAATCCTTCCTGAGAGTTCCATTTCTGTAAGGCACTCCATAACTGAGAGGCTCAGATCAGGGATCATGTCCACAATCTCGTTGGTGGTGAGGGGGTTGCCATTCAGGGCCAGGATAACGTCCTCCTCATCGTGATGGGAAGTGGGAATGCTGTTGTAGCAACCACCGAATTGCAGTTGGTCGTCATAGTAGGCCTTGGCTCCTTCAGTGAGCAGAAGGTTTGTTCCCGAGCTCCTTGGTTCAAGCAGGGTGTTGGGGACGGCCAGTACCTGTTTCCCCTTTTTCAGGGCGCTGCGGGCAGTATGCATGCTGCCACTCCGCTTCCGGGCTTCGACGACCAGGAGGGTATCACACCAGGTGGCGAGGACGGCATTCCTTCCGATGAAGCGGAAGGGCAAGGCTTCCTTTCCATAGGCGTAGGGGGTGATGACTGCCCCGGTATCTGCAATCTGTTCCATGAGTTCACTGTGTGATGCCGGCTGGGCTTTGTGCAGTCCGCAAGGGATAAAGGCGTAGGTAATACCGTTGTATTCAAGTGTGGTCTGATGGGCAAGGGCATCAATGCCGAATGAGAGCCCTGAGGCAACGATGGTCCCCTTTTCAACCAAGGTTGCTACTGCGGCCTTGGTCACCAGGTTCCCGTAGGATGTACTTGCACGAGACCCGATGACACCAGTAATGGGTATTTCAGGTGGGGAGAGCCTGCCTTTGTAGTAAAGCACGAATGGTGCTTTTGTATCATTTGCATAGATACTCTGGTAGTGCGGGTGATCAGGGGAGAGGAGATGGATGGAGTGCTGTTCATTGTTGGCAAGGATGGTCTCAGCATCGGCAAGGCTGCGTGTATTCCAGACGGCCCCATAGGGTTCCCTCCTGCTTTCAGCGACGGAACCATTCCTTTGTTTCTTTGTTTCCAGTATGTCGGCAATGGTAGTGGTGGACTCGTGGAAGATGTTCTCGGGAGTGGAGAGAACTGAAAGGAGTCTCCGTTTATCCCTGAGAGTGATCCCCCTCATTTCGTTGAGCCAGATCCAGTAGATTGTTTGGTCATGCATGATGATTCATCTCCTTTTCGAGGTCACGGGAGAAGAGTGCGTGGATGAGATGGGCTCTCTCAATGGTGGCACTTCCCTGTATATCGGCGAAGGTCCTTGCAAGCTTGAGGGTCTTGTAGCGGGCACGGACCGAGAGTTGGTCCTTCTCATAGGTTTTCTGGAGGAGAGCAGCACATTTATCGTCGAGGATGCAGTACCTCCTAAGCTGGGAGCTGCTCATCTGGGAGTTGGTGGTAATAGGCTCCCCTCCTTCCCGAAAGCGATGTCTCTGGCGCTCACGCGCCTCCATGACCGAGTCCCTGAGGTCCTTGGAGCTGGTGTTGCCTTTCATGAGGTGACCGTCCTTGAACTCGACCCGGCCGACATACTTCTGCATGTCTATTCGGTCGAGGATGGGGCCTGAGATGCGTTGGCGGTAGGTCCTGATGGCGTAGGGGGTGCATTCACAACGAGAGGTGCCTGCGTAGCCACAGGGGCAGGGGTTCATGGCTGCAACGAGCATGAAGTCTGAGGGATATCGGTTGGTTTGGTTTACCCGGCTTATGGTGACACGCTTGTCCTCAAGGGGGAGGCGGAGGGATTCAAGGGTTTTTCGTCCAAATTCGGGTAGTTCATCGAGGAAGAGGATGCCCCGATGGGCAAGGGTCACTTCCCCGGGTTTTGCCTGTGGTCCTCCCCCGATGAGGGCATGGGAGGACATGTTGTAGTGGGGAGCCCTGAAGGGTCTGTTACTCTTGAGCTCATGGCCGTCAAGCTCCCCTGCTATGCTGTAAATGGAGGAGACTTCCAGTATTTCCTGTTCATTCATGGGGGGGAGGATGGTGGGGAGCAACTTTGACATCATGCTCTTCCCACTTCCTGGAATCCCTACCAAGAGAAGGTTGTGGTTCCCTGCTACGGCCGCTGCAAGGTAAGGGAGGATGTCGTCATGTCCGACGACGTCGATGAAATCACCTTCATTGCTGGCTTTTTCCTGGAAGATGGGGTCCTGGTCTGTTTTATGGGGAGAGAGATGCAACCGACCTTCCAGGTATTGGATTACCTCTGTGATGGTACCACAGGCGATGATGTCCAGGTCCTTGACCAGGGAGGCCTCATTTGCACAGTCCTTTGGTACGATGAGTTTCTTCCATCCCATTCACAATATTAATATTGATTAAGAAAATAAACCAGACTCCAAAACAGATATATTGAGAGCAAGTCAAAAACCTGTTTCTTGCACATCGGTACCCGGCTGCACGATAATATCGATATCGGTGGACAGTCTTCTCGGTTTCTCGAGAAGGAGCAACAGGCTGGTCCCGCCCTTGAAGATGAACGGCATACCCACCTTTGCGAGCGCTTCAAGCAACGCCAAAGCAAAGATGCTCCTTTCAAGGATGGAGTTGTCTACGGTGAAACCACTTCTGATTTTCTCTATATGCTCACGTGTGAAACAGTCTGACTTCACCATACATCACCCCTGAACCAGAAGTTCGATCGACGTCTTGTCACGAAGGAATCCAAACACATCCTCCACTTTGTTCCTTCTTCGTGCATAACGTAGCATTGAGACCTGATCGATGCGGTATTTTACGAACATCATCTCTATCGCTGAGGGATAGTCGCCTTTGGAAAGCATGAGATTCTTGTTTGCAAACAGATCAACAATCAGTTTCTCCAGGGGCACCTGATATGGCTCTCCATCAGACTTGGGAGCCTCTGTGACCAAGCGATCGATGATGATCCCATCATCGGTGCCATACTGGAGTAGCTCTTGGGTCTTGGGTCTCAGCAGTACCCTGCCTGGGAATTTCTCAACAAGGGAAGAGAACACAAAATCACAACCGTCCTTCTCCACCTCGACAAAGATCTTATTATGTGCCAACTGGTGATTGAAGAACTCATTGAGCCAGGACAACTCCCAAACCCTATAAGAAAGTAGAGGAAACTGCTCCTGCATGTGTCCAATCACCTGCTGAGCTGCATGGGAATATACCCCGGTGAAGACGCTTTTCTTCGGCTCCTTCCCAACTTTCTGGTATTGATTGCGTCCAACCCTGACTATCAGGGCCGAATCGTGCAGGGTCCCCATCAAATTTCTTAGTTGAGTCTCCTTGAAGGATGGCTCGACAATCCGTGCGGCATGCAGGATCTGCTGCCTCGTACACGTGCCATCGGGCAATTTTCGTATGACTGCATGCTTGTTCATACACATCACCTCCTCAGCCATTTTGGCAAATTTTCATTTTTTTGCCGTTCTGGCTGAATCAGTATACCAAGAGATTCTTACAAAGTCACTAGCCATTTCGGCAAATTTTAATATTTTTGCCGTTTTGGCTTTCACATAAGACTGTAGCAGCCCTATCTTGAAATAAGGCACTTAATTCTTGATCTTTGTTTCAAGTTAGGATTATGGGAAGCGGAAGAAATGGCTTCAAGATTTTCTTACCTGCTTTGTCCAGTATTCGAAATCCTGCCAAGCATCGTCCGTCCATGCCTTAATCACGTACATCCACCTCGTGGATAGTGCCTCCGGTCGATTTCATCTGGGCAATAGAATTCTTGAGTCTTGCCATGTTCTGCTCGCTGTAGAATGGATCGACGGCCACCTCAAAAGGGATACGCTTCTCCCTGGCTACCTTCGTGGCGAACATGGTGAAAGCCTCGGTAGTTGTCAATCCAAGTTCTGTGCAGGCCTTTTCATATTCACTCTTCAACTGGGCATCAACTCGAAATTCAATATCTACTGATGTGCTTACCATGATATGTTCCAATCTCCTTAGCACGCTAATTTCGATGTGTAGATCGAGTTTGTAATAAGAAACTAAATCCAGGATCGTTATCTCATGATAGCCAACCATCGATCAAGAGAACATGCGAGCGCGCTGATCATCTCTTCACTCATTCAGGCACTTTCACCACCGTGATGAAAGTACAGTTTTTAGTGAAAACCGGATTATTTCGGCCTCCTCATCGGGATGCTGTCGTCATCATATCCAGACTTCCGGGGTACTTCCGGGGTGACTTCCGGGGTAGCTTCCGGGATAACTAGCGCTTCTAAAGATATCATCGGTACTCATCAGGTGACCACACTCACTATAGTATTACAAGGAGATGCTCTCGACCATCTTGACCAGCAGATGGTAAAGTCTCATTGCACTAGTAACCAGCACGCATCACCTCACCCTCTAAAACTTTGTGATGTGAATCCCAGTGACGTACTTCTCTTGCTAGAGGTTCAAACAACTACTCGTCCAATGAAACAAGCAATCCCATCCACTTCGATAGGTCCAAACAATTTCCCATTTGCCCCATCCGCACAGGCATTACCAGTGAGCTTGTTGACGAACCGAGAATAGTCTTGGATGTTCTTCTGAATTTTTTGAGGATCCAGGCCGTCAGTATGGAATTCATGTATTATCAGAATCGCCAGCTCCGAATGATCGATTCTTGCCTGCAATGCAGTTCCCACCAGAGCGGTGACCAACTGGTATCCGTTGTCTGCAACAGCGCAGGAAGGGACCTCTGCTGGAGGAATCGGCAGCATGGAGACCATCTTCTCAATCCTTTCGGGAACACGGGTAGAAACTCCTGCTCTCCGACGGTTCTTCATCTGTTGATAGTACTGGGCTACCGTTTGTTCTCCGAAGGACTCATCTGTTTTTCCCTCAATGCAGACCGTTGCTTTGCTCTTGTCGATCATGCAGGTGCAGGCAACATCGTGGTTCCTCATTCCTCCGCTTTCGGGTAACGGGGTGGCCAATTCCGGAACGACCTTAATGAACTCGATATTCTGCTGGAAGTGGTTGAAGAGTAGTTGGACTATCTCTTTAGGAGGGGCGGAGACCGACTGTCGGAACCATGACTTGGCGACCTCCATGGCACTGCGGCCTTCCTTCCATTGGTACTCTCTCATAGGACGCTCCCAATCCTGCCAGCTTTGGATTGCTTCTCCGTTCTTCTTCACCAACTCCATGGCTACATTCCCCCCTTAACAATGGAATAAATCAGAGACATGTCAATTCTTGACAAATCCTTGACGCTCATATGCTATTCGAAGATTATTTCTGAAGCAAATTTCAGCGTAATTCTATAATCACTTCGAAATTTTTGTATATCGCTGGTATGCGCCCTGTTTGCAAGTGGACGCCTTCGGTTCGCAACATATGCAAGACGCTTCCTATAAGGTTCCAGTCGATGGTATTCTGAAAACGCTTCTATTGTTCCTTTCAATTGCTCAATCGCATGATTAATATCTGCATTCCTGGCATCTTTCAGTTCGATGAAAACAATTGTTTCCTTTTTATGTATTGGATATGTTAAAAGCATTACGTCGCATCGCTTTGCTTCCGTTCCATCTTGGCGTATCATAGGAATGTGTTTATCGACAGGCAAGAACTGTATCCGCTTCCGCTCAGGGTTTGAAACCGTAGCGACCCAAGTATGATCATTTCTGTTATACGAGAAGAAAGCAGGGGGTTCACCCGGGTCATCACATATGCCAAATGAAGAAATCCCTTCTACAACATGCTCATCTCGAGCGTATTCAAAAAAATTGATCCCTGGCATCTATTCGTCACCCATTTCCAGAATACGTCCGAAATCATCATTGAAACTCCCAAGGATATCATTGAGGTAGTTCTCATCCGATGGAATCCCATCAATATTTTCCAATAACGAGATGGTACCCTTTTCGTCGGTTTTATAGATACGCAATTGATCAGGGGCGATGACAGCTTCCTTAGGAACAATGCTCTCCAATACTTTTCGCGAATTTGAGGACAGGTTCTGCTTGCCATACACATTTTTCGAAGCAACTGCGAGGGAGACCGCATTCAGCAGATACGGGCTATGCGTGGTGACGATAAGTTTATTTTTCTCATTTAGATTTCTATAGGACAACAAAGAGAACAGCATCCTGATCTGTGTATCAGGAAAAAGATTTTGCTCCGGCTCTTCAACGATGTTAATGAAATACGAAGGGATCCGTGAAGCTAAGAGGCTGTTGAACATATTAACCAGCCTGGTGTCATTTGGCTTTTTCGCAAGTAATTCCTGCATCTCATTACGGATTCTCGTCAGATCCTCATTTGACAAGCCCATGTTGGCGCTTAACCTAGATGTGATGTCCTTTCCCATAGATTGCTTCTTTGATGTATACTGTTCTGCCAGATAAGCGCTTACCAGAAACAACGGAATCAGGGACTGAAAGCCACTGGCAGCTTGGGAAAGTCTTGTTTTATTATTGTGCCTCTTCACCCACGATATATCATTCAGTCTATCATAAGAGAAAAATACATCATTGACGGGCAATTTAAGATCTCCATTCAAATCCTTTCTTGCTTGATCATATTCATCTAAAAACGATGCAAAAGACTCCGGAAGCTCACTTATCAGACTCGGTTTTGGAAGCACGCTAATAAAATTCCGCTCCGAAGGAACATACATTATTTTTGGAATGGAAGTTCGTTCAGAGCTTGTCACCCGCTCCACCTGAAGCTTCGATTCTCCGTGATATACGATGTGATACATGGAACCGATATATTCCATCATTGAGTCATCAGAAAAATAGGATTTGATATTATGAAAGTCAAAGCGTGCCCTAAAACGTCCAGGAAGTTTCAATTCTTTTTCTGTAAAATCCCCCCTTACGAGAGCCTTCTCAATCCACATCAATGTTGATAATACTTTTGCTATTGTACTTTTGCCCGAACCTTGCGGACCAATTATCATTGTGAAATCCGCTATTTCCATAAATTCTTCTTTAACGAATCCGCTAGTTATCGGTCCGAAGTTCTTTATACTCAGTTTCATATGTTTCTCCCTCACTTGAGAGCAATAATTTCATTATTCATCTAGTGCAACAGGTAATATTTTCTACCTAGATATCTTTCTTCTGTTCAGCAACCAGCCGCATTAACACAATCATTGCATTTTACCGTGAATCTACTGTAATGGACATTGACATCGGTGTCCATTACATAAGGATACCTCACATTATACACTAAAAGCGACTGCTTCAACAGGGACAAAATCTTCCCATCAAAGTGAGATCTGTGCATTATATTCCTGATTACAAACATAACGGTCAACCATTCGCCACCTGCCGATACTTCATCACCACATCGATATCATCAGGTTTGATAACCACCCTCTCCACCGCATTAACCAAGGCATCGGAATCGAATTCCTCAACCGATCGCCATGGCAATCCGAGAGTCTTTGAAAGGGCCTTCAGAAGCTGATCGACTCTGATCGAACGGTTGGTGCAAGTGCGCTGATTCCTGTCCCTGCGCTTTCTACAGCTACACACCAGATAATCATATTCGGTACCCTTGTACTCGGAACCATCTCCTTTCCTGTATGGTAGACCACACTCACTGCAGTATACCAATCCATACAGGTAATGCGATTGCGAGTTCCGGTAGATGCCGGCCTTGCGCTCCTGATCAACCGATTCGAGTCGCGCCTTCACCTGCTCGAACAACTGCCGGCCCACAATCGGCTCATGGTCGTCTGTGAGATAGTAGCTGGTATAGGGCTTGGAGAAATCCGGTTGCTTGGTGATCAGGTCCCTCACCGGACCTTTCTGGATCATCCGGTCGCCCACATACACCTCGTTGGAGAGTACCTTCCTCATGTTCCCTGATCCGGGAATCCGCTTGGTCGTGGAATTTGCAGCTCCGAGGTCCTCCAGATGACGCTGGATCTCTATGGGGTACAAACCCGCAGCATAGTCCTCGAAGATCACCCTGACGATCCAAGCATCCTGGTTTGGGACAAGCATCCCATCGACCTCATTGTATCCGAGGATGCGATTGCTTCCCAAGTGCCTGATGCCCTGCTCGGCATGCTTGCGAAGCGACCACTTCATATTCTCCGATATTGAGCGGGACTCCTCCTGGGCTGCAACCGCCAGCATGGAGAACGCCATCTCCGCCGATCCATCCATTGACGAGATTCCCTCGCGCTCAAAGCGCACCTCGACACCCAGACCTTTGAGCTCATGCACATAGCGCTGGGCCTCCTTCGCATTGCGCGCGAATCGCGATATCGACTTGACCAGGATGATGTCGATCAGGTTGTTTCGTGCATCGGCCATCATGGCCATGAAGCCCGGTCTCTTTTCGGCAAGGACGCCTGAGAACCCTTCGTCCGCATACACCTTCACCGGCTGCCAGCCGGCTGTGTGGTTGATCAGATCGGTGTAATACCGCTGCTGGGTCTCGAACGACTCCTCCTGGTTTTCCTTCAGGGTGCTCACCCGACAATAGGCGGCGACCCGCTTGGCCTGGAGATCCTGACTTCTTACTACCCTGGTAACTCGCATGGGTCCTCCTCGTTGCTGTTGTGCTTCTTACTCAACGGTGGATACACATTCGGTATCTGCACCTCGTCATCATCAGAAGGATCGACGATCCTGATCGCATCGATGTAGATGATCCTCGCCTTGAGCGAGGTGGCCACCTGCCTGCCGCTGCCGATCGGCTTGCCGTCGATACGGAACCGACCGCCACTGTAGGTCAACACGCTGGTAGGGCGGTGCCACGGCCTCTGGTAGCTGATGTCGACGCGGCTTACCACACCGAAGTTCCAGGTGACCAGCAGCGTCCGGTAATCCTCGGTGAAAGAGATGTCCTTTACCGTCTTGACCAGTAGGTGGTAGGAAGGCTCGTTGCGCTTGCCAACCAACCCAGATCGATCACACCCTCTCGCCTCCAAAGCGAACCGTGCTCCTTCGGCCATATCGCCTGACGAGTGGGAAATGGCAAGCAAACCGCCCTCGTCCAGATCATCGAACGCCTGCCAGAATGCCTCATGGATGTACCCCTCACTGATCGATTGCGGTATGCAGGAGGTGCGATCACCGCGCTTCTCTTGCCCCGCGGCACCGCCGCAGGTCCAATCCTTCTCCTTGCTGAAATGCCCGGGAAGCTGGAAGCGGATCATCAACTGGCCACAATGCGGGCATCGCAGGAACCCATAGTAGGGATACTGGGTGGAGCCGCGATGGGGATCGCACAGCAGTGCTATCCGCTGTACGACCGCGAATGTCTCACGATCGATGATGGGCGGGTGATGGTCGCGGATATAGTACTGGGGCACCAAGAGGTCGCGGTTCTTTACCCTGCGGTGGGAGAGATGGTCGGCCGTATAATCCTTTTGCATCCTCACATCCCCGATATACTTCTCGTTCTTGAGCATCGTGGCAAGCGTATGGGGATACCACTTGGTCCCTCCCATCTGGGTGATCACACC
>Ga0334899_1001829_pt1 | contig 18750 bp, 18 predicted proteins | sample GraSluR3_MG_FD_207219 | JGI IMG/M metagenome (GOLD analysis project Ga0334899, IMG submission 207219) | Sludge microbial communities from methane-producing bioreactor in Wageningen University, Netherlands - Granular Sludge_8_08-R3 | ecosystem: Engineered > Bioreactor > Anaerobic > Unclassified ...
CGGCAGATTGTGGATAATTTGAATGTATTTGTTAAAGCTGCCACTATGCGCAACGAAGCGCTCGATCATGTGTTGCTTCATGGTCCTCCGGGGTTGGGAAAAACCACTCTTTCGCATATTATTGCCAACGAAATGGGAGTAGGTATTAAAATAACTTCGGGTCCGGTACTCGATAAACCAGGCGATTTGGCCGGACTGCTTACCAACCTCGAAGAGAGAGATGTTCTTTTTATCGACGAAATTCACCGGCTTTCTCCTGTAGTTGAAGAGTATTTGTATTCGGCTATGGAGGATTTTCGTATCGATATCATGATTGACAAAGGTCCCAGTGCAAGGTCCATTCAACTCGAGCTGAATCCGTTTACACTCATTGGCGCCACAACACGCTCCGGGTTACTTACTTCACCGCTGAGGGCGCGTTTTGGAATTAATTCACACCTGGAATACTACGACAATACCGTGCTTACCGGAATTGTGAAACGTTCGGCCCGTATTTTAGGGGTTGAAATAAGCGACGATGCTGCTATAGAAATTGCTGGCCGAAGCCGTGGTACCCCGCGAATTGTAAATTCATTGCTGCGCCGTGTGCGCGACTTTGCCCAGGTAAAAGGAACCGGAAATATTGACATCGATATTACCAAAACAGCGTTGAAAGCCATGAACATCGACCAGCACGGACTGGATGAGATGGACAACCGCATTTTGCTTTGTATTATCGATAAATTCAAGGGAGGACCGGTAGGTATTTCAACCATTGGCACAGCTGTAGGCGAAGACAGTGGCACCATTGAGGAAGTGTATGAACCGTTTCTGATAAAGGAAGGTTTTATAAAACGCACACCCCGCGGAAGGGAAGCAACTGAAAGGGCTTATAAACACCTGGGACGAATAAACTACGAAAATCCCTCTTTATTTTAATTCCACCAGTTCAATTTCAAAAAGGCGCGGCCACCATTTTCCGGTAACAAAAAACCGATCGAGGTTTGAATCATAGGCAATTCCATTCAGGTAATCGATGGTATCGGTTGGATTGGTGTACATGTTTAAAATTCCGTCGAGGTTAATTTCTGAAAGTACTTTCCCTGTTTCCGGTTCAATTTGCACAATTAAATTGGTAGTGTAAACATTGGCATAAATGGTTTCATTTATGTATTCCAACTCATTCAGGTAATTAATTATTCCCCGGTTATTGGCTACCTGCACTTTTTTTACTTCTGAAAAATCAGTAGGGTCAAGCCATATTAACTCATGAGTTCCGTTGCTCATTATTAAATATTTACCATCGTTTGCCAATCCCCATCCCTCCTGCGACCGGAAAGTAAAACTATCAATTACAGCAAAATTTTCCAGCTGATAAACAAAACCTTTTTGGGCCCTGTAGGTCAGCTGGTAAATGTTACCGTTTAAAATAGTGATACCTTCGCCAAAGTATTTTTCGGCCAGTTCGTGTTGCATTACGATTTCCCCGGTATTCAGGTTTACCTTGTACAGACCCGATGAACCGTATTCTCCGGTTCCTTCATACATGTAGCCGTTGTGGTACTCGAGTCCCTGGGTATAAAACCGCCGGTTGTGCGGAAAATCTTTCAATGTGGTGTATGTAAATTTTTTAGGGATAATGTCCGACACCACATTAAAAGCCACCGACCTCGAATTGTTTACCTCGTCGGTTTTGGTGGCAATTACATGAAATGAATTTCTGCCAATTTCATTCAGTTCAATGTTTGATACCGTAAAATCCAGCTCTTTGCTTTCTTTGATAAGTTTTCCCTGGTAAAAAAGTTGAATAATGTCTATTTCGCCGTTTCTCAGCTTTGTTTCAACCCTTACCGAAACTTCGTTTCCAAATACATAGTTTTGTGCCTGTGGCAGTATGGTAATGTTGCTCACCGGTTTACGCGACCTTTTGCTTTGGTTGGAGCATGAAAAAAAAGTAATGAATAAACAAAATACAACTACAAAAGGAAAAAGGGTTTTCTTCATGTTTATCTTATTATCTGTCAATACTATTTCAATTTTTAAAGTAAACGGCATAAAATTAAAAAAAAAGGTGTTGCCTAAAAATCTGTTTTATTTTTAAATGCGGCTTAATAGCACATTAATTAAGAAAACAGGGTTGACAAGTTTGTACACATCGCTATCTTTGCCAAAAAAATAAACGTTGAATCCATTTAAAAAATTAGCAGGCGATACGGCCATTTATGGCATGAGCAGCATTGTTGGCCGGTTTATCAACTGGTGGCTGATGCCGTTGTATGTTAATTTATTTGCACCCGAGGAATACGGAATTGTTACCAACCTCTATGCTTACGTGGCTTTTTTTATGGTCTTTTTAACCTACGGAATGGAAACCGGATTTTTCAGGTTTGCCTCCAAAAATTCCGATTCTGAAAAAGTTTATTCCACCGCGCTGGTTTCGCTGTTTTTTTCCTCGTTATTGTTTTTGTTTGTAATTGTTCTTTTTAAAAATCAACTGGCCGGGCTCATTCAATATCCTGATAATCCAGAGTACATTTTATGGTTCGGATTTATTCTTGCCATCGACGCTTTTACTGCCATTCCTTTTGCGCGGCTGCGACTGAACAACCGTCCGTTAAAATTTGCAGTTGTAAGACTCATAAACATCGGTTTCAACATTGGTTTCAACCTGTTTTTTCTGCTTCTCTGCCCAAAACTTCTTGAAAACAATCCGGATTCAATAATTCGAATTGTTTATACTCCGGCCATTGGTGTGGGTTATGTTTTTATTTCAAATTTACTGGCCTCTGTAGTTACACTTTTGTTGTTGCTGCCCGAAATTTTTAAGTTTTCGTTTTACTTCAACAGGGAATTGCTGAAAAAAATGCTGAGTTATTCATTTCCAATTCTGATTGTGGGAATGGCCGGTATCTTAATTCAGCAAATCGATAAAATTTTAATTCCATTTTTGATACCTGAAGATGAATTTCCAATGAGACAACTGGGCATTTATGGAGCTGCGGTTAAAATTGCGGTTTTAATGAATATGTTTATTCAGGCATTCCGTTATGCATTCGAGCCATTCTTTTTTGCGCAGGCCGAAAGTAGAAACGATAAAAATATATATGCTGAAATCATGAAATACTTTGTGATTTTCGGCCTGCTGATTTTTTTGGGAATGATGCTGTACATCGACGTGATAAAACTCATTATTCCCCTTGAATACGAAGAAGGTTTTGTTATTGTACCGGTAGTTATGCTGGCAAACCTGTTCTTTGGAATTTACTTTACACTTTCGCTATGGTACAAACTTACCGATATGACACGCTACGGAGCCTATATTTCTTCAATAGGCGCTGTAATTACCATTACGCTCAATTTTATTCTGATTCCGGTGTTTGGTTACAAAGGATCAGCGGCAGCGCTTTTAGCTGCCTTTTTCGTTATGATGGTGGTTTCTTTTTTTCTGGGGCAGAAATATTATCCGGTCCCTTATAATTTAAAACGAATTGGAACCTATTTTGCTGTGGCCACTGCCATTTACCTGACTGCTGAAATATTGCCGGATTTCCCGCTTTTTATTAAATATTTGGTGCATACCCTGCTGTTGTTTGTTTTTGTTTTTGTTGTTTTTAAGCTGGAAAAAAGACAGTTAAGGCGATTATTTAAAATATGACAAAATACCTGAATTAAATATCAAAAAGTATTAATTTTGCCCAAAATGAAAAATTTGAAAGGAAAAACCATTGCCATTGCCAGCGATCATGCCGGTTTCGAAAAAAAACAGGTGATAAAACAGTTTTTTGAAGAACAGGGCATTGCCTGTAAGGATTTTGGATGTTTTTCAAACGAAAGCTGCGACTATCCCGATTTTGCACATGCCATTGCCGGTGCTATCGACCGGGGTGAGTATGAAATTGGTATTACATTTTGCGGCAGCGGACAAGGCATTAGCATCACGGCCAACAAGCACCAGAATGTGCGTTCGGCTATTTGCTGGAATGCAGAAATTGGGGCACTGGCCCGGCAGCACAACGATGCAAATATTTGTGCCATTCCGGCAAGGTTTGTAACCGACGAGGAAGCCGTGGCCATTGTAAAAGCCTATTTGAGTGCCAGTTTCGAGGGGGGACGCCATGCCCGCAGAATTGAAAAAATTCCTTTGAAGTGATGGTGAAAATTCTTTCTTTAGCCTAGAAAATTGATTAAATATATGTAATATGCTTTCCAATACGTGTAAATATGCTTTAAGAGCCCTTATTTACCTGTCAAAATTTTCCAGCGAAGAAAAGATGATTGGGATTAAAAAGGTTTCAAAAGATTTGAATTTATCCTCTCCTTTTCTGGGAAAAATTTTGCAGAACCTGGTAAAACAAAAGTTGCTGGTTTCCACCAAAGGACCCAACGGTGGATTTGCACTGGCAAAAAGTCCGGCTGAAATTAACTTGTGGGATATTGTAACCAGGGTTGACGGAGAAGAGTTTTTTACCAACTGCCTCATTCGGCTCGAACCATGCAAAACTCACGATTCGTCAAAACCCTTGTGTCCTGTGCATGCACAATATGATGCACTGCGAACGGAAATTACGCGGTTTTACCAGGAAACAACCCTGGAAATTGTGGGCAAGGACATTAAAAAATACGAGGATTTGGTGAAGCTGTAGTGCTTGTTAAAGGTATCTTTCCCATTTTCTGTCCGAAACAAAAAAATGGAAAACAAGGGTTGCTGCAAGTATTCCGGCAGTATTGGCCAAAAAATCGTAAAAATTACTGCTTCGTGAGGAAGTAACCATTTCCTGAATCCATTCAAGCAGGGCAGCCAGAATAAACGAAACAAGCGGAGCTAAAACCAAAGGGTTTAATTTTAGTTTTTTAAACGGTCGGAACAGCAACAGGCAAAAAACAAAAAACAACCCGAAGTGAACCATTTTATCAAAATGGGGAATATTTAAAAATGCCGCTTTGGGCAACGCCGATGGTGGGGTGAATAACCCGTAGCAAATCAATGCCAGCCATACAAGAGGTTTTATAAAAAGTAAAAGTTTCATTTAAAAAGTGCGAGTATTAAACGCGGCAAAGTAACAAAAACTATGGCAGGAATTTACATTCATATCCCGTTTTGCCGCCAGAAATGTTATTACTGCGATTTTTATAAAACCGTAAATACTTCTCAAACAGACGATTTTCTGAAAGCTTTGCAACAGGAAGCCGAACTCCGGAAAGACTATGTAAACAAAGAAACCATAAAAACCATTTATTTTGGCGGAGGAACCCCTTCGGTTTTAAAAGAAAAAGAGGTCGCTTTCATTTTAAACTTTCTGAACCGGATTTTTCAGATAGATGGTGATGTTGAAATTACTTTTGAAGCCAATCCCGATGATTTAACCTCCGGGTATTTGCAGGCATTGGGCAGAGCAGGAATTAACCGGCTTAGCATTGGTGTTCAGGCTTTTCAGGATGAACATCTGAAAAAAATGAACCGCCGGCACAATGCGCAACAAGCCGTTCAATCCATTGAAAATGCTTCAGCTGCCGGTTTTGTTAACCTCAGTGCTGATTTAATCTACGGGTTGCCCGGTTTAACAAGGCAACAGTGGAAGCAAAGCCTTGCAAAAATGTTTCGTTTGCCGGTAGATCATCTTTCGGCATATCACTTAACCTACCACGAAGGTACCCCGTTTTATACATGGCTAAAGAAAGGCACGATCAGCGAACTTCCCGAAAATGAAAGCCTTGAGCAGTTTCACCTGTTACTCGACGAGGCCGCCAAAGCCGGCTTCGAGCAGTACGAAATTTCCAATTTTGCCCGCAGGGAAATGTATTCGGGGCACAATACGGCCTACTGGACCGGTGAAAATTATCTGGGACTGGGCCCCTCCGCACATTCATTCAACGGAAATTCGCGCCGGTGGAACATATCGCGCATGGAAGCCTACATCGGGGGAGTGGCCAGCAACCTTCTTTTTTGGGAAGAAGAACAGCTTTCTGAAACCGACAAATTCAACGAATACATCATCACCCGTTTGCGAACCAAATGGGGAATTTCTGTTCAGGAAATCGGCGACCGGTTTGGCATAAAACACGCAGAAAAAGTGGTGAAACATGCATCGGGGTATCTGCATTCGGGAAAAATGAAAGAAAATAAAGGAACCCTTACGCTTACCCGCGAAGGTCTTTTTGTTTCGGATGACCTGATGGCGGGTTTTTTGATTATTTGATTGTTAACCAATTGTTTGAAAATATACCGGTTTTGATAAATATTGTTAAGGAATTACTGATGCAGGCATGTGTCTGTATGAAAAATTCTATCTTAGCAGGTCTTTTTAAAAGGAAGATGGAATGTTGGTAAGAATTGTAAATAAATCGAATAATCCTTTACCGGAATACAGCACCGAAATGTCGGCAGGAATGGATGTACGCGCTTTTTTAAATGAACCGGAAGTGCTGAAGCCGCTGGAACGGAAACTGATTCCTACAGGACTTTACATTGAATTGCCCAAGGGTTTCGAGGCGCAAATAAGGCCCCGCAGCGGGCTGGCCATTAAAAAAGGAATTACCGTTTTGAATACGCCGGGAACTATCGATGCCGACTACCGCGGCGAGATAAGGGTGATTTTGGTAAACCTCTCCAACGAGGATTTCAGCATTGAAAACGGAGAGCGGATTTGCCAGATGGTGATTGCAGCCCACGAAACAGTGGAATGGAATTTGACAGAAGAGTTGAACGAAACAGAAAGAGGAGCCGGAGGTTTCGGCCATACCGGTAAAAATTAAAAAGATGAAAATTAGAAATAAGAAATGGATACTTTTTATCCTGTTGCCGGGCATTATTTTTGCCTGCTCGGGTACCAAAAGTATCGCCCAGCAAGATACAATCGTTACCGAAGAGGTGGAAATTGATGAAACTGCCCTCCAGCTTGAAGAACAAAAGCAGATGGAGTTTGAATACCTGTTTGTGGATGCACTGAAAGAAAAGGCGTTAGGCAATGCGCAGCGAGCCGTTCAGCTTTTGTCCGGTTGCCTCGAAATAGACCCCAACTCTTCGGCTGCCATGTACGAACTGGCTACCCTTCATGCCGAAAACAACGATTTTACAAGCGCTTCGCTGCTGCTGGAAAAGGCCATTAACCTGAACCCGGAAAACAAGTGGTATAAATTGCTGCTGGCACAAATTTACCAGCAAACACGCCGGCTGAACGAGGCTGCTGAAATTTATGATGAATTGCTTGTGCAGGAACCCGATAACCTGGAATTTATTTATACGAAAGCGGCTTTACTTTCAAACACCGGAAAAATAGATGAAGCCATTAAGGCATATAACCGCCTCGAAGAAGAACTGGGTGTAAACGAACAGATTTCGGTAGCCAAACAGCAGCTATTTATTGAAGACGGTCAAATTGACAAGGCCTTCGGAGAAATTCAAAAGCTTATTGATACCGACCCGCAGGAGCCTAAATATTACGGATTGATGGCCGATCTTTACCAAAGCCAGGGCGACGCAGAAAATGCAATGAAATATTACCGTAAAATTCAGGAAATTGACCCCGAAAATGGTTTTGTACATTTCTCGCTGGCAAGCTTTTACATGCAAAACGGCGAAATTGAAAAGTCGTTCGAAGAAACCAAACTGGGTTTCCGAAGCAACGATGTTGATCTTCAAACCAAGCTGCAACTCTATATGATGCTTACCGCCAGTCCCGGCCAGAGCGACCTTGAAAAGCAGCATGAGGAGGAGTTGATAGATATTCTGCTGGAAAAACATCCCGACGAATACCTGGTGCATACGGTTCGCGCCGAAAGCCTTCTGAAAAACGGAAAACTGAAAGAGGCCAGGGAAGCTTTGCTGGATGCACTCGCCATTGAAAAAAACGATTACATGCTTTGGGAGCGCGTACTTTTTATCGACAATGATTTGCAGGAGTGGCAGGCATTGTATGAACACAGCACCAAAGCCATGGACCTTTTTCCAAATCAGCCGCAGGTCTATTTCCTAAATGCCATTGCCTGCCTGCAGCTCGAAAACTACGACGAAACCGTTGCCGTTTCCGAGGAAGGGCTGATGTTCGTGATCGACAACAGCGAAATGAAAGGACAGTTTCTTATGCTGAAAGGCGAGGCGCTCTACAAATCGGGAAAAACCCGCCAGGCCTTCAGCATGTTCGACGAAGCTGTGGAACTGGCTCCAAACAACCACATAGCCCTTAACAATTATGCCTACTACCTTTCACTGACCGGCGAAAACCTCGATAAAGCCGAAAGAATGAGCGGCACTGTTATTGAACGTTTCCCCGAAAATGCCACATACCTCGATACCTATGCCTGGGTGCTGTTTAAAAAAGGCGAATTCAGGCTGGCCAGGTTTTATATGGAATCGGCATTGAAATACAGTGAAGAAGAAAACCCAACCCTGCTGGAACATTACGGCGATATCCTGTTTAAGCTGGATGAGTTGGATAAAGCGTTGGAATACTGGCAAAGGGCCAGCGAACTGGATGACAGTTCCAAAATTCTGGAACGAAAAATCAGAGAACGTAAATACATCGAAGAATAGATGAATAGCATGTTGTCGGGCAAACATAGAGCGGTTTTTATTTTACTGACGGCCCTGGTGGTTGGCTTTTCATCGTGCCGCACGGCAAGAGACCTGCCTGCCGAAAGGTTAAGGCCCCTGAGTGCGGAAAAAATATTGAAAGAAGCGGAACAGAATGCTTTCGATTACAGCGATTTATCTATCCGCAGAATCAATGTGCAGTTTTCAAACAGCGACACCCGAACAAGTTTTCGCGCTAATTTGAAAGCAGTAAAAGATGAACAGATTCTGGCTTCCATAAGCAAACTCAACCTGCCGGTTGGCCGGGTTTTACTTACTCCCGAAAACGTAACTTATGTGAACTACATCGACCGTAATTATTTTCTCGACGATTACACCTTCCTTAGCCGTTTTCTCAATTTCAACCTCAATTTCGATATCATTCAGGCGGTCATTTCCAATTCATTTATTTCCAATGCTTTTTCAAACAGCGAATGGAATGTTAACCGCCAAAAACTGGATTCATCGGTGGAGGGGGGCAAATATGTGGTGCAGTTGGGTAACAACCACAGCGTGTGGCAGTCAGCCGGACTGAGCAATCCGTTCAGCAACAGAAACAGGCGCAACAACGGTGGAGGGGAAACAACGGCAACCCAGAAAATGTATTTTCATCCCCGCAGCTTTAACCTCGAGCGGCTGGAGATTAACGACCTGGCAAACAACTGGAAACTGGAGGTAGATTACAGCAATTTCGAAAAAGTGGATAAAAAAAATTACCCGGGTTCCATCGATCTGAAGATGATTTCTTCCAGCGAAGTGGTTGAACTGAAAATCAGGCTGAACGGCTTTTCAACCGAAAAAATCGACGACATGGAATTGAACATTCCCGACCGTTACGAACGAATACGCATGAATTAGCTGTTTTTTTATTTGGAAATTACGTAATACGCCGCAGTGGTAAAAAAATTCCGCAACCACGGCACAACAGAAACCAGTTTGCATTGCCTGCGGGGTTTCAGTCCAAACTTGGTTTCATAATTTGGGTTTATTAAAAAGAATGTCCGTTTGTCGATGGAGTAATTTTCTTTTTTCAGAATGCGTTCGAACCGGTCTATGGAAATGCCGGTATCTTTTATTTCCAGCAGCCCTTCAATTCTTTTCGGGTTCTTCTCAAAAACAGAAAGGATGAATTTGTAAACGGGCCTCGGAAGCAAATGGAAATAAGGGAGTTTCGATAAAAACTTACTGTGACAGATTTGCTGATGGCCGCCAAAGGGGTTTTGCCAGGGTGGGAAAGCCAGAAAAAACTTACCTTCCGGTTTCAGAAATTTTTTCACAAACCCCATGAATACTTCCTGGTTGGGAATGTGCTCAATTACGTCTCGCATCACTATCAGGTCGAAGGTCCTTCCCTTCAGGTTCACTTTGTATATGTCCTCGCAAATGAGTTCCAGGTTCGCTTTTTGGGGATGGTTCGCATAAAATTCCCTTGCCAGCTCAATGCGGCCGCACGAAATATCTATTCCCGTAACTTTGCACCCCAAATCGAGAAAGGGTTTCAAATTTCCGGCTTCGGCGCAACCAATTTCCAGCACCCGTGTCTGGGGGCCGGTTTTTATTACCTCCGACAAATAGGGAATGACATACTTTTGAGTAGTGCGCTCCTGTTCGGCAAAATAGCGCTCCTTGTTTTTGTGACGTTCCTGCATGAATTTCAGATGTTGGCAACACGCTGCAGCCCCGGAATATCGACAAATTTAATTTTGCGCCCCTGCAACTCTATCAGGTGATCCTGTTTGAATTCCGAAAGCAGCCGAATAACCGATTCGGTGGCCGTTCCCACCATGTTGGCCAACTCTTCGCGGGTGAGCGAAATCTGGAGCGTATTCTGGTTGTCCAGGTCAAAATTCTCTTTCAGAAGAAGCAGCACTTCTGCCAACCGTTCGCGCACGGTTTTCTGGGCAATGTCGGTAATATAGTCATTGGCTTCGCGCAGTTCACGGCACACTATCTGCAGCATGTGGTGCGAAAACTGCCAGTTGTTTTTAATCAGAAAAAGCAACGTCTGGTAAGGAACATGGCACAAAACCGCTTCTTCAATCACTTTGGCCGTAGTACAGGCCAGCTCCTGGCTCAGCAACGAACGGTAGGCAATAATTTCACCGCGTTTGGCAAACCGGATGATCTGCTCTTTTCCATCAATCCCGGTTTTAAAAATTTTTACAATTCCGCGGGTAACGCAGTAAAACCCCGTGAGCCGGCTTCCTTCGCGGTAAATAACCGTACCTTTCTTGTATAGCGAACAGGTTTTCTCGTAATTTAGCTGGTTAAATTCTTCTTCGTCTAATTTTTTAAACAGTTGAAATCCACTTAAATCGGTTTCTTCTTCTGTAGGCCTTTTCATCACACTTCTCATGTCCTAAGTTAATTTGGTTTAAACATAGCTGTACCTTCTCATACAACATGTAAATATACAATTATAGCGAATATTTGGAAAACTATTTATATAGATAGTTGTATATTTGCAATGCGAACGATTTGAAAAACAAATTAAAAGATAGATTATGAAGCATGTTGTGGATATGTCGTGGACCGACAAAATAGCATTTGAAGCCGATATGGACGGCCACAAGGTAGTGGTGGATGCCACCCCGGAATCGGGCGGAAGCGATTTGGGACCACGCCCCAAGAAGTTGATGCTTACCGCTCTGGCCGGTTGCACCGGTATTGATGTAATTATGATTCTGAAAAAAATGAAAGTGGTACCCGAGGCATTCCATGTAATTGTGGAAGGAGAATTAACCGACGAACATCCCAAATTCTACCACAAAATTAAAGTGATTTACCAGTTTAAGGGGAAGGATTTACCCAAAGACAAACTCGAAAAAGCAGTTAACCTGTCGGAAGAAAAATATTGCGGTGTCAGTGCGGTTTATAAAAAAGCAATCGAAATGGAAAGTGAAATCAGGGTGATTGAGTAAATCAGTTTCATTTTTCAATAGAAAAACTGTTCAGAAAACAACCATTTTTTTGAACAGTTTTTTTTTGACAGTGAACAAACAGAACACTTATTTGTCTTTAATTTACGAGATTAAAGAACAAAAAAGAAATCAAAATTGAAAAAAGATGAAAACAACATTAAAATTTTTAGGAACTACTGCATTGGTATTTGTATTTGCCATGCAGATATTCGCGGCTGATTATAAGCTCGATAAATCGAACAGCACAGTAAATTGGAACGGGAAAAAGGTTACAGGTGAACATTATGGTACCATCGATTTGAAAAGTGGCAATTTGGTAGTGCAAAATAATACAATAGAATCAGGTACTTTCACCATGGATATGACCACTATCGTGAGCGAAGATTTGACCAATGAATCGATGAATAAAAAGCTGGTTGGTCACCTGAAATCCGACGATTTTTTCTCGGTAGATAAATTTCCGGCCTCCACATTTGTGATTAAAGAAGTTAAGCACAAATCCGGAAAAACACATGCAATTACAGGTGACTTAACCATCAAGGGAATTACCCATTCGTTAACTTTCGATACAGAAATAGTTATTGATGGTGATAAGTTGCGAGCCAAAGGAAAAATGGAGGTAGATCGTACATTGTATGACATTAAATTCAGGTCAGGCAGATTTTTTGCCGATTTGGGTGATAATTTGATTTACGACACATTCACCCTCGATTTTGATGTGGTGGCTTCCAAATAAACAGGAATTGCTATGCATCAATAGAAACAAACAGGAACTTGAAAAACACCAAAGCCCCGGAGAAATCCGGGGTTTTTTCATTTCTGTGCAAGGGATTTTTGTATTAAATTAAAAAATCAATAACCCGCCGGATTATTTTTCGTAGTAATTTGTATTATTAGCTAATTAAAACAATTATTGCAAATATGATGAAATCAGTAAATCCTGTCACAGGAGAAACGATTCAGACGTACGAAACTCATTCAGAAAAAGGGGTTGAGAAAATTATCAATTCGGTTGACAAGCGCTGGCAAACCTGGCGAAAAACAACCTTTTTGCAGCGCAGTGAGTTGCTGCAAAACCTGGCCAGTTTGCTCAAAAGCAACAAAGAGGAGCTGGCCCGGCTGATGGCTCACGAAATGGGTAAGGTTTTGCGCGAGGGAATTGCAGAAATCGAAAAATGTGCCTGGGTTTGCGATTATTACGCTGGCAATGCCGAGAGCTTTCTGGAAAACGAAGCCATCGACACTGATTTTTCCAAATCGTTTGTGAGCTACCAGCCGTTGGGCACGGTACTGGCCGTTATGCCCTGGAATTTTCCCCTTTGGCAGGTTTTCCGGTTTGCAGCGCCAACGGTAATGGCCGGCAACACTGCTGTTTTAAAACACGCCAGCAATGTTCCGGGGTGTGCGCTTGCCATTGAAGATCTGTTCCGCGAGGCCGGATTTCCCGAGAATGTTTTTCGCACTCTGCTCATCGGCAGCAAACAGGTGGAAGCTGTGATAAAGCACCCGGCCGTAAAAGCCGTAACCCTCACCGGCAGCACTTCTGCCGGAAAAAAGGTGGCTTCGGTTGCGGGCAGTGTTCTCAAAAAATGTGTACTCGAATTGGGAGGCAGCGATCCTTACCTCATTCTGGAAGATGCTGATTTGAAATCAGCCGCCAAAACCTGCACGGCAGGCAGGCTGGTTAACGCCGGACAAAGCTGCATTGGCGCCAAGCGGTTTATTGTGGTGGAAAATGTGTATTACGAGTTTTTGGAATACTTTACCTACGAAATGAATAATGCGACTTTTGGCGATCCCTGTGACCCGGATATTACAATGGGGCCGCTTGCCAGTGCCGGTTTGCGCGATGAACTGCACGAACAGGTTGCCGCTTCTGTGAAAAAAGGCGCCGAGGTGGTTATTGGCGGCGACAAACCCGATCGGAAAGGGGCATACTATCCTCCTACCGTTCTGGAAAATGTAAAACCCGGAATGCCGGCCTACGACGAAGAATTGTTTGGTCCGGTTGCCTCTGTTATTAAAGTGAAAGACGAAAAAGAAGCCATTCATGTGGCCAACGATACTGAGTTTGGCCTTGGCGCAGCAGTGTTTTCAGGAAATTTGAAAAAAGCCGAAAAAATTGCCGAAACACAATTGCAGGCGGGCTGCTGTTTTGTCAACGATTTTGTAAAATCCGACCCGCGCCTGCCGTTTGGCGGAATTAAAGAAAGCGGTTTTGGCCGCGAACTCTCTTCGCACGGCATCAAGGAATTCATGAATATTAAAACCGTTGTGGTGAAATAACCGGGTGGTGCGGTTTGGGTGGCGCATCCCGATGGCTATCGGGATCAACCGCGCATTTTATCCTTCCCGCTGGGCGATCATTTCGTGGCGAATCGCATATTTGACATTTATTTTTTTAGTTTTACCCCAATTTCAAATCAATCAATTTTTACCTGATATGAGAAAACTGTTTTATATCCTCCTTCTTTTCCCGGTTATTCTGTTTCTGAATGCCTGCAACCAAAAGGATACACCTATTGATCGCGAAACAAATTTCAATTCCGGCTGGAAATTTATCCGGGCCGATATTTCCGGAGCCGAAATTCCCGAATTTGATGATTCAGCCTGGCGAACCCTTGTTTTGCCGCACGATTACAGCATTGAAGATTTGCCTGAAAAGGAAGGTGTAAAACAAATCGGACCTTTCTCGGAAGAAAGCGCAGGCGGCATTTCCACCGGTCATGTGGTGGGTGGAACAGCCTGGTACCGAAAGCATTTCACATTGGATAAAGCCGATGAAGGGAAGATTGTCAAAATTTTGTTCGATGGCGTTTACATGAATACCGATGTGTGGCTGAACGGGCACCATTTGGGAAATCATCCGTATGGCTACACTGCCTTTTCGTTCGATTTAACCGAACATTTGCGCCCTGCCGGAGAGGAAAACGTACTGGCGGTTCAGGTGAAAAACGAAGGCCAGAACTCCCGTTGGTACAGCGGTTCGGGCATTTACCGCAATGTAACGCTTTTAAAAACCAACCCGGTGCATGTGGGTTTGTGGGGTGTTTTTATACGCACTAAATCCGTTTCGCCGGAAATGGCGACTGTTGCAGTGGATGTTGACCTGGTGAATGAATCAGCAGAAGATAAAAGGGTAACACTGAAAATGGAATTTCGCGATTCGGACGGAAAATACGTCACTCATTTTGAAGATGAAAAAGAGCTGGCTGCCGGACAGAAAACGACATTTGAACAGGAATTCGGGCTGCCGGACTACCGGTTGTGGTCGCTGGATAATCCGGAATTATACACACTTGTTGTTCAACTGGTTGATGAAAAAAAAGTCACCGATGAAGTGACGGAAATCTTTGGAATCCGCACCATCGGATTTTCGGCTGAAAAAGGATTTTTGCTGAATGGCGAAAATGTGTTGCTGAAAGGCGGTTGTCTTCATCATGACAACGGTCCGCTGGGTTCGGCTGCATTCGATGCTGCTGAATACCGCCGGGTGAAAATCATGAAGGAAAACGGTTTCAATGCCATTCGCTCGGCACACAATCCACCTTCAAAAGCATTTCTCCATGCCTGCGACCAACTGGGAGTTCTGGTTATGGACGAGGCATTCGACATGTGGCAGGTTCCCAAAAAACCGCAGGATTACCATTTGTATTTCGATGAGTGGTGGGAAAAAGATTTGGAGTCGATGGTGTTGCGGTCCCGGAATCACCCGTCGATGATTATCTGGAGTGTGGGCAACGAAATAAAGGAACGCGCCGATTCTTCGGGGCTCGAAATTTTCAAAAATTTAAGGGAAAAAGTTCTGGAATTGGATGATACCCGGCCTGTAACCCAGGCTATCTGCGGCTTCTGGGAAACTCCGGGCAGACCGTGGGAAGATTCGGAACCTGCATTTGCCCAAATGGATGTGCATGGCTATAATTACCAGTGGCAGCAATACGAATCCGACCACGAAAAATTCCCGGAACGAATCATCATCGGTACCGAGTCGTTTCCTATGGAAGCTTTCGAAAACTGGCAGATGGTGGAAAAACACCCGTTTGTTATCGGCGATTTTGTGTGGACCGGCATGGACTATTTTGGTGAATCGGGCATTGGCAGCAGCAAACTCGATGATGAAGATATTCCCTTTCTTCCGCCCTGGCCCTGGTTCAATGGCCATTGTGGCGACATCAGCGTACTGGGCTACAAAAAGCCGCAGATGTATTTTCGCGATGTGGTTTGGCGCAACAGCGAGCTCGAAATGCTGGTTCACGCGCCCATTCCCCGGGGCCGGAAAGAAATTATAAGTAACTGGGGCTGGCCCAACGAAATGAAAAGCTGGAGCTGGCAAGGCCACGAAAGCACTCCGCTGCAGGTTTCCGTTTACACCCGCTGCGACGAGGTAAGACTTGAACTGAACGGCGAGGTAATCGGCACAAAACCGGTTTCGGAAGAAACAAAACTAACTGCCTGGTTCGATGTGCCCTACCAGCCCGGCGAATTGGTTGCAGTGGGCTTGAAAAACGGAGACGAGGTGGCACGGCAGTTGCTGAAAACGGCCGGCAAACCGGCCCGGCTGAAAATCACTCCCGAACGGGAGCAGGTAACTGCATCTTTCAACGACCTGGCGTATTTCAACATAGAAGTTCTTGATGAAAACGGCTTGCTGATTCCTCATGCCGAAATCCCTGTGGAGTTTACTATCGAAGGAATTGGAACCCTGCAGGCAGTGGGCAACGGCAATCCAACCGGAATGAAAAGTTTTCAGCAGCCCCGTGTTTTAACCTACCGGGGAAAATGCCAGGTGATTGTGCGTTCATCCGAAACTCCCGGCGAAATTTCGGTTGCCGCCCGTTCGGAGGGATTGGAAAGCGGAACTGCAAAAGTGGATGTTTATAATTGAGCTGGTGGACCTGGAGCCACCAGCTCAACTGCCTTCGCTTCACCTGCTGTCCACCGGATGGCAGATAAGTTGTTGAATAACCCCGGTAATCTATTTTTTCTTTACAATCAGGTAAACAATTGCAGTTATAATACTGAACAATACAGCAAAAATGGTCCATAAAACTTTTGAGCCGGTACTTAAACCTTTATTTACAGTCCAAACATGATAAATCACCCAAACGGCGCAGACAAATGCAATAATTCCACCAATAGTTGGTCCCATAACAATTTGATATTAAAGATGAATGCTTAAAGTTAAGTCTATTTTTGTTGAAAACAAAAGCCACCCTTAAGAATTCTGACTTTATTCGGCAGGTGGTCTGCCGGCTGGCGGACACCAACTCAAATGGTGCTTTTGGAATTAAAAATTTATCTTTGCATTTGTTTTAAACTTAAACGGCTTAAAATGAGAATATATAGTGCATTTTTTTTACTTATTTCATTGCTGATGAATTCATGTTCGACTAAAAAACCTGCCGATTTGATTGTGACCAATGCCACAGTTTATACCGCTGATGAAACCTTTTCGAAAGTGGAAAGCTTTGCTGTGGCCGGGGGGAAAATTGTTTCAACCGGGAATACCGAAAAAATTCTGGCGGAATATACTTCGGAAAACATCGTTGACGCCAGGGAAAAATTTATTTATCCCGGATTTAACGACGCCCATGCGCATTTTAACGGATACGCCACAAACCTAATGCAGTATGCCGATTTGCGCGGCACCACAGGGCCGGAAGAGATTTATGAAATCATTCTGGCGCATCTCGAAAAATTTGGCGGCGAGTGGGTTTTAGGCCGTAGCTGGGACCAAAACGATTGGGAAGTGACTGAGTTTCCTGATAAAACCAAACTGGACGAACTATTCCCCGAAACACCGGTTTACCTGGTGCGGGTTGACGGACATGCCGGCTGGTGTAACTCCAAAGCGCTGGAAATGGCGGGCATCACCAACGAAACCAAAGTGACGGGAGGTTTGGTGGAGCTGAAAAACGGGCAACCCACCGGCATTCTCATCGACAATGCCATGGGACTGGTTTCGCGGTTGATTCCAAAAATCACTCTTGAACAGCAAAAACTCGGGTTGCTCGAAGCCCAGAAAAACTGCTTTGCAGCCGGCCTCACCTCGGTTACCGATGCCGGACTGGATAAATCAACGGTTTTACTGATAGAAGAGATGCAAAACTCAGGCGAACTGAAAATGCGCATCAACGCCATGCTGAATCCTTCGGAAGAGAACATGGAATTTTTCGTGAAAAACGGCCCGAAAAAAGAGGACCGGCTGGTGATAAACACCATTAAATTATTTGCCGACGGTGCTTTGGGCTCCCGCGGAGCGCTTTTGCTGGAAGATTATTCCGACGACCCCGGAAACAAAGGCATTCAGATTGAAGCACAGGAATATTACGATGAGTTATGCCAGCTGGCTTTCGACAACAACTTTGCCGTGGCCACCCACTGCATTGGCGATGGGGCCAACCGGCTAATGCTGGATACCTACGGAAAATTTTTGAAGGGCGAAAACGACCGTCGCTGGCGCATCGAACATGCGCAGATTATTCATCCCGATGATATAGAGAAGTTTGCCCGCTTTTCAATCGTTCCGTCGGTGCAGGCTACGCACGCCACGTCCGACATGTACTGGGCCGGCGACCGGTTGGGAGAAGAACGTTTGAACAACGGCGCTTATGCCTACCAGACGCTGCTAAATCAACTGGGCTGGTTGCCCAACGGCACCGATTTCCCGGTAGAGGAAATTTATCCGCTGTTTACATTTTATGCCTCGGTTTTCCGCACCGACCACAACAACTTGCCCGAAGGCGGTTTTCTGATGGAGGAGGCATTAACGCGCGAGCAGGCGCTACGTTCCATCACACTTTGGCCGGCAAAAGCATCGTTCGAAGAAAACGAAAAAGGCAGCATCGAACCCGGCAAGTGGGCCGATTTTGTCATCCTCGACACCGATTTGATAACTACCTCGCCACAGGAAGTGCTGGATGCCAAAATTGAAAGCACCTGGATTGCGGGGGAGAAGGTTTTCTAATTTTTTTTTCTTATTGAGATTCAATATCTTTAAAGAAAAAACAAAAATGAAAACGCTAATCCCATTTTTATTTCTGTTTATCGCATTTGTTTCGTGTGAACGTAATGAAATCCCTGAAGATTTTTCTCCTGAAATTAGTTTTGAAGTGTCACAATTTATTGAAACACAAATCCCGGTTTTAAATTGTCGGGTAACGCAGGCGGGTTACCCCGCCTTTGTCCCCTAAGAACCGGACTTGAACCTTTCGATTCATCCGGCTCAGGCTCTCTGAAGGCGGAACAAACCACCCGGCAATATACGAAAATTCAGTG
>Ga0334899_1001860_pt1 | contig 18609 bp, 12 predicted proteins | sample GraSluR3_MG_FD_207219 | JGI IMG/M metagenome (GOLD analysis project Ga0334899, IMG submission 207219) | Sludge microbial communities from methane-producing bioreactor in Wageningen University, Netherlands - Granular Sludge_8_08-R3 | ecosystem: Engineered > Bioreactor > Anaerobic > Unclassified ...
GTGGTAGGGAACGGCTCGGTCTCGAAGATGATTCTGACATCCTTCGGATCGAAAAGGCCTCGTTCAGCCATTCTGTCGACGACCTCAGAGGCTACCGGTGCTGCATCGTAGTCCTTTGCAACGACACCAAGAGCGGAGTTTTCATGACTGCCGGAGAACTCGATTTTATAGTCGACTCCTGGAGTCACACCAAAATCGGGGAACAGTGCAGAAGGGGCCATGTTACCGGAATTGGACGTCGGACTAGTATGGGCAACTCGCTTCCCTTTTATATCTGCCAACTCATACAAATCGCTGTCTGCGTGCACATAGACTTGGAGGGTATATCCGAACTGACCATCGGCGCCACCCATGATTGCAAAGGGAACGTATCCGGCGAGGTTCACAGCAAACGGTGTCGGTCCAGTGCTGATGCCTGCGATATGGAGACGACCTGCGCGCATGGCTTCAACTTGAGCGGCATACGAATCTACAGAAAAGAATCTCACATTCTTACCAGTGACTTCGGCAAGGTGGTCCAAAAACGGCTGCCAAATATCCTGATAAACTGCCGGATCCTCTACAGGAGTATAGGCAAAGATCAGCGTATCGGGATCCAACCACTTGCTCTGATCCTTCGGCGGATCTGCAACCAGATCGAAATCCTCATCGCAATAGAGCGAGTCTAGGAGACCTCGATTCGAACACGGTTCTTCAACGACAGTAGCCTCTTTCTGCCCAGCGGCAAAAGCGAATGTTGTGACAAGAATCAGCAACATGGATACGATGAACACTTTTTTCATTTGTTACTCCTTTTTTTTCGAGAAATATTGCAAACTTCCAACACCATTTTCATCCACTCGAATCACGCTATCGAGGGGTTTCGGATGATGTATGGATATCTGACATATCAGCTAGGATTTTAGTATGGATTCACCCTAGAATCAAGGAAAACAGCCCAGTAATATGTGAGAAATGTGTTAGAACGATTTAAGTGGATTATACTGAAACGTGTACAAAGTTTGTTCGTCCACCTCATTTCGATAGATCGTTCAGGCTCGCTCTCTTAGGAACTACTTGTATCAAAGAACATTAATATATTCTCATGTAATGTTTGTGTGGAAGAAATCGGACTTGACGAATCGGTGCATCCGTATATATCATAGTATATCTATAGATTATATATGCTATAACCATGGGAGGTTTGTATGGGGCCGATACTCTGGATTACACTTTTTCTTGTGCAACTGGTACTGCTGGTTGTGTTGAAACGGAAGTTTCATCTCCCCTTTTCAACGCGTGTAGCAGTCTCACTGCTCTTTGGAGCGATCTTCGGATTAGCTCTCTTCTTCTTCGCATCGCCTGAGGCGAATCAGTCGACGAGAAGTTGGTTGTCACTCATCGGATACGGTTATGTCGATCTGTTGAGAATGCTCATCATTCCTCTGGTGCCCACCAGCATAGTCGCAGGATTATTGAAACTGAGTAATACAGCCGAGCTGAAACAGATGGGATATCGAACGATTGGTATGTTCCTATTCACGGCTACCCTTGCTGGCATAATTGGACTGACCATCGCATCGATCTTTTCGGTAGGAACCGGGGTGGCGGTGACAGACCTCGCGACACGAGAGCCGAACACGGTAGGGAGCCTCTTCTCTCAATTCAGGAACTTCATACCAGCCAATATTGTACGTTCGGCAGCCGATATGAACATGATTCCTGTAGTGGTCTTCTCACTGTTCATAGGTGTCTCCGCAATTGGGGTTAAGACGAAAAAGCCCGAAGCGATCGTCCCCTTCCAAAATCTTCTTGAGAGCTTTCTAGAAATAGTCATGCATATGACCAGACTCGTTCTGAAGCTCACACCGTACGGAGTGCTCGGCCTCACGAGTTACTGGCTCAGCAGTACCGGCATGACCTTGCTCATTCAATTGGGATTATTCGTCGTTGCACTCATTGTTGCCTGTTTCATTCAACTCGCTGTGGTCTATGGAGGCTTGCTTGCATCGACAGTCAAGATCAACCCTATCCGATTCTACCGTGCAGCGAGCCCAGCACTGCTTCTGGCATTCTCGAGTCGTTCCAGCCTCGGTTCACTGACTATGACGATCAGCACTATGACCGAACGGCTTAAGGTGAATTCCCGAGTAGCCAACTTCGTGGGTCCGCTCGGAGCAGTTATGAACATGGATGCCTGTGGAGGTATCTTCCCAGCTATGGTATCTGTATTCGCGGCTAATGCATTTGGCATCGACCTAACCGTTACCCAGTATGTACTCATTGTGGTGGTGTCGATACTCGCAAGCTTGGGGAGCGCCGCGGTTCCTATGGGTGCCACCGCGTTCACGGTGATCACCCTCACCACTGTAGGACTACCAGTGGAGGCTGTAGGACTCGTTGCAGGTGTCGATTTTATTGTAGATATGTTCCGTACTATGACCAACGTAGCAGGCGACATGACCACTTCGGTTGTGGTAGCCAATTCGCTTGGTGAGTTCGATCGTAAAGCATTTCTCACACAGGATCTCAAGGCGGAAACAGCAAGCTGAATTCACCAGGTACTCATGAATAAGGGGAGTTCGAATTGAACTCCCCTTACCTTTGTTCGGTTATGTACCGATTACTTTCCGAGTACTGCCTGAGCTGCAGCCAACCGAGCAACCGGCACTCTGAATGGAGAACAGGATACATAGTCCAGTCCTACCTTCTGACAGAATGCGATAGTCTTCGGATCGCCACCATGCTCACCACAGATACCCAACTTGATCTTCGGATTAACCTTTCGTCCTAGATCGGCAGCCATCTGTACGAGCTTGCCAACCCCTTCAATATCGATGGTTGCAAACGGATCGTACTCGTAGAACTGCTTATCCGTATCGGTGACATAGGGTCCGAGGAAGCTCGCCGAATCATCACGGGAGAAACCACAGGTCATCTGAGTCAAATCGTTCGTGCCAAAGCTGAAGAATTCTGCAGACTTCGCAATCTCATCTGCTGTAATAGCTGCACGTGGAACCTCGATCATGGTTCCCAACTTGTAGGCTACTGTCTTTCCTCGTTCAGAGAATACCTTCTCAATGGTCTGTTCAGCATGCTTCTTGGTGTATTCATACTCTTTGTAGTGACCAACGAGTGGAATCATGATCTCAGGATGTACGTCGATGCCCTTCTCTGCCACATTCAGAGCCGCTTCGATAATCGCTCTCACCTGCATGTGCAGGATTTCAGGATAGACAACGGCTAGACGACAACCGCGGAAACCAAGCATGGGGTTGAACTCATGCAGCTGTGCAGTCTTCTGAGCGATCTCCTCCACCGGTATACCGAGCTGAAGCGCCATCTCGTGCCGACTCGTATGATCGTTGGGGAGGAACTCGTGCAACGGCGGATCAAGCAATCTGATCGTTGCAGGAAGACCATTCAGTTCTGCGAAGATCTCCTCGAAGTCCTCTCTCTGCATAGGAAGCAACTCGGCTAGAGCCTTTTCTCGTTCAACCTTGTTGTTCGCAAGGATCATCTTTCTCACGCTGATAATACGCTGGCCACCGAAGAACATGTGCTCGGTTCGGCACAGACCAATACCCTCTGCACCCAACTGTACTGCCATATGAGTATCAGTCGGAGTATCTGCATTGGTGCGAACTCGAAGTTTACGAATCTCATCAACATAGCTCATGAATTTGTTGTAGTCCTGAAAGAGAATCGAATCCTCAGGCTTCATGACACCGTTGAGCACCTGAACGATCTCAGAGGGTTTCACCTGGATGTGACCGAAATAGACCTGTCCAGTGAATCCATCAAGTGAGATGAAATCTCCCTCCTTCACCTTCTGTCCATTCACGCTCATGGTCCCGGCCTTGTAGTTGATAACAATATCACCAGCTCCGGATACACAGGGAACTCCCATGCCTCGTGCCACAACAGCAGCATGGCTAGTCATTCCACCACGTGTGGTGAGTACACCCTTTGCTACTGCCATGCCTCCGATATCCTCGGGGCTTGTCTCTACACGGGCGAGGATAACCTCCTTGCCCTGAGCAGCCATCTCCTCAGCTTTGTCAGCCGAGAAATAGACTTGACCGCACGCTCCACCTGGACTGGCATTCAATCCCTTGGTGACTTCGGTCAAATTCTGCTTTTCAATGTCGTCGCTATCAAGAACTGGAGCGAAAAGCTTGTTAAACTCACCTGCCGGTACACGTGCTACGGCAGTCTCCTTGGAAATCAACCCTTCATCGACCATCTCGACTTGAGAACGGAGCCAACTGAAAATAGTTCGCTTTCCGTTCCTTGTCTGAAGCATGTACAGATTTCCTTCCTGTATAGTGAATTCAATATCCTGCATATCCTTGTAATGTTTTTCGAGAAGATCTCGGATATCGACAAGCTGGTTGTAGACCGTTTCGTTTACATCGCGAAGTGTATCGATGGACAATGGTGTACGGATACCTGCAACGACATCCTCTCCCTGAGCGTTCATAAGATACTCGCCATAGAACTTGTTCTCACCGGTGGAGGGATCCCGTGTAAAAGCTACACCGGTTCCACTGGTGTTCCCCATGTTTCCGAAAACCATGGATTGCACGTTGACCGCAGTTCCCAACAGACCACGAATATCATTCATCTGTCTATATTTGATTGCCCTCTCGTTGTTCCAGGAACCGAACACTGCATTGATTGACTTGAACAACTGATCAATTGGATCGGTTGGAAAATCCTCGCCAATCGTCCTCTTATACAACGCTCGGTAGCGAGAGATAACCTCTTTCAGATCCTCCACATCGAGATCTGTATCCAGTTCTCTGTTTCGCTCACTCTTGACCGACTCGAGTGCTTCTTCAAATTCGTGGTGAGGTACACCCATGACCACATCGCCAAACATCTGCATGAATCGTCGGTAACTGTCCCAAGCGAAACGTTCGTTGTTCGTCTTCTTCGCAAGGGCTTTAGCCGAATCGGGATTCATACCAAGATTCAGCACGGTATCCATCATACCGGGCATGGATTGAGCAGCTCCAGAACGTACAGAGACAAGCAGGGGGTTCTCGCTGTCGCCGAGTTTTGCTCCCATCACCTTCTCCAGATGCGCCAAGTGTTCGAGCACCTCCTCGCGAAGGCTCTCCGGATATGAACTGTCGTGTGCACTATAGTAGGCACAAGCTTCGGTGCTGATAGTGAAACCGGGAGGCACCGGCAATCCGATCGAAGTCATATCGGCCAGATTCGCTCCTTTTCCTCCGAGTAGCTCCTTCATAGAGGCAGCACCTTCAGCCTTGCCCTCTCCAAAAAAATACACGTACTTTGTCTTGTCTTTTGACATCTATAAAACCCCCCTTAACTTCCTTTTTTATAATAAATTCACGATATATCAATTTATATGAGAAAACCCTCCCTGTCAATGCAAGGAGGGTTTCGTCGGCACTACGCCGTATATGATTCAAGCGCTTTTAGACGCGCTGGTTGCTTCATCCGTTCCAAGGCTTTTTTCTCTATCTGACGAATTCTCTCCTTGGTGAGATTGTAGAGTTCGCCGATCTCTTTAAGCGACATGGGAATCGCACCATTCAAGCCGAAACGCATCTCAATGATATCACGCTCCTTCTCACTCAAGGTCTGCAGTGCTACGTTGATATCATCTTTCAACGACTTCTCCATGAGAATATCGTCTGCTGATCGATAGTCGTCCTCGATGAAATCGCCGACTGTCGAATTGGAGGGCTCTCCATAGACCGGAGCATCGAGACTTACCATCTCCCGACTGATCGAAAGGAGATCTCCTACCAGTTTGGGATCCATATTCATGGCCTCGCCAAGCTCCTCGAGCGTGGGCTCTTCTCCGCTCTCGTGCATGAGCTTTCTCTGCGCCTTCTGAATCTGAACCAACTCGTTCGCTCTGTTGAGCGGAAGTCGCACAGTTCGTGACTTTTCACAGATTGCCTTGAGGATAGCCTGTCTGATCCACCAGACAGCATAACTGATAAAGTGATATCCACGATCGACATCGTACTTCTCCAACGCGTTCATCAGTCCTATATTCCCTTCGTTGATCAGGTCGATCAGCGGCAGTCCCTGATTCTGGTATTTCTTTGCAACATTAACCACGAACCGAAGATTCGATTCGATCATTCTCTTTCGAGCGAACTCATCACCCTCGGCAGACTTTCTTGCTAACGTATCTTCTTCCTCGCGGGTAAGTAGTGGTATTCTATTGATTTCTTTCAGATACATGGAGAGGATGTTCTCGTCCTCGAACTGGTCATTCTCGTTTAAAACTCTAGTGTTACGGATCATCTTTACTCCTCCTGCCTACATACATGCAAGTATCATGCCAAAATCTCAACCATAGAGGATATAATTATTTATCTCATTGTATAATAAGGTTTTATTTGAAAATTATTTACTTCATAGCCAGGTGATTAAAACGGAAGTCAATCTGAAATTGATCCATATTGTGCGTCAAAATGACACACCTTCCACAAATCAGTTAATTAGTGGGTAATTATGACACACTCTTGCAGCTCATCGTCGGACATCTGGTCAAAAGGCGTGGCAAACACATCCTCCACATCCTCCATGTCCCATGGAAAGTCAATCTTAACCGTCCTAAACCAAGCCTTCATATCCTTGCCTGCAAAAGGAATCTCTGACTGCTCCATCTCCGCTCGCAACTGACGCCACCGATGTTTGATAAGATCGTGCACCATGTCCCCTTCCGCAAGTGAAGTTATCATCTTCCTCCGCTTTCCGAGAATGTACAGGGCCATCTGAGTATCGTGGAATTCCCGCCAAAGCAATCGGTCTCTAATCTCGCTGGAGAGGTCTCGGAGCATGAACGCATCGTTGAAGCAACGGATCGCCCCACCGATTTCACCCATTCGGCTAAGCACCATCCCCATGCGAAAGAAACATAAGGCAGCTTCACGGGGACTGTCGCCATCCACCCTTGCCAATTTGGCTGAGCAGACATGCAACGCTCTTCTGTACCGCCGGTCTGTTGTCTGTTTCACAATTCGCACCCCTTTCACACACTCAATATACATAGAGAACGATGAATCGGAAAGGTAGAAAAATCACTTATACAAGATAGCGTGGATTGCTTGACCGCCCGACTATTTGTGCGTATATTTCTATAGGATTTTACATCAGTATCCAAAATTAAGATGAAAATACATCATACAGGAGGAATTTATGACTATCAGACCGATGGGAGACAGAGTGCTTGTCAAAATGGAAGAGATTCAGGAGAAGACTGCCGGAGGTATTTTCATTCCCCAGACCGCTCAGGAAAAGACCCAGATTGCCGATGTGGTAGCAGTAGGCGACGATGAGACCATCACGGTCAAGAAAGGCGACAAGGTCATGTACGACAAGTATGCCGGAACTTCCGTGAAGGCTGATGGACAAGAGTATCTGATCCTGCACATGTCGGACATTCTTGCTGTCATCAACTGACAAAGACCGTACCATGTTAAAAAAGGCTGCCGTTCTTGGCAGCCTTTTTCATGCCCATCGTTTTCGGGCTACTGAAAGAGGAACGCCTCGATCTTTCCAGGAACCCCTGCTGTAGTGGTCTCAGGATTGAACGACTCGGGAAGAGCACGAAGCATCCACTGGCCATACTGTTTATTCACCACTCTACTATCGAGGATGAGCACGATGCCTCGATCGACTGTGTTCCGTAACAGGCGACCATACCCCTGCTTGAGTTTCATCGTGGCTTCTGGGAGGGCAAGCTGGAAGAATCCACTTCCTCCCTGCCCATCCAGCGCCTCCTGACGAGCTCTAAACACAGGATCGGTGGGCACTCTGAATGGCAACTTCACAATGACCACGAGACGGAGCGTATCACCCGGAGCATCGACCCCCTCCCAGAAGGAATCGGTCGCAAACAGCACACTGTCGGTCTCTTCAACGAATCGATGAAGCAACCGGCTCCTATCTTCATCGCCTTGCTTCATGAGCGTGATACCAGCTTTTGCCATATCAGCTGCGAGCGATTCCGCAGTTTTTCTCAGCATGGCATATGAGGTGAACAACACCAAGGCTCCCCCGCCAGATGCGAGTACGGCATCACGAATCGTATCATTGCAGTAACTGAAGAATGCTTGAGGATCCCGTTCAGAGAATACTGGAGCATCGTTCGGAGTGAGGAGCAGCAATCTGCTCTTGAAATCGAAGGGCGAATGGTGAACCGCTGTGTAAAAGGGCCTCTCTCCCGGTACAGGAAGACCCACACGAGAGCCCCAATAGGCAAAATCGTCACGAAGATCGAGCGTTGCACTTGTACATACCACGGTCTCCAGCTGGCTAAACAACGACTCCTGGAGCGGCTGTGCCACCGAGAGCGGAGATATATGTGTGGCGACCCCTTTCGTTCCCTTTCCATGATCCAAGAGTTCGAGCCAATACACATCGGTCGTCCAGGCAGAGAAATCGACGAATCGGCGTAAGGCTTCTGCTGATGCGAGAATCCTCCGCACATGCACTAAGAACTCCCGTTGGCGGTGTTCAAGTTCCTCGGGTACCGTTGCCTGAGCGGCGAACCGTTTCACGAGGTCATCCAGCCTCTGCGTATGAGTCAGCACTGTTTGCGAGAGTCGAACGAAATCGCCTAACTGTTCCTGCATAGGTACGGTGACCAGTAGATTGAATGTCCGTGCCTGCTGCATCAATCCCACCAAATATGTATCAAGGTACCCAATGGACTCGCTAATCAGCGTAATCTCGCCCAGCATGGAATCGATCAGGTTCGTATCTGTAATGTAAGGAGCCAGCTCTTCGATCAGGGCCTTCGAATTTCTCCGTTTGCGAGACAATCGACCAATGGATCGTAGCATGTCGTGCCCACTGTATGTCTCAGTGAAAAAATCGGTAGCATTCTTCTCAATATTATGAGCCTCATCGATCACCAACCGTTGAAATGCAGGCAGCACTGCCTCTTCATCGTAGGCAAGCTGGTCGATCATTCGACTTCTCGCATCGGTAAACAGCAGATGATGGTTCCCTATGAGTATTTTCGACTCAGAAGCCCGTTTTCTCGACTTCATGAAGAAGCAGTCTCGGGCATAGGTACACCGGTAGCCTAGACAGAGATCCGAATCGCTACAGACGTCGGCCCAGAGTCCCCCTTTGAGAGGTCCCGGAAACTCGGCTCTGAGTCCGGTTTCGGTTTCCCCACTCCAGGAAACCAGTGCTCCGATATCACTCAATGGATCTCTGGCAAGCAGTGGAGCATCATCGGAAAGTTCTTCGAGCCGGTGCAGGCAGAGGTAGTTGCTCCTGCCCATGACCAGCGCAACTGGACACTCCTTGCCGAGCATGGAGAAGAGTTGAACCAGATCCTTGTCAAAGAGTTGCTTTTGCAGATTGATGGTGGATGTAGCGACCACCGTCCGCTCTTTCGGATGGGCCAGGGCCCAGAGAAGAGCAGGAACGAGATATGCGAACGATTTGCCTATTCCCGTACCAGCCTCTACTGCTACAATTGCGCTCTCACGATACGACTGCATGACCAATAGAGCCATTTCAAGCTGTCCATCCCGATACTCATAGTCGGGGAACCGCTGTGAAAGGATCCCATCGGCATCGAAAATCTGATAAATTTCACTATTCTCCAAGCTTGTATTCCTGTACCTTCCGGTGCAATGTCTTTCGCGCAACACCGAGCATATCTGCAGCTTTTGACTTGTTCCCTCCACAACTGGCGATTGTGGCAAGAATGAGGGCTTTCTCAGCCTGTTCCATGGTCGTTCCGACCGGAATCACCACCCGCTCCTCCGAACTGGCGTTCTTTACCACAGCGGGAAGATCGTCGAGATCGATAATCGAATCTCCGGCAAACACCACGGCGCTCTCCACACAGTTTCCCAGTTCCCTGATATTCCCCGGCCAATCATAGGCAAGCATCGCAGCTTTTGCTCGTTGCGAAAAGCCTTCGACACGACGTTTGTTCCTTTCATTGTACATCTCGAGAAAATGGGACATGAGGAGAGGGATATCCTCTTTCCGCTCTCTGAGAGGGGGTACTTCCAGGTGAATGACATTCAGTCGGTAGTAGAGATCTTCTCGGAACCGTCCAGCATCGACTTCGGCCCTCAGATCACGATTAGTCGCAGCTACCAGTCGTACATCCACCGTGAGCGTCTTTTCACTTCCCAACCGTTCAAATTGCCGCTCTTGCAGAACCCGAAGGAGCTTCACCTGGGTCGACTGACTTATCTCTCCGATCTCATCGAGAAACAGTGTTCCACCATGTGCAAGCTCGAATCGTCCTTTTCTAGCCGAAACGGCCCCACTGAAGGCGCCCTTCTCGTGACCAAAGAGTTCATCTTCGAGTAACGTCTCTGCAAAAGAGGCACAACTTACTTTGATGAACGGTCCCGATGCTCGACTGGAGAGGTGGTGCATGGCATCGGCGACCAACTCCTTTCCAACACCACTCTCTCCTGTGACAAGCACACTCGCGGTAGCATCGGCTACCTGCTTCACGGTATCCATGAGTCGAACCATCCGCTCGCTCTTTCCAATGATTTTATTGTACCCGCTCTGCCGTTTCAGTTCAGCAAGCTCTCTTTTCAATGCAGCGTTCTGATCACGAAGATCCAAATTGCTGAAGGCTCGCTTTATCAGGATAAAGAGTCTGTCGAGATTCAGTGGCTTAGTGAGAAAATCGACTGCTCCATTGCGCATAGCCTCGACAGCAGCCTCTATGGTTCCATGTCCGGTGAGAATTACGACCGGCATCATCGGATACGATGAAGAGACCCGTTTCAGCAGTTCCTGCCCAGACATACCAGGCATACGCAAGTCGGTGATAAGAAGATCGATCGCATGAGCGGTTACCAGATTCCAAGCCTCCTTACCATCGGAAGCCAAAAGTACCGAGTAACCTTCATCTTCGAGTGCTATCTGCAGCCCATTTCGGATATTCTTTTCGTCATCCGCTACGAGTATCGTTCTGTTCATGATGAGTGAGCCGCCTCCAGAGCCAGTCGTTCACTTGTCGGAACGGGCAAGGTCACCGTGAACGTGGTTCCCTCTCCCTTTTTAGACGACACCGAGATCTCACCCTGGTGCTCTTTAATGACTTTGAACACCATGGTCAAACCCAAGCCAGAACCAGAGTCCTTCGTGGTGAAATAGGGTTCGAAGATCTTAGCCATGGTCGTCTCATCCATGCCATTTCCAGTATCTGCGATACTTAACACGACATTGTTTCCACTGAGTTTAGTCGAGACTATGAGTCTTCCCCCATTGATCTCCATCGCATTCATGGCATTCTTGATAATATTCAACAATGCTTGCTTGAGTAGATTCTCATCTATCCTCAACTTCGGGAGAAACTCTTCGAGGTTTCTGGTGATCGTTATGCCATGTTCAGACAACTCGTAACTGACAAAATTCAATACATCTTCTACTACCGAGTTCACGTTTTCGAGTCGAAGATGTACATCCATGGGGCGAACGGCAAATAGAAAGTCGACCACAATCCCATTCAGTCGCTCTATCTCCTCATCAATTACATCCAAGTACCGAGTGGCATCTTCAAGTGTGAGGCTCGTTCTCCGTTGAAAGGCTTTCCTGAGTAGTTGCAGATGAATTCCGATCGAGGCGAGCGGATTCTTGATCTCATGAGCCACACCAGCGGCAACGGTAGTCAGCGATGCTAGACTCTCCGATCTGTGCAATCGAGCCTCTCGTCGTTTCTCCTCCGAGATATCTTGTACGATGAACAAGGCTCGCTTTCCATTGTCCTGATGGAATACAGGGTCCAACCCACTAGTGAACGATGAAGCTTGGATGATCAGTGTACGTACAAACTCTCCCCGCTGGAAGTGAAACTCCTCCTCCAACACTTCGTCGTCTGTTATCCGTTCCAGTGCAGCAAGCATGAACCGTGCTACATCCTGGTCTGCAAGAACGTACTTGATACTCGTTCCTTCGGTGAGCTGCCGGGATATCGGTAACAGATGCTTTACTTCGTCGTTGCAGGTAAGCACCCTCCCCTGTCCATTGGTCACCACCACGCCAAGATCGATCTTTTGCAACACCGCACCGAGCAGCTCGTTTTCGCTCGCCTGATAGCGAACGAGGGTTCGTATTTCGTTGGAACTGAGTTTTTCGATCTTGTCAAAAGCCCGGCGAATGAAATTGTTCATATCACTTCCTGCAATCTATAGTAAAGCGACTCGATCAGTAGTTTTCTGTTCTGATTGAATATATAACCGATCATCGCCTTCTCCGATGCTATATGTAACATTCCGGCAGCAGTAGCTCTCGCACAACGCCCCGTCATGAATGCCTGTCGAACAAGGGTCTGGAACTGATTCAAAAAATACTCAAGGCGTACAGGCTCGTCAAGTTCACCGACTATCCGATCGAGTGCTTCGCGAGATAATGGGGCTCCACTCAATATACTCTCTGCATACTGGTGTGCACTCGATTTAATCTCCTCACAGGGAATCTGTGCGTGCATGAGCAGGAACTCCTCGAGTGTAGTTCCACTTCCTTTTTCAATATCGAAATAATCGGCAAGTAGTCGTGCTTCGGCATCTGAGGAGAGCGGTCTAATCGGATACCGTTGCAGTCTGGAGAGAATCGTCGGCAAGAGCCGAGCCGGATGTTCACTGAGAACAATAATATAGGTGTGCCGAGGAGGTTCTTCAAGCAACTTGAGCAGGCTATTACGGGCACCTTCGGTACTCTCTTCCACACCTTCGAGGATAATGCAACGTACTTGGCCATCGAGCCCCGTCTGCATAGTCCACTCGTGCAAGGATCGCACTTGATTGATCGACAACGGAGTCGAACGTCTGTATTGAACAGCAAGTGGCTTGAGTGCAGATTCCAACCGGTCAACATGCGATGCAAATTCCTGTTCAGGTGCCGATTCCAATGCTGAAAGCTGCTCACTGACCACTGCAGCCGATTCGAAGATTCCCGAATTCTTGCTATCTCGTGCATCGAGCAGTGCTCCATGGTATTGTAGCAACATGAGCCGAACAGTACGAATCAGCAGCTTTCGACTCCGCTCGTTCGGGCGATTCTTTGCAATCGACAGCGCCGCAGCTATCCGTGTACCGTGATCGCGGTTACCAACCAGGACGACATTCGACATGTCGTACAGATCGAAACGTCTACAGGATCCACAGCGACAGCCAAACTTACCCTCCTCGGAACACGAGAGAACTCGAGCTGTCTCCAGCGTAATGGTGAGCCTTCCCGAGTATCGTTGACCGGAGAATAGCACCGACTGAGGAAAGACCTCGGCTTTCAACTGTTGAGAGAGCAACGAGGCGATATCCTGCTGATATGGTAGAATCTGTTCGAACATCTAGACCAATCCCTTCACGAGTTCCAGACCAACGGGGGTCAGTGGTTTTATGAGTTTTGTAGTGATTATACTCGGCTCTATGTAGATCGATAGATCGACCACACTCTGCAATTCAAGCAAATAGATTAAGAACGCAACCACCAAGAAAGCCTCTACGATTCCCAGAGCGAGACCGAGGAGACGATCGAGCCAATCGAGCCCCAGCGCATCGAGTGTGTTGCCAAGGAGAGAGCCGACCAACATCATGGCTAGGTAACCGATAATGAAGAGAATCACGAACGCGATAAGTGTAGAAATCATAAGAGGAAGATCGAACGTATCGATGATCACAGCCGAAGCGAGTCGTGTAAAGAGCAGAGCAACAACGAAACCTACCAGAAACCCAGCTCTTGCCGAGAATTCCATTGCAAAACCACGTACGGCTCCGACCACCGCCGACATGAATGCCAACAACAGAATGATGAGATCCACAATGTTGAAGACGTAGGGACCTAGGGCAAAACTCCAGTCAGCCATCTGCTTTATCTCCTTTTTTCGACTCGAGAGCCAATCTCATGGTAGCTTGTGCAAGCGAGAGTGCTGAACTGTCAAATCGCAGAGCTCTCGCAGCTTCAACCATTTCTCTTCGTCTACTATCGTGCAAAACGAGATTTTTCACAACCGAAACAAAAGAATCTTTCGTTACCGAATCTTGATCGAGCACCACTGCGGCTCCCGCAGCCTGCATGCGTTTCGCATTCTCCACCTGATCTCCCCGTGAGGCATGCAGACCGAGTGGAATCAGAATCATGGGGACCTCCATCTCCAGAAAATCGGCAAGAGCTGTCGCGCCAGATCGGGATATCACCACAGTAGCTGCATCGAGCACATCATCAAGGCCCGATTCAATGAAGGGAGTCGCTCGATACCCTTCACGAACGATCTCCTTGAACGTCCGTTCGCCTGTTTGGTGGAGCACCGAACAAATTTCCAGAAGCTCATTCAGCGAATCCCATACCAAGGTATTTATCTGCAGAGCTCCCTGACTTCCACCCAACACCACAATAAGTGGACGATCGCTCGGCAAATCGAAACGATTGAATGCTCGCTCTCGCATAGCCAGTTCTCTATGCATACGTGTAGGAACACCGGTCACCAGAAATCGATCTTGCATGCGTAACGGAAAATGTTCTGCCACTGCAAGAAATGGAATGCATATCGTTTGGGCGAAGCGGGAATTGATCTTCGTTGCAAGTCCGGGAAGCGCATCTGATTCGTGGGTTATGACGGGAATGTTGAGTAGATAGGCTGCAATGACCGGAGGCACTGAGACGAACCCTCCTTTGCTGAACAACACATGGGGACGTTCCTCCCTGAGAATCCACCAGGCCTGGACACATCCAATCACAACGGAAAACAGATCCGGAATGGTTCTCAAAGAGGCATAGCGACGCAGTTTTCCCGAGCATATAGCGCGATGCCGAAAACCGGCACGCTCGATCCATCGTCGTTCCATAGGAGAACGACTGCCTATCCAGAGCCGTTCATATGGCTCGTTCGCCTCCGCTGCAATGAGTTTCAGTTGTGCATCCACAGCAAAACCGGGAAACACATGTCCCCCCGTTCCACCTCCCGTAAAACAGACTTTCAATCGAACACCCTCTCCTGAGACTTCACAGACAGTCTACTGGAGGCAATATACACACGCAATCATTATTGGTATACTTTCATGAGTAAATTTCGATAGTAGAGGATGATTCATGGCAAAAAGCCTAATACAGAAGTTGTTTGGAACCAAACAGGAACGCGACATGAAACGACTCATGCCGATCGTGCACCAGGTAAACGCCAAAGCAGATTGGGCACGTGGATTGTCCGACGACGATTTCCCTCGTGTCACCGCCGACTTGAAAGCTCGGCTCGAGAAAGGAGAGTCACTGGGAGACCTCCTTCCTGAAGCCTTCGCCCTTGCCCGTGAGGCGGCACACCGGACCCTCGGGGAGCGGCACTACGATGAGCAAATCATGGGAGCCATCGTACTGCATCAGGGAACCATTCTCGAAATGAAAACCGGAGAAGGAAAGACTCTCACCTGTGTTCCCGCCGCATATCTTAATGCACTCGAAGGAAAAGGTGTCCACATTGTTACGGTTAACGACTACCTGGCCAGTCGAGACTGTGAATGGATGGGGCCGATTTATAGGTTTCTCGGACTGAGCGTAGGCTCCATTGTGAGCGACATGGATAATGAAGCACGGCGAGCGGCATATGCTTCCGACATAACCTATGGTACGAACAATGAGTTTGGCTTTGACTATCTCAGAGACAACATGAAGTGGGATGCCCGGGACAAGATTCAACCACAACATCACTATGCGATTATCGACGAAGTCGACAGCATTCTCATAGATGAAGCTCGAACTCCGCTTATCATCAGTGGGCAAGCAGCAGACGATACACTTAAGATCAAATCCGCCTCCCGGATCGTCCCGAATCTTACCGAATGCACCAAAGACCCGGAAACTGGGGAGTATCCTGAAGATGCCGAAGGTGATTTCCAAGTCGACGAGAAACAGAAGCGGGTAACATTCACCAACCAAGGTCTCACCCATATCGAGAAGCTGCTTCAGATGAACAAGGTGATTTCGGAATCACTGTATGATGGAGAGAACTTCGAATTTGTCCACTACATGACACAAGCAGTGAAAGCAAACACACTATTCCATCGCGACGTCGATTATGTCGTTGCAGATGGAAAAGTGGAAATTGTGGATGAATTCACCGGACGCATTCTCCACGGTCGACGATACAGCGATGGTCTGCATCAGGCGATCGAGGCTAAAGAGGGGATCCGGATCGAGGTCCAGAACAAGACACTGGCCACCATCACTTTTCAGAACTTCTTTAGAATGTACGACAAGATCTCTGGTATGACCGGTACTGCCGATACCGAAGCACCGGAGTTCCAAAAGATATACAATCTCGATGTCGTGGTCATCCCGACTCATCTTCCGATTGCAAGGAAGGATATGCAGGATCTCGTATTCTTGAACGAAGAGTACAAATTCGCTGCAATCTGCAGGGAGATTGAAGAGGTACACGCGAAGGGACAACCGGTTCTTGTCGGAACGGTCTCCATCGAAAAATCGGAACAACTATCTGCACTACTGAAGCGACGGGGAATCAGACACGAAGTACTCAATGCCAAGAATCATGCTCGAGAGGCACTGATTATCGAAGATGCCGGAGCCAAGGGCGCAGTGACCATTGCCACGAACATGGCAGGACGGGGAACTGATATCAAGCTTGGTGGATCGCTCGATGCTCGAATTCGAGCTGTCTGTGGATCAGATCCGAGTCCGGAGGAGTACGAACAGGCCAAACAGAGGGTCTACCCCGAATGGAAAGCTGCCTACGATGAAGTGAAGCAGGTAGGAGGACTCTATATTCTCGGAACCGAACGACACGAATCGAGACGGATAGACAATCAGCTTAGGGGAAGAGCCGGACGACAGGGAGACCCTGGAGCATCCCGCTTCTTTCTCAGCCTCGACGATACGCTCATGCGTCTGTTTGCTAAGGATTCTGTCCGTTCCATGCTGGGAAAGATCGGCATGGGCGCCGATCCGATCGAGCATAGCCTAGTAAGCCGAGCAATCGAGAAGGCCCAGACGCGTGTTGAGGAGCAAAACTTCGAAATCAGAAAGCATCTTCTTGAATATGACGATGTGTTAAATGAACAGAGAAATTTCCTCTATCAGCAACGGGACTCGATTCTCATGGCTGAGGACCTACTCGAGCGGGCACTCAACACCTGTGAGGAGATAGTGGTGGATATCGTGGATGCTCTCGAGATCATCGAACATGATCGAGAAGCCACGCTTACCAAACTCAAGGAGATGCTTGAAGAGCGGTTCCACTTTGTTCCAGAGCTCGAAGAGCTGGAAACGGTACAACCTCTGAAACAGGATGTGATCAGGGATTCGGTGTGCGCTGCACTGAAGAACCATGTCGACGAGAAAATCAAGTTGACAGGAGAGAAACCGTTTAACGATTTTCTCAGGTTCCAATACCTGCGCCAGATCGATATGCGTTGGCAAGACCACCTGGATCAACTTGAGGCTCTCCGTGAGGCGGTCTATCTCAGAGCATATGCGCAGAAGAACCCTCTACTCGAGTATAAGCTCGAAGGGTTCGATATTTTCGACAGACTTATCACCGAAATCCGATCCTATATTGCTGTGTTAACCGTTCGGGTACAGATACAGAGTTCCGATCAGCGTTCTCAGATGCATCGCACCACCCCAGGACGTATCGTTGAATCTCACGGGCAGGTCTCTCAGTTCGGCGCTCCTCCTTCGCAAGGGAGACAACAGGGTGCACAACCGGGACAAGCTCCGGTGCAGATTCGAAGGACTGGACAGAAGGTCGGGCGAAACGAACCATGTCCATGCGGTAGCGGAAAGAAATTCAAACACTGCCATGGAAGAAATGCCTAGGAAACTCACTAGTTGAACTTTATTAGAAGAAGTTTGCCGGATTTAACGCTGTACCATCCTGTTCTATGGAGAAGTACAGTGCAGTCTTTCCTATGGAGCCCGTGCTTCCCATGGAACCCAGCGCCCCTCCTTGCCGGATATGATCTCCAACCTTGACCAGGATTTCATCGAGGTGAGCATAGGTGGTCTTGTAGCCATTATCGTGAGACATGACCACAAAACGCCCTCTACCATCTGGTACGTTCCCCGTATCTACTACCACTCCGGTCGACGATGCCCGTATCTGTGAGCCTGGAGCACCTTCGATCCATATCCCTTGCAGGACAACGATCTCCTCAGATGTTCCATAGACGACGGTCTGACCGAAGAGTCCAGTAATTCTCCCCTCTGCAGGACGTACGAAACGATCGTAGAATGAGAACGAACCGTCATCGTCCACTCGGGCACTTGGAATGAATAGTTTTTGTCCCGGGAATATCACTTCCGAAGAGAGTCCGTTGATCTCCTGCAAAGTCTTCCATCCTAAACTCGGGTTGAACCTGTTCGTGATAATCGAAAGTGAGTCTCCAGATTGTACGGTATAGAGTTGTCCGTCCCGATCGGGAATTCGCAGTACTGTTCCCGGACGAACCGATGAGAGGTTCCGAACGGCGTTCACACTGAGTATGGTTTCTCGCGAAACTCCATAGGCTTCGCTCAAGGAGTCTAGTGTTTCTCCCTCCTGTACTTCGTGTTCGACATACCAGACACTCCTTGATTCCCGCTCCTGAGAGGGAACACGAACCGGTGTGGGAGTCTCAATGGTCGTTACCGGAC